>Ga0335073_10012601_pt1 | contig 11867 bp, 9 predicted proteins | sample Lox_Sample_22_FD_207093 | JGI IMG/M metagenome (GOLD analysis project Ga0335073, IMG submission 207093) | Soil microbial communities from Loxahatchee National Wildlife Refuge, Florida, United States - Lox_Sample_2.2 | ecosystem: Environmental > Terrestrial > Soil > Wetlands | place: USA: Florida... | reverse complement strand
GGCCCGGCGGATCGAGACGGACCTTACGCGGTCGCGTGCTTCTGCTCGGGCGCGGCCCGACGCCTGACCGCCGCTTCCGCGCCTTTGTGCGGGGGCCGGCGGGCTCTGGTCGCGGGGCGGGGGGCTCTGGTCGCGGGGCTCTGGTCGCGGGGCGGGGGGCTGTAGCCGCGGCGGGGCACGCCTGCCACACTAGCTAGCTATGCGTACGCTCGTCATCGACCATCCCCTGGTCACCCACAAGCTCACCGCCCTGCGTGACGCCACGACCGACATCGTGACGTTCCGCAGCCTCACGGACGAACTGGTGACCCTGCTCGCCTACGAGGCGACGCGCGAGATACGGGTGCAGCCGGTGTCGGTCGAGACGCCGGTCGGCACGGCCAGCGGGGTCCGGCTGGTCCGGCCGAAGCCGCTCATCGTGCCGGTGCTGCGGGCCGGCATCGGGATGCTGGACGGCATGACGCGGCTGCTGCCGATGGCCGACGTCGGCTTCGTCGGGCTGCGCCGGGACGAGGAGTCGCTGGTGGCCTCGACCTACGCGGACCGGCTGCCGGCCGACCTGACGAACCGGGACACGTTCGTGCTCGACCCGATGCTGGCCACCGGCGGCACGCTCGCGACGGTGATCAGCATGCTGGCCAACCGCGGGGCCGCCTCGGTGACGGCGGTCTGCCTGCTGGCCGCGCCCGAGGGCCTGCGGCACGTGGAGGCGGCGTTCGCCGCGGACGAGGTGCGGGTGGTGACCGCGGCGGTCGACGAGCGGCTCAACGAGCGGGGGTACATCGTGCCGGGGCTCGGCGATGCGGGCGACCGGCTGTTCGGCCAGATCTGACGCCTTCGGGCGCTGGCGCCTTCGGGCGGCTAGTGTCCTGAGTCGTAGATCATCGCCCGGCCCCGGAATTCAGTGGTTGTGGCACCGTACTGAATAGAGCCATGACAGAGCCACAACCATTGGACCGGGATGTTACGGATGGGGTCAGGGGGACGGTGAAGCGACGGCCTGGTCCGGATCCGGCTCGGTCATCGTCCCTTTCATGACCTACAAGACGCGCCCTAGCGCCTTCGGGCTCTGGCGCTTTCGGCCAGATCTGGCACTTTCGGATTCTGGCGCTTTCTGGCGGTGACGCTTTCGGGCAGGGCACCGGGCTCTGAGACGGTCGATGCCGGCGTTGCCATCCCGCTCCAGGACCCGACCCCCCCAAAGTCCTTCGCTAGCTAGCCGCCGCCGGAACCCAGCACCCTGCCAAGCACAGCTAATCAAGTCGCCGCCCGCCGGGCATATCCCCGATTCCGGGGTGCCCGCGGAGACGCCAGGCGAACAGAATCCAGCCTAGACTTACCGCAAATCGCGCTCCGTCAGCGCCGCACCGCAGACAGGAAACCGATGTCGCGTCAGATTGCCAGGATTTCAGCATGCCACTGAGCTCTCACGTCAGCACCGCGTCAGGTCAGAAAGTACTGGTCGCCGAAGGCACCCGGCTGGTGTTCGGCCGGGGGCCAGGGGTGGACCTGATCGTCGCGGCGGGCCGCGGACTCTCCCGGCGGGCGGGCCTGGTGACCGCGATGGCGGCCGGCGCCTGGATCGCCAACATCAGCCGCACCCACGCGCTGTACGTCGAGGGCGAGGGCTACCAGGTCAGGCTGCCCCGGATGGAGCACGACGGCGAGCCCGCCAACGGCTGGTTCCTGCACGCGGGCACGGCCCTGGTCGGCTCGCGCGGCATGCTCGACGACGGCCAGTCGCTGATCGTGACGGTTACCGGCCAGGCCGACGTGGCGCCGCGGGCGGCCGGGTCGGGCACCGGCACCGAGCTGGCCGAATCCGAGCTGGCCGGGGCCGGGGCCGGAGCGGGCAGAGCCGGGAGCGGGGCCCGGTCCGGGGCGGGCGCCAGGTCCGGGGCGGGGGCGGGGGCCAGGTCCGAAGCCGGAGCGGGAGCGGGCGCCGCGGCCGGAGGCGGGAACGGCCGGACCGGCAACGGCGTGACCGGGTCCGGGTCCGGGTCCGGGACCGGGTCCGGGGCCGGGACCGGGCTCGCGGACGAGGGCGAGTGGACCGACGAGGTGTGGGCCGCCAGCGCGGCGGGCAAGCCCGACTCCGACGTCGCCGGTACCAGCACCGACCTGGCCTACGAGGGGCCGGCCGCCGGCCCTGGCGGCGACGGGACGCTGCTGCCGTTCTACCTGGACCCGATGACCAAGCTCTTCCTGGTCGCGCTGATCTGGTGCCGGCCGTGGCTGGACGACCCGAGCGCGACCAGGCCGCTGCCGCGCACGCCGGAGATCGCCCGGGCTGCCCTCGAGGTGACCGGCGCCTACCACGAGCTGGAGCGGTTCGACGCCGACCCGGAGTACCGCGACCTGCTCTCGGCCCGGGTGGCCGAGCATATCAAGGTGCTCCGGCGCAAGATCGCCGACCGCGGGCTGGCCGCCGCCGACGTCCGCCTCTCGGACGAGGTGGCCGTCCGGATCCTGATCGAGCACGGCATCATCACCTCGGCCGACCTCAGCCGGCTCGACGACCCGGCCTGGCGCTCGCGCCAGGAAGACCTCTGGTGGACCCAGAATTAGCCCGCCGAGGACGGGGGCGTCCCGCCGCTGAGCGGCGCACCCGGCGGGATCACCATGAACTGGGTGTCGAACGCCTCCCCGCTGGGCCCGGTCACCGTGACCGTGACCAGGCCGAGCTGCAGCGAGCCGCCGTACAGGCGCGAGACCGGCACCGTGAACGACCCGTCGGCGCCGGCGACCGGCCTGTCCGCCGCGACCTGGTCGAACAGCTTGTTGTTGGCCGGGTCGATCTCGGCCACCCGGACGGTCAGCCGGGCCCCGGCCGCGAACCCGCCGCCCTCGACGACGAACGCGGTGCCGGGATAGCCCCGGTTCTTGTTCACGCACACGAACGGGCCGCTGCCCGGGGCCGAGGACGCGCAGATGGTCTTTGGCGGGGGCGGGGGACCTGGGTTCTGGCTGCTCGAGCTGGTGAGGGAGGCGCCCAGGATGACGCCGGCCACGATCAGCGCGGCCCCGACCGAGGCCCAGCCCACCCAGGCCAGGTGGGTCCTGATCCAGCCGAGCCGCCCGGTCTTCGGCTTGGCCCCCTTTGGCTTGGCTCCGCCGGGCGCCCGGCGCGGCGGCGGCTGGTAGGCGGCGGGCAGCCCCGCGGGCAGCTCGGAGTAGGAGGCGGAGGTGGAGTCTTCCTCGCCCGCCTCGGCGTGCGCCGCGAAGTGCGGGCTGCGCTGGTACTCCCCGATCAGGGCCATGGCCGACGCGGGCAGGTACGGGTGGTCCTCGTCCGGGCCGGCCGAGGCCACGGTGAAGTCCCCCAGCTGGACCATCATCGCCGACGAGGTCGGCCGGTTCCGCGGGGTCCGGTCCAGGCACCCGGCCACCAGGTCCGTCAGCTCGCCGGGCAGCCCGGACAGGTCGGGCTCCTCGGTGGCCAGCCGGGCCAGCACGTCCATCATCGTCGCGCCGGCGTAGGGCGGGTGCCCGGCCGCCGCGAACAGCAGCGTCGCCCCCAGCGAGTACACGTCGCTCGCGACCGACGCCTCCCGGGTGTCGCGGGCCTGCTCGGGCGCCATGTACGCCGGCGTGCCGACCGCCCCGCGCGAGGTGGTGCGGCCCATCCGCTCGGCCGCCCGGGCCACCCCGAAGTCGATCACCCGCGGCCCGTCCGGCGCGACCAGCACGTTCGACGGCTTCAGGTCCCGGTGCACCAGGCCCGCGGAGTGGATCGAGGCCAGCGCCTCGGCGCACCCGGCCGCCAGCCACCGCACCGTGGGCACCGGCAGCGGCCCGCACGCCAGCACCAGCCGCGCCAGCGACGGCGCCGCCACGTACGCGGTCGCCAGCCAGGGCAGGTCCGCCTCGGGATCGGCGTCCACCACGGCGGCGGTGTACACCCCGCTCACCTTGCGGGCGGCCGCCACCTCCTGGGCGAACCGGGTCCTGAACCCGGCCTCCTCGGCCAGCTCGGGCCGGATCGTCTTGACCGCCACCAGCCGCCCGGCCGCCGACCGCCCCAGGAACACCTGGCCCATCGACCCGGATCCCAGGCGGCCGAGCACCGCGTAGGGTCCGATCCGTTCTGGATCCCACCGGCGCAGCGGAATAGACTGCGACCTCATCTGGCCCCTCCCTCACCGGCGGTCACGCAGGACGCTGTCAGCGGCCATCGGAACGCCGGCAAGCTTCCATCATGCCGAATCGTTCCGCCTAAGTGCAGCGCATTCCTCACGAATTGTGGTCGGTGAGGATTCGTTGAACCCAGGACCGTTCGGGATAATTTTTCGCTTTTAACCGGCAGGCTGGGCGCCGAGCAAGCCGATCGGCACCACCGCGTCGCTCAGGGCGCGGGCGGTGGCGAATCCCGGTTTGATAACGGTGTTGATGAGGCGCAGCCGTTCGTCGAAGCCGGCGAACGCGCTTTTCATCGCGTTGACCGTCAGCCATTCGATATCGGACCAGCCATAGCCGAACTCCTGCGCCAGCCGGTGGAATTCCGAGCTGAGCGTGACCTGGCTCATCAGCCGGTTGTCGGTATTCACCGTGACCCGGAACTGGAGCTGGCGGAGCAGCCGGATGGGGTGCTGCGCGATCGACGGCGCCGCGCCGGTCTGCACGTTCGAGGTGGGGCACATCTCCAGCGGGATCCGGCGGTCGCGGATGTAGGCGGCCAGCCGCCCGAGCCGGACGCTGCCCTGCGGGCTGATCTGGATGTCGTCCACGATCCGGACGCCGTGGCCGAGCCGCTCGGTCCCGCAGTACTGCACCGCCTCCCAGATCGAGGGCAGCCCGAACGCCTCCCCGGCGTGGATGGTGAAGTGGAAGTTCTCCCGCTTGAGGAACTGGAACGCGTCCAGGTGCCGGCTCGGCGGCCAGCCCGCCTCGGCGCCGGCGATGTCGAAGCCGACCACGCCCTCGTCCCGGTGACGGACCGCGAGCTCGGCGATCTCCATCGACCTGGCCGCCGTCCGCATCGCGGTGAGCAGGGCGTACACGGTGATGTGGTGGCCATTGCGGGCGGCGGTGGCCGCCCCGGCCCGGAAGCCCTCGAGCACCGCGGTGACCACCTCGTCCAGGCTCAGCCCGCGCTCGGCGTGCAGCTCGGGCGCGAACCGCACCTCGGCGTACACCACCCCGTCGGCGGCCAGGTCCTCGGCGCATTCGGCGGCGACCCGGCGCAGCGCGTCCGGGGTCTGCATGACCGCGACCGTGTGCCGGAACGCGTCCAGGTATATCTCCAGGTGACCGCGGTGCGCGCCCTCGGTGAGGCGCTGGGTCAGCTCTTCTTCGTTGTCACCAGGCAGGTCGGCGTAGCCCGTTTCCCTGGCCAGCTCGAGGACGGTCCGCGGGCGCAGGCCGCCGTCCAGGTGATCGTGCAGCAGGACCTTCGGCACGGCCCTGATCTCGGCGAGAGTCGGCATCCCCTCATTGTGCTACGCCGGGTCATCGCGCGGCGCCGGGCCGGCCTGGTCAGCGCGGCGTCACCACCTCGATGACCGGGGCGGCCGGGACCGGCGGCCGGCCGGCGACCTCGACCGCGTCCGTCAGCGCGGCGAGCGCGGCCGGGAAGCGCGCGGGATCGTCGGCGCGCAGCTCGAGCAGGGGCTGCCCGGCCTCGACCCGGTCGCCCGGCTTGGCCAGGCAGATGACGCCGGCCGCGGCGCTGACGTCGTCTTCCTTGCGGGCCCGGCCGGCCCCGAGCCGCCAGGCGGCGGTGCCGACCGCCAGCGCGTCGAGCCGGCTGAGCCAGCCGGTGCCCGGTGACGGCCAGGCCCGGACGTGGGCCGCGGTCGGCAGCGGCGCGTCCGGGTCGCCGTCCTGGGCGCGGATCATCGCCTGCCAGGCGGCCAGCGCGCGGCCGTCCGCGATGGCGGCGGCGGGATCGGTGTCGAGCCCCGCCAGCGCGAGCATCTCGCGGGCCAGCGCGAGGGTGACCTCCATCAGGTCGGCCGGGCCGTTTCCCCGCAGCGCCTGGACGGATTCCTCCACCTCCACGGCGTTGCCGACCGCGCACCCGAGCGGGACGTCCATCCGGGTCAGCAGCGCCCGGGTGCGCACGCCGTGCTCCTGGCCGAGCGCGACCATCGTCTCGGCCAGCTCGCGGGCCCGGTCGTAGCTGGTCATGAACGCGCCGGTGCCGACCTTGACGTCCAGGACCAGCGCGCTGGTGCCCTCGGCGATCTTCTTGCTCATGATCGAGCTGGCGATGAGCGGGATGGACTCGACCGTGCCGGTCACGTCGCGCAGCGCGTAGAGCCTGCGATCGGCCGGGGCCAGCCCGGACCCGGCCGCGCAGATCACGCAGCCGGCGCTGGCCAGCACGGCGAGCGTCTCCTCGGGGGTGAGCGCGGCCCGGAAGCCGGGGATGGCCTCGAGCTTGTCCAGCGTGCCGCCGGTATGCCCGAGGCCGCGCCCGGACAGCTGCGGCACGGCCGCGCCGCACGCCGCGACCAGCGGCGCCAGGATCAGGCTGACCTTGTCGCCGACCCCGCCGGTGGAGTGCTTGTCCACGGTCGGCCTGCTGATGGAGCCAAGGTCGAGCCGGTCGCCGGAGTCGATCATGGCCGCGGTCCAGGTCCGCAGCTCGGCGCCGTCCAGGCCGCGGAAGTAGATCGCCATCAGCAGCGCGGACATCTGCTCGTCGGCGACCTCGTGCCGGGCGTAGGCCTCGAACAGCCACCTGATGTCGCCGTCGGCCAGGCGCCGGCCGTCGCGCTTGGCCCTGATCAGGGAGACCGCGTCCGGCATCGCTAGCCGTCCCGCCGGGCGGCTAGGTCAGTCCCGCTGAAGGCGGCCGGAAGCAGCTCGCGGAGCTCGGCCGGGCCGTCCGCGGTGTCCACCAGCAGGCTGCCGCCGCCGGCCTCGAGCAGCAGCTGGCGGCAGCGGCCGCAGGGCAGCAGCGGTTCCCCGTCGCCCGCCACCACCGCCACGGCCTGGAGAGACCCGCCGCCGGCCGCGTGCAGCGCCGACACCAGGCCGCACTCGGCGCACAGGGTCAGGCCGAACGAGGCGTTCTCCACGTTGCAGCCGGTGATGACCTGCCCGGAGGCGGCCAGGCCGGCGGCGCCGACCCGGAGTCCGGAGTAAGGAGCGTAGGCATGCCCGGCCGCGGTCACGGCGGCGGCACGGAGTCCTGGCCAGTCGATGATCACGTGACGACTCTAAGTCCTCGAGCAGAAGTCCCTGTAAAAGGTGCGAGGGTCCGCCCGGAAAAGGCTGCAGGGTTGCCTTATCCGAGCGGACCCTCTCAGGTCCTCGCGCGCCCCGCGACAGGAGGTGCGGTTCGCGCTTGAGCCAGGAACTCTGCTACAAATCATGCCCAACCACTGACTAGGACCCACATCGGAAGAAGTTCAGATGTGGTTAAGATCTGCGCCCGGTTGGGAGCATGCGGGTTTCGTGCTTAACGTGGAGGCCGTGAACGCACGTCTTGGCCGGGTCCTCGTGGTAGAAGACGACCCTGGCATCGCTACTCAGATGGTTCGCGGACTGACCCGGGCGGGCTACGAGACCGGCAGCGTCACCACCGGCAAGGCGGCGCTGGACTGGCCGGTACCCGACGTCGTCCTGCTCGACCTGGGGCTGCCCGACATCGACGGGGTCGAGGTCTGCCGGCGCCTGCGGCAGAGCTGCGACGCGGCCATCATCATCGTGTCCGCCCGGGGCGAGGAATCTGATCGCGTGCTGGCCCTGGACGAGGGGGCCGACGACTACCTGATCAAGCCGTTCGGCCTGCAGGAGCTGCTAGCCCGGATCCGGGCCGTGCTCCGCCGCAGCCGCCAGCCGGCCGGGCACAGCCAGGTCCTGCAGCACGGCCCGCTCACCGTGGACCTGCGGACGCACAAGGTCAGCGTGCACGGGAACCAGATCGCGGTGACCCCCAAGGAGTTCGCCATCCTGGAGTGCCTGGCCAGCGACCCGGGGCGGGTGGTCAGCCGCCAGGAGATGCTCGAGCGGGCCTGGGACGAGCACTGGTACGGCCCGACCAAGGTCCTCGACGTGCACATGGCGGCGCTGCGGAAGAAGCTGGGCGACCCCGGCCTGATCGAGACGGTCTACGGGCACGGCTTCCGGCTGGCCGATCAGGGCAGCGCGGCGTGACCAGGCGGATCCTGCTGGTGCTGCTGGCCTTCACGGCCGCGGTGCTGGTGGCCGCGGTGGTCCCGCTGACGCTCGACGCGGCCAACCACGACCGCGCGTCCTTCATCCAGGCCACCGCGGGCATGGTGACCACCGACGCCGCGATCGCCCAGTCGCGCCTGGACGCCATCCACCAGAATCCGGCGAAGGCCAAGGCCGGCGACCTCGGGATCGACCCTCCCCTGGTCAACCTGCTCACCCAGGTCGAGCAGGACGGCGACGGGTTGCTGATCTTCGCCGGGCTGCTGGGGCATGAGACCGTGTTCACCGCCAAGGCGATGCCGTCCGGCGACTGGGCCAGCGTGGCCGCTCAGGCGAACGCCCAGGGCGAGCACGCCCGCAAGACGGGCCAGCCGATCGAGGCGTACACCGCGGTCGCCGGGACCCGGGTCATCGCGGCCATCCCCGTCTACCTGGGCGGCAGCCACAACAGCCCGCTGGTGGGCACGGTGGTCCTGGCCCGGTCGACCAAGTCGCTCAACAGCGACATCGTCGAGCTGTGGGTCATTTACGGGACGATCGCCGCGGTCGCCATGCTGGGCGCCGCCCTGCTGGCGTTCGGCCTGGCCCGCTGGGTGAGCCGGCCGGTGCGCGGTCTCGACGGCGCGGCGGGCCGGCTGGCCGACGGCGACCTGACCAGCCGGGCCGTGGTCGACTCGGGGCCACCCGAGCTGCGCCGGCTGGCCTCCACGTTCAACACCATGGCCGGACGCCTCGAGGCCCTGGTGCACGGGAACCGGGCCGTGATCGCGGACGTCTCGCATCAGCTGCGCACCCCGCTGGCCGCGCTCCGGCTGCGGCTGGACCTGCTGGCGGTCGACACCTCCCAGTCCGACCCGGACACCGCGCAGGAGCTGGCGGGCGCGCTGGAGGAGCTGGCCCGGCTGTCCCGGCTGGTGGACGGGCTGCTCGCGGTGGCCAGGGCGGAGAACGTGGTGCCGGTGCCGACCACGGTGGACGTGACCGAGGTCGCCAGCGAGCGGGTCGTCGCCTGGCACCCGGTGGCCGACGACCGGGGCATCACGCTCGACGTGCTGCCCCCGGGCGCACCCGCGGTGCCGGCCTGGCTGGGCGAGGGCCACCTGGAGCAGGTGCTCGACAACCTGATCGCGAACGCGCTCGAGGCGCTCGAGGCCGGCTGCCACGTGACCGTGACCACGGCCGCCACCGCGGCCGGGGCGCAGGTTGTGGTGGCCGACGACGGCCCGGGCATGAGCGCCGAGGACCGCGAGCGCGCCTTCCTGCGGTTCACCACCTCCAACCCGAACGGCACCGGGCTCGGCCTGGCCATCGTGCACCGCCTGGTCACCTCGAACGGCGGCCGGGCCCGGCTGGCCGAGACGCCTGGCGGCGGGCTCACCGCCATCCTGGATTTCCCCGGCGTGCCGACCGCGAACGGATCCTCGACCCTGCCCATGAATGCCGTGGCCCAGGATCCTGCCCCGCAGGATTTCATCAGCCTGTAGTTGTACGAAGGCACCAAAGCCCCGGCGGCGGACCCCCCGCTATATGTCGGACAGGCCAGGAATGCCATCATGATCGGGTTCCGATTCGGCAACGAGCAGCCCAGATAGCCGCGTGTCCCCTTCACAGGGGAGAACACCCGGATTAACCTGCGGGACAACCCAGGACGAATGCGAGGCCGGGCGCATGCTGCGCGCTGGCCCAGTGGAGGTAAGCGTGAAACAGAGCGCATGGGCCGCGGCGGCGCTGGCCGTGTCCGCGACGGTGCTCCTCGCCGCGTGCGGCAGCAGCCACAGTTCGGCCTCGTCCAGCGGCAGCCCCACTGCCAGCACGAGCACCTCGGCCTCGGCCAGTTCGAGCGGCGGCGCGGCCACGGGCACCAAGACGCTCGGGTGCATGGTCACCGACACCGGCGGCATCAACGACCGGTCGTTCAACGCCTCGTCGTGGGCGGGCATGCAGGCGGCCGCGGTCGCCAACCCCAACATCACGGTCAAGTACCTGCAGTCGACGACGCAGAGCGACTACACGCCGAACATCAACACGTTCATCGGCGAGAAGTGCAACATCATCGTCACCGTCGGCTTCCTGATGGGCGCCGCGACGGAGGCGGCGGCCAAGGCGAACCCGAACCAGAAGTTCGCGATCGTGGACTGCTCGTACAAGACGGGCTGCCTGACCGGCGCCAAGGAACCCAACATCGACCAGCTGACGTACAACACCGTGCAGGACGGCTTCCTGGGCGGCTACCTGGCGGCGGGCATGACCAAGACCGGCAAGGTGGCGACGTTCGGCGGGATCGAGCTGCCGACCGTGACCATCTACATGGACGGCTTCTACGACGGCGTTCAGTACTACAACTCCAAGCACGGCAAGAACGTCCAGGTGCTCGGCTGGAACGAGAAGACCCAGAAGGGCTCGTTCACCGGTGACTTCACCAACCAGACCAAGGGCCAGACGCTGACCCAGACGTTCATCAGCGAGGGCGCCGACATCATCTTCCCGGTGGCCGGGAACGTCGGGCTCGGCGCGGCCAAGGCGGTCCAGAGCGCGGGCGGCAAGGTGGACATGGAGTGGGTCGACGTCGACGGCTGCGTCAGCGCGGCGACGTACTGCCCGTACTTCATCACCAGCGTGGAGAAGGGCGTCACGGCGTCGGTCAAGGCGGCGGTGCTGAGCGTGGCCAGCGGCTCGTTCCAGGGCGGCTCCTACATCGGCACGCTGAGCAACGGCGGGGCGGTGCTGGCCCCGTTCCACGACTTCGCCAGCAAGGTCCCGGCCGCGCTGCAGAGCGAGCTGAAGCAGGTGCAGGCGGGTATCGAGAACGGGTCCATCCAGACGCCGACCAAGAGCCCGGTGTAGCTCGGGGCGGCACAGCGCGACACAATGTGGCAGCGGCGCGGGATCCTCGCGCGCCGCTGCCACATCGGTGCCGGACCGTGGCCGTTGAAGGCCAGCACCGTGAGGCCAGCACCGTGAGGGCCAGCACATCGAGGTTCTGCAAGGGGCGACGTGGAACTTGAGCTGAAGGGCATCACCAAGCGCTTCGGGTCGCTGGTGGCCAACGACCGGATCAACCTTTCCGTCGCCCCCGGTCAGGTGCACGCCCTGCTCGGCGAGAACGGCGCCGGCAAGTCAACCCTGATGAACGTCCTGTACGGGCTGCTGCAGCCGGACGAGGGCGAGATCCTGATCGACGGCCAGGCCGTCAGCTTCGGCTCTCCCCGGGACGCCATCGCGGCCGGCATCGGCATGGTGCACCAGCACTTCATGCTGGTGCCGGTGTTCACCGTGGCGGAGAACGTCACCCTCGGCATCGAGGAAACCGGGCTGGCCGAACGGGACGGCGCGCCCTCGTACCAGCGTTACCTGGGCGGCGCGCTGAAGCTGGCCGGCGTGCTCGACCGGCGCCGGACCCGCCGTGACGTCCGGGAGCTTTCCCGCCGGTACGGGCTCGACATCGACCCGGACGCGCTGGTGGAGAACCTGCCGGTCGGCATCCAGCAACGGGTCGAGATCGTCAAGGCGCTGATCAGGAACGCGAAGGTGCTCATCCTCGACGAGCCCACCGCGGTGCTCACCCCGGCCGAGACCGACGACCTGTTCCGGATCATCAGGCAGCTGAAAGACGGCGGGACGTCCATCGTCTTCATCTCGCACAAGCTCAGGGAAGTCCAGGCCATCGCCGATACGATCACCGTGCTGCGCCGCGGCGCGGTGGTGGGCGAGGAACAGCCGACGGCCACCGCGGACGAACT
>Ga0335073_10012600_pt1 | contig 11869 bp, 9 predicted proteins | sample Lox_Sample_22_FD_207093 | JGI IMG/M metagenome (GOLD analysis project Ga0335073, IMG submission 207093) | Soil microbial communities from Loxahatchee National Wildlife Refuge, Florida, United States - Lox_Sample_2.2 | ecosystem: Environmental > Terrestrial > Soil > Wetlands | place: USA: Florida... | reverse complement strand
GCCGTACAGGTGCCCGGCAAGCAGGGCACCACCAACCATCACCAGCCAGCCGAACAACGCCATCGCCCGGTGCCTCGCGCTCCAGCACGCGATCTGCTCAACGATCGGCCGGTGTTTCCTGTACTGACGCCTCTGGCGTCTGTGCGGCTTCCCTGATCCCTGTTCTGCGGCTGCTTCGGCCTCATCGGTCTTGGGGTACGACGAAGCCAGGGGATTGCTCAGCTGCATGAACGAGACCTTCCGATGGCGGGCTTATTTTCTTAAGCGAAGCGGAAGCACGCAAAGTTCCACGGCGAGAACCGCGAGATAGCCCCGGGGATCACGGGGGCCGTACCTGGATAGCTAGGGAGAATACCCGTGACGACGCACCGGCACGGCATGTTGGGCGAACCCTGACCGGTCCGCAATGCCAGGCTTACCTACGTACGAGCGTGGAAGAAGATAACCCCATGGGCGAACTGATCGTGATCAGGCACGGCGAGACCGAGTGGAGCCGCGCGGGAAGGCACACCGGCCGCACCGACGTGCCCCTCACTCCTGGCGGCGAGGCCGCAGCGGCCAAGCTGGCCGGCGACCTGGCGGGCAGGAACATCGTCGCGGCGTTCTCCAGCCCGGCCGAGCGGGCAATGCGCACCGCCGAACTGGCTGGCCTCGCGAACGTCAAGGTCGACCCTGACCTCTGGGAATGGGACTACGGCGGCTACGAGGGCCTGACCAGCGCACAGATACAAGAACAGCATCCTGGCTGGTATCTATGGCGCGACGGGGTCATCCCCGGCGGTGCCGGGCATCCTGGCGAGACCGTCGACCAGGTCGGCGCCAGGGCCGACCGGGTACTTGACCGGGCCAGGCCGCTGCTGGCCGAGGGCAACGTGGCTCTCGTCGCCCACGGCCACCTCCTGCGGATCCTCACCGCACGCTGGCTCGGCCTCCCGGCCGACGACGGCCGCCTGTTCGCGCTCGGCACGGGCACCTTGTCCACGCTCGGGCACGAGCACGACGAACCGGTGATCAGCACCTGGAACGTCCCGCCTACGAGCTAGCGGCCGGGTTGGCGACCCACGCGAACATCAAGGGCTCCCCCGTCCTCGAGTCCTCGATCAGAATCAGGTAGGGCCGGTTGAAGGTCAGGGGGTGCCCTGGGGCCTGGGCAGCGCTGGCGCTGATCCCCGTCGCCGTCGCCGCGCTGGCGACCGTCCCCTTCTCGCTGACCTGCAAGGTCGCCGCGTGCTGCACGAAGCCAATGCAGCAAGCCTGGGTCGAGATGCCGGAGAAGTTGGCTTTCGCGGTAAACGCCGAACCCATGCCAAGCGCGGTCAGCTCCTGCTTCAGCGACCCGCTCCACGACAGTTTCACCTTGGGCAGTGCGATCGCTGATGTTTGCTGGCTGCCCTGGAGCCTGTTCTCGAGGGCCGTGATCTCCGCGCTGCTCGGCAGCGGGCAGCCGTGGCCCGCTAGCTGACCGGAACCAACCGGCTGGGCAAAGCCTTCCGGCGGCAGCAGAGCGAGCATCTGGAGACGGTTCCCCTTGTAAGGCAGTGAAGCCGCGGTCCAGCCGCCGTCGCTGGCGACCTTGTAGTCGCTGCCGTTGAGATAGGACACAGAGACCCGGCCAGAACTGGCGTAGAAAGGGCCCGCCTTAGTCTGCGAAGGGTCGAAGGGCGCGGCCCAGGCCGCCTTCAGGTACAGGGCGTTGGTGAGCACCCAGCCCGTCGTTCCCTGCAACGTGGGCAGCAGGTGGGGGATGTGCCCGCGGGTTTCCTTGTCGATCGCGGCGTTGATCGTGCTCGTGGCCTGCCCTGGATCGGAAAGGAGCGGGACGGGCGTCAGCGTCGTCCGGTACGCGTTCCGCAGTTCCCTGACATAAGACCGCTTGGTGCGCAGCGACGGGTCAGCCCAGATCCGGTTCGCCTCGGCGAACGTGACACCTGGCCGGTCGAGCGTACCGAGAAGGTCGCCGCGGTCGCGCAGGTCTGCGATCAGCGTTCCCTGCGACACGTGAGGCAGTTTCATGACGTTCGCCATCTCGGCCGCCGTTCCGCCTCTCGCGCCGAGATAGGCAAGGCCGAGGCTGCTGGTCACGCTCAGCGGCGAAAGGACCAGGTTGGCCCCCAGATCGGCGTGGCAGACGGCGGCCAGCAGGTTCAGGCCAAACGCCGTGTCACCTCCGCTGAGCGCGCGCAAGGTCGTTATCTGGCTGGCGGTGAGGACGGCCGGCTTCGGCGGAGTATTGCGATGCGGGGTGCGCGCGGCGCAGCCCTGCAGGAGCGCGGCAGCGAGCCCGGCCACCGCCAGCGCGGTGAGCGTGGTATTCCAGCGAGCTTTATTCATGGCCTTTGGACGTGACAATGCCGGTCGCGGGTTCCCGTGCCGATTGTCACAATCAGGCGGCTAGCTCGGGAACCGGCATGCCGAGCAATTGCCTGGGAATCCGCGTGGTCGCCTGGCGCATGGCCCGCAACGTCAGCGTGGCGCTCAAATCGGTCATCTGGCTGCCTGGCGCACCGTACATCCGGCGTGCCCACCTGGGCAGGCTTGAGAACGCGAGCGTATTCAGCGGCGGCACGACCAGCTTGAGCCCGGTGAACGGCCAAGGGATGTCGGGCACGAACGACCGCGCCAGCGCCTTGCGTGCCTCCGTGCACGCATAGATCGAGGGACGCAGGCGGTCGTAGTAGGCGTCGAGTTCGGCCATGCTCGCGGGCACATCGGCCGGGTCAAGGCCGACAACGGCGGCGCTGCGGCGCTGCTCATCTACGAACTGATCGAGATGGGAAGCGGAAAGCCGCATGCCGCAACGGCTCGCGATGTTCGCGTAGGAGGCGATCTCGCCGCAGTGGACCCAGAGCAGCAACTCGGGCTCGTCCAGCCTGATCACCGAGCCGTCGGCGTCTACGCCTGTCAGCGCGGCGTGGATCTTGCGTACCCGGCGCCCGGCCCTGTCGACCTCGGCCAGGTCACCGTAGGTACGCACCCGGACGAACTCGATCGTCCGCCCGAACCTGCCCCAGGCCTCACCAGGGCGCGCGAACGCGGTGTTCTGCCAGGTGGCGCGCATGGTACGGGGATGCAGCGCCTGCAAGTACATGGCACGAAGCCCGGCCACCCACATGACAGGCTCGCCCATGACCCGCCACGTCACTGACTGCGGTCCGTACAAGCCGGCCACGGTGCGCCTCCCCCCTGCCGGGGTGCCGTCCCCTAACGGGGTGCCGTTTCCTCCGCTATCCAGTCTAGGTAGCCGGGCGAGCCTGCCACGATAGGCGTCGCGATGATTTCCGGCTCGTCGTAACTGTGCCGCTCGGTCAGGAACTCGGCGAGTTCGTCGTAACGTTCGGCGGGCAGCTTGAGCATGATGATCCACTCCTCGGCCCGCTCGAGGCCGTCCTCCCACCAGAACGTGCTCGCGACGGGCCCGGCGACCTGTGCGCACGCGGCCAGCCTTGCCTGCACGGCCTGCGTCGCCAGTTCCATAGCCTCCGCGCGCGAGTCAACCGTGGTCTGGACATGCCAGAACTCGGCCCCGTCCGCGGAACCCGCAGGCTTGCCCGCCATAGGTGGTAATAGTACGCCGCAGCGGCGCTACGCTTTGCTGCCATGCCCGCCTTGTGCCTGATAGTGAACCCCCGCGCCGGGCAGGGCCGCTCCCTCGCGCTGCTGCCGAGCGTGACGGCCGCGCTCGCTGCCGCCGGTGCCGAGCACCGGGTCGTCGAGTCGTCCAGCCTTGACCACGCTCGCTCGCTGGCGGCGGAGGCTGCCGGGCAAGGCGAGATCGTGGTCGCTGTCGGCGGCGACGGCATGGCAGGCGCGCTGGCAGGTTCCGCCGCTACAGCGGGCGCCACCTACGGGCTGATCCCTGCCGGGCGCGGCAACGACCTGGCCAGGACCCTCGGCATCCCGTCTGATCCGGCCGCCGCCGCGCGGGTGCTTTGCGGCTCGGGCGGCAGCCAGGTCGACCTGATCGGAGTCAGCACGCCTGGCACGCCAGAGCAAATCGTGGCGGGCAGCGTGTACGCCGGCCTTCCCGCCCGCGCCAACGAGGTAGCGAACTCGACCAGGCTGCTCAGGGGATCGCTCGTCTACTCGGTCGCCGCCCTCAGGGTCCTGGCCAGGTGGAAGCCGGTCACCTTCAAGATCAAGATCATTGGCAGCCAGCAAGCATCAGGTGACGGCCCCGCCGACGAGCTCGAGTTCCCTGGGTACGCCGTGGTGGTGGCCAACTCGCCGTACTTCGGAGGCGGCATGCTCGTCGCGCCCCCCGCCGAGGTCAGCGACGGCGAGCTCGACGTCGTGCTGATGCGGCACGCGCCCAAGCTGACGTTCGTGTCCGCGCTGATGGCCATCAAGGACGGCTCGCACGTCAAGCTCCCCCAGGTCACCTTGCACCGAGGCACCGAGGTCACGATCACGATGAGCGCCGGCCTGCCGGCCGCCGCCGACGGCGAGCCGCTGGCCTGCGCCAGCCCGCTCCCCGCCGGCACCCCTCTCAAGATCCGCACCTTGCCAGGAGCGCTCACCGTCCTGCGCCCCTGAGGCCGCTGCTGGCGCCCTCGGGTCCCGTCCGCCAGGCCCGGTCTTAATCCGGAGCGGCGCGTTCCGGGCATTTCGCCGGCGCATACAGCATCGCTGGCTCGTTGTTGTCGTTCGCGGGCCGGGGCCAGGGACATCGGTGGCTACCTGCTGTTGTTCGCGCAGCATCGCGGAGCCATCGATGCGGTTCGCCCCTTGCCGGGCAACGACATCGGTGGCTCCCCGATGCTGTTACGGCGAGCCAGGACGCCGGACTCGGGCGCTGTGGGGCGCGACGCGCCGGGGCAATATGCGGAAATCGCGCCCGCCGGCCCATCGAACCGGCATAGTTGCCTCTATTCGCGTGCCGGAACCCCTTCCCCGCCAAAAGTGGCGCCCTGCCAGGAGGATCGACATGCCGGAAGATCGCTACGGGATCACCGGGCGGATTACCCAGCGCAAGCTGCGTCTCGCGGCGAAGCTGAACAAGCGCAACCGGCGCCTGATCGCGCTCGCCGGCGTACCTCTCATGGCGATCGCGGGGGTCGCCGTTCCCGTCGCCCTTTCCCGTGTCCATGCCGACCATGCGGCGAAGGCCAGCGCCCCGTCGACGACGCTGTGCACGGGGTGGGCGCGCTGTTCGAGGCACGGCTACTCGAGCTACGGCTACCAGGCACACCAGTGGCGTTCCTACTGGCGCATGTCCGCGGGCGATGAATGCACGAACTACGCGGCCTACGTCGAGTCGGCGGTCTATCACGTTCCTGCTCCGCGCTATCTGCTCGGCGACGGCGGCCAGTGGGCGGCCACGGCCGCCGCGCACGGCGTCGTCGTGAACCACACCCCGTCGGTCGGCGCGGTCGCCGAGTGGGACGCCTCCGCTTTCGGCATGGGCCCGGTCGGCCATGTCGCGGTCGTCGAGGCAGTAGGCCCGCACGACAGCTATATCGACATCTCACAGCAGCACATGGGCTCGGCAGCCGACCAGTACGAATGGGTCAAGATCAGGGCGCACTTCCCCGCTGACGTGTGGCAGGAATGGCCGACCTACTTTATTCACTTCCGCATCCCGCCCCGCACGGGCCTCGGGTACTTCAACGCGAAGACCGGCAACGTCAGGCTGCGCTACTCCCAGACCCCTGGTCCTTCGAACGCCAGGGCTCATCTTCGCCCCGGCCGCCTGATAGCGCTGACAGGCGACTGGCGCGGCGACGGCATTGACCGGCTCGGGTACTACAACCCCAGGTACGGCACGTTCCATCTGTTCGGCGTGAGCCGGCACGGCAAGCGGAACCGCACGTTCAAGTTCGGCCCGGCCCATATGGTTCCGCTGGTCGGCGACTGGACGGGGCACGGCGGAGACGGCATCGGCTACTACGACCCGCATACGGGCCGGTTCTACCTCAGGCAGAAGCTCAGCGGCGGGCAGGCTCTTTTCAGCTTCAAGTTCGGCCCGGCCAGGATGCACCCGATAGCCGGTGACTGGAACGGCGGACGCGGGGACGGCGTCGGTTACTACAACCCGAGTACCGGGGTGTTCGCCCTTCGCAACAAGCTCAGCCAGGGGCCGGCGTTCCGCAGGTTCAGGTTCGGGCCAAGGCACATGGTCCCCCTGACCGGAAGCTGGACGGGCGGACGCACCGACGGCATCGGCTATTACAACCGCTGGACGGGAAAGTTCGTGCTGCGTTACGGGCTGGGCGCAGGGGCACGGACGGTCACCGCGAAGTTCGGCCCGCGCAAGATGTTGCCGCTGACGGGGGTCTGGCGAGGCGTCTAGCCTGCGGTCCGCCCGTTTGAGTACGGTTCTTCCATGGGCGGGCTTGATCAGTTCAGCGACGACGAGCACCTGATCACCGCGATCTCGGCGCTGCCTGTTCCTTCGGGACTGGCGGCAGATCACGGGCAGCCGGTGCGCACCGGTAGCGCGCTGACCATCGGGCGGTGCCTTGAACTGTTCGACGCGCAGGTGGCGAGCAGGCACCTGGACGCGGCCGCCCGCTGGCTGCGCAGCCGCGACAGCGGCTTCTACACGATCGGCTCCTCTGGTCACGAAGGCAACGCGGCCGTCGCGGCGGCGACGCGGACCACCGACCCGGCACTGCTGCACTACCGTTCCTGCGCCTTCTACTTGGCTCGCGCAGCGCAGGCCGGACGGGGTTCGGCCGGCGTCTACGACGTGCTGCTCGGGCTTGCCGCCTCGGCCAGCGAGCCGATCGCCGGCGGGCGCCACAAGGTCTTCGGCCTCGCCGAGCTCAGCATCATCCCGCAGACGTCCACGATCGCATCGCATCTCCCCCGTGCGGTAGGCCTGGCCTTCTCGATCCCCCGCGCGGCCCGGCTTGGTGTCACTCCGCCCTGGCCGTCAGACTCGATCGTGGTCGCCAGCTTCGGTGACGCCTCGCTCAACCATTCAACGGCGGCCGGCGCGCTCAACACCGCCGCTTACTGCTCTTACCAGGGGCTGCCGATCCCGTTGCTGCTGGTCTGCGAGGACAACGGCCTCGGCATCAGCGTGCGCACGCCGCCCGGCTGGGTCGAAGCCGCCCTGTCCGGCCGCACGCACCTGCGCTACAGCCACGCGGACGGCGCCGATCTCGCTGAGGTCTACGACGCGGCCCTGGCAGCGGCCAGCTACGCGCGTGAGCACCGGGCTCCCGCCGTGCTGCACGTGTCGACGGTCAGGCTCGGCGGCCACGCCGGGTCAGACGCCGAAGCCGCTTACCGCACGCCCGCCGAGCTGGCCGCCGACCAGGAACGCGACCCCGTGGTCGGCACCGCGCGGCTCCTGGTCAGCGCGGGGGCACTGACCCCCGCCCAGGTGCTTGCCAGGTACGCCAGGTCGAGGGACGCCGTATTCGAGCTGGCCGCCAAGGCAGAAGCGGAACCGAAGCTCACCTCGGCGGCGCAGGTCATGGCCCCCCTCGCCCCCCGCCGGCCGGCCGCGGTAGCGGCCGCGATCGGCCCGGCAAGCAAGCGCAGGCGGCTGCAGGTCTTCGGCGGCAAGCTGCCAGAAGAGGAGGGCGGCCTGACCCTCGCCCAGGCCATCAACCGCACGCTGGCCGACGAACTCGCCGCCCATTCCGACGTGATCGTGTTCGGTGAGGACGTGGCGCGCAAGGGCGGCGTCTACGGGGTGACCAAGGGCCTGCTGGCCACGTTCGGCGCCCGCCGGGTCTTCGACTCGCTGCTTGACGAGCAGTCGGTCATCGGCCTCGGGCTCGGCGCGGCCCTGGCCGGGCTGGTTCCCGTTCCCGAGATCCAGTACCTCGCCTACGTGCACAACGCCGCCGATCAGATCAGGGGCGAAGCGGCGACGCTGTCGTTCTTCTCCCAGGCGCAATACCGTAATCCGCTGGTGCTCCGCATCGCGGGCCTTGCCTACCAGCAGGGTTTCGGCGGTCACTTCCACAACGACAACGCCGTCGGCGCGCTCCGCGACATCCCCGGCCTGATCATTGCCTGCCCGGCCAGGCCGGACGACGCGGCGGCGATGCTGCGCACCTGCCTGGCAAGCGCTCGCGAAGACGGCAGCGTCTGCGTGTTCCTCGAGCCGATTGCCCTGTACCACCAGCGTGATCTCTACGCGCCAGGCGACGCCGGCTGGCTGGCCAGGTACGACCCGCCCTGGCTGTGGACGCTCGGGCATGCCCCTGTGGGCCAGGCTCGCGTGTACGGCGAGGGCGCCGACCTGCTGATCGTGACGTTCGGCAACGGCCTGCGGATGAGCCTGCGGGCGGCGGCGAGGCTCGCGGAGACAGGCATCGGCTGCCGGGTGCTCGACCTGCGCTGGCTCGCGCCGCTGCCAGAAGAAGACCTGATCAGGGAGGCCGAGGTCACCGGCGCGGTCCTGGTCGCCGATGAGACCAGGCGAAGCGGCGGCGTCGCGGAAGGCGTCATAGCAGGGCTGATCGACGCCGGCTTCGCCGGCCGGCTTGGCAGGGTCACGAGCGAGGACAGCTTCATACCGCTCGGCACGGCCGCAAGCACCGTGCTCTTGTCCCAGGAAGTCATCGAGGCGGCGGCGCGCGATCTGCTGATGTAGTGCGCGCCGCCGCCGAGCAGCTGTTATGCCCCAGCGGCTGTGACGCTCGCCAGCCTCTGCCGGTCGAGCAGCGCCAGCTCCATGGGCGGGCGCTCGATCATCATCTCGGAGAACTCTTCCAAGGTCACGCCCTGGGCAGTCGCCACGGCGTGCAGGTAAGAGCCCGCTTCCGACGCGGTCCAGGCATCACCGTTCACGTCCGCGCCGATGAGCCGGCGCTGCGTGGCCCTGGTGAGCACCGCCCGCATCACGGCGTAGCCCATCCTGGACAGGTTGCCGAGATCTTGATGCCTGTTCTTGCGCATCCCGGCGTCGACCTGTGCCATGCCAGCGAGCCCGCAGGCGTCGAGCACATCGATGAGCATGCCGACCTCAACGGCGTAACCGCTGAAGAACGGGATCTTGTAGAGCACGTCCCTGGTGCCGCCGAACTCGCCAGCCAGCGGCTGTACGAACCCGGCGAGCTCGGGGAAGAGCAGGTTGAGTGCGGGTTTGGCGGTCAGCTCGGTAACCCGGCCGCCGCCGTCGGGCACCGACAGTGACTCGGTTGTGAAAGGCCGCCGGTAGGCGGCCTTGACGAACTTGATGTCGGGCCTGGCTACCAGGCAGCCGACGACTCCGGTGACAAGTTGCGTGCAGAAATTACCCGTGTCCGTGTCGGCGAACGCGATGACGTCTCCGGTCGCTACTGACAGGCCGCGCCACATTGCGTCGCCCTTGCCGTGCGCAGGACCGTACTCAGGCATCAGCGCATTCTCCGAATAGACCTCCGCGCCGAGGTCCCGCGCGATCTCGGCGGTGCCGTCTGGCGAATCCGCGTCGACGACGAGGACCTGATCGATAAGCTCGATACCTGGACGTCGGAGATTATTAACCTCGTCGAGTACCGAGGTTATGGTCTCGGCCACATTGCGGGTAGGCAGGATCAATGAGACGGTCAGGCCCCTGTCTCGCTTGATCTGACCTAGTTCGCGTGCGTCGCCGAAGTCAGAATAATGAAAGCTATGCGACCGAAACCAATCATGTGTTCGCATGAGGTCCTCCTCGACATCCGGGGCGGGCCATTCCTGCACCACATACCAAATTTTTGCCGATACAAACACCTATCCTGACCCAGCCACCCTGAACACCTCGGTTGCGACGATAAGTCCGAAAGTGCCCTGGTAAGCGGGATCACCTATACTACAGACTCGGCGCCAAGTTAGTACCCTCATGCTAATTCCCGCCACCTGGGCCCTTTCGGGCACCTCGCGACGGGAGGACGGGGGTTCTCTTGCCGCCCGGCTTGCGCCTGTTGGCTCTTCGTGATTAGTAGTTGACCTTCCGCGACCTCCTGCACGTGGTCGCAGGTCCTACCCTCCTGCGAGCCACTTAATCGCTGTTGCCATGCCGCCCTGGATCGCCGTCAGTGTCCGGTCTATCCTCGGCCTATGACTCAGCACTCTACCGCCGGCGGTCCTGGGCTCACGCAGCGGCGGCAGCTAGTGACCGAGATCCCCGGTCCGGCGTCCCGCGAACTGCTCGAACGCAGGCAGCGCAGCGTGGCCAGAGGACTCAGCCACGTGCTGCCCGTGTTCGTCACCGCGGCCGGCGGCGGAGTCGTCATCGATGCCGACGGCAACTCGCTGATCGACTTCGGCTCGGGCATCGCGGTCACCTCCGTGGGCAACAGCGCCGAACTGGTCGTGACCAGGGTTACCGAGCAGGTTGCCAGCTTTACCCATACCTGCTTCATGGTGGCACCTTACGAGGGTTACGTGGAGGTCTGCGAGGAGCTGAACCGGGTCACCCCGGGCAGCCACGACAAGCGGTCGGCCTTGTTCAACTCGGGTGCCGAGGCGGTGGAGAACGCCGTCAAGATCGCCAGGCACGCCACCGGGCGCCAGGCGGTCGTCGTGTTCGATCATGCCTACCACGGCCGCACTAACCTGACGATGGCGCTGACCGCGAAAAACATGCCCTATAAGGACGGGTTCGGCCCGTTCGCCGGCGAGGTCTACCGGGTGCCGATGGCTTACCCGTTCCGCTGGCCTGGCGGTCCTGACAAGTGCACCGCCGAGCGCGCCCTGGACGTGATCACCGGCCTGATCCACGCCCAGGTCGGCGAGAACCGGGTAGCGGCGATCCTGCTCGAGCCGATTCAGGGCGAGGGCGGCTTCATCGTGCCGCCCGACGGCTTCCTGCCGGGACTGGCCGGGTACTGCGGCGACAACGGCATCGTGTTCATCGCCGACGAGATCCAGTCGGGCTTCTGCCGTACCGGCGACTGGTTCGCCTGCGACCATGAAGGCGTCGTGCCCGACCTGGTCACCACCGCCAAGGGCATCGCCGGCGGCCTGCCGCTTGCCGGGGTGACCGGCCGGGCGGAGATCATGGATTCGGTGCATGCTGGCGGACTCGGCGGCACGTTCGGCGGTAACCCGGTCGCCTGCGCCGCCGCGCTCGGCTCGATCGAGACCATGACCAAGGAAGACCTGCCAGCCGCCGCCCGCCGCATCGGCGAGATCATGCTGCCGAGGCTGCGCAAGCTGGCCGAGCACAACCCGGTCATCGGCGACGTACGCGGCCGGGGTGCGATGATCGCGGTAGAGCTGGTCAAACCTGGCACGATCGAACCGGACGCCGCCGCCGCGAGCAAGGTCGCCAAGGCCTGCCACGCCGCCGGCGTGATCGTCCTCACCTGCGGCACCTACGGCAACGTGCTCCGCTTCCTGCCGCCGCTGGTGATGAGCCCTGAACTGATCAACGAGGGCCTCGACGTACTAGAGGAGTCCTTCGCTCAGCTCTAGGCAGCGCAGCCGGGGCTCACAGCATCGCTGGCTTCCTGTTGTCGTTCGCGGTCCGGGGCCAGGGACATCGGTGGCCACCTGATGTCGTTCCCGTAGCATCGCAGAGCCACCGATGCTGTTCGTCACAGCCCGCCTACGACAGCGGTGGCTCCGCGATGCTGTTGCCGCCGGGTGAGGCAGCGAGCGCGCTAGCCCTGGTAGTAACCATCTACCAGGGTTAGCACCTCGTCCAGGATGGCCAGCCCTTCCTTGGCCTGCTCGGCGGTGACGACGCAAGGCGGCACCACGTGCAGGCGGTTGTAGTTGGTGAAGGTCAGCAAGCCGCGCGAGAGAGCCTCGCGAGTCAGCGTGGCCATCGCCGGAGACGAGCCGCCGTACGGGGCGAGCATGGCGCGAGTCGCACGGTCGGAGACCAGGTCGAGTGCCCAGAAAACGCCGAGACCGCGCACTTCGCCGATCACCGGGTGGCGTCGCGCCAGGTCGTGGAGACCTGGGCTGATTATTTGCTGCCCGATGACTGAAGCGT
>Ga0335073_10012599_pt1 | contig 11869 bp, 11 predicted proteins | sample Lox_Sample_22_FD_207093 | JGI IMG/M metagenome (GOLD analysis project Ga0335073, IMG submission 207093) | Soil microbial communities from Loxahatchee National Wildlife Refuge, Florida, United States - Lox_Sample_2.2 | ecosystem: Environmental > Terrestrial > Soil > Wetlands | place: USA... | reverse complement strand
GACGCGGTGGTCGTCCAGGGCGGCGAGGGCGGCGGGCACACCGGCCCGATCCCGACGAGCCTGCTGCTCCCGCAGGTGGTGTCGGCCGTCGACATTCCGGTCGTGGCGGCCGGCGGGTTCTTCGACGGGCGCGGCCTGGTGGCCGCGCTGGCCTACGGGGCCGAGGGAGTCGCGATGGGGACCCGGTTCCTGCTGACCAGCGACAGCCCGGTCGCGGAGGAGGTCAAGCGCGTGTACCTGAGCAAGGCGCTGACCGACACCGTGGTCACTACCCGGGTGGACGGAGTCCCGCACCGGGTCCTGCGCACGCCGCTGGTCGACCGGCTGGAACGCTCGGGAGAGGTCTCCGGTCTGGCGCGCGCGGTGGCGAACGCGGCGCGCTTCCGGAAGCTGTCCGGCCTGAGCTGGCCGGCCTTGATCCGGCAGGGGCAGGCAATGCGGCACGGCACCGACCTGTCCTGGAGCCAGGTGCTGATGGCAGCCAATACGCCGATGCTGCTGAAGGCCGCGATGGTGGACGGCCGCCCCGACCTGGGCGTGATGGCGGCGGGACAGGTCGTCGGGCTGATCGAGGACCTGCCCTCGTGTGCCGAGCTCATCGACCGGATCATGGCCGAGGCCGCCGAGAGCCTGGCCCGGCTGAGCGCGGCGAGCGGTTAACCCGACTCGGCGACCCGGTTGCCCCACAGGACGATCCAGACCGGCCCGGGCGCGAACGTCATCGGCTGCCCGCTCAGCGTGGTGAACGTCGTCCCGCCATCGGCGGTCGGCCTGGACCACTTGACCCGGTAGGCCTTCCCGTTGCGCAGCACGACTGCGGTGCCGTGGCCGACGGTCTCCGCGTACGGCGGGCGCCGGTCCGCCTCGAGGAACCCGGACGTCCGCACGACCGTGTGCTGGAGCACAACCGTGGCGGCGGAGAGCTGCGGGCCCTCCGTGCTGCCGGCCCGTGAGCCGTCCGTCCAGATGAGCCAGCGTTTCATCGACCCCGACCAGGTAAATGTGAAGGAGGCCGACGGGTAGGAGACCGACTCGCGAGCGGTCCGGCGGCCGCCGGCGGGCGGCGGACCGAACTTGAAGCCGATGTTGTGCGCCTTGCTGGCGCCCTTGGCCTCGTGCAACAGCGTCTGTGTCTGCGCATACAGGTTGTACGGCGCGATGCGCTGGTAATTGCGGAAGTAGCCGGACACCAGCCCGGCATACAGGTCGACGATGTGGGCGTGCTCCACGACCTTGAGCAGCCGGGTCTGGGCTCCCGAGTAGGCAAAGGCGGGACGGCCGAACTGCCGCAGCACCTCAAGGTCGTCCTGCCGGGTGCTGCGGACCGGGCCGACGACGGGCGGGATGTGCGAGGAGAAGATCGCCAGGAACCGGCTGAGCCCGCCTTCCACCGGCAGGACGTACACGATGTCCGCGCGGGTGAGGCCCGTCTGTGGCCGCGCGTACACGATGTTATCGATCTTCACGGCCAGCACCGGTCCGAGCGACCGCACTCGCTCGCCGGTGAACGGCGACACCAGCGGCCCGGCCGCGACGCCCTGCGCCGGCGTCGGCGTCGGCGTTGGAGTCGGGCGCTGAACCGGGTGACTGGCTGGCTGCCCGCCGCCGCCCAGGGCGAGGCTCACGCCGATCCCGACGGCCGCGGCAGCAACCGCGCTGGACGCCACGGCGATGGTTTTCCTGTGCGTCCATCTCCTGAGCCAGCTCATCAGGCTCATCAGCCTCATCAGCGCACCTGCCCCTTCATTCCGCACCTGCCAGCCTCAGTCAATGCCGCACGGGCAGAATTGCTCATGTTAGGACAGCTCACGAGCTGCTTCCTCGGGGTTGTCGACGGTCATGACGATCCGGTCGACGTGTGCCCCGGCCAGATCGATCACGATAGCGGGGCCGCGGCCATGGCAGACGGCGAACGTGCTGCCCTCCCGGCTGATCCACGTCCCGACCATGATCACGCCCGGGATGGCCGTTCCCGGCATCCTCAGGCCGTGGACTTCTGGCAGCCCGTCGCCGACGACCCGGACTCCGGTGACGGCGCTGCGCGGCACCGTCAGGTCGCGGTGCAGCGCCTCGGCCTTCTCGCCCGCCGACATCTGGACGGTCAGCGTGTCGTCGGTGATCACCAGGTTCGCCATGGCAGACATTCTGCCGCCGAGCAGCGGAATTGTCCGATGGCGGCGAAAGTCGGGGAAGATTCTGCGGGGCGATGTCGATCTGGCGTCGGCGCGTTCGACGCACGGGTAAGAGAGCGAACGCAGCAGAGAGGACAGCACAGATGAAGTTCTTCGGTTACACCCTGGGGGACCCGAACACCCCGAGCGGCCCCGAGAGCCCCGAGATGTACGCGCGCATGAGCGAATTCGTCGCGGAGGCGACCAAGGCCGGCATCCTCCTCGCGACGGGCGGCCTGGCACCTGTCGACGAGGCCATCAAGGTCAGCTACACCGACGGGAAGTACACGGTGCTGGACGGCCCGTTCGCCGAGGCCAAGGAACTAGTCGGCGGCTGGGCGCTGATGGAATGCCGCGACAAGGACGAGGCCGTGGAGTGGGTCAAGCGGTTCCTCGGCGTTGTCGGCCACGGCGAGAGCACGATCCGCGAGGTCTACGGTCCGTGACCAGGGCGGGAGACCGGGCGGCGCCAGGGTGCCCGCCCGGTCTCCGCTGACGCGGGCCGCCCGCCGGAACCGCGGCCTGCCTGTACCCCCGCCTTGCCCGGGCGGAGCCCGGATGGTGTGATCGGTTCTCGTGGCGGACGACCGGGCCCGGGCGGCGATCGAGACAGTCATCCGGCTGGAATCCGCCCGCCTCATCGCGGGCCTGGCGCACTACACCGGTGACATCGGGCTGGCCGAGGACCTGGCGCAGGACGCGATCGTCGCTGCGCTCGAGCAGTGGCCGGCCGACGGGGTACCGCGTAACCCCGGCGCCTGGCTGATGACGGTCGCCAAGCGCCGGGCCGTCGACTTCTTCCGGCGTTCCAGCGAGCTGGAGAAGAAGTACGCGCAGATCGGCCGCGCCATGGCCGACACGATCACGCCCGACTTCGACCAGGCGTTCGCCGACGACATCGACGACGACCTGCTGCGGCTGATCTTCACTGCCTGCCACCCGGTGCTGAGCGTGCCCGCCAGGGTCGCCCTGACGCTCCGCCTGCTCGGCGGCCTGACCACGGCCGAGATCGCCCGCGCCTACCTGGTACCCGAGGCGACCATCGCGCAGCGCATCGTGCGCGCGAAGAAGACGCTGGCCGAGGCCCAGGTGCCGTTCGAGGTGCCGGCGGCCGGGGAGCGGCCCGCCCGGCTGTCCTCGGTGCTTGAGGTCATCTACCTGATCTTCAACGAGGGCTACTCGGCCACCGCCGGCGACGACTGGATGCGGCCGGCCCTGTGCGCCGAGGCGGTCCGGCTCGGCCGGGTGCTAGCCCAGCTCGCCCCGGCTGAGCCGGAGGTCCACGGCCTGGTCGCGCTGCTGGAGATCCAGGCATCCCGGATCCCGGCCCGTACCGACGGGGCCGGACGCCCGGTGCTGCTGCTCGACCAGGACCGGACCCGGTGGGACCGCCTGCTGATCAACCGCGGGCTCGCGGCTCTGGACAAGGCGATCGACCAGGGCGGGGAACGAGGCCCTTACACCTTGCAGGCTTCGATCGCGGCCTGTCATGCCAGGGCATTCAGGGCGGAGGACACGGACTGGGCGCGCATCGTCGCGCTGTACGGGGTGCTGGCCGAGGTGATGCCGTCGCCGGTCGTCGAGCTGAATCGCGCGGTGGCGATCTCGATGGCCTATGGCCCGCAAGCCGGGCTCGACCTAGTCGACCAGCTCGCGGCCGAGCCCGCGCTCCGGACGTACCACCTGCTGCCCAGCGTCCGCGGCGACCTGCTGCGCAAGCTCGGCCGCGAGGCTGAGGCGCGCGCGGAGTTCGAGCGCGCCGCCGCGCTGACGGAGAACGAGCGCGAGCGGGAACTGTCGGCACAGCGAGCCCGCGCCACGGACGAGGCCAGCTGAAGATACGCTCGTGCCGGAAGCGCACGGGAGCCGACGCTGCGGGAGCCGGAACGGTGACACAGACCTCGTTCGCCCGCCGGTTCGCGGCCGTCCGGGCCGCGCAGGGGCCACTGGTATTCGGCCTTGACCCGTCGGCTGATCTGCTCGAGGCCTGGGGCCTGGGCGACAGCGCCGACGGGCTTGACCGGTTCGCTGACATCGTGCTCGAGGCGGCGGCCGGCCCGGTCGGCCTGGTCAAGCCGCAATCCGCGTTCTACGAGCGGCATGGCTGGCGCGGCGTCCGCACACTGCAGCGGCTTGTGGCCAGCGCGCGCGAGGCCGGGCTGCTGGTCGTCCTGGACATCAAGCGCGGCGACGTGGGCTCGACGAATGACGCCTACGCGGAGGCCTACCTCGGCAAGGGCGCGCCGCTCGCGGCCGATGCGATCACGGTGCACCCCTACCTCGGCGTTGGCGCGATGAGCACCTTCGTCGCGCGCGCGGCCGAGTCTGGCAGCTGCCTGCTGATCGTCACGCGGTCCTCGAATCCGGACGGGCGGCAGATCCAGGCGGCAGTGGCCGGCAACGGCGGTGAACGCTCAGTCGAGCAGGACCTGCTGGTGCAGATCGGCGCGCTGAACGCTGGGCTGGCGCCGGGCGAGATCGGCCCGGTGGGCGCGGTGATCGGCCCCACGCACATGACGCCTCAGCTCGATCTGGCCGGAGCTAACTGCCTGTTCCTGGCTCCCGGCGTGGGGGCGCAGGGTGCGACGCCGGCTGATGTCGCGGCCGTGTTCGCCGCCTGCAGTGAGCGGGTGATGCCGAGTGCCTCCCGGTCGCTGCTGTCAGCCGGCCCGCAGGTGAGCAGGCTGCGGGACGCGGTGTCGGAGCTGGCGGCCGAATTCCGCACTGTGCTGGCCTGACTGGGCTGGCCTGAACTGACTGGGCTGTCGTGACCGCATGAACACGGCAGCGCGGCCGTTCGTCGCCGGACGAACGGCCGCGCTGTGTGTCGCTGTCGTTCCCTCGATCAGGTGCTGTAACCGGGGATGCCGGCGCCGCCAATCGACGCGCTCACATGCAGGAAGACCGGTCCCTTCTTGGCGCAGGCCTCAAACGTGAACGGGAACTGCGTCGAGGTGAAGTTGCCCGGCGCGAAGACTCGCAGCGCGAAGGCCTTGGTGGGGTGGCACGTGCTCGGCGGGAAGTTGTACACGTCGGTGATCTGCAGGATGACGTGCACGGTCGAGCCAGGCACCAGGGTCAGCAGCATCGACGGGTGGGAAGCAGTGCGCCCGGCAGCGCTGCCCACCTGGTGGCCGGCGCGGATCGCCGACACGCCGGGGTAGCCGTACAGCGTGCACGAGCTGCCGGAAATGTTGGAGATCTCAAGCTGGTAGTACGTGCTCCCGGCGGTCCCGCCGCCGGGGATGCCCAGCCACGAGGTCAGCTGAGCGCGGGTGCACCTGGAAATAGCGGCAGTCTTCGGCGCAGCGGCAGTTTTCGGTGCAGCAGCAGTCTTGTGTGCAGCCAGGCCGGCTGACGACGCGAGTGCGAGGCCAGGCAGCAGGATTGCAGCGCTTGCGACAGCGGCGGCCGCCAGGGTGCGCCGTCCCGTCTTCCTTGTCAGTCTCATCTTGTGCTCCTTAGTTCGGACAACGCTGACGTCAGTTGAGACGCCGGTACCCCGGCGATGGTTGGGAACTTGTTGGTGCGCGGGCGCGGGTCGCGGGTCGCGGGCGCGGGTCGCGGGTCGCTGCGCGGCGTCAGCCCGCGTCGCCCTGCAGCCCGAGTGCGTTCGCCAGATCGGCGTAGCCCTGCAGCGGATCGGCGCCGCTCTCGGTCAGCAGCTGGACCGCCACGTGATCTGCGCCAGCGTCGAGGTGCGCGCTGAGCTGAGCGGCTACCTGCTCGGGCCGCCCGTGCGCGACCAGCTCGTCGATCAGGCGGTCGCTGCCGCCGTCGGCCAGGTCGTCGTCGGTGAACCCGAGCCGCTCCAGGTTCGAGGTGTAGTTCACCAGGTTCAGGTACGGGTTCTGAACTCGCCGGCGGCCGAGTGCGCGCCCCTGCGCGGGGTCGGGATCGAGCACTGCCTTGTGCTCAGGCGCGAGAAGCCGGTCCGGGCCGAGAATCTCGCGCGCGTGGCGAGTGTGCTCGGGCGGGACAAGGTAGGGGATCGCGCCCGCGGTGCGGTCGCGCGCAAGCCTCAGCACTTTCGGGCCCAGCGCCGCAAGAACGATGCGCTCCGCGGGAACGTGGTCGGCTTGCAGCTGGTCAACGTACGCCGCGAGCTTGTCGTACGGGGTGGCGTACTCCTTAGTCGCCTCGCGGTGGCCCGCCCCGACGCCGAGCACGAACCGGCCCGGATAGCTGGCCTCGATCCGCGCATACGACCGGGCGACGGTGGCTGCGTCGTCTTTCCAGATGTTGACGATGCTGGTGCCGACCATCAGCGTGCTCGTCGCGCCGAGTAGCTCGGAGGCGATCTGCAGGTCGCCGTCCGGCGAGCCGCCCAGCCAGACGGTGCCGTAGCCGAGCCGCTCGAGGCCCGCGGCGAGGCCTGTCGTCACCTGCGACGATGCGCGCCAGATCCCGAAGCGGCCAAGCCGGTCCCGCAACTGCTGTGTCATGTGGTCCCCTTGCCCAGCCCAGTACTGACCGAACCTGGCCCGACCAGCCGCTTACAGCCCGATCAGGTCGGCCATCCGCCCCATCTCGATGTCGAAGAATTCCTCGCGCGCGTCGATGACGTTGTTGAACTGACCGAAAAGCTCGAAGCTCACCGTGCCGAACATGTGGATCCAGGCGGTGATTCCGGTCAGCATCACGGCGTCCGGCAGCCCCGGCGAGATGCCCTCGCTGGCCCTGGCCAGATCCGGCCGGATCGCGGCAGGCACCGCGGCGCCATGGCTGGTGAGCGCGCCCGAGGCGAAGGCGTCGGTGAGGATGCGGCCGAGCACCGCGTACGAGCGCGCCGCCGCCGGAATCGTGTCCTGCGGAGCGGCGTAACCGGGCACCGGGCTTCCGTACACCAGCGCGTACTCGGCCGGATTGGCCAGTGCCCAGAGCCGTACCGCCCTGGCGGCGGCGAGCCAGCGGCTCCTCAGCTCGGAGCGGTCCCCGATCGCCGCGTCAGCTGCCTCGACTGCGGCGCCGAGGGCGTTGTAGGCATCCAGGATCAGCGCGGTCAGCAGGTCGTCGCGGCTGGCGAAGTAGCGGTACAAGGCCGAGGACACCATGCCCATATCGCGGGCGACCGCCCGGAGCGACAAGTTGGCGCCCTCGGCCGCCAGGTGGCGGCGCGCCACCGCCTTGATCTCGTCGATCATCTCGGCCCGGACCCTGGCCCGGATGGATGCGGCAGGCATAACGAAGATTATTGCACACAAACGAGAGCACTGCTCTTGCAATTCCGGCCGACCTGTGCCAGACTCATGCTTACAAACGAGAGCAGTGCTCTCGCAAGGACACTGAAGCGTGAGGAGAACGCAATGTCCGAGCACGTCATCGTCGGCGCAGGAGCAGTCGGATCGGCGACCGCCCGGCAGCTTGCCGACCGCGGCGAGCATGTCCGCATCATCAGCAGGCGCGGCACCGGACCGCAGCACCCGGCTATCGAGCGCATCGCCGCCGACGCCACCGACGCGCAGCGGCTGACCGAGCTGACGGCAGGTGCTCTCGCGCTCTATAACTGCGCCAACCCCCAGTACCACCAGTGGCTCACCGACTGGCCGCCGCTGGCGTCAGCGCTGCTGACCGCTGCGGAGCGCACCGGCGCGGTGCTGACAGTCATGAGCAACCTGTACCCATATGGCCCGGTCGACGGCCCGATCACGCAGAAGACGCCGCTCGCGGCCACCCACCCCAAGCTCCGCCTGCGCGGGCAGCTGTGGGAGGACGCGCTCGCTGCCCAACAGGCTGGCCGCATCCGGGTCACCGAGGTCCGGGCCAGCGACTACATCGAGCAGAACGGCCTGCTGTCGTTCGGGCTCGGCAAGCCGCTGCTGGCCGGCCAGCGGGCCTACTCACCGGCTCCGCTCGATATCCCGCACAGCTGGACCGCCATCCGGGACTGCGCCCGCGCCCTGGTCACCGTCGCCGCGGACGAGCGAGCCTATGGCCAGGCCTGGCTGGTGCCCACCGGCCCGGCGCTGACCGTGCGGCAGCTGGCGAGCCGGTTCGCTGAGGTCAACGGGGCGCCCGCGGCCAAGCTGAGTGCGATTCCCTACCCGGTGCTGTGGGTCTTCGGCCAGTTCTCCCCGATGGTGAAGGAGCTTCGCACCACCCGCTACCAGTTCACGGCTCCGTTCGTGCTCGACTCCAGCGCCACGACCGAGACCTTCGGGCTCACGCCGACCCCGCTCGACGACGCCCTGCGCGATGCCGCATCCCGGCTGAGGAGCTAACCGCCGTGTAGCTAACTTCCGTGCCTTTGACGGCACTGCGCGGCTGGCCTTCTGCTCAGATGGTCAGCCGCGCAGCCAGCTGCAGGTAAGTTCTCAGCACGGCCGACAGTTACCGGTACTGGCACTAAGTGTCACAGTGTGGTTAAACATGGCTGAGAGATCTCAAAAATCGGTCTGAACCACCGTATAATGCCTAGTCACATGGTAGGAAGTCGAGTCGAGACTTTTTGTCGTCGGCAGGGTCTCTGACCGAAGGAGTTGTGGCGTGCGCAGGACACATCGACTAGTCGTGGCAGCTGGCGGGCTGGCACTGGCAACACTGATGGCCGCGTGCGCGGCCGGGCACAGCCCGACGATCAGCAACGGCAGTTCGCAGCCGACCGGGCAGAAGGAAAAGGGCGGCACGGTCACGATCGCCGAGGTTGCGGCGTCGCCGAACGACATCTTCCCGCTGTTGCCGGCGACCAACTCCAACGGCTACAACGGTGACCTCACCCTGGGTCTCTGGCCGCCGCTGGTCTATTCAGGCGACGGCGGGCAGTCGGTGGTGAACCCGCAGGAGAGCCTGTTCAGCAAGCTGACCTACTCCGACAACGACACGGTGATCACGATCGTGCTGAAGCCGTGGAAGTGGTCGGACGGGGCGCCGATCACCAGCCGTGACTTCCTGTTCGTCTACAACCTGCTCAAGGCGAACTACAACGACTGGTTCGACTACGTCCAGGGCCTGTTCCCGGTCGATGTCAAGCAGGTGCAGACGCCGAACTCCCACACGGTGGTCCTCGACCTGACCCGGTCCTACAACCCGGAGTTCTACACCGACAACGTGCTCGCCACGCTTGCCCTGCTGCCGCAGCACGCCTGGGACAAGACCTCGGCGTCCGGCAAGGTCGGCAACTACGACGAGACCACGGCCGGTGCCAAGAAGGTGTGGAGCTTCCTGCAAGCGCAGGGCACGCAGGAGAGCACCTTCGCGACCAACCCGCTCTGGAAGGTTGTCGACGGGCCATGGCAGCTGGCCACATTCCAGAGCAGCGGTTACTACGCCTGGGTGCCGAACAAGAACTACTCGGGTCCGGACAAGCCGATCATCTCGAAGGCGATCTGGACGCCCTACACCACCGACACCGCCGAGATGGACGTGCTCCGGTCCGGCACCAGCCTCGACGTCGGGCTCGTTCCGCTGAACGACGTCCGGCAGATCCCGGCCCTGGAGGCGGAGGGCTACTCCGTGGGTGAGGTTCCGGCCCCCGGCGTCGCCGAGATCCTGCCGAACCTGTGGAACAACAAGGTCGGCCCGCTGCTGCGCAACCTGTACATCAGGCAGGCGATGGAGTACCTGATCAATCGCAAGGAGATCGTGCAGAAGGCCTTCGCCGGGTATGCCGACCCCGGCAACGGGCCGGTGCCGACCGTCTACGGCCAGCAGTGGGACTCGCCGCTGGAGAAGGCTGGCGGCCCCTATCAGTACAACCCGGCTAAGGCCATCGCGCTGCTGAAGTCGCACGGCTGGAAGGTCGTGCCGAACGGAACCGACACCTGCGTGCACCCGGGCACCGGGGCGGGCGAATGCGGGCCTGGCGTGCCGGCGGGCTTCCCGCTGCAGCTCCAGCTCCTGTATGGCTCCGGCACGGCGGCCTTTGACCAGCAGAACGCCGCGTTCCAGTCCTCCGAGGCGCAGGGTGGCATCAAGATCACCCTCAAGGCCGAGCCCTTCAACACGCTGGTCTCCACCACGGGTACCTGCAACGAGAAGTCGCATCCGGCGGCAATTTGCTACGACTGGCAGCTCGAGCAGTACGGCTATAACGAGTACCTGATGGACCCGAGCGGGGCCGGCCAGTTCAACACGGACGCGAACGGCAACTATGGCGGGTACTCCAGCACGGAGATGAACAACCTGATCGACGCTACCGAGTACGGCGCCAGCAGCCAGGCGTTCTTCAAGTACGAGGATTACGCTGCCGAGCAGCTGCCGCTGCTGTGGCTGCCGAACGAGGAAGCCGTCTTCGTCTACAAGAAGAACCTCGCGGGCGTCACCCCGCTTAACCCGTTCAGCGGCCTACTCAACCCAGAGGTGTGGTACTACACCAAGCCAGCCTCATGACCTGGTACCTCGTCCGCAGGATCGGGCAGGCGATCGCGGTCGTCATCGGGGTCATGATCCTGACGTTCATCCTGGTTCACCTTGAGCCCGGCAGCACGGCCAAGGCCGTGCTGGGGCTCAAGGCGACGCCAGCCCGGATTGCCCTGTTCGACAACACCTACGGGCTCAACCGGCCGCTGCCGGTACAGTTCTGGCTGTACTGCGTGCACGTGGTGCACGGCAACTTCGGCATCTCCTACGTGGCCGGGCAGCCGGTGTCGACCCTGATCGCGCAGCGGCTGCCGCGGGACGCGGTGCTGCTCGGGCTGTCGACGCTGGTCGCCCTGATCATCGGCGTGCCGATGGGGCTGTACCAGGCCATCCACCACGGCACCGTCCGGGACGACGTGATCGCCGGCACCTGGTTCACGTTCTACTCAGCGCCGGACTTCATGGAGGCACTGCTGCTGATCGCGATCTTCAGCGTGCACTTCCACTGGTTCCAGCCGGCCTTCCCCGGCGGGATCACGTCGGTGGGCGGGATCTTCGCTGATCCGAGCGCGCTCGTGCTGCCGGTGGTCGTGCTCGCGATCAACAGCGTGGCCGGCTTCAGCCAGTACATGAGGTCGTCGGCCATCGAGGAACTGGCCCAGGACTACATCCGGACCGCGCGTGCCAAGGGCCTGGGGGAGCGGCTGATCCTGACCCGGCATCTCCTCCGCAACGCGCTGCTGCCGATCGTGACGATCCTCGGCCTGTCGCTGCCCGACATTGTGGCGGGCGCCGTCATCGCCGAGGCAATCTTCAACTTCCCCGGCATGGGGCTGCTGTTCTGGCAGTCGGCGCTCGCCCATGACTTCCCGGTCATGCTCGGCGCGACGCTGATCATCGGCATCGCGACGGTGGTCGGCAACCTCGCCGCCGACGTCACCTACGGAGTACTCGACCCGAGGATCCGCCATGCAGTCGCCTGACGGCACCACCGTCGTCACGCCGCTCGGCGTGCCGGCAGGCGGCGAGATAGCTGGCGCGCCCGCTTCCAGGAATCTGGTTCTTGACGACTTCCTGCGCAACAAGCGCGCCATCGGCGGCTGCATTGTCGTGCTGCTGCTCGTCCTGTTCTGCTTTGTCGGGCCGCTGATCTATCACGTCAACCTGACCAACGTGAACCTCGACCTGGAGAACCTGCCGCCAGGACCCGGTCATCCGCTCGGCACCGACGAGTACGGCATCGACATCCTCGGCCGCCTTATGCAGGGCGGTCAGTCCTCGCTCGAGCTCGGCTTCGCGGTCGCCATCGCCAGCACCGTGATCGGGTCTCTCTACGGGGCGATCTCGGGCATGATCGGCGGCGTCGTCGACGCCCTCCTGATGCGGATCGTCGACACCCT
>Ga0335073_10012598_pt1 | contig 11870 bp, 9 predicted proteins | sample Lox_Sample_22_FD_207093 | JGI IMG/M metagenome (GOLD analysis project Ga0335073, IMG submission 207093) | Soil microbial communities from Loxahatchee National Wildlife Refuge, Florida, United States - Lox_Sample_2.2 | ecosystem: Environmental > Terrestrial > Soil > Wetlands | place: USA: Florida... | reverse complement strand
GCCGTAAACCCCGCCTGCGATGCATACACATCGAGCCCGTGGTCGATCATCTTCTCGGCCAGCAGCGCGGCCTCCGGCGTATCGCTCTGCTTCGCGCTGATCACGTAGGCAAACGGCGGCTCTTTGCGGAAGTGGTTGATGTTGTCGCGCGCCGCCTGGTAACGGTTGTAGAGCAGCGTCTCGCGATTCTTGGCCGCCAGATCGAGCACCGACATCGATCCGCCCACCATGTAGTCGACCGCGTCTTTCAGGTGCCACCAGCCGCCCTCCCACGGCGTCGAATACATCGTGAGCGCGCGCAGATCCCGGTAGTCCTTGGGAAAATCGTTCACCGTATAAAAGTGCGGCGTCGCGTATTCGTAAAGTGCCGTCTCGGTGAAGAACGAAATCTCGTTGCGGAAGACGTGCACCCAGTCGGTGAATCCCGCGTACCAGTTGTCGAAGCGCGACTCTGAGATCGCGCCCGGCATCTTGTGCGCGTTCAGATACGCCGCCATGTTGGTGCCGACGACGTTCAGCCAGCTGCGCACATAGGGGCTGATGTTCGACGAGATGGGATCGCTGAACGGCGGAATCCAGATGCGGGCAGGGAAGGGCGCGGTCTGGTGCTGGCAATAGAAGATCACCGGGCTCCAGTCAAGCTGCGCCTTCACCACCACCTGCTCTTCTTTCATGTTCAGCATGTAGCCGTCGCGGTTGTTGTCGTGCCCCACGTAGTCCTGGTAAAGCCACGGCATGGGGCTCACCTCGTACTGCGTTCCCAGGTTCTGCCGGTACCAGTGCACCACCATGTCCTGCCCGTCCGGATTGAGCGTGGGCCACAGGATGAGCACCACGTTGTCGAGAATGGCGTCAATCTGCGGGTCGCCCTGCGCCGAGACCAGTTTGTAAGCGAGCGTCATCGTGTGCTGCGGGCCGGCAACTTCGCTGGCATGCAGTCCGCCGTCGATGTGCACGATTACCTTCGTTGAACGCGCCAGCGCCAGGGCTGAGTCGTCATTCAAATCCGTCGCGTGCGCCAGCCGGCTCGCAGCCTGCTTGATCTCATCCAGCTTGGCCAGGTTCGCGGGCGAGGAAATGATCGCGGCTTCGATATCGCGCCCCTCGCTCGACTTGCCCAGCGTGATCATCTTCATGCGATCGCTTGCTGCGGCCAGCGCATGGAAGTACTTGATCGTGTCTTCATAATCGGCGAGATAGAAGTCGTCGCCCGGGTTGTGCCCCAGCACTGAGATCGGCGTGGGAACCGGCGTCTGCGCGAGAGCAGGCATCGAGGCGAAGGCAACCAACAGGGCAAAGCCAGGCAAGCGGCGCGACAGGGAAAACACCATCCATGCTCCTTTGGGAAGAACCGCGGGCGAGCGGGCGGCTGGATCGAACAAGTGTGCCAACAGGGTAGCGCGGCAGGCTGGCAGCGCAAAGGGCTAATTCACCCCTGGCTACCGCGGAGGGCCGTCGCGGCGAAGAAAGCAGACCCGGTCAGTCCAGTCCCATCTCCGCGCAATCCTGCGCAACTCAACCAGCGCTCGCGTCAGCCCGCCAATGTCAGCCGGGGAGATGGTCTTTTCGTCGACGAAGATCACCCCGCCGTGGTGCCGGCCTTCTTCGGCCCAGGTCTTCAGAAGGGGCGGAATGGTCCGCCGGTCGTAGGTGACCAATGTGAGTCGTTGCCTTGAAGCTTCCATCAGGCACGCGGCGTCATCCTGCCCAATGAAGGCTCCGTTTTCCCATTCCGTCAGTCCGCGTATTGCGATCGCTCGATTGCAGCGGCGAACGCCCGCCGCCACATCCGGCGAAATGTGCTCGTCCAGCAGCAGCTTCAGCAGGTTAACGCCTGGCGGGCTTGCCGACCGTGACTTCGGCGGCCTGCGGCAGCATGCGCTTCAGGGCGACGAAATCCGTCGCTTTGTTCTCGGCCAGGGATTCGTCGATCTCCCCGGGAAAAGCCTCCGCGTAGTGGATCGCCGCCTTCACCTTCGCGGGCGGCCAATGGAGATGCTTTGCCACCGCAGCGATGTCGCCCTCGTGGCTGCGCAGAAGCAGCGCGACTTCCCACACGGCCAGCGAGCTGCCCTGGATGCAAGCCTGCCGTCCGGCGGCCGAATCGCGAAAATCGATAAAAGCGAACTCCGTCCGGCGCAGGCCCTCTTCCACAAGGCGCGCGCTGGCGTCGCTCGCGGTCCATCCGTGGCGGCTGGCCATGCGCTTTAGGCGCTTGCCGCTCTCCGCCGGCAGCCGCATGCTGATCACAGTGGACTGCGTGGCTCTCATGTAAGACTCCTGTAACTCTTGTAAGCATTGTAGCAGAAAGGCCGATCGCTCCACCGCCAGGTAGATACGAGCCCGCATGCTAAGGCGATTGTGCGGAGGGCCCATCCGAATGCTCGGAGCGGTTCAACCAGGTGGCGCGACAGCACTGGGGAATCGAAAACAGCCTGCACTGGCGGTTGGACGAGGTCAAGAACTAGGATCAGGATCGCACCCGAATGGGACACGGGCCGCATAATCTGACCGTGCTACGCCACATGGCCATCAGCGCCATGCAGAAGCAACGATCAAAAGGCTCCCTGAGAGGAAAGTTCAAACGCGCAGCCTGGGACGATGATTACCTATTCCGCTTGCTGGAGCTATTTTGAAATGCGATTGCCCTGCCGCCACCCCTCAATTACACTTGTCGTCTTCCAGGACCGTTTCAAGTCTGCTTGGCTCCGCTATATCAATGGGGTGCAATCGTTGCATCCCTTCATGAGTTGGAGGGTCAGCTATGTGCGCCAGCTATCTGCGGTCACTTTCGGCCATTCGATCGCGCCCCAGACTACCCATGCATCGCGATATCGACTCCAGGCTTGTGCAGCCGCCAACTCGCTTTCTCCGATGCATAAATCTTCCTCATTTGCCTTCGTCTTCATTGCCTCAGCGCAGACTGAGTTGTCATTGGCTAGCGCATCTTTGAAGCCGGCATTCAATTTCGCGTCGGCCACCGTCGCGTCCTTGGCGGAGAAGGATGGAAAGCCAGTTTTCTTGAACCCCTCTGCCATAGTGAGGAACTGAAAAGTCACGTGCGCTTCCGCCAATCCGTTTGAAGAGGCGCAGCCGTTGCCGCCGCCGCAACTTTTCGTCGCGAGGGCCATATAGGCCTTCCGAAAGCCTTCGAACGCAGCAAGGAGAGCCTCAAATGCCCCTTTCTCAGCTGAGCCTCTCTTCGCCATCGAAGCGCGAATCTCCGCTAGCCTCGCGGCTTCGGCCTTCAGATCCGTTTCTCCGCATTCTAGATCGAACCTCCGGACATTGCCGATCCAATCGCTTTCCGGGCCCTGGCCTAGCGCCTTTTCGCACTGGCCGTCAACTTCTGGGTCAAAGGGCTGGATCCCTTGCGCGTGCGTTCGCGGCCCCACGCCGGCCAGCATCATAATCACGGCGGCCTTCATCACGGTCCAGCTCATGGTTGCGCGTTCCATTGAATGCAGACACAAGTATCGCGCAGGTTCCACTCTTGGCTCAAGTAAACTATTCGATGGACCCGCCATGCCCGGCATCCTCGCCAAGACGCGCACTACGCTGGAGATGATCAAGTGGGAGCACTCCATCTTCGCGCTTCCATTTGCGCTGAGCGCGGCGCTGCTGGCCGCCGGCGGTCTTCCCTCATGGTCAACGCTGGGATGGATCCTGCTGGCCATGGTTTCCGCGCGTTCGGCCGCCATGGCCTTCAATCGCTGGGCCGACGCCGAGCTCGACGCCGCGAATCCGCGCACGCGCAGCCGCGCCATCCCCGCCGGCCAGCTCTCCAAGGGGTTCGCCCTCGGATTCACCGCCATCACCACGCTTGCCTTCGTGCTGGCTGCCTCTGAATTGAACCGGCTCACGCTGCTTCTCTCGCCGTTCGTGCTTCTGGTTCTCTTCGGCTACAGCTACTTGAAGCGCGTCACCCGCTGGTCGCACCTGGTGCTCGGCCTTGCGCTCGGTATTGCGCCTTCGGCTGCCTGGATCGCCGTCCGCGGCAGCCTCGATCCGCGCATTCTGGTTCTTACCGCGGCTGTCACCCTGTGGGTCGGCGGCTTCGACGTGCTCTACGCCTGCCAGGATTTCGACCATGACCGCAGCGCCGGTCTTTTCAGCCTGCCGCAGTCCATCGGCATCCCCGCCGCATTCTGGGCCGCGCGCATCATGCATCTGGCCATGCTCGCCCTGCTCGCCTGGTTCGGCCTGCTCTTCCATTTCCAGCTGTTCGGCTGGATCGGCATCGCCGCCGTCGCTCTGCTCCTCGGCTACGAGCATGCCATCGTTTCGCCCCGCGACCTGCGCCGCCTCAACGCGGCCTTCTTCACCATGAACGGTGTCATCGCGATGGTCTTTTTCCTGTTCGTCGCCGGCGACATCTGGATACGGAGTTAACTCCCTTTGGACAATCCCCCGGCAACCCACGATCCCAAACTTGAGCTGTGGTATGGTGCCAGCAAGGTCGTCGCAGCGGCCCAAAACAATCCCGGCATCCGGCTCACGATTCCGGCGCCGGACTCGATATCAGCAGGCGCAACGGGCGCGATGAAGATTGCCATTCAGGGAGAAGCCGGCTCGTTCAGCCACGAAGCCGCGATCAAGCTGGTTGCCGGCGCGGTCGTCGTGCCCCAGTCGCTCTCCGCCGAAGTCTTCGCTGCGCTCTCCACCGGCGCCGTCGATGCCGCAGTGATCCCGATCGAGAATTCGCTCGCCGGTTCCGTGCTCGAGCACTTCGATCTACTGCTCTCGCACGATGTCCGCGTGGAACGCGAAACGCTGCTGCGCATCCGCCACAACTTGATCGGCCTGCCCGGAACCTCCACCATGGGGATCGACCGCGTCTTCTCGCATCCCGTCGCCCTGGCGCAGTGCCGCAAATTCCTCGCCGCCCACCCGCATTTGGAAGCTTTTGCTTTCTACGACACCGCCGGCAGCGTCAAACAGCTCGTCGAGCTGCGCGACCGCCGCGCTGGGGCCATCGCCAGCGCCGCTGCGGCCGCCTGTTATGGCGCGCAAGTGCTCGAAGCCAGCATCGAAGACAACCCCGAGAACTTCACACGTTTTTTCCTCGTTCGCCGCACCGCCGACGCCGTCTCCGATCCCGAATCGAACAAGATCAGCCTCGCATTTTCAGTTGAAAACAAGCCCGGCTCGCTGGTCGCCGCGCTCGCATCGCTCTCTGCGCTCGGCACCAATCTCACCAAGATCGAGTCACGCCCGGTTCACGGCAGACCCTGGGAATATATCTTCTACGTCGATTGCCAGCTCCGCACCGGCAATGAAGGCGCGTTGGCGATCGAGGCCCTCGCACCCCACTGCGCCATGGTGAAGGAACTCGGACGCTACCGCGAAGCGCAGCCTGAGCCGCCTTCCGCGGTCGAGTCGGACCCTCCGTTAGCCGGGGAATTGAATGGCGCCTGAAAGCTCCGGTCCACGGCAAGCCGCGGCCGGTGTCGCGGCAAAAAGCCGGGCCGCCGACCAGATCGCCCGCTCCATCGTTCTCGTCGTCCTCTTCGCCACGCCGGCACTGATGTGCCTGCACGCGGCCATCATGTCCGACCCCGACATCTGGTGGCATCTGCGCACCGGCGAATGGATTCTGCATCACCACGCCGTCCCGCGCGTCGACTCCTTTTCCAACGACGGCATGGGCAAGCCATGGACGGCGTATAGCTGGCTTTTTGAGCTGCTCGTCTTCAAGCTCTACCAGTGGTTCGGCATGGCCGGCATCGTGATATATATCGCCGCGTCCGTCGCCGCCATCGGCGCTGCTTTCTACATGCTCGTCGATCGCCTGCAGACCGACTTCGTCAAATCCGCGCTGCTCACAATCGCCGGCGTCATCTGCCTCTCCGGCAATCTCACCCCACGCCCGTGGATGCTGACCATCGTCTTCTTCCTCGTCGAGCTCGACATCCTCATGCAGGCGCGCTGCTCCGGACGCGCGGGGCTCCTGCTTTGGCTCCCGCCGCTCTTCGCCCTATGGGCCAACGTCCACATCCAGTTCATCGATGGACTGGTTCTTCTGGGCATCGCCGCGGTCGAACCGCTCTTTTCGCGCTGGTGGCCGTGGCCGCAAACCCGCCTCCGCGCCGGCATTCTCTGGCCCATTCTCGGTGCATGCGTCCTCGCCGCCCTCGTCAATCCCTACGGTTGGCGCGTCTACCAGGCCGCCTACGACGTAGTTTCGCAAAGCGGAGGAGCCAACCTCATCGCCGACCTCGGCCCGCTGCGCTTTCGCGACCTTGCTGACTTCGTTCTCCTGTTCCTGGCGCTCGGCTCAGCCGCCGCCCTGGCATGGGGACGCCGTCCGCCGTTCTTCGAGACGGCGTTTATCGCGCTCGGCGCTTATCTGGCATTCCATTCCATGCGAGACCGGTGGTTTCTCGCCGCCGCATGCTGCGCGGTTCTGGCGTCTGCCTTGCCAGGAGACGAGCGCCTTCGCCGCCCGCTGCCAGCATTTGCCATGCCGCTCATCCTGGTCGCCGTCGCGGCACTGCTCTGGGCCGGCGTCCGCCTGTTCGGCATTGATGACCAAAGGCTCAAGTCCTCGCTGGCCGTGGAATACCCGGTGTATGCCGTCGAAGCAGCTCGGGAAAATGGACTTACCGGCCGTCTTTTCAATGACTTCGACTGGGGCGGCTACCTCATTTGGGCTCTCCCTGACCACCCCGTCAGCATCGACGGGCGCACCGCCGTCCACGGCAATCTCCGGGTCGCTCGCAACGTCGATACCTGGAGCGCCAAGCCGGGCTGGGAATCCGATCCCGATCTTCAGGCAGCAGGCCTCATCATCGCCCCGGTCAGCCTCCCGCTGACTGAACTCCTGCGCCTCGATAGCCGTTTTCGCCTCGTATACCACGACAAGCTTGCCGCTGTTTTCGTCCGCGTGGCGGCGCCAGCCGGTGCGGCCCACGCAAAGGCTTCGGTTGCAGGCCCGGCGCGATAGGGATTCTCACATTTCTAACAGCACCGGCGCAGCCAGGTCCCAAACCTGAGCGGTGCCAAGGCGCAAACCCTCTCTCGCCGCGTCCGCGTGCCGATATTGATCTTCAAGCATCGAAATACCAATCGTCACCGGGAACGGAGGCTCAGCGAAGCCTCCTCCGATCGGATCCGAACGTCCTCTCCGGCAAGATCCGCAGGAACCCGATTTCGGACGCCGACGTACCTTGTCCATGGGCTGCGGTAACTCCAAGGAAAAGAGGGGAGAGATGCGAAATATTCTGAAACTTTTCAATATCTGCACTGTCTAACGAAGGATAGTTGATACGAGGGCACTCAATGTCGAACATGTCGTCGAATTCGCCACAAAGCTCGAAGCTCCCCACCGATGGTGCACAAGGTTTGCGGAAGATCCCGGTTCTGCCCGTCCGCGACACCGTCCTTTTTCCCCACGCAGTGCTCCCGCTCACTGTCGGCCGTGAGAGCTCCATCCAGCTGATCGAATCGCTGGGCGAAGAGCGCACGATCGTTGTGGCTGCCCAGATCGATCCGCGGCTCGACACGCCAACGCCTTCCGATTTGCACGGTGTCGGGACGCTGGCCACGGTCCACAAGGTTGTTCGCATGCCGAACCAGAGCCGCTTCGTCTTCACCGAAGGTATGGAGCGCGTGCGTCTGGTTCGCTACGTACAGTCCGACCCCTTCATGGTGGCCGAAGTCGCGACCCTCGCAGAGTCTGAGCCGACGCAGGGTGCCAACACAGAGGCACTGGTGCGCAACGTCATCGGCCAGTTCCAACAGATTGTCAACGACAGTCCGACGCTCTCCGATGAGCTGCGCACCATCGCGGCAAACATCGAAGATCCGGCACGCCTGGTCGACTTCGTTGCCTCGTCCCTGCCGTTTCTCACCACCGACGACAAGCAATCTCTGCTGGAAACGCCTAGCGTTGCTGCGCGCTTGGAAAAGCTCAACCAGCACCTTGCCAAGGAGATCGAGGTCCAGCAGCTTCGCGCCAAAATCCAGAACGAAGTGCAGGATCAGGTGCAGCAGTCGCAGCGCGACTACTACCTGCGCGAGCAGATGAAAGCCATCCAGAAGGAGCTTGGCGAAGTCGACGAAGGCCAGCGCGAGATCGAGGATCTGCGCAAGAAGATCGACGAAGCCGGCATGCCCGAAGACGTGAAAAAAGAGGCCACCAAGGAGCTCACGCGCCTTTCGCGCATGTCGCCCATGGCCGCCGACTATTCGCTCACGCGTAATTACATCGAGTGGCTGGCCGTCCTGCCGTGGGCGAAGAGCTCCGGCACGAAGGTCGATATCAACAAGGCCAAGGAGATCCTCGATGAGGATCACTACGAGCTGCGAAAGGTCAAGGACCGCATCCTCGATTACCTGAGCGTGCTCGAGCTCAAGCCCAGCATGAAGGGCCCGATCCTTTGCTTTGTCGGCCCTCCGGGCGTTGGCAAGACCTCGCTCGGCCGCTCCATTGCGCGTGCCCTGGGCCGCAAGTTCCAGCGCATCTCCCTCGGCGGCATGCACGATGAGGCCGAGATCCGCGGCCATCGCCGCACGTACATCGGAGCGTTGCCCGGACAGATCATCCAGTGCATTCGCCGCGCCGAAACCAACGACCCGGTGATCATGCTCGACGAGATCGACAAACTCGGCCGCGACTTCCGCGGCGACCCGGCCTCAGCACTGCTCGAGACGCTCGATCCGGAGCAGAACAATACCTTCCGCGACAACTACCTCGACGTGCCGTTCGACCTGTCGAAGGTGTTGTTCATCTGCACGGCGAACATGCTCGACACCGTCCCTCCGCCGCTGCAGGACCGCATGGAGCTGATCCCCCTGCAAGGCTATAGCGAGGAAGAAAAGGTCCACATCGCGGATCGCTACCTGATCCCGCGCCAGGTCAAGGAAAACGGCCTCCAGCCGGAGCAGATCGAAATCCCCGAAGACGCGGTCCGCCATATCGTGCGCCATTACACGCGCGAAGCCGGGGTGCGCAAGCTCGAGCAGGTCATCGGCACGGTCTGCCGCAAGCAGGCGCGCCGCGTGGTGGAAGGCAAGACCAACCGGCTCATCGTCGATCGCGCCGTTCTCAAGGACTTTCTTGGCGGCATCCAGGTGCGTGTCGAAACTGAAGTGGCCGAGCGCGTCCAGCGCCCGGGCGTTGCGGTGGGCCTGGCATGGACCCCGGCTGGCGGCGACATCCTCTTCATCGAAGCCAACAAGATGAAGGGGAAGGGCAACTTCACCATGACCGGCCAGATCGGCGAGGTAATGCAGGAGTCGATGCAGGCCGCGCTTACCTGGGTGCGCTCGAACGCCGCCGCGCTCGGCCTCGATGAGGAGTTCACCAAAGAGAACGATCTGCATATCCACGTGCCCGCCGGCGCCATCCCCAAGGACGGCCCTTCGGCCGGCGTCACCATGGCCACGGTGCTCGCCTCGCTGTTCACCGATACGCCGGTGCGGCCGCTCACGGCCATGACCGGCGAGATCACCCTCAGCGGGAATGTGCTTCCCGTCGGCGGTATCAAGGAGAAGTTCCTGGCCGCGCGCCGCGCCGGCATTGACTGCGTGATTCTGCCCGAAGAGAACCGCCAGAGCGTCGAAGAGGACCTGACTCCGGAGATGATGCAGGGCGTCCAGGTGCACTACGCCAAGCACATTGAAGATGTGCTCGCCGTGGCGCTGCCTATGCTCAAGACGCGGCCCGTGGTCATGCCGGCCGCCGTTGTAGCAGAACACGGAAACGGCACGGCGAGTTCAGGGCTGGCCGCCGTCGCCAGCGGGGCAGCCTGAATCTCAGCGGGTCGCAGGCTGGCGGCACGGCTAACTCGCCGCGCCGTCCGCACGCTGACTCGCTGAATTGCCGCCTTCGCTGCTTCCCCTGGTACCGTTATCCTGCCAGATTCCCTTCTGTTGCGTCTAAACCAGTGGCGATATGCTGCTGTTAGCCATGCAACTTCGGGTCCTTTCGTTCGGCATTCTCAAAGACTCCCTCGGCGGCTCCGTGGCCCATGTGGAACTGCCTGAGGGCTCGACGGTTGCCGACCTGCTCCATCAGCTCGCCAGCAGTCGACCGGCGGTTGACGGTCTGTTGCGCGGGATCGCTGTCAGCGTTAACGCCGAATACGCTGCGCCGGCTCACGTCCTGCACGACAATGACGAAGTCGGCCTGCTACCTCCCGTTTCCGGCGGCAGTGGCCAGGTGGAAAGCTCGTCCGTCCCTGCGGATTCGGCGGCCGAGCCTGGATCTGTCTATATCGCTCTCACGCGCGAACCCATCCCATCGCAGCACTTGGTTGCAACTGCGAAACAGGCCGAAGACGGTGCAATGGTCGTCTTTGATGGCATCGTGCGCAACAATACGCGCGGCCGCCAGACGCTTCACCTCGACTACGAAGCCTACGAGGAGATGGCGGAAAAGCAAATGGCGGAACTCGCCGCCCAAGCTCGAACTCGCTTCGCAGTTCGTCACGTCACTCTCGTTCACCGCCTCGGCCGGCTCGAAATCGGCCAAACCAGCGTGCTCATCGTCGTTGCCTCCGCGCATCGCGCCCAGGCCTTCGACGCATGCCGCTGGCTGATCGACACGCTCAAGAAAACCGTGCCCATCTGGAAGCGCGAAACCTTTGCCGACGGCGCGGTCTGGTCTCCTGGCGAGCCATTCCCTGATTCGATTGCCATCGCGTCAGCAGGGGCCGCGCATGGCTAATGCGCGTATCGCAACCTCGGATCCGATCTTCTTGTGCGCACCGATCTTCCTATTCGCGTGCGATTTCATGACACAGCGATCCATGCCGTCGTCTCGAGGCCTTGTCACAGGGCACGACGTCAGTCCCGCCGAATCTGCAGCCGGAATACGGGATAGGGCTTTAGCCCTTGCAGAATTCCACCGCGTCCCCGCGCGCACGCTCTTCGCGCTCCTGCTCGCCGTCCTTTCGCTGGCTCCCCGTACCGCCGCACAGTCCGACTCCGCCGCTACTCTCCACGTCGACGTGAAGCTCGTCAACGTCTTCGTGAACGTCACCGACAAATCCGGCTCCATCGTCGGTGGCCTCACCCGCGATGATTTTCAAATCAAGGAAGACGGACGCCCACAAGCCATCGCCGTCTTCGAACGCCAGTCTGAGATGCCGCTTAAGCTTACGCTGGCCATCGACACCAGCGGCAGCACCTTCAAAGACCGCGCGCTCGAGCAGGACGCCGCCAAGCGCTTCGTCCATGCCCTCATGCGGCCGCAGGATCAGATGAGCGTGCTCGAGTTCGCCACCTTCGTCACGGAGCGCACGCGCTTCACCAACAAGGTGAGCCTGATCGACCGCGGCCTCGACCAGTTGCGCGGCGGAGACGCCACGGCACTCTACGACGCCATTTATCTCGGCTGCCGCGGTCTGGGTGTCTTTGACGGGCGCAAAGTGATCGTGGTCGTCTCCGACGGCGGCGACACGGCCAAAAACACCACGTATGCAGAGGCTCTGGAGCAAGCCCTGCGCAATGAAGTCATGATCTACTCGCTCATCGACGTGCCCATTGAAGCCAGCGCCGGCCGCGACCTGGGCGGTGAGCATGCACTCATCACGCTGGCTGAGCAGACCGGCGGCAAGAGCTTCTATGTCAGCGAAGGCGGCCTCGACAAAGCCTTTGCCCGCGTCAGCGACGACCTGCGCACCCAATATGTCCTCGGCTACTACCCGCACAACCAGGAGCCGGGCCGGATCTTCCATCGCATCCAGGTCACGATTCCGCGCGCCAGCGCCGACGACTTCAACGTCCGCAGTCGCGCAGGATACTACGCCGATTCGCCGGCCAAGTCCAACTGATCTTCGCGGATTTCCCGGCGCGGCTTTCCCAATTGTCCCCCCTTGCCGCGTTTCGATCGCGAATTGCATCTAAAATGGCACGTATGACGC
>Ga0335073_10012597_pt1 | contig 11871 bp, 9 predicted proteins | sample Lox_Sample_22_FD_207093 | JGI IMG/M metagenome (GOLD analysis project Ga0335073, IMG submission 207093) | Soil microbial communities from Loxahatchee National Wildlife Refuge, Florida, United States - Lox_Sample_2.2 | ecosystem: Environmental > Terrestrial > Soil > Wetlands | place: USA: Florida... | reverse complement strand
GGACTCAGCCGGCACCAGCACATTGATCTGATAAATGCCGACCAGGCCGGGCGCGAGTCCCGAAAACTGCACCGTCGCCGCAGCCCCTCCGATCATGACGACCGGCATCGTAGTCGTGCGCGCCAGAGGGCTCAAGGGCGCCGCGGCGCCGGTCGCAGGCTGATTCGTGACCGCACCGAGTCCGGTGGCGTAAATCAGGACGACAGTGGTTCCTGCGACCGCGGGATTGGATGAGTCCACTACCCGGTAGTTCGCGTCGACGATGACGCCCTGGCCGGTCCCTTGCGCATTGATGCTGAAAATGCCGGGCGCGAACCGAGCGATGCCGATGGTCTGGCCGGCAAGAGCCGCTTGGGATTGCCCGGCAAACTCCCAGGGAACCTGAAAATTCATCTCATCGGCGGAAGCAAAGAAGAGCGGCGCCAACTGGCCGCTGGAGAACGACAGCGAGACCCCTCCGAGGTTCGTGGGCAGTGGGACGGTCATGGCGCCGGTAGGAGATCCCACCGGGAAGCTCCCGAACGCCGCCGCCACACTTCCTGGCGCGAGCGGCGCCACTGTCGCATAACTGGCTGCATTGACGATACCGCCGGGATTGATGGAGACGGATTGGGCGGGAGCCGGGAAGCCGGCGAGTGACAGACTTGCAAGTGCGGCCAACCGGGGGATTTTGGATCCTGTCTGACACGCGACCAGGCGGGTTACCATTCCAACCCGCCGCTGGTTAGCAACAACCTGCCCCACACCGCAGCAGTTCCCATGAGTTATGAAACGCGGCGGGATGGCCGATAGTTTCGGGATTATTTCCGTTTGTAAATGGCCACGATGTAGTCCGACTGGGGCTTATACGACGCGGCGGCTGGCCCCCATCGATATTCCGTGCGGGTGTTCGAGATGATGTCGGCAATGCCAACAAGATCGTAATGATCCGGACCCCATCCGCCCCACCAGCTGTAAATCGTCGGCTTGTTATCGTTGCGATACGCCCACAGGTCGAGAGAGTCGATGAGCACGACATACTTCGAGCCGCCGTACTCGATGTCATGTATCATATCGCCAGTCATCTTTTTGGCGAACGGTTGATCTTCGGTGAGGGCGAAGGTGTAAATGTAGGGAGTGCCGGAATGGCGGTGTGAATAGAAATACAGTTCGGGCTCCGACCCAAGCACGATCACACGATCGCTGGGGCGGGAGTGATCGCGTATATAAGCCGAGATGGGGATGATCTCCGGGAACGGGTTGAGATCGTAGATCTGGCGCGAAACCTCGAAGGGAGTCCATCGGAAGAGGTATCCTGCCTGAAGAACGATCGCGAGCACGAGCGCGGCTGAACAGATCGCCAGCCCATACCCGCTGATCGCCGTGGCCAAGGCCCCGGCTGACAGGGCAACCACCGGCAACATCAGCACGAAATAGTGGTCGCGGAAGTATAAACCGGGACACACTGCCAGCGTCGAGAACAACAAAAGCGCGGTGAGATAGCACGCGGACTCGCGATGCGGGCGCTTCCGCCACACCGCGATCAGCCCCGCCAGAGCGAGGGCCCATAAGCTCCAGACACCGGTCAACAAAGAGGGAAGCTCGTCTTTGAGATTGTCGAAACCATCGAAAAGGCTGTTCTCTCCGGCATACGCGCGCGCGTACTGAAATGTCCAGAACCAGAAACTGGGGAACACGCCTGCTCTCCACAGAAGCAGGCATGTTATCGCGAACGGCAGAGCGCACGCGACGCCCAAAACCGCCAGCCGCCGAATGGTCGCCATCCAACCGCCAGGATGTTTCCAGACCAGCCATGCCGCCCCGAAGAACGCGAAGAAGATGCCATGCTGCTTCATCAGGTAGCCGACGCCGAAGAGCACCCCGCTGCAAAAGAGCGCAACGTATCGCTGCGAATCCACGGCGCGGAGCAAGAGCAGCACTCCGGCCGTGACAGGGAGGACGACGAATTGCGTGGCGTGCGCGGCTTGGCCCATCACTTGGGCGCCGAAGGAAAGCGTGGCGTAGACGGCGGCGGCGGCCAGACCCGCTTCACCGGAGAACAGACGCCTGCCCAGTAGAAAAATGAGCAGCGTGGTTGCGGCGTTTACAATCAGCAAGCCCATGCGAATCCCGGCGATCGACTGGCCGAAAACCGCCATGATGGCCGCGTACGCGGTGTACGTGCCGGGCAGTTTCATATTGCAGGCCAGGCTGTAGGGCGGAATGCCTTCCAGCATTAGTTGACCGGCATACGCGTATTCGCCTTCGTCGCGTTCGAGAGGTGTCGAGCGAAGGCGCCATCGCGAAAACAGCACGACCGGAAAAACGGCGAGAATCAGCGCCACGGCGGCGATGCGCATCCAGCGCCGCGCCGCCCGGTGGTTAGGGGAAACCAGCACAGAACGAACAGGATCGCACACAAACGTGGCGCTGGCACTCGTATTCCAGAGACTGCGCACGCCCGGCCGCTCTCCAACGGCCGTAGCTCCGGCTCTCGCACAGTGCCGCTGACGGAGCCGCGTCACGCCCGCCGCTCCCGGTCAGATGTGGATCGCCACCTTGATGCTTACCGCTTCACAGCGCGCAAAATGCGGCGCAGGGAAAACGTCACCACCGAAAAGAAAACCGTGCAACTGATCAAGACCACGACGAGACGGCGTTGCGGAGAAATCTCGGAGATGTCGGGGCCGCGCGGAGGCGAGAAATCGACCCAAACACTGACGCGGACCTTGGCCGGACGGTCCGCGCTCGCGCGATTGTCGAGCACGATAACATAGCGTCCTGGGCGGCGCACGTGGTAGTGCAATCGGCCATGGGCGCCGATTTCGGTGCCCTCGAGCATGCCATGCGGATCTCCGTTGCGCAAGCGTTCGAAATCGGCGCGATCGAGCAGCGCCATGCGTACGTTGGCCGGTCCGGACACGACGTCGAAGGTCGCATCCACAAATGCGGGGCGCTGGAGAAGCGCAATCTCGAACTGCCCCCAATCGTGCGCGGGAACTTCAATCACCTGGCTGGGTATCCATTCCTGGCGCTGGTTCGGGGAGAAGAAAAGAAGAAGCAAGGCAAAGATCATGCGTCGGACCAAAGGACTACAATAGGCCCATGCATGCCAGTATGGCACAGCCGCCGGGGGGGCACGCTCCTCATGGAGTCGCTTGAACCTGCGAGTTGGAAGGTCCGGCTAAGCTGGATGAGCGCGGGCACGCTGGCGATACTCTTCCTGGTCTCCGGCATTTGGAAGATCGCGGATCCGTTAGGCTGGGCTATTCGAACTTCCGAGCTGCGGGTGCCGCATTCCGCCAGCCTGGCGGCGGCGCTGGTGGTGGGAATCGCGGAGACGGTGGGCGCCGTATGGATCCTGGTACCGCGGCTGCGCCGCTGGGGGTCAATTCTGCTGGGCCTGTTGCTGGCGGCCTTCGTGGTCTATTTCGCCGCCAATTACAGCGTTCTCCGCGGCGCCGACTGCAGTTGTTTCCCCTGGATCAAGCGCGCGGTGGGTCCCGGGTTCTTCATCGGGGATGTCCTCATGCTGCTGCTCGCAGCGGCGGCTGGGTTGTGGTCGCCGCGTCCGTTCGGCAAACGTCCGGCAGCCGTGATTCTGGCGACCGTCACGGTCTTCGCCCTGGTGTCGTGGGGAGTGGAGGCGCAGGAATTCAAGGGGGTGCGCGCGCCCGATTCGGTGATGGTAAATGGGCAGCCGTTCGCGATCAACCACGGCAAGTTCTTCGTGTTTTTCTTCAATCCGGAGTGTACGCACTGCTACGATGCGGCCAAACACATGTCGCGGTTTTCATGGGGCGATACGGTGGTGGTCGCCGTGCCGGTGGAACAAGCGCAATTCGCGGATGGTTTTCTGGAGGAAACTGGGTTAAAGGCGGTGGTGACGAGCGATTTTCAGAGGTTGAAATCGCGGCTGGGGTACACGGCGTATCCGTTCGGGGTGGCGATTGAGAATGGCGTGGAGAAGGCGTCATTGAGCAATTTCGAGAATGCGGAACCGGATTCGACGTTGAGAAGACTGGCATTCGTGCATTGATCGCGAATGGTTGAGGGGCGGGCAGGCGTGAGTTTGTAACTCGCGTGCCGGTTGGCAACCGGCCCCGGGGGAGGGGATGTAACGTGAGGACATTGACTATCTTTTTGACGCTTGCCGCGGCGGCATTCGCACAGCGCCATCAGGCCGCCAGCGATATCGACACGCAAAAGCCGGAGGGCGCCCTCCTGATGAAGGCCATCGAAGAGACCGATGCGGCTAAAAAAGCCGCTCTCTTCGATCAGTTTTGCACCCAATTCCCCAAGGATCCGTCGGCGGCGTGGGGGTTGGAGACGCTACAGGGGATTTACATCAAAGCCGGCCAGTTCGACAAGATCATCGCCGCCGGTGAGAGACTGCTGGCCGTCGATCCGGACGATCCGGAAGCGGCGCTTCAGAATTTGAAAGCGGCGGAGGGGCTGAAGGATCTGGAGGCGATCAGGAAGTGGTCGGGCGTGGCGTCGGCCAACGCACGCAAGATGGCGTCGGTGCCGCAACCAGTGAACGCGGCGGACGTGGAAACCTGGAAAAGCGACGTGAGCTACGCCAAGCAGGTGGATCAATACAGTGAATACTCGCTGTTCCGCGTGGCGGTGGAATCGCGAGACCCGAAGACGGTCATCGAATTCGGCGAGGCGCTGGAAATCCGGAATCCCAACAGCCAATACATGGCGCAGACGGAGATCGCGATGTTCGCGGCGTACCGGCAGTCCGGCGCCACCGACAAGGCCGTGGCGCTGGCGGAGAAGGTACTGGCCACCGATCAAAGCAACGAAGAGATGCTGTTGATCGTGGCCGACGCCTACTCCAATAAGAAGCAGGATCCGGACAAGATCCATCTGTATACGGCAAAGGCAGCGGAAATCATGGCCGCCAGGCCGGCGCCTGCGGGCGTGAGCGCCGCGGATTGGGAGAAGCACCAGAAAGATGTCGTTGGAATCGCGCGGTACATGAACGGCCGGCTGTATTACAACGAAAAGAAGTGGGCCGATACGGATCGCGAACTGCGGGTAGCCTTGCCGCTGGTGGACACCAATCCCGCGATCAAGGCGGAAGTCCTGTATTACCTCGGCTTCGCCAATTTCACGCTGCAGAAGCCGCAGGAAGCGGCCAACTTCTATAAGGCCTGCGCGGCTCTGCCGGGTCCCTTTCAGGCGCAAGCGGCGAAAAACCTGCAGGCCGTCAAATCCCAATACACTGGGATTAAGTGAACATCCTCATACCCAACCTGGGGTCGACGTCGCTCAAATACCAGGTGATCTCGATGCCCGCGGAAACGGTTCTGGCGAAGGGCCGGCTGGAACGCGTCACGGATTATCGCAGCGCCATCGCGCAGATTTCCACCGGCGGCGAGCCGATCACCGCCATCGCGCTAAAGGCGGTCCATGCGGGACCGCGCTATCGCGGAACGTTCGTGGTGGACCAGGGCGTGGTGGACGCTCTGCGGCAGTTTCTGCCGGCGGCCCCGGCGCATAATGCGGTCTACCTGACGGCCATCGAAGCGTTTCAGCAGGCGATGCCGGGCGTGCCGATTGTGGCGGCCTTCGAACCGGAATTTCACGCCACGATGCCGGAACAGGCGCGGCTTTACGGCGTCCCCGAATCATGGCTGGATGAAGGCGTGGTGAAGCTGGGCTTCCATGGCGCCTCGCACCAGTACATCGCCGAACGAGTCCGGGCGTTGCTCGGCCGTGACGTCCGCCTGGTAAGTTGCCATCTGGGCGGAAGCTCATCGATGTGCGCCATCGATCGCGGGAAGTCGGTGGATACCACGATGGGATTTTCGCCGCAGTCGGGGCTGGAGAATGCCACGCGCCATGGCGACCTGGACGTCTTCGCGGTGCTGTACATGATGGAGCGGCACGGATGGGGGCCGGACGAGGTGCGCCGCCAGCTTGCAAACGGCGGAGGGCTGGCCGGGCTTTCGTGCGTGGAGGGCGGCGACGTGCGCGACCTGGAATCGGCGGCTTCCGCGGGAAGCGAACGGGCGCGGCTGGCGCTGGCCGTGTTCGCCTATCAGGTGAAGAAGACCATCGGCGCCTTTGCCGCGGCGATGGGCGGCCTGAACGCGGTGGCGTTTACCGGCGGAATCGGCGAGAATTCGGCGGCGTTGCGAGCGGCGTGCTGCGATGGGCTGGGGTTTCTGGGTATACAGCTCGATGCCGCGCGAAATGCGAGCGGGTCGGGCGACCGGATCGTCTCGGCGGATGGCGCACCAGTGACGGTGATGGCGCTGGCTACCAACGAAGAGCTGATCGTGGCGCGGCGCGCCTACCGGCGTCTCTCCGCGGAAAAGGGGCAGGGCGGGTAGAGCTGAAACCTGCGCTTGGAATCACTTCGTTCACTCCGTTGGTTCTCAAGCAGAGCGGCGACGTAAGGTTTGAAGCAGCACCCGTCAAGCTCTCAGCCGGTGGACCGGGAAGGACATCCGAGGATGCCGGCCATATCTCGTATTCTCACACGGAGCTGATTCTTGTGCTGATGTGGGCGTATCGCTGCAACGGTTGGTAACCGATCGCGCGGAGAAGTTCCGACGGGCGATTAGGCGGCGATCCGGTTGCCGAACGCCACAGCGCGCGATCTGCGTGGAACCGAGAGTCTTCCTTCCTGAACATGGCCCGCGTGTCGCGACTCGCCCGATACCGGGCTGCGGAAGTTCGCGACGGCGCAGTTCTGATAAACTGATCATGGCGAGGGCGGTATTGCCCGCCATATTTGTTTGAGATGCGCCCGTAGCTCAGCTGGATAGAGCGTTTGCCTCCGGAGCAAAAGGTCGGCCGTTCGAATCGGCCCGGGCGTACCAGTTTTCTATAACTTAGCGGTTTCCCGCCCTCTGAATTTCCCTCTAGACCTTTTGCTCAGCCGGGTTTCTGTCCACCTATCGTCCATTTTGTCCACCTAACGTCCAGAGAACCCCGCTAAATCGCGGCTGCGAGATTCGACGAAACCAGCACGGTCCAGCAACTCCAAAATCCTGCGAATGGCGCCGCAGCCAACGGCGCCGTTTTTCATTTTCCGAGGATGCCAGAGATGGGAGAATCCAACTCCAACCCGATCCAGCCGGGTCAACCGTTCAACCCCTTTGGGCGATTCAACGGCATCTTCATCCCTGAGACCGTCTGCAGGTACCGTGGACTGTCACTCGGGGCAAAGATGATTTACGGCCGACTCTACCGTTTCGCAGGCAGGGATGGGAAGGCTTATCCGTCCGTTCCGACGCTGGGGGCGGAAATCGGGATCAGCGGCAAGCAGGCGCACGCAAACACGATGGCCTGGATTCGCAGTCTAATGCTATAAAGTTAGCACATGGACGAATGACGGCATTACCGGACTTCATTCCGATGGCGAGGCGCGGCCAAGCAGGCATCCGCGAAAGGGCCTGGCGCAACGATGTCTGTCGCCATCGCGTGAAGCTGCCCGCAGCGTTCTTTCGCTGAATAGGCCGATAGGTAAACGTTGTGAAGCGTCAGCCGAGCCCAAACGATCTTCTGCCAGCGGTCGCAGCGCGTGCAACACCTTTGGAGACGTTTTTCTCCTGAAAGCGCTTCCACTCCGGAAAATGGACTGCCGCGATGGCGTAGGCGCGATTCGCCGGTGCCAATCTTCCGAGACTCCTGATTGCGGGCACTCGACATTCTGCACCGCGGGCGCCTTCGTCAACTCGCCAGGGCTACCTTAGCACCGTGCCCTGACAATAGAGCCATAAAAGCGCTGCCAGACTCCTTGCCTTCGGCTATACCTGGGTCCGACAATGGACAATCTGGAGACCAAACAGGCATGCAGAATATTTGCGAACGTACAATTCACCATCGCTCGCGGAAGCGGGCGCCTATCGCGCGCCTGGTTCTGACTTCGCTACTCCTGGCTGCCATCCCCTCCCTTTCGCAAACCTCTCCAGTCGTGAAGGACGCCAACGTGTACAACCGGGCGGTGCTGCTGGTGGGCAACGACAAGCTGGAAGTCGCCATCGTGAAGCAGGGCGGCTCGATGCTCCGCATCCAGATTCAAGGCGATCCGCAGGGCATCAGCCCGTTCGGGAATCCCGAGCTCGTGCCAGGCGTTCCGGACAACCGGAAGCTCAACGGTCCGATGGTGGGACACTTCGTCTGCGTGGACGGCTTCGGGTCGCCGAGTAAAGAGGAGGCCGCGGCCGGCCTCGCGATGCACGGCGAAGCGTATCTGCAGCCCTGGAAGCTCGTGAGCGCGGAAAAGCAGGGCAATGTCGCAACCGTAAAGTTCACCGTGGACTTACCCAAATTTCAGGAGACCTTCGCGCGCTCCCTTCAGATGGTCGATGGCGAGAACGTCGTCTATATCGACAGCGAACTCACCAGCGACACCGCGTTCGATCGCACGGCCAACTGGGGCGAGCACCCCTTTCTTTTTCCGCCATTTGTGGAACGCGGGAATACCGTGGTGGACCTCTCCGGCACGCGTTCCAAGACGCGCACCTATCCCGCGAATGCGCGTCCGGGCACGCTCTTGCAACAATCGCAGGATTTCACCTGGCCTAACGCGCCGGCCGCCGGAGGAGCTGTCTTCGACATGCGGGAAACGCCGGCGGGGGTGAACGGAATAGGGCACACGACCACCCTGATGGACCCAGCCAGCCCCCTGGCGTGGGTGACGATCTTGAACAAGGGGCGCCATTACCTGCTCGGATACGTCTTTCGCCGCGAAGAGTATCCGTGGGTGCAGAATTATATGCAATACTCGGGCGGCGGCTGGATCGGGCGCGGGGTGGAATTCGCCACGCAACCGTTCGATCTGCCGCACCGTGCCATGGTGGAGTTGAACCGCATGTTCGATTCCCCGGTCTATCGCTGGCTGCCCGCGAAATCCAAAATCGCCACGCGCTTTCTCCTGTTTTATGCGAAGAGCCCGGAGGGCATGTCGCGGGTGGACGATGTCCGCCTGGAAAACGGCATGCTGATTGTGGAAGACCGTGCCTCGGGAAAGACGATGACTCTAGCGGCTTCGCGGCCTTTGTAATGCCGGCGCACGCGTCATTCTCGACAAGCTTCAACAAAAGCAACAGTCGGGTAACTGCCGCAGCGGAGCCGGCGAGGAGATGAGATGCGCCGTCAGATCGCCTGCTGCGGCACGCCAACTGAGCCTCAAATCGGAAAAACACGCGGCTCGAAGACGATTAAAGCGATTCCACGGCGCCGTCTTCCTGAAATGCCATCGAGAACGGCCGCGTACCTTGGAACGGATAATCGCTTCAGCGCCTCTTCGGTGACGTCGACGCCCAATCCCGGTTTCGTGGACCAAGAATAGTCAGTCCAGAAACCAGCTTCCGAGGCATTGTATACTTGGCTGATGTCGCCGGAGCAGGAGCAACTTGTCTGTGATGCGCTCGTGAATCTTGGTCCGGTCGAGACCGAGCAGGGCCTGCACGCCGAGGGCGTCCGTACAATCCAACAGGTCCTGGGTTGCACTCTGGACGACGCACGGGCTGCGCTCCGAGAATTGCGCGTGCGCAAGCGTATCGAGGAAACGGCCACACGTATCGAGCCACCTGACCAGCCGCACTTTCGCTGGGTACGGGCGTCAGCGTAGCGAACGTGAAACGCGGAGTTGATGCGGCACACTCCCCGTGCTCTTTCGCGGCATTGCTTCCATCCGTGTCCCGATTGGGTTTCGGTGAACAGTCGCGTGCCCATCACTCATTCGCCGGGTTGTGAAATCAGACGTTCGCAAGCAATCGGAAATATTCGCCCGGCCTGATAGCCACCGAACCCTTGCATAATCTCGATGGCTTGCCGCCGGCGCAAACCCAACGGCTTTTCGATGACCGCCTGATCGGAGACAGGAACGAAGGATCGGCCGGCGTGGCCTGAATTTCACGTGATGATCCGGATCGATCCCGATGAAGCTTAACCTGCTGGAACCGGATGAGGGACTCTCCTGGATCGATCCTGAGGCCCGAAGCGGTGCCGGTCGATCCTGACGAACCTCATCCAGTGAATCCGCTCATTTAGTCGGCCGATCTTACCGTTGGTCTATCCCCAGTCGTCTTTCCCGGCAGTAAATTGAGGGCATATCGGCTGGTTCGAACTCGGCCGTCGCATGCGTTCTGGCGACTCGGGCAGTCCAAGAGTTTCGGCGCCACCACGATGCTTTGTGTCAGGCGCGGGGACCCCGCGGTGTCTGAACCCGCTGTAATCGGGGAACTAGAGTCAGCGCGCGCCCAAACTCGATCCACTGAGAGTTTCTGCGCCAGGCGAATCTTTCCCGCAACGCCACGGAATTCTCCACCAGTTCGAAACACGGGCAGCGGCCGTTTCTGATTTGCGCTTCCCGCTTGAGAGATTAAGCGCGACGGTGGGCGTGGAAGTATTTTCGTGTGGTTTCCAGGCACCGGCGGGCATGTTCCGCGTAGCCCAGTTCCCTCACTCGCTGGATGTTCGGAATCTCCAGCGAGTATGGGACTACCGGTATTCGGTTCACGATGCCGGCAATATCGATTCCGCCTTCGCCTGGATATAGCCGGGCCTCGCGGCCTTCGTGGATCAGGCCGTCCTGCGTGGTCGGAGCCTCCCGCGGAGCATCCGAAATGTGCGCGAAGTGGAACCATTCGCGCGGCACGGCGTTGAGCTCTTCAAGGCGCACACGCGCTCGCTGGAAGTGTAGAACGTCGATCAAGAGTCCTGGGGCGGCAGTTCCGACGGCCCGCCGCAAGGCGAGCACTTCCTGTAGCGTGGAAACGTTCGCCCAGGAGACGAACTCGAGACTGACGCTGATGCCGGCTTTGGCGGACAGCTCGCAGAGAGAATCGAGCGAATCAATCGCGGCATGGCGGTCCCGAGTCCATATGCTGGCGATGACCCGGCGCGCGCCCAACTCCGCCCCCGTTTCGATGGCGGGCAGGTAAGATCGCACATCCACCCCATCGGCAATGCGGGCCAACTCGATGTCGTGCAACCGCAGCCCAGTCTCCACCAACGCCGTCCTGGTCTCGCGCAGTAGGACCGGGTTCCGAGCCAGATCGTAAAGCGGTTCGTTCGGAAGGCCCATGGGGATGATGCGGAGGCTGACTAAATCGTACCCTGCGTGGGCCGCGATGCGGGTAGCTTCCGGGGGCGGGCAACCGAGAACCGTGAGGTGCGCCAGACTGAAAAGGAGCTCTTTGGCACGGTTCCCCTGCGCCGGCAGGACGGCATGCCAGACAGCACGGGAAATCAGGGTGCCTGTGGCTTTCAGTAAGCTGCGGCGATTCATTTCCGGCATCCCGTTCGGAGCGTAGCATCCGCGCCACCTGGACGGACGCCGGTAACCGTGGTGTTACCGTAAAACGCCGGCCGCTGGCCTCTCCGTGATCCCGGTTCAGTCGTTAAAGGCGATGATCTCGCGTTTCTGCTCGATTTTCGCGGTGTCGATTCCGGGCACGGCTTTCAACTGGTCGAGATTCTGAAATTTGGCATTGTGGTCGCGCCATTGCACGATGGCGCTGGCGTCCTTCTGGGCGATTCCTAGAAACTCCACCATCCGGGGCGCGGTGGCGGTGTTGACGTTTAGCTTGCCGAAGTACTTTGTCAGGTACCGGATCACCTCGGCGAGCTCTTGCGGCGTGCCGTCGGCGCCGCGGGAAACCATGTCGTCGACACTTTCCTTCCACCCGGCCTCGGTGCGGCGGCTGGCCGTGATCGTGTCCATGTCGTGGCAGCTGGTGCAGATCTTCTGTACGATCTGCCGCCCCTGTTCCTCGCTATCCTGCGGAATGCCCGGGAGGGTAAAGGCCAGCAGAATTATCCCCGTTACGAAGCGTTTCCATAGCCTCTGGCTTCTCCGCTTGGCGGATTCGGTTCCGGCACCGTAGAAGCCTGGATCGCCCGTGGCAGAACGACGCATCC
>Ga0335073_10012596_pt1 | contig 11872 bp, 8 predicted proteins | sample Lox_Sample_22_FD_207093 | JGI IMG/M metagenome (GOLD analysis project Ga0335073, IMG submission 207093) | Soil microbial communities from Loxahatchee National Wildlife Refuge, Florida, United States - Lox_Sample_2.2 | ecosystem: Environmental > Terrestrial > Soil > Wetlands | place: USA: Florida... | reverse complement strand
CGGTGACGATCGAGGCGAGCGGGATGACGCGTGTCCCGCGCTCGATCGAGAGCGCCGCGTACTTCTGCTGCCTGGAGGCGCTCCAGAATGCCGCCAAGCACGCCGGCCCGGGTGCCCGAGCCGCCATCGAGCTGCGCATGGACGGCGGGGTTTTGAGCTTCTCGGTGCACGATGACGGCGCCGGATTCGATCCGAGCGTCGAGCGAGCAGGCTACGGCTTGATCAACCTGCGCGATCGCCTCAATGCGCTCGGTGGCGACGCAAGCGTGACGTCTTCGCTCGGCGCCGGCACCACCCTGACCGGTCACATCCCGCTGCCGTGACCCGGGTCGCCTACCCGTGTTGCTGACGCGGTCGGGCGAGGCGGCCGGATAGCCGGAGTGCACGAGCCTGCCCCGGGATGTGTGCACCCATATCCGCCGAGCCGCGATCGGGGGCAGTAGCTTGGCGACTTTGCCAACGTCGCCAGATCCGGCAGCGCAGTTCAGAGGCGGAACGTGACCAGAAAGGGTTGATGGCATGCTTTCTCCCGCCTCGCGCGGCTCACGCCGCCTCATTCCATGGTTGATCGCAGCGGTTGTCGTGCTCGCTGCCGCGGTGGTGGTGATCGCGGTGGTCAACAACAAGTCGACGACCATCACCACCACCGCCCAGGCGACGACCGCCGCGGCGTGCAACGTCACCTCGGTGGCCGAGCACCAGCTGCCGGCGGTGGTGACGATCAACGCTGCCGGCGCGGCCGGCGGAGGCGTCGGGTCGGGCGAGGTGATCCGCTCGAACGGATACATCCTCACTAACAATCATGTGATCGCTCCGGCAGTCGCCGGTGGGTCGCTGGAGGTCGTGTTCGATAACGGCGACTCCAAGCAGGCGACGCTCGTGGGACGTGACCCGCTGACTGACCTGGCCGTCCTCAAGGTCGACGAGTCGAACCTGCAGACGATCTCGATCGGCAATTCCTCCGACCTCCAGATCGGTCAACCCGTGGTGGCCCTGGGTGCTCCGCTGGGGCTGTCGAGCACGGTGACCAGCGGGATCGTCAGCGCACTCGGGCGCACGGTCCACGTCCCCGGCGAAGGCGCGTCGTCAGCCCTGCTGGTCGACGCCGTGCAGACGGACGCATCCATCAACCCCGGCAACAGCGGGGGGGCGCTGGTGAACTGCTCGGGTGCCCTGGTCGGAATTCCCACGGCCGGGGCGACAACCGATCAGGCGGGCGGAAGCATCGGACTCGGCTTCGCGATCCCGGTCAACTCGGCGCTGACAGTCGCCGACGAGATCATCTCCACGGGCAGCGTCACCCATTCCTTCATCGGCGTCCAGGCCCAACCGCTGGCGGCGTCGGCCACCGGGCAGGGCGGGGAGGGCGGCGGGCTGTTCGTCACCGGCGTGGTCACCGGCAGTCCGGCCGCCAGCGCCGGACTCCAGGCCGGCGACATCATCCGGGAGATAGACGGGAGCCCGGCGACGAGTACCGATCAGCTGATGGCGCTCACCCTGACCAAACGCCCCGGCGACACCGTGGAGTTGAAGTACGAGCGCGACGGCAGGGAGGCCACGGCAACGATCACACTCGGCGCCCGCCCGCCCACCGCGTGAGTTACCGCACCTCGGCGGCCACCGTGCGCTCGGCAGCGGCGAGCTGCTCGTCGGTTGGGTAGCGCGACGCGTCCGGCGCGTAGACGTTGGGAGTGATCCCCGCCCCTGGATGTACGCCGTCGCCGAGATTACGCCCGGACGGGGTGAAGAACTGGCCGATCGTGATGTCGAGGGCGCCGCCGTTGATCAGCGGCAGTGTGTTCTGGAAGACCCCCTTGCCGTAGGTGGGTGTGCCAACGACTTCGGCGCGATGTTGATCCTGGAGCGCGGCGGTGACGATCTCGGATGACGACGCCGTACCGTGATCGACGAGCACCACCAGTGGGGTCTGGGGAGCAATCGCGTTCCCGCGGGCGTCGTACACCCTGGTCGGCTGACCTCGCTCCACGGCGGACATGATCTCCCCGTGAGCGAGGAAGATGCTGGCCACGTTGATCGCCTGGTCGATCAGGCCGCCGCCGTTACCTCGCAGATCGAGGATGAGCGCCTGGGCGTGCTTATGGAGCACAGCCTCGACCTCGGCACGCAACTCATCGCCCGAGTCTTCGCTGAAGGCGGTCAGCCGCAGGTAGCCGATGCGGACGCCGTTGTAGCTGAGCATCCGCGAGGTCGCGACCGGCACCGCAAACTCCTCCCGCGTCACCGAGACGACGTGCTCGGCCTGGCCACGCCGAACCGTGAGTACCACCGTCGTGCCGGCCGGGCCCGTGAGCAGCTCCGAGACCGACTGATCGCCCCGGTCCAGGAGCGACACCGACCCCACCCTGACGATCAGATCGCCGCGCTGGAGGCCGGCACGGGCCGCCGGTGAGTCTTCGACCACGTTGACGATCCGCAGCCCCTCCGGCTCGTCCATGAAGTTGATACCGATGCCGACCGTGTGCGTGTCGGATTCGTTCATCGACTCCTTGTAGGCGCTCGGGTCGATGTAGTGGGAGTAGCGGTCGTCGAGACCGGCGACCATCCCCGACAGCGACAGGTCGACCAGCTTTGAGCGGTTGAGCGGGCGGTAGTAGCGGCTGGTCAGGATGTCGAGCGCCTGCTGGGTGACGATTTGGCTCTGTCGAGTCCCGAATATCCCGCTGCGCAACGGCGCGGGCAGGTCGCTCGGGTGGCCGCCCAGCCAGATGCCGGCCAGCAGCAAGACGATCGCTGCGAGGACGCCCGCAAGCACCGCCGGCAGGCGTTTGCGGCGAGGCCGGCTGGTTAGGGTGAGCCCGGTTCTTCTCATGGGGATGTGTCGCTCACCGAGCTTCTTTGGCCGAGCAGGCCACTCTAAGCACGCTTCACCGAGCCGCTCCCGAGACGGGTGCGCGCACCCCTCTCTTGCTCGTGTACACGGGATACGGTGGTTGCCTACCGGGTCAACGGAGGCACGACCTGTGCCGGCTGCTCGAGGATCGCCTCGCCGCGTGGGATCACACCCCAGCCAGGCCGACGGCCCATGAGCGTGAGCCCAGTTGCCTTCAGTCGCCACCACGCGAGCGTGGGACGGAACCAGATCGACTCGAGCATCCCCCAAGCCGTCAGGCGAGCCAGGTCCATGGCCTTGTACCGGCGAAAGCCGATCTCTTCGATCAGCAGCGCCGTCGCGCTCAGGACCTCGCCGGTCACTGCTGCGATCAGGAAGAACGCCAGCACGTAGGTCCAGTTGACGGCGTTCAGGATCACCAGGGTGATCACAATCGCGAACCCAAGGACCTCGACGAGCGGTTCGGTCGCCTCGAACAGGACCAGGTAGGGCATCGCGAAGGTTCCGGCGGCGCCGAAGCGGGGGCGGCCGGTCATCCGCCAGTGCATCCGAAGGTTGTCGAGCAGCCCGGTGTGCCAGCGAACGCGCTGGTTGCGCAGTCCGCCCATCGTGCCTGGGGCCTCGGTCCAGCAGACCGCGTCGGGAGCGAACACCACGTGAGCGTCCTTCATCTGCGGCCTCATGAAGTGATGGATGCGCATCGTCATCTCCATGTCCTCGCCGAGTGTGGCTTTGGAGAAGCCACCCAGCGCGACCAGCAGTTCGCGTCGGAACACCCCAAAGGCGCCGCTGATGATCAACAGCCCGTTCATCTCGGACCACGCGATCCGCGTGGCGTAGAACCCGCGTAGGTACTCGAGCACTTGCGTTGCCCCGACGCCGCGCATCCCGACCCCCGGGGTCACCACCTGCCCGCCGACGATTTTCGATCCGTTCGCCACACGGATGCCGCCCCCCACAGCCATGCACTGATCGGGGTGCACCTCGAACGGAACGACCGCGCGCGTGATCGCCTCGGGCTCCAACAGGCTGTCCGCGTCGACGATCACGACGAGTTCGCCGCGGGCGATCGAGATGCCGGCGTTGATCGCGTCGGAGCGCCCGCCGTTGTCCTTGCGGACGACACGGAGTCTCGGCTCGGTTCTCGAGATATGGATGCTTCGGATCGGCGCGGTCGGCAGCACGGTCCTGCCTCTCAGTGGAAGCGAGACCAGATCGAAGGCTTGCTCCAGTTTTGCGAACGTCTCGTCCTTCGACCCGTCGTCGACGACGATCACCTCGAGCCGGTCATAGTCGCTCGCCAGGAACGCCTTCGCGCTCTGGACGATCAGCGTCTCCTCGTTGTAGGCCGGCGTCACAAGACTGACGCTCGGTCGACGCGCCAGCAGTCCGTGTCGTGGGCGATTGGGTCCCTGCCTGCGCGAGTACCACGAGATCTCGCGGACGGACATTGCCAGCAGCGTGAGCGTGGCCACCGCGTAGATCACGAAGAACACGAAGATTCCGATCGAGATGGTTTGGAGAACGGGGATCACGCGCTCACCGCCGCAACGGTCTGCGCATACTCGACCGCCCACGCAGACGAGGACTCCAGAAGCGCACGTGCCTCCGGCGCGGCACGCGGTCGGCGCGCGAGCGCGAGGAGCGCTTCGGCCGCGCGGATTGCGGTCTCTCGATCGTCATCCTCGGTGCACCGGTCGAGCGTCTGGCCGTTGGTCGGGTCGTCGAAGGAACCGAGCGCTTTCACGCTGGATCTGCGGACGTGCACGTCTGGATCGGTGCTCGCGCGACGCAGAGCCGCGGGCGCGTCGTCGCCGCCCAGGATCCCGAGGGCGGACGCTGCAGCGGTGCGCACGCGGTCATCGGAATCTGTGTCCAGGACCACGGCGAGGCGGGACACACACGCACTTGCTGCCTCCGCTATCGCCGACAGGCCGAAGCACGAGGAGATGCGGACGATCGGGTCCGGCGACACCACGCCGCGCTCGAACGCGGTCACGGCCTCGCCACCGATCCTGCGAAGCGCGTCGTTCACGACGTCGGTGGGGGCGACGCGGCGCTCCACGAACGCATGCGACAGGGCGGGGACGGCCTCCTCGGATCCGAGGTCGCCGAGCGCCTGGACGGCCCCCATCCTCACCTCGGGCCGGCGATCCCCGAGGCGGTCGAGCAGGACCGGAACCGACCGGGCCGCCCCGATCTTCCCGAGCATCTCGCACGCGAGCGCCCGCCGCCACGGCGAGCGCCGCCGCGTGCCCCGGTGCCCGAGGTCCACGAGCCCCGCCTCCTCGAGCGCGTCTCTGATCTGCTTCTTCTGAGAGGGCGACGCCTGGCTCATCATGTCGGTGATCAGCACCGCGGCCACCGGCCGATGGGCCGCATCCATGCGCCGGAACGCCGGGCGGAGCTCGTCGGCGAGGCGGACCGGGTCTCGGGTTTGGAGGAACCTCGAGAACAGTGGCCCGAATTCGGCACGGACCTGCTCGCGACGGCGATCGGCTCGAACCGACTCGAGGTGCCGCGATACGCCGATCGCGATCAGGACGATGATCGCCGCCGCTGCCACGGCCAAGATCCATACCGTCAGCCGCAGCGGGGCCACGATCACGAGCAGCCGCAGGGCAGACATGACAGCCGCAGAATTGTTCCACTGCTACCCGGCAGTGTCGACCGTCGGGCGTCCGGTGCCGCCGACGTCTACGCCTCGATCGGCGTGGACGGGCGTCAGTGGGGGAGGGGGGCGCCGGCAAGCGATGCCACCACACCGACCACGGCGGCGGCGAGAAGGGTCTTGACGATGCCCCGCTTGAAGATCAGCAGGGCAACTGCGGCGGCCCCGAGGATCGCGAACTGCCACACCTCCTGGAGGGCGCCGGCGAGCAGGATCGCGGCGCCCAGGATCGCCCCGATGGCGGCCGGTCCGGCTCCGTCGAGGAAAGCGCGCGCACGCTGATCGTTGCGGAGCCGCTCGAACCGGCCGCCGCCGAGCAGGATGAACGAGAACGAGGGGGTGAAGGCGACGAGTGCGGCGAGCAGACCGCCGGCGAGCCCGTGCGCGGCGTAGCCAACCGCCGCAACCGTCGCTACGACCGGCCCGGGAGTGATCTGACCAAGCGCGACCGCGTTCAGGAACTGCGCGTTCGTCATCCAGTGGTAGTTGTGGACGGCGTCTCCCTGCATCAACGGGATGATCACAAAGCCCCCGCCGAACGAGAGCGCCCCCACCTTGAACGCGGTCCAGGCCAGCGCGCCGAACCCACCTGCCGAGACCGATCCCGGCAGCAGCAGCGCGACCGAGCGCAACTGGCTTGGGCGTCGCTGCACGGAGAACTCGACGAGACCGCACGCCAGCAGCGCCAACACCAGGTAGGAGCCGAGCAGCGCCGCGGCGGCCGCGCCCACGGCCAGATAGGCGAACCAGCGAGCGATCCGTTTGGTGCGTCCACGGACGTGCTCGAAGCTCGGTCCGATCAGACCCCGGGCGGCGTGCACGGCCACGGCGGCGACGGCCGCCCCCGCGCCCGCCCCGGCACCGCGAACCCACAGCGGCGGATTGTCAGCCAGGAACGGCACCGACAGAGCCAGGATCAGGATCACCGCGGGGACGATGAACCCGAGCCCGCCGACGATCGCGCCCGCCGGGCCCGCGACCCGATAGGCGCAGAAGATCGACAGCTGGGTGGAGGCCGGGCCGGGAAGCAGCCCGCAGGCCGCGTTGGCGTCCTGGAACTCGCGCGCGTCCATCCAACCCATCCGGTCGACCACCAGCGCTCGCAGCAGGGCGATGTGTGCCGGCGGGCCTCCAAACCCGGTGATCCCGATCCGCGTCCACTCTCGAGCCACGGTCCCGAGCGAGGCCGAGTGGGACGCCGGAGCGGGCGTGCTCACACTCAACTCCCGGCGTGTTCGATCAGCTCGAGCAGGAACCCGATCCGGGTCGCGAGCTCATCGGCGATGCGCGCGAATGCCGGATAGGTCTGCCGGTGCTCGCCAGGCTCACGGGCCGGGTCGGGGATGCTCCAATGGATCAGCCCCGGGTGATCGGGGAACTCGGGGCAGACCTCGCGGACGCGGTCGCAGAGGGTGATCACGTAGTCGAACTTCTCATCCGCGAACTCGTCAAGGTGCTTGGAGCGTGCGCGACTGATGTCGATTCCGCGGGCCTTCAGCACGCGGACCGCGTTCGGGTGAAGCGACTTGGGATGGCTGCCGGCGCTGTGCGCCTTGACCACACCGCCGCCCAGCCGCTCGGTGAGCGCCTCCGCGATCTGCGAGCGGGCGCTGTTTCCGGTGCACAGGAACAACACCCGCTGCTTGTGTCCGCGAGCGTGTGCGCTTCGACGCTCCGGTCGTGTCGGCACCAGCCGCAGCCCCGGATGCAGCGCGCTTCCGGCGGCCGCCAGCAACTCGCCGCAACGCCCGAGCTCGAGCACGTAGTAGGAATCGCGCCCGTCGGCCGTGCTTTGCCGTCGCGATACCAAGCGCTCGGCGCGAAGCCGTCCGAGGTGGTAGGAGACGAGGTTCTGCGGCAGCTCGAGGCGGGCGCAGAGCTCACGAACTCGCCGATCGCTGTAGGAGAGCTCGCTCAGGAGCCGCCACCGAACCGGGTGGCCCGCTAGGCGCAGGAGCTTCGGCGGTGACGCTGGCTCCGACGATCTGTCAACCGCCACCCCGGGAATAGTACATCAAACGGGATTGATGGAATTGCTCCGGTGTCGTCTGGCGAGATGGGGTCGCGCTGCTCAGTCGATCTGCACCGGTGTGCCTGGTAGCTGGTCTTCGCCAACGGTTTCCACCAGCCAATCGATCGCGGTGTTCTCGAGCCGGACGCATCCATGACTCAAGGCAGACCCGAGCGGGTCCTGCAGGCTGGCTCCTCCCCGTCCGTGGATCCCAACGGTTCCGTCGCCGCCGTCGAACTGGCGCAAAACGTTGCTATGGGCTGTCAACTCGAGGACCCAACTGCCCAGGAAAGCGTTCGGATTCCAAGGTATCGCCCACACGATCGCGAACACCCCGTGCGGTGTCGGCGTGCTCGGTTTCCCGACGACGACGCTCAGGGTGCGGACTGCCTTTCCGGAGCGAAACAGGGTGAGCCTGCGTTCGGCGGTAGAGACTCGTATACGCCACGGAGTTCGCTGCACGAGGACGTTGTTGGCGTTTACCCAGCCGGCGGCGTTGTTGGGTCGCCAGGGGAGCCGGACCTGCAACCAGCAACGGCCATCGGCGACGCGCGGCCGCGACAGAACTAGCAACCACAGGGCGTCCGTTGGCGACATCCATCGCGAGGAACGGAGGCTCGTGCCGGACAGACCGTCAAAAACCGCCGTGCGGGTTTCGATCCTGGCGCGCCACGAGAGTGTGTGCGTGGGCCCGGCGACAGACGCTCGAGGCAGTCCGTTCGCACACGTGACGCCTGTGGCCCTGGCGTTGCCCATCGGTAGGACGGCCGCGGACGCCAGTACGAACCACGCCAAGACTAAGGCCCGTGGGGTACTCCACATCACGAACGCGGACGTTACCCAACCTCGACACCGACCGGAACGAATTGATCAGGTTTAGGTAGCATCAGACGCGATCGGCCACGTGCCTATTCCGCTCCTGGCACGGTGTGCGCGGGGTGTATATACCCGGGCCTAAGTGGGGCGCGCACGGTTTCGTCCACGTACTCGGGTGGTCTAACGTCACTCCATGGTTCGGCGAGGGTGGCTGTCAGTGTGCTTGAGCCTCGCGTTGGGGGTCTTCCTGCTGCAGGCCGCCCCAGCCGGCGCGGCGTTCCGTCCCGGGGCACCCGTGCGAGCGCCGCGGTCTGGCAACACCGACATCACACTGAGCGGCCTCGGCCCCGGCCTGAACAATGTCCCCGGGTTCTTCGCCCCCGCGCCCTTCGATCCGACCAAGGGCTATCCGCCAGCCGGCTTCAACAACGGCAACGGCGACGGGTTCATTCCCGTGACCGAGTACTTCGCCGGCGTCATCTATGGCACGCCGGTCGGCGGCGGCGCGACGCTCGAGCTGTACTGCATCGATATCCACACCGACACGCAGATCGGTTACGGGTACAGCCTGGGTCAGTGGGACGAGGCCAACGTGCCCTACGTCGGCTATGTGGCGCAGGTCCTAGACCAGTTCTACCCCCACAACCCCGACAACCCCATCTTCCCCGCCGGATGGTCCGACGCCCAGAAGGCCGCCGCCACGCAGGCGGCGGTCTGGTACTTCAGCGATGGGTTCGTGCTGAACAGATCGTCTGTGCTGTACCCCGTCGTGGGGGACATCGTGGCCGACGCCATCTCCAAGGGCGCAGTGCCCGCGCCGGGAACGCCCAGCCTCACCATCACCCCATCAAGCGTGAGCGGCGGCGCCGGCACGGTGCTCGGGCCGTTCACCCTCACCACCGACCAGTCGACCGCGCACGTCACAGCCACGGGCGCAACCATGTACTCGAATCGGGCGGGCACGACGCTGCTCGGTGATGGAACCACAGCCGACGTAAAGACCGGGCAGCAGGTCTGGGTGCGCTCCACGGAGGGCGCGTCCACCGCAGTGCTAACTGCCACCGCCACGGCGACGGTACCCAGGGGAAACGTCTACCTCTACGACGGCTTAGCCGGGCCCTCGAGCGCTCAGAAGCTGATCCTGGGCGCGACGGCCACCTTGAAGACGACGGTTTCAGCCACCGCTGATTTCAAGCCCACCGGGTCGCTGATCGTGAGGAAGACAATTGCCGGTCCCGCGGCCGGCTCGCAGGGTTTCGTGGTCATCCGCGTCAAGTGCGATGACGGCGTGCGCCGATTCCCCATCGTCATCCCCCCGCACGCCCGGGGCACCAAGTCGCGCACCTACCGCAACATCGCCGCGGGAACGAACTGTACCGTCACCGAGACCAAGAACGGCAGCGTCGTTGGCACCAAGGTGGTCGTGATCGGAGGCGGTCAGGAGGCAACCATCCGCTCCGACGAAACCGAGACGGTGACGATCAGGGACATCTATTACCACGTCGGCGCGCTCCTGGTGAGGAAGATAATCGGCGGCCCGGCCGCGGGCCAACAGGGACAGATTACGATCCACTCGGTGTGCAACGGAAAGGCCTTGACTCCGGACCTTGTCATCGCGCCAGGGGCGCCGGCGGGTGGCGGCTACACCAAGCTCTACCACCTCATCGTTCCGGCCAAATGCACGGTGACCGAGACCGCCGACGGGCACACCGCCACGGTGTCGGTTGACGTCGAGGGGAGCGGGCAGACAGTGCACGTGCCGCCCGGCAAGATCGTCGAAGCGGACATCAGCGACACCTACGGGCTCGCCCCCGGCCAGCTCGAAGTGATGAAGTACATCACCGGTCCGCTGGCCGGGCAGCAGGGGCAGATCGTGATCCACACGGTCTGCAACGGCACGCCCCTCACCCCAGACTTCGTCATCCCGGCCATGGCCACAGGCCTGCAGCAGTCACAGATCTACTCCGGTATCCCCACGCCGGCCAGCTGCGTGGTCACCGAAACCGCGGATGGGTCGACCAGCAGTGTCTCGGCGACCGTCATCGGGAGCCCGACCACGGTCAGCATCCCCGCGGGCGGCTCTGGCGCTGCCGAATTCACGGACACCTACGGCGCCACCCCGGGCTCGCTGTTGGTCACCAAGACGATCACCGGTCCGGCAGCCGGCCACCAGGGTCCGGTCACCATCCGCGTGGTCTGCAACGGCACCACGCTCTCGCCGGACTTTGTGATCTCCGCCGCGACCATGGCCGGGAGCGTGTCGCAGAGCTTCGACAACATTCCGGCTGGTTCGGTATGCACCGTCACGGAGACCGCGGACGGCGCGACCGCCACCGTCACGGCGACCGTGGCCAACGATGATCAGACGGTGACCATCCCGGCGGGCGAGGTGATACCCGTGGACGTGGTCGACGTGTACGAACACTTCGGCTTCGCGGGAGACGAGTCCGGGTATCTGAGAGTAACCAAGACGATCGCAGGACCGGCAGCCCGTCAGCACGGTCCGATCGGCATCCTGATCGACTGTGGCGGTCCGGTGTACGACTTTGCCTTCCGCATCCCGGCCCATACTGCTGCGGGGTCAGTGTCGCGGGCGTTTACCGTTCCGGCCGGATCGCGCTGCACCGTCACCGAGCCAACGGACGGTCACACTAGTACCGTTGCTGTGGCCGCCAGCGGCAGCAGGACGGTGACCGTACCCGCCAATACCACGGTCACCGCACATCTCACTGACATTTTCACCAGCACGGCACCGGTCACCGGCTAGTCGCTGGCGCCGTAGAAACGGGCCATACGCCGGCTGCCAGCAGCAGCTGCGCGCCGGGCCGCGACGCTGAACGCACTCCTGTCCGGGGAGCCATCCGCCAGCCCACTTTGGCGACCCGTCGGCGGACTTCTGCCCACCTCACCGGCCACGACGCGTACGCTACTTGGATCGCCATGGGGACCCTCACTCAAAGCGAATGATCCAGAGCGTGATCCGGATCGAGACGGGTAGACGGAGGCCATGAGCGAGTCGGGGTCCCGCCCGGGTTCCTTTGAGGCCTTGCGGCGTCTGCCCGTCGTCGGCCGGGCGATGGACTGGGGTCTTGGTCCCAGCGCGGCCTCGGCGCCGACGCGACGGGCGGAGGCGCGGATCGCCGGGTTGAAGGTGACCGAGTCGGTGTGCCCGTTCTGCGCGGTGGGGTGTGGGCAACTGGTTTACACGCGGGGCGGGGAGCTGGTCGATATCGAGGGCAACCCGCGCTCGCCGATCAATCAGGGCACGTTGTGTCCGAAGGGGGCGTCGTCGCGCCAGCTGGTGCAGCAGCCGGGGCGGCTGACGAAGGTCCGATACCGTCGGCCGGGCGGTACCGAGTGGGAGGAGCTGGAGCTCGGGCAGGCGATGGACATGATCGCCGAGCGGGTGATCTCGGCGCGGGGGAGCGGCTGGCAGGACAGCGACCGCCACGGCTGGCGAGTGGACCGGACGTTGGGGTTCGCGCACCTGGGCGGTGCGACGCTGGATAACGAGGAGAACTAT
>Ga0335073_10012595_pt1 | contig 11872 bp, 11 predicted proteins | sample Lox_Sample_22_FD_207093 | JGI IMG/M metagenome (GOLD analysis project Ga0335073, IMG submission 207093) | Soil microbial communities from Loxahatchee National Wildlife Refuge, Florida, United States - Lox_Sample_2.2 | ecosystem: Environmental > Terrestrial > Soil > Wetlands | place: USA... | reverse complement strand
CGCAGTGCGGCCACATCGGCTGCTGCGACAACTCGCCGTCCCAGCACGCGACCAACCACGCGAAGACGACCGGTCACCCGATGATCCGCAGCTTCGAGCCCGGCGAGGTCTGGTTCTGGTCCTACCCGGAGGAGGACTTCTACGAGTCCGGGCCGGAACTCGCCCCGCCGCAGCACCACCCGATGGACCAGCCCGTCCCAGGCCCGGCCGGCCGGGTGCCGCGGGACTGGCGGGCTAGGCTCAACCCGTGAGCGTTATCTCTCGCGGCTTCCACGGCCGCAGGCGCGGCGACGAGCGGCTGCCGCCTGGCCAGTACCTGGAGCGGGGCTTCCCCGTGCTGTCGGCCGGCCCGACGCCCCGGATCAGCACCGACACCTGGCAGTTCACGATCACCACGGAGACCGGTGAGCAGGCCGCCCGCTGGAACTGGCAGCAGCTCATGGCCCTGCCGCAGGTGGACGTCGCCACGGATATCCACTGCGTCACCAAGTGGTCGAAGCTGGACACCCACTGGCGCGGCGTTTCGCTCGACACCCTGCTCGAGGGCATCCAGACGAACGCCGGCTACGTGATGGCCCACTCCTACGGCGGCTACACCACGAACCTGCCGTTGCCGGACATCCGCGACGGGAAGGCGTGGGTGGTCTACGAGTACGAGGGTGAGCCGCTGCACCCCGAGCACGGCGGGCCGATCCGCATGCTGGTGCCGCACCTGTATTTCTGGAAGTCGGCGAAGTGGGTCAACGGCCTGACCTTGATGACCCACGACAAGCACGGCTTCTGGGAGGACCTCGGCTACCACGACTACGGCGATCCGTGGCGCGAGCAGCGGTACCAGGGCGACTGATCTGGCGCGTCGCCACCGTCGACGCGACGAAAGACGAGACCGCGAGGTCTCCCGTCCGGCTGATCTATTCGGTCCGCTCTCCCGCCGACATCCTCTACGGTCCCGAGCTGTCAGAACGGGCCCGTGTTTCACCCCTCACCCTCACCTGCCTCTACACCCGTGCCGCGCCCGCGGGCATGCCCGTCGGCCGCATCAGCTAGTTCCCGGGACCTTTGGCACGCGACTGCCTGGCCAAAGACCCTGAGTGCGCTGCCGCGAGCGGCGGAATCGTCAGGGAATGAGCTACCAGCAACCCAGCGTGACCGAGGGCGCGGCGGAACAAGCGCGGCTGCTCGCCAGCAACGCCCAGTACCTGATCGCCACGGCGGCGCGGGCGCCGTCGATCCACAACAGCCAGCCGTGGCGGTTCCGGGTGGACAAGGAGGCGGTCGAGCTGTGGGCCGACCCCGCGCGCCGGACGCGTGACGACGCGATCGGCCGGGAGATGCTGATCAGCTGCGGCGCGGCGCTGTTCGGGCTGCGGCTGGCCGTCCGGTCCCTCGGGCACCTGCCGGTGGTCGACCTGCTGCCGGATCCGTCGCAGCTGAGGCTGCTGGCCCGGGTGCGGGTCGCCACGGGGGGCCGGACCATCGAGCTGAACGAGCTGGAACGGCGGATGCTCGCCGCCGTGCCGCACCGGCACACCCATCGCGGCCCCTTCATTGCTGAGCCGCTGCCGCCCGGGCTGCTCGCCGGGCTGCAGAACGACGCGCTGACCGAAGGCGCGACGCTCGCGCTCGTCGGCGATGGCCTGCCCGCCGACCGGCTGGCCAGGCTCGCCGCCGCCGCCCACCGGGCCAGCCTGGACGAGGGCGAGCACGCCGGGATACGGCGGTGGACGAGAAGCCCGCAGCACCCGGCGGCGGACGGCATTCCCGCGGCTGCCCTGGTCGCCGGGCCGGCCGAGGCAGAGCCGGGACGGCTGCCGCAGCGTGATTTCGACCTCGGCAGGGATCTGGGCCTGCTGCCGGGCGGCGGAGCGCCGCCGGCGGCGACGGCGGTCCTGGTGACGGCCGGCGACCGCCGCGCCGACTGGCTGCGTGCCGGGCAGGCACTGCAGCGCCTGCTGCTGCACGCCGCGAGCGCGTGGGTGTTCGCCAGCCTGTACACCCAGCCGCTGGAGAACCCGCTCACCAGGGAGCTGATCCGCGACCAGCTGAGGCTGCCCGGCGACCCGCAGATGGTGTTGCAGTTCGGCCGCGCGGTCAGCGCGGCGAGCACCGCGCGCCGCCCGCCCAGCGAGCTGATGGACGAATTACGGGTACAGCCCCTCGAGGTGCTCGGCAACCCCGTCCTCGTCATGGCCGCCGATGACGCGGGTCGCGGCGGCGAGCACCGCGGGGTGCGCGTTGGCGACCGCGCATGAGGTGCCTGCCCAGGTGAGCAGCGGCAGGTCGTTCGGCATGTCGCCGAACGCGATGACCTCCGCGGCGCTGATGCCGCGGGACGCCGCGAGCTCGGCGATCGCGCTGGCCTTGCTCACCCCTACCGCGGCGGCCTCGATGAGCCCCTTGCCGTTGGAGTGCGTGACGCTGACCAGGCCGTCGAGCACTGGCACGGCCAGTGCCAGCAGCTGGTCAGGGCTGTAGCCGAGGTGCCTGGCGAGCAGCTTGGCGGCTGGCTCGCCGAACAGCGCGAGGTCGCCGGGCCGGGGAATGGTCGCGTTGGTGTCCCAGCTGACCGCCTCGTACACGTCGTCGGCGGCCCGCCCGTCCGGGCGCTCGACCGCGATCCCGATGCCGGGGATCGCGGCGCGCAGCGCCCGCGCCGCGGCCGCGAGCTGCTCCGGCTGGATCAGGTGCCGCGCGGTGACGGTGCCGGTCCGCATGTCGTACTCGAGCGCCCCGTTGGAGCAGATGGCCGTCCCGCGGTGCCCGAACGTCGCCGCGATCCCTCGCATCACCCGCGGCGGCCGCCCGGTGACCAGCGCGAACCGTGCCCCCGCCGCCTCCACCCGGGCGAACGCGGCAACGGTGCGCGCCGAGATCGTCCCGTCGCCGCGGACAATGGTCCCGTCCAGGTCGCTGGCCACCAGCAGCGGGAACGTGTTCACAATGCCTAGAGCCTAATGGCGCGGCCCGCATGCTCCGCCGCGCAGCGGGTAGCAGGGCATATGTGACCGTCGAGCTGATGACCTGCGGACCCAGGGTCGCGGCCGCGGCGGGCCTGCGGGGAGGCTGAGCGTGAATCCTGCCGAGCGAGTCATCAGGGCAGTGGACCGCTGGCAGCAGCGGTTCACGCCGGCCGGGTTCCTCTACGGCGTGGTCAAGAAGTTCGGCGATGACAACGGCGGGGTGCTGGTCGCCAACCTCACCTACACCGCGTTCGTCACGCTGTTCCCGCTGCTGCTGGTGTTCACGACGATCCTCGGCCTGGTGGCGGTCTCCGATCCCGGGTTCAAGACGGCCGCAGAGAACGCGGTGGCCAACCAGGTCCCGGTCCTCGGGCATGAGCTGACCAGCCAGGTGGGCACGCTCAAGAGGTCCAGCGTGATCGGGCTGATCGTCGGCCTAGTGGTGACGATCTGGGGCTCGATGGGGCTGGCGCAGGCAGGGCTGTTCACGATGGGGCACGTGTGGAACCTGCCGGGCCCGGAACGGCCCAATTTCCTGATACGGGTCGCGCGCTCGATGACCTTCCTCGGGCTGCTGGCCGCCGGGGTGATCGCGACGACGGCGCTGACCGCCCTGTCCACCTACGGAGGAAACCACCCGCTGTCATTCCTCGCGTTCGCCGAGGCGGGCGCGGCGGCGGTGAACGCCGGGATGTTCGTCGGCGCCTTCCGGATCCTCACCCCGAAGGCGATAGACACCTCTTACCTGGTGCGCGGGGCGGTGATAGGCGGGATGCTGTGGACGGTGCTGCAGGTGCTCGGCACCTACCTGGTGCACCACTTCCTGCACAGCGACTCGGTGTACGGGGAGTTCGCGACCGTGCTCGGCCTGGTGGCATGGCTGTACCTCGTCGCCAGGATCGTCGTGTACTGCGCCGGGGTCAACGTGGTCCTCGCGCGCCGGCTGTGGCCCCGCTCGATCCTCCAGCCGCCGCTCACCGAAGCCGACAAGGAGAGCCTGGAGTTGCGCGCGCTGGAGAGCCAGCAGCGCGCGGAGCAGCAGGTGCACGTCACCTTCGATGATCTGGAGGCCGGCGCCGTTCCGCCGGCCCGCCCGGCCCCGCCGGACGATCCGGCTAAGGCCAAGGCGGACCGCCCGGCGCCCTGAACAGCCGAGGGTCAGCGGACGCCACGAGGGCGGAACTGGACGCTGATCCGCGGTCCCGTCGTCCGCGTGGACTTGGGCACGGCGTGCTCCCAGGTGCGCTGGCAACTGCCGCCCATGACGATCAGGTCGCCGTGTCCGAGGCTGTACCGCAAAGTGCCGTCATTGCCGCCGGTTCCGCCGGTGCCGGCACGAGGCCGCAGCAGCAGCGGGCGCGCGGTGCCCAGCGACACGATCGCGACCATAGTGTCCTCGGTGCTGCCGCGGCCGATGGTGTCACCGTGCCACGCGACGCTATCCCGCCCGTCCCGGTACAGGCACAGCCCCGCGGTGCGGAACGGCTCGCCAAGCTCGGCCTGGTAGTGCGCGCTGAGCCGGTCGCGGCACATGGCGAGGACAACATCGGGCAGTTCCGCGTCTTCCCCGTAGAAGCACAGCAGCCGGGGCACGTCGACCGTGCGGTCGTACATCCGGCGCCGCTCAGCCCGCCACGGCACCCGCTCCGCGAGCCGCGTGAACAGCGCACCGGACCCGGCCAGCCACCCCCGCTGCACGTCCACCCACGCGCCGTGCGCGAGCGGAACGCGCTCAGGTCGCAGCGGACCCGGTGCCGGGTCGTCCGCGAGGTCGAGCAGCGACTCCTGCACGCTCACAACGCTCATGCGAACATGGTATCGCACGCGTCAAACACGCGTTCGATTTACTAATTTCCGGTATATCGCCAGAAAACGCGAAACATGGGTAACCCAGCGGGAAACAATTCGCGTCCCGGAAATGTACAGATGGCGGGCATTGCGTCAGACGCTATGCCCGCCACCTGCCGAGTCAAGTGAGTGGTCGCCTAAGCGACCGGACGAGCGCCCGTCAGACGGCGCGGACCTGCGCGGCCTGCGGACCCTTCGGGCCCTGGGTCACGCTGTACTCGACCTTCTGGTTTTCTTCGAGGCTGCGGTACCCATTCGCCTCGATTGCGGAGAAGTGGACGAAGACGTCCGCGCTACCGTCATCGGGGGCGATGAAACCATAGCCCTTGTCCGCGTTGAACCACTTTACGGTCCCCTGAGCCATTTTTGCTACGTGTCCTTCGAGATGAGCCTAGATCCGTGCACTTCGCGCGGATCAGCGCGGTATACCCGCTGCTAAACGGCAGTTGTATTCGCGATCACTAAGTCCGCCAACAGCCAGAGCCAATCTACCCCATCCGGCGACAGTAAACGGCGTCCTCCTACCGGAAAGCTGTAGTGGCTGCCCAGCGGGGGGTCAGGAATGCCGTCCCTGTCCGGAGTTCCGCAGGTTGCCGCCCGCGCTCCGCCGCCCCGCATACCCAGAACGAACCCCAGCTCCGCCCCGGCGCGACCCCGAATCCGAGCCCGCTCCGTCGCCGCGCCACGACCGACCGCCGGCACCGCGAGAAGACCGCCCCGCAGGCGCCCAATCCCCGCGCCCGTGACCACCCGACCGCCCGCGCTGCCCCCGGTCATCGCCCCGTCCAGACCGCTCGCCACGGTCGTCGAACCGCCGTCCAGACCGCTCGCCGCGGTCATCAAGCTGCCGGGCAGGCCGCTCGCCGCGGTCGTCGAACCGCCGCCCGGTCCGGTCGCCGCGGTCGTCAAACCGCCGGGCAGGCCGCTCCCCGCGGTCGTCGAACCGCCGCCCGGTCCGGTCACCGCGGTCGTCAAACCGCCGGGCAGGCCGCTCCCCGCGGTCGTCAAACCGTCGGCCAGACCGCTCACTGCGGTCATCGAACCGTCGCACGGTTCGCTCACCGCCGTCGCCGAACTCTCGCCCAGGTCGCCGATCCTGGCGGTCGAACTGTCGGACAGGCCGCACATCCCTGTCGTCGAACTGCGCCGCGGGCCGGTCAGCTCGGTCATCGAACCGGCGTCCCGGCCGGTCGCTGCTGTCGTCGAATCGCCGGGCAGGCTGCTCGTTCCGGTCGTTGCGGTCGTCGGGTCGTTGCTCAGCACGGTCGCGCCGGCCAAACCGCGGCTCGTCCCCGAACTGCCGGGCGGACCGGTCCGCCGACTCGTGCCGCACGCGTGACGACCGCCCCGCGCGGTCGGCGCGGAATGGGCGCTGCCCTGGCTTGCCCCTGCCGGGCCGACCGGTACTGGGCTGCCGCGCGGGCCGCTCGGATAGCCGGTCCTCGGGCTGCACTAGGTCGGCTGCCTTGTTGAGCAGTGTCACCCGCGGGGCAGGCGGGCCGGCGATCTCGCGCACTACCGCGGAATCCGGGTCGGCCTCGGCAACCTGCGGGGTCACGCCTGCCTTCCGCATCAGGGCGCCCACTTCGCGGGCCTGGGCCGCTGTCTGCATGGTGACCACCACGCCGTCGGCGCCGCCTCGCGCGGTGCGGCCGGAGCGGTGCACGTAGGCCTTGTGCTCGGCGGGCGGATCTGCGTGGATGACCAGGTCGACCCCGTCGACGTGGATGCCGCGGGCGGCGATGTCGGTGGCGACCATGACCCGCACCGCGCCGGACCCGAACGCGGCGAGGTTACGCGACCTGGCGCCCTGCCTCAGGTTGCCGTGCAGTTCGGCCGCGGGGATCCCGGCGGCGGTGAGCTGCCGGGCGAGTCGCTCCGCGCCGTGCTTGGTGCGAGTGAAGACCAGTGATCGCTTGTCACCGCCGGCCAGCGCCGCGATGACCTCCACCCGGTTTCCCGGGTGGACGGTGATCACGTGGTGCTCGATCTCGGCCGGGGAGGAGTTCTCGTCCACCGAGTGCTGCGCAGGGTCGGTGAGGAACCGGCGGGCGATCACATCGATGGCGCTGTCGAGTGTCGCCGAGAACAGCAGCCGCTGCCCGCCAGACGGCGTGGCCTCGAGCAGCCGCCGGACGACGGGGAGGAACCCCAGGTCGGCCATCTGGTCCGCCTCGTCGATGACGGTGATCTCGACGTCCGAGAGGTCGCAGTGCCCTTGACCGATCAGGTCGGCCAGTCGGCCCGGGGTGGCGACGATGATGTCCGTCCGCCGCTGCAGGGCGTTGACCTGCGGGCCCTGCGAGACCCCGCCGTAGATGGTCGTCACCCACAGGCGCATTGCCCTGGCCAGTGGCCTGAGCACTCCGTTCACCTGGGTGGCGAGCTCACGGGTCGGCACGAGCACGAGCCCGCGCGGCCGCCCGGCCATGGTCCGGCCGCCGGCGAGCCGCGCGACCATCGGCAGCGCGAAGCCCAGCGTCTTGCCCGAGCCGGTCTGCGCCCGCCCCAGGATGTCGCGTCCGGCGAGCGCGTCGGGGAGCGTCGCCTCCTGAATCGGGAACGGCGTGGTGATGCCGTCCTCGTCGAGCACGGCAACCAGCGAGGCGGGTACCCCGAGGGACGCGAAGGTCGCTTGGCGCACGGCAGAGTTCTCTGCTGGCATGGCAGTCAAAAGAAATCGTCTCCAGGACTCGGGGTGGTCGCATTGACTCAGGTGGTCACGTGACCGTCTGTCCGGTCATGTTGACTGTGGCGCCACGTCCGTGGAAACCGATTCGCTCACCGAGCGACCTACTATTCCGTAAGTCTACCGTCATCGGGTAACCGGCTGCGCGTGCTGGGGCTGGTGTCGCCGCGCGCTGACCGGCGCCAGGCGCACGAGCGCGTTATAGGTAACGAGCGCGATCGCCAGGTGCATAACAAACAGGACGGCGACCGCCTTCCCGGGCTGGCCCTTCACGAGGATGTAGACGTCCGGCAGCCACAGAACAAGCGTGACGAGGACCGCCATCCGGAAGAACATCCACCGCGGCTGCGACGTGATCCTGGTGGTGACCGGCCAGGCCACGCACGCGATGAGGACGCCGATCACGGTCAGCTTGGCGTAGTCACTGAACTGGAAGTGCACGTACCCCCTGGTACTCGGGATCAGGGCCTGCGCGATGACGACGAGGACGGCGTCGGCCAGCAGCGAGCCGACGAGCGACACGACGGTCGCCAGCGCAACCAGTCCCGCCCGCGGCTGCTCGTGGTTCGGTGCGAAGTCGAGGTGGACGAGCGACATGACCCTTGAGAGCATGCGGTCAGGCTAGTGGAGCGCGAAGTTCCAGGTGATGTGCACTGCTATGGGTTCTCTCTGACTTCTGTGTCAGCTTCATCACGGCCGCCGTGACGACCACCCCTTCCAGAGGGGTATGTGACAAGGCGGTTTCCTGTTCTATGACGGTGGCTCATCGAGCCCAACCGTCCGCATGAGTTCTTTTATGATTGCGAAGGTTTGTCTCTTAACAAGACTGCAAGCCTGACAGGCTTACAGCGTTCGTTGCGAGCCGAGGACGAGTGATGGGCGATCAGGAAGAGGCCGTCCGGCGTGATCCAGAGGTCCAGCAGGCCTTGAAGATCGCTCAACTTGCTCGGGCCCGGTTGCTGGAGTGCCTGGACGCCGGGACCCTGGCGGAGGCGCAGCAGATGCTGGACGCGCTCCGGAAGGCGACCGTTCTTGCCGCGGACGCGGAAGACCGCGCCCGGGTCCATGTGGGCCTGCTCACCCAGGCCGAAGCCGACCGCCGCGCGACCGAGCGGAACCCGCCTCCCGGCGGGCACACGGCACGCCCCAGCACAACGCCCCCCCGCCCGCTTCTCCAGGGCCTCGCGTTCGTGGCGGATCACCCGGCGCTCACCGCGCTGCTCGCACTGATCGCGGCGGCAGCCGCCTGGCTCACGGCCAGGACCCTGCTCCGACGCCGCAAGCGTAATTAAGCCCGCCCAATCCTCATTGCTCGTAGATGGTGGGCCTGGTGGTGTGGCTGCGGCCGGATGGCGTGGTCCAGCGCATGATGCCGGGTTCGGGCTGGGTGAGGGTCCAGCCGGGGGCTTGCTTGACGCGGTGGTGGCGTCGGCAGGGCGGGCTGATGTTGCATTCGTCGGTGGGGCCGTCGGGGTGCGGGACGGTGTGGTCGAGGTCGTTGTGGCAGGCCTGAGCGCCGCAGCCTGGTGCTGGGCAGGTGGCGGTGCGGGCGCGCACCAAGTGCTTCAGCTTGCGGCTCGGGACGTAGCGGTCTTCGGCGTTGCGGTGGTCGCAGCTGCCCTTGGCGATCGGGGTGAAGGTGATGTTGAGGTCGCGGAGAAAGGAGGCGAGTGCCGCGGCCTGCAAGGCGTCCGGCCCTGGGCGTGTGGTGCTGCCTGGCGGGCCGGTGGCGTCGCCTGGGATTGTGGTGATGGCGGTGGCGGGGCCGTCGCGGTTGCCGGCGATGCCAGGTTGTGGTGTCCAGGGGTGGGGGCCGCGGGCGCAGCCGTGGGCGGCGGCGGTGCCGTCGGGTGCCAGGAGGGTGACGCACAAGCGGGTGCGCGGATGCCGGGAGGCGGCCTGCAGGAGGCGGCGGGTGTCGTCGGGGTCGGTCAGTCCCCAGCCGCCGATTTCGCCGGGGGCGGACGACCAGCCGAAGGCGGTGCCGGCCGGGACGGTGAAGTTGATCAGCGCCGGGAACGGCGCGGGCGGCCCGGGCGGGGCGCCGGGACCGTGGTAGTCGTGGTCTTCGGTGGTGCCGCGGCGTTCGTGCTGCCATTCGGGCATGTCGGGGCAGCCGTCCCAGCTGGCATCATCGTCGCCATCACCGGCGTCGGTGCTGTCACCGGACACAGCGTCGGGCTCGCCGCCTGGCGGCGGGCTGTCGTGGCGGGCGTCGGGCGCGGCTTGCCCGTCGGGCACGTCGGGGTGGGGGCCGGCGATCCGGTCGAGCGGGTGGCGGCCCTGGGTCAGGTCGTTGAACGCCAGCACCCGCAGCTGCTGCAGGGTGCCGGGCAGGCCGCCGCGGCGCAGCGCGACGGCCAGCGCGTCGATATATGCCTTCGACGCGAGCGCGTCGTCGATGGCCAGTTCGCGGCCGGCCAGGTACGCGTTGCCGGACTCTTCCCGCCCGGCCACCACCCGCTGCCGCTCGGCGCGGGCCTTTTCCTTGCCGCGCTGGAACGCTTCCGGGTCGAGTTTCATCGCCACCGCGGCGGCTTTGCGGGCCAGGGCGTCGTAGCGCAGCCCGGGCGCCGCCGGCGCGAGGATCTCATCGGCGCGGGCGGCGTCGGCGTCTGATAGGTGCCGGGTGGGCCGCCAGATGAGCCGGGCCCGGTATTCGTCGATCAGCCCGGCGGCCAGCGCGGCGTTCGTGCGGGGCAGCCGGGTTTCCAGGTCGGCGGCCAGGCCCATCGTGCTGGCGGCGGCCTGCGGGGAGGTGACCAGTTCCATGGCCAGCTCGGCGTCGGGGAACTCCCCGGCCCGGCAGCCGGGCGGCACCCCGCGGGCCTTCGCATCCTCGAACTGCGCCTCGCGGCGGCGGGTGAACTCCGCCACCGCGGCCAGCTCCAGCCAGGCGCCGCGGGCCGCGAGCCGGCGGGCCGCGGACATCGCGCCCAGCACCTGGTTGTCGGTCAGCCGGTCCAGGTTCCCGGCGGCCTGCTCGGTCAGCGCGGCCAGCAGCGGGCCGGGCCGCATCGCGTCCGCCGTCCGGTCCCGGGCGAAGATCTCGCCGCCGAGCCCGTCCGGGCCGAGCAGCGCGGCCAGCTGCGCCGGATCGACGTCGGCGGCGTCACCGAGGCTGATGGTGGCGGCCGGGCCTTCGATCTCCCATTCCTCGGGGATCCGGGCCCGCCCGGCCTCCAGGTCGGCGATGTAGGCGGCCATCTCCGCGTCGCCGTCCCAGTCATCCTCCGGCAAGGGCGTGGCCAGCATCTCGTCCCGCGTAGGGTCGCCGGGCGGCGGCTGCTCGCCGTCTGGCCCGGGACCGGGGAACGAGGCTTCGGACACTTACGCCACTCCGTTCGGATGAAATTCAGTCTCTTTCTTCCTACATGAACACCGTATCGAGAAGGTCCGACAATCGAGGCCTCTCAGGACAGCTGTCCTCAAGGTTTTTCGGATAAATTTCGCGCTCGCAGGCGCCGGCCCGGCAGTCGGCTGTCCGCCGACCCCCTTACAGCTAGCGAACGGGCTTACCAGCCCCAGGTACCCACTAGCAGTTGGCAATCAGGTGGGTATAGAAGTACGGGTATCACGTGGCCACCGACTCGGAGGACATCATGCGCGACGCTGCGCTGCTCGGCGCCAGGCTGCTGCTCGGCGGGTACATGCTGATCCATGCCTCGCAGAAGCTACTAGGAAAGTTCCACGGCCCGGGCCTAGAAGGCGCCGGCGCGCTATTTGAGAAGAACGGCCTCGCGCCGGGCAAGCAGATGGCCGCGAGCGCCGCGGCCACGGAGATCACCGGGGGCTTGCTCACGATCACCGGGATCGCGTACCCGTCGGGCCCGCTCGCGGTCGCCGGCGCGATGACGGTCGCCGCGGCGCACAACAGGAAGGGCGGCCTGATGGCTGTGCGCGGCGGCATCGAGCTTCCGGTCAGCTACGTCACGCTGGCGCTCACGCTCGCCGCGACCGGCCCGGGCAAGTACAAGATCGGCCCGTCGCTGCACCCCAAGCTGACCACCGTCGGCGCGCTCGCCGGCGGCGCGCTGGCCGGGGCCCTGATCACCAGGATGGTCACGGCCCCGCCCCCGGACGCCGACGCCAACGACGCCGGCGAACCCGCCCCCGCCGCCGACGAGGCGGCCCCGCCCGCCCCGGCCGAGCCCGCCACCTGATGCCGGCCACCGAACCAACCACACCAGGTAAGGCGACCACACCCGACGAGTGGTCCGTCCGCGACCTCGACCTCGACGCCTACCTGCGGCGCATCGGGTACGACGGCCCGCTCGACCCGTCACACGCCACGCTCGCCGCGCTGCACCGCGCGCACCTGGCGGCCATCCCGTTCGAGAACCTGGACCTGATGCTCGGCCGCGGCGTCCGCGTG
>Ga0335073_10012594_pt1 | contig 11872 bp, 8 predicted proteins | sample Lox_Sample_22_FD_207093 | JGI IMG/M metagenome (GOLD analysis project Ga0335073, IMG submission 207093) | Soil microbial communities from Loxahatchee National Wildlife Refuge, Florida, United States - Lox_Sample_2.2 | ecosystem: Environmental > Terrestrial > Soil > Wetlands | place: USA: Florida... | reverse complement strand
TTCGCCTACGACGGGCCGGCCCTAGTCGACGTCCGCACCGCACGGCAGGAGCTGTCGCTGCCGCCCAAGCTCGCCTACGGTCAGATCAAGGGGTTCACCCTGTACGCGACCAGGACCGTCCTGTCCGGGGCGGGCGACGAGCTCATCGAGCTGGCGCGGACCAACCTGCGAGAACTGGAAATCGACTGACCACTGGCATCGGTGAAGTAGGGGTCGCGAGCGAAGCGGTCACCGCTGGTCGATGCTCGTCTCCGAGCGCAGCCGGTTTGCCTGCTCCAGGCCTCGATTCCTGCTAGCCGGTAGTCGGGTTGGGTGCCTGCGGTCAAGACAGGGCCAGGTCCGAAGCGCGATCGTAGGCGATATGCGTGCAGGAGCGGGCCCGTGGCGAGACACGCACGGACGGCAACCGCAGGAAAGGGCCATCTGATGGTGACTTTGGCGGCGAGGGGCAAGGAGCGTGGCGTCCTCCCGCGGCAGGCTCCGGGTGGCCTCGGGCGTGTCGGGACGATCACGCCGAACGAGCCAGCGGCACATGGCATACCGCCAAGGCCGCTATCCGCACCTGATCGGGAGGGCGCGGCAGCTCGATCGTCGTTGGCGGCTCGGAAGGCGGACTAATGAACCGGCTAGACATTGCTGTAGTTTCGCGCGGAGCGTCACCGGACACGTACGGGGAGAAGTGCGCGGACGTGGCGCTGGTCGGCCGGTCGGCGGAGCGGGAGGTGCTCGATGGCCTGGTGGCCCGGGCGGCCGACGGCTACAGCGGCGCAGTGGTGCTCCGCGGTGAGGCCGGGGTCGGCAAGACCGCGCTGCTAGACGTCACGGTCGCCGCCGCGGCGGCGGCGGGCCTGCAGGTCGCCCGGCTGACCGGGGTGGAGCCGGAAACGCAGCTGAGCTATGCCGGGCTGCACCGGTTCCTGCTCCCGTTCGCCGATCGCCTGGAGCGGCTGCCGTGCCCGCAGCGGGACTCGCTGCGCAGCGCGTTCGGGCTGGTGGCCGGGTCGTCTGCGGACCGGTTCCTGGTCGGCCTGGCCGTGCTGACACTGCTCACCGAGGTGGCGTCGCCGGTGCCGCTGGTGTGCGTAGTCGACGACGTGCAGTGGCTGGACCCCGAGTCGGCGGTGGTGCTGGGCTTTGCGGCGCGCCGCCTGTCCGCCGAGCGGGTGGTGCTGCTGTTCGCCGTCGGCGAGCCGGCCGGGCCGGTGCCCGCGCTGGCCGGGCTGCCGGAGCTGGCCATCGGCGGGCTTGATGACCAGGCGGCGATGGAGCTGCTGGCCGCGCTGGCGCCGGAACCGCTGAGTCCTCCGGTCGGCGCCCGGATCATCGCTGAGACCGGGGGGAATCCGCTGGCGCTGGCCGAGGTGGCCCGGGAGCTGTCGCCGGGCCAGCTGGCGGGTTCGGAGGCGCTGCCCGAGCCGCTGCCTGCGGGCAGGTCGCTGGAGCAGACATTCCACCGCCGGGTGAGTCAGCTGGCGCCCGAGCCTAGGCTGCTGCTGGCGGTGGCGGCGGCCGAGCCGGCCGGCTCCCAGGCGCTGGTGTGGCGGGCGGCCGGGCAGCTGGGGATCGATCCGGACGCGGCCGCGTCGGCTGATCTGGGCGACCTGGCCGCGATCGGCTCGCAGGTCCAGTTCCGGCATCCGCTGATGCGTTCGGCCGTCTACCACGCCACCCCGCTGTGGCAGCGGCGGCTGATTCATCAGGCGCTGGCGGCGGCGGTGGACGAAAGTGAGCCGGACCGGGTGGCGTGGCATCTGGGAATGGCGGCGGCCGACCCCGATGAGGCGGTGGCGGCCCGGCTGGAGCAGGCCGCCGAGCGGGCCCGCGAGCGCAGCGGGTACGCCGCCCGGATAACGTTCCTGACCCGCGCGGCGGAGCTGTCCGCCGATGAGAGCCAGCGCGCCCGGCGGCTGCTGGCGGCGGCCGAGGCGGCGCTCAGCGCGGGCCAGCCGGTCCGGGCCGGCGCGCTGCTGCAGGAGGCGACGCCGCTGCTGGGCAGCCCGCTAGCCCGTGCGCAGGCTAGGGGGCTGAACGGCATGATCCGTCTTGCCCTCGGCCAGCCGGGCGAGGCAGCAGGGATCCTGCTGGAGGCGGCGCGCGCTCTCATGCCATCCGACGTGTACGGTGCTCGCTGGGCACTGCTGGAGGCGGTCGAGGCGGCACTGTTCGTCGGCTGGTCCGCGAGCCAGGCGATCTTGTCAGAGATAGCGGACGCGGCGCGCGCGCTGCCATGCGTCGCCGAGTCGGAGGCATCGGCGACTAGCCTGCTGCTGGACGGCTTCGCCGCGTGGGCGACGGCCGGTTATCCCGCAGCCGCGCCGCTGCTTCGCCGTGCTGTCGCGATGCTGGGCGCCGACGATCTCAGCCCGGCCGAGGGGCTACGCGGGCTCGGGCTCGGCTGCGTGGCCGCCGCGGACCTATTCGACGACGAGGCCAGTTACACGCTGGCCATCCGCGGGGTCCAGCATGCCCGCGACCATGGGGCGCTGATCGCGCTGCCGGTAGCGCTCAACCACCGGGCCACGTGCGAGGTAGCGGCGGGGCGGTTCGACGCAGCCAGGGCCTGCTTGGCCGAGCGATCCGAGATATCGGCCGCCACCGGCAACCCGGGCGTCGCCGGGACGCCCGGCAGCGCAGAAGCGTACGAGCTGGCCTGGCGCGGCCGTGAGACGGACGCGCGCCGGGTCGCGGCTGCCGTTGCCCGCGAGGCGGCCGACGCCGGCCGCGGCGCACAGAGCGCCTGGATACAGTACTGCCTGGCCGTGCTCGAGCTTGGCCTGGGTAATTACCAGGCGGCGCTGCGGTGCGTGCTCGGCGTTCAGGACGATGATGCCCCGTTCTGCGCTCTTGCGCTGCCCGACCTGGTCGAGGCGGCCGCGCGCTGCGGCGAGGCCGGGGTGGCCGAGGCCGCGCTCCGGCGGCTCGCCGAGCGGGCGCTGGCGGCCGGCACCGCGCTGGCGCTCGGGCTGCTCGCCCGGTCCCGGGCGCTGCTCGCTAGCGACGACAACGCCGAGCGGCTCTACGTCAAGGCCATCGGGCACCTGAAACAGTCCCAGGCCAGGCCTCAGCTGGCCCGCACCCACCTGGTGTACGGCGAATGGCTGCGCCGCCAGCGCCGTCGCTGCGACGCCCGCGACCAGCTCCGCGCCGCGCATGAGATGTTCACCTCGATGGGCGCCGAGGCCTTCGCCGAACGCGCCCGCATCGAGCTGCTGGCCACCGGGGAACGCGCCCGCCAGCGGACCGCAGAAACCCAATGCGAGCTCACGCCGCAAGAAGCGCAGATCGCCCGGCTCGTCGGCCTGGGCGACAGCAACCGGGACATCGCCGCGCGGCTGTTCCTCAGCCCCTCCACCGTCGACTACCACCTGCGGAAGGTGTTCCGGAAGCTTGGCGTGGCATCTCGCACGCAACTCGCGCGCGCAATGGCCGACAGTCGTCCTGAGCCACGCGACCTGCCTGACCTGCGGGTGACCGCTTAGACAAGAGAAAGCTGAATTCCGCCCACGCCGTTTCCCGGGGATTACAGCAGCCGGCCAGCCCTGCGGGCGGACGATTGTCGCCCGCGGGGCCGGCGCCGCTGTGACAGACGTCAGCCGGTGATGTAGAGGTCGTCACTCACGTCGTAGACGCCGCTGGCCATCCAGGCGGCGTCCACCACCGCATCGTGCTCCGCCCAGGTGCGGACGTGGCCGGAAAGCGTCACCGTGTTCCCGTTGGTGTCCACCACGACGTCGCTGTCGTCGGGGATCAGGCCGTAGCGGTCCAGCGCGTCCTGGACGAGCAGGGTCACGTCGACCGGGTCCGCGTCGTTACTGATCTCGATGTCGTTCCTGATGTTGCGGACACCGGTCAGCCGGGCTACCGTCTGCTCGGCCGCTGCCCGCTCGGTGCCGTAGTTCACCGTGCCGGTGAGGGTGAGGTTGCCGTCCTTCGCGGTCGCCTCGACGCCTTCCGGCACGGTGATGTTGAGCTCGAGCGCGTTGTTCGCCGTGGTGGTCAGGATCGGGTCGTCGCGGTAGTCGCCCGGCGGCAGGACGACTTCGAGGTGATTGTGGGCGTTCTTGACACCGGCGACGCGCTGCGCTGCTGCGGCGGCCTCCACGTACTGCGGGTAGCTCGGCACGGTGCCGTTCAGCGCGACATCGCCGTTGATGTTCTTGACCGTGATGTTGTCCGGGTCGATGAGCGGGTCGAAGCCGAGCTCCGATTCGACGGCCTCGCGTACGTCCTTGGTCTTTCCCATTTCAGGTGTCCTTTCACGGTTCAGCTGGGCAAGAATTTCCTTATTGGCTAGTCCACATGGCCGGCTCGTGATTGCATAAGCAATGATGGCTGTCGCGCTATTGGCCTGGGCTATAAACGTAGCCCAGACCCGCTCGTCCATCGGCATGATCGGATCGTCTTCGGACAATCGGCCTATTGGTCTCGGCTGTTGGCTAATCAGGCCGACTCCGGTTGTACTGGACCAGGGGGACTTGACACCCCACGATCAGGGCGGCCGTGCTGCGCGAAGAAGCCGTCACGCCTGCGGGCGGCACGGCCTACCACCGTCTGCCGCCATGCGAGAGGTGCCTATAGCCCGGGCCTATACGGCGAGAGCCGACGTCGCCTTTACCGCGGCGCGAATACCATATGGACTGGTTTATGAGCGGCGCATTCGCCGCCGTCCCTGACCCGGAATCAAGGAGATGTCATGACCGAGCAGAAGCCCATGGTCATCTACGCCGCAACCTACGACAGCGCCTCGGCCGCGCTGGCCGACCTGGATGCTGTCGAGCAGCTGCACGAGGAGAAGGTGATCGGTTCGTTCGACGCGGCCGTGATCGACAAGCAGGACGGCAAACCCCACGTGGCCAAGCGGATGGATCGCCCGGCAATCCGTGTCGTCCCCGAATGGTTCGGCGGCGGGACGCTGCCCCGCAAGGAGCTCCACGAGGCGGCCGAGGAGCTTACCGCCGGCCAGGCGGGGCTGATCGCGGTGGGCGAGCCAACTATCGAAAAGGCGCTCGGCAAAGCGCTCACGAATGCGAGCAAGGTGGTAAAGCGCACCGTGGATGCTACGACCGACGAAATCACCAGTGAGCTGCAGGAAGCACTCAAGGGTTAGCGACCAGCGCGGGGCGGGCATGCCCGATGCGGCGCGCGGCTGGGCGGGGTCTCTTCGATCGAGAATGAAGCGCGACATGACGGATTGCAGGGATTCTCCGCACCCCGACGGAACGCCCCTCGATGCCGGCAAGCCCGCTCCGGTCGCGGCGCAGGCGGCCGCGATCGACGCCGAGCAGGCCCATCCGCTGACCTGGAAGACCGTCGTCAAGCGGGCGCTGGCCGTCGCCGCGGCGGGCGCGGCCATCTACCTCGTGCTGCCCAGGCTCATCGCGGTGCTCGGGGCCTGGCCGCGGCTGTCGACGCTGAACCCGGTCTGGTTCACGGTCGCGCTCGCCGCCGAGCTAGCGTCGTTCACCTGCAACTTCGCTCTGCAGCGGCTGGCGCTGCGCACCCGGGGCTGGTTCGCCGTGGTCGCCGCCGGACTGGCCGGTAACGCAATCACCGACAGTCTGCCCGGCGGCGACGCGGCCGGCGCGGCGGTCCAGTTCCGCATGCTCACCACCGCGGGGTTCGACACAGACACCGCCGTCGGCGGGCTGACCGCGTTCTCGCTGCTCGGCGTCGGCGGCCTGCTCGCGCTGCCGCTGTTCGCGCTGCCGACCATCTTGGCCGGCGCGCCGGTCAGTCCCGGGCTGGTCCATACCGCCCTGCTCGGTATCGCCGGGTTCGTCCTGTACGCGATCTTCGGCGTGATCGTCTTGCGCACGGAGCGGCCGCTGGCCGCACTCGGGCGCGCGGCTCAGCGCGTGTGGAACCGGCTCACCCGCGGCCGCCGACCGCCAGTGACCGGGCTGGACACGCGGTTGCTGGCCGAACGCGACACGATCAGGACGGTGCTGGGCAGGAACTGGTGGCAAGCGGTCCTGCTGACCGCCGGCCGCCTCGGCTTGGACTACGCCTGCCTGCTGGCCGCGCTACGAGCCACCGGAGCCGGCCCGCGGCCCTCCCTGGTACTGCTGGCCTACGCCGCCGCAGGCATCCTCGCGCTGTTCCCGGTCACTCCGGGTGGGCTAGGCGTCGTGGAGGCCAGTCTTAGCGGCCTGCTTGTCCTGGCCGGCGTCCGCCCCGGATCCGCCGTCCTGGCCACCCTGGCCTACCGGATCGCCTCCTACTGGCTCCCCCTCCTCGCCGGGCCGCCCGCCTACCTCCTCTTCCGCCACCGCTACGGACGGCCGGTCCCTCGACGCGCCACGCCTCCCGCAGCGGGCACCGCGACATAGCCTAGGCTGAGGCGTTTCCAGGCCGGGTTTCATGCCCCTTCCCGGCCCGGCAACGCGTGCACGAGTTGTACCCGGCTGGTAACGCCGAGCTTACGGTAGACCTTACGCAGGTGGTATTCGACGGTGGAGGCGCCGATGAACAGCCGGGCGGCGATCTCCCGGTTCGAAGCGCCCTCGCTGGCCAGGCGGCCGATCTGCGCCTCCTGGGGGGTGAGCATCTGCTCGGTCTCCACGCTGCGCCTGCGGGCACGCTCGCCGGTAGCGAGCAACTCGGCCCGGGCCCGTTCGGCGAAGCGGTCCATGTCCATCGCCTCGAACATCTGGCAGGCGATGCGGAGCTGGTCGCGGGCTTCCCGGCGACGGCGCTGGCGGCGTAGCCATTCGCCGTAGAGCTGGTGGGAACGGGCCAGCTGCGGGGCGATCCGGCACTGCCGCAGGTGGTCAATGGCCAGCCGGTAGTCTGCTTCGGCGTCCTCATCGGTGGCGAGCAGGGCCTGGCAACGGGCCAGCAGCCCGAGGGCCCAGTGGGTGCCGCAGGCCTGCGCCCGCGGCGCGAAAGCCTCCAGGACCGAGGACGCGGCTTCCCGGTCCCCGCACCGGGCCGCCGACTCGACCATCACGTCCACCTCCGAGGCCAAGGTCAGCACGGGCGGCTCCTTGTGGGTGCCGAACGCCCGGCGCGCCGCTTCCTCGTAGTGGCCCAGGCTCAGCTCCAGCACGGCCAGCGCCTGGTTCACCAGGCGAACTCCCACCGCGATACCCCGTTCGGCGAACTCAGGCAGCAGCTGCCCGGCGAGCCGGCGGGTTTCCGCTTCCTGTCCGCGCCAAGCCAGCGTGGCCAGTTCCACGCCGGCGAAGCCGACACTGGGGGCCGGGTATCCCGTTGACCCGCACAGCGCCCGTCCCTCGGCCGCGGTGGCCTCGGCGGCGGCGATGCGGCCCTCCAGCAGCTGGTTGTGTGCCATGAACACCAGACCCAGGGGCACGAACCTGAACGCGCCCCGGGCGTGCGCCGCCGCGACGTAACGCTCGGTCAGCTCGTGCCACGCCGAGTCGTCATATACCTGCCGGGCGGCCAGGCCGATGGTCATGAAGCACTGCATGGCCTCGTCGGGAAACGGCCCGTGGCCGGTCAGCGGGGCAATCGCTTGCCGCAGCAGGTCAACTGCTGCCTTCACGCGGCGCTCGCCCAGGGCGGCGAACCCGTCGAGCAGCATGTCCACGGTCGTGGCCTGGGAGCCCTCCATCCTCGGCGCCGAGCGGGCCGCCCGCAGGACCTCGCTCACGCCGGACCCGGAGCCGTCCGACAGGAGCGCCACCTCGAGCGCCTGGTGCAGGGTATCTCGCGCTAGGCGCACGTCGTAGGGCGCGATCATCGGTGCGGCGTCGAGCAGCACTGACGGTGCCGTGGCCAGCTCGCCCGCCCGGAACAGGATCATGCCCTCCAGGCGCCGGGCGTTCCCCCGGGCGAGCGGATCCGCCAGGTGCGGTGCTGCCTGCCCGACCAGCACCCGCGCCGCGGGCACTTGGTCCGCCGCCAGCCTGGCTTCGGCCGCTCGGAGCAGACGCTGCGCCCGGCACCCTTGGCCATGGGTAAGCCCGGCCGCTTGTTCCAGGAAGGCGGCACGGCTGGCCCAGCCGCCCCGGGCGCTTGCCCGGTCAGCCGACTGCTCCAGCTCCTTCGCCACCTGCTCGTCCGGTCCGGCTGCCGCCTGGGCCCGATGCCAGGCCCGCCGGTCCGGGTCGCGCTCGGGGTCGCTGGCCGCCGCCAGCGCGGCGTGGACCCGCCGCCGCGCGGTTATCCTGGCAGCGTAATAGGCCGCGGACCGCATCAGCGGGTGGCGGAACTGGATCTGCGGCGCCCAGCTCACCAGCCGCTCCACGGCCGAGAGCCCGGCCGCCTCCGGGTCGATCCCCAGGTCCTCGGCCGCTCTCCAGAACTTCCCCGGTTCCCCCAGCTGATCAGCTGCCGCCAGCAGCAATAGCAGCTGCGCATCGGCGGGCAGTGCTCGCACCTGGGACAGGTACAACTCCTCCAGCCGTCCGATACGCAGCGGCCGGGTCAGCGGTGCTGCGCCCGAAAGCTCCTCGAGGGTGAGCCCGGTCTCGAACTCCAGCAGCGCCAGCGGGTTACCCGCTGCCTCGGCCACGATCTGATCCCGGACCTGCGGATCGACGGGCCCACCCGCCGACGACGCCAGCAGCTCACCGGCCGCCTCATCGGCCAGCCCGCCGACCGTCAGCTCCGGGAGGTCCTCCAGCGCCACCGCTGACTCCTGCGCATCACCGGCCGCGAAAACCATCCCCACCCGGTCCGCGTACAGGCGGCGGGCCACGAACCCGAGCACCTCCACCGACACCGGGTCCAGCCACTGCGCGTCATCGACCACGCACAGCACCGGCCGCTGCGCCGCCGCGTCGGTGATCAACGTCAGTGCCGCCACGCCCACCAGGAACCGGTCCGGTGCCGACCCGGCGACCAGCCCGAATGCAGATTCCAGCGCCTCGCGCTGCGGCTCGGGCAGCCTCTCCAGCCCGCCCAGGAACGGGAGCAGCAGCAGATGCAGGCCGGCGAACCCCATGCTCATTTCGGACTCGACTCCGGTCACCCGGGCCACTTGCATATCGCCGGCCTGCCCCACCGCCCAGTCAAGCAGCGCCGTCTTGCCGATACCGGCTTCCCCGCGCAGCACCAGCATCCCGCTCAGCCCTGCTCGGATCTCCGCCAGCACACACTCCAGCGCGTCGGCTTCCTTGGCCCGGCCTATGAGCACACCAACCGCTTCCAATCCGTTCGCGTCACTGCGTTTCCACGGCCCCGCTGTTCGCCACGCCCGGTACCCGCACAGGCGATGCCGTTCGCTTCCCCGACGTGGCGAGGCTGGCCTTTGGCAGGCCGACGTCTGCGGCTGCTGCCGGTCTCGGATTGCATCGCGGATCCTCTGGCGCTCTTGTGAAGTCAGCTGATCGTTCTGCGTACTACCGATGATTCCCTTTGTGAGCGTTCCCGTCGTCCTGGCAGGCCCCCAATCCGCCTACCAGCTAGCCGGAATAAGGGGCGTGCACCCGCCCGGAACAGGACAAGAACGGCCGGGTGCGCCGATGGCGCCCCAGTGGTCGTCTCATCGGCCTGGTCCGCGTCCGTTGTCCGTGCCGGGAGCGGCATTGGCTAACACCTGGCACCAATAGAGCTATAGCCGACGGCCCTTGGCCAGTACGGGCGATTTCGGGTGGAGTGGTATCGGCTGAGCGGGTGAGCCCGGCGAAGGGAATACTCATCATGTTCAAAGTCGAATATCTCGTTGTCGCGTTCCCGGACGGTGACGTGAACGCGGACGTCGTAATCGAGCTTTCCCTCCTCGTGGAGGCGAAGGTGATCCGGATCCTGGACGCCGTGATGATCACCAAGGATGCCTCCGGCGAGGTCGCCATCGCCGAGTTCGATGAGCTCGACGGCATGCCGCGGTTCACCGAGACCGCCGCCGAGATCGGCGGGCTGATCGGCCCGGAGGATGTCAGCTTCCTCGGCGCCGACCTCGACCCGGGCGCGTCAGCAGCGCTGCTGCTGGTAGAGGACCTGTGGGCGGCGCCGCTGGCCCGCTCCGGCGGCGTGCTGATGCAGGGCGCCCGCATCCCCCGGGACCTGATCGAGGCGGCGGTCGCCGGCCTGCCGGCGACCGCCTGACCGGCCCTTCACCCGTCCAGCGGACACCGATATCGAGCCGACGAGGGACAGCGACGGACTAACGTTAGCCACGATGAACACCACCATGCCGCCCACCGGGAACCTGCACCTCATCGTCGGGTATGACGGCTCGCCTCCCGCCAGCCGGGCGCTCGACGCCGCGGCCGCGCTGCTGCACGGCCGCGACGGCCAGATCGACGTCTTGTACGTCGCCCACCTGCCCAGCGTCGACATGCTGTCGGCTGAGGCCGTCGTCGAAATGGAAAGCACCTTCGACGAGATCGCGCGGGACCTGCACGCTCAGGCCGACGAACAGCTGCGCGGCCGCGAGGACCGCTGGCGGTTCGAGCGCGGCCAGGGCGCGATCACCGACGTGCTGCTCGGGGCGGCCGAACAGGTCCGCGACGCCCATCCCGGCGACACCGTGGGGATCGTGGTCGGGAGCTCATCGCATGCCATGCACCGCGTCGTCGGCTCGGTCGCCGTCAGCCTGGCCCACCGGTCACGGGTGCCCGTCGTGATCGTGCCGTAAGACGGGCAACCACGGCCCGTTCGGCAATAAGATAGTGGGCCTCATCCGATCCTCTCAGGCCGTAGTGCCCTGCGCCACTACGCGGCGGCACGTTCCAGCTCCTGGGGAGCGATCCGGCCCGCTCCGGTGAGAGCCCAGGTGACCAGTGCGCCGAAGGCGAACCCGCCGACGTGGGCGAAGAACGCCACCCCGCCGCCGTTCGCCGAGGCGTTGAACAGCCCGAAGTTCGCCTCGATCAGCTGGTACAGGAACCAGAGCCCGAGCCAGATCCAGGCCGGGATCCTGACCAGGAAGACGGGAAAGATGTACGTGCGGACCCGAGAGCCCGGATACAAGACGAAGTAGGCGCCCAGCACGGCCGCGATGGCGCCGCTGGCGCCCAGCGTCGGCACCTGCGCGTCGGCCGCCGTGCCGAACAGCAGCGTCATCCCGGTCTGCGTCAGCATCGCGACGAAGCCGCCGGCGAAATACAAGGCAAGGTAGCGGACTGGCCCGAAGGCGTCCTCGACGTTCTTGCCGAAGATCGCCAGGAACAGCATGTTGCCCAGGATGTGGTCCCAGCTCCCGTGCAGGAACATGGCGGTGATCCAGCTCACCCCCCACGCCTCAGGGCCGTGGCAGGCACCGTCGACCGTACACGGGTAGAACGAGGCGTGGTAGACGGCCGAGTTGAGGTTCGGGAGCTCGTAGAAGAGCCACACGGCGAAGTTGGCCACGATCAGCAAGATGTTGACGACCGGGAACCGCCGCGCGGCAAGGCCATCGGACAGCGGGAGCATCGGATCCCTCCTAACTGCGAGGCCACCGGGCCGCCATGCTGCTCATCTGACATGTTGTCCTCGATCCGGGACCAGCCTGGCCACGATAAGCCGGACGCCCGGCAGATCCCCAAGATCGGCCGTCAATGGCTCCATCACTTCCGCCTATACGGATCCCGACGTCTGCGCCGTATCCGGATGGCCGAATCTAGTAACTTTCTGGCCTTCGCTCACCTGTGACGTGGCCCTCCGCCTTTCTACCTTTCTCTTAAGGCAGCCGGCCAGGCGACGGGCAGGGCCGAACGGCGCCGGTAACCTCCGTGATCTTCGAGGTGGAGCGATGACCATTGACTATCTCCCGTGGAACCGTCCGGCGGTGCTGGCCGACCGGGTGTGCATGCGCGACACGAACGCCGAGCTGACCTACGCCGAGGTCGCCCGCCGGGTGGACGCGGTCGCCGGGCAGTTCGCCAAGGCCGGGGTCGGCCGGGGCGATGTTGTCGCCGTCATGCTGCCCAACCGGGTGGAGCTGCTGCTCGGGCTGATGGCCGCGTGGCGGCTCGGCGCC
>Ga0335073_10012593_pt1 | contig 11875 bp, 7 predicted proteins | sample Lox_Sample_22_FD_207093 | JGI IMG/M metagenome (GOLD analysis project Ga0335073, IMG submission 207093) | Soil microbial communities from Loxahatchee National Wildlife Refuge, Florida, United States - Lox_Sample_2.2 | ecosystem: Environmental > Terrestrial > Soil > Wetlands | place: USA: Florida... | reverse complement strand
GAGTCCTGGCCGAGCGACCAGCGCGTCGCGATCATCGGCACCGGCCACCTGTCGCTGGAGCTCGGCGGGCCGCGCCAGTTCGGGCCGCACGGACCCGACCCCGAGTTCGACCGCAAGGCCGTCGAGTGGATCGCGTCCGGCGACATCGAGAAGGCGCTCGGCGAGGTGTCGCTCGAGTCGCTGTGGGAGCCGGGCAACGCGACCCACGGGTTCCTCGACTTCATGCTGATGATGGGCGTCGCCGGCGCTGGCGAGAAGGCCGACTACGTGGACACCCTCGACCTGTTCCACACCATGGAGGCGTACTTCACCTGGTACCCGAAGGGCGGGAACGGCCAATGAGCAAGTACCTGCTGGACAAGTTCTTGTACACCGTCGACCGGGACGCCGAGCTCGTCGAGCGGTACCGCGAGAACCCGCGGGGCACCGTCGAGTGGTGGGAGGCCGAGCGGGCCAACGTGATCCTCAACGTGACCACCGGCGAAAAGTCGAGCTGGCTCAAGTTCGACGACACCGAGCGCGAGGCCCTCGCCACGCACGACTACCACAAGCTGTTCGAACTCGGCGCGCACCCGTTCCTGACGCTGACGCTGTTCATCGCCATGTTCGAGCGGGATTACCCGGAGCCGCTGGCCTTCCAGCTCGAGTACGCGCGACGCCTGTCCGACATGACGATGCCCTACCCGGACATCAGCACCTGAGCCGAGCAATAAGCGGGCCCGCCCCCGTCTTCCGGGACGGGGGCGTTAGCGTATTCGGGTGACCACAGAAGGGGAACGGGTCGACGGCTTCGGTCGGCTTGAGGATGGGCTGAAGCAGGCGGGCCCGTGGTACGTGTGGGGTCCCTACGTCAGCGAGCGGCAATGGGGCACGGTCCGCGAGGACTACAGCGAGGACCGCGACGCGTGGAACTACCTGCCGTTCGATCATGCCAGGTCGCGGGCCTACCGGTGGGGTGAGGACGGGCTCGCTGGCTTCTCCGACATCCACCAGAGCCTGTGCCTCGGGCTCGCGCTGTGGAACGGCAGGGATGCCTTCCTCAAGGAGCGCCTGTTCGGGCTGACCGGGCCCGAGGGCAACCACGGCGAGGACGTCAAGGAGCACTGGTGGTACACAGACGCGATCCCGAGCCACGCCTGGAACCGGTGGCGTTACCACTACCCGCAAGGCCCCTTTCCGTATGACGAGCTCCGGCTGGAGAACTCGCGCCGGGACCGGCGCTCGCCGGAGTACGAGCTCCTCGACACCGGGGCATTCGACCAGGACCGTTACTGGGTCACCGAGGTCACCTACGCCAAGTCCGACGACGCGGCTGAGCTGCTGATCGAGATCGCGGTGACGAACGCCGCGCAGGACGCGGACACGATCCACGTGCTGCCGACGGCGTGGTTCAGGAACACCTGGGCGTGGGACGACGGCGCGCCGAAACCCGCACTCCGGCTCACGGCGCCGGACACGGTCAGCATCGACCACCCCTTCCTCGGGTCACTGGAACTGCTCGCCGGCAAATCGTCGGACGGCACTGCTCAGGCGCCGTTGTTCTGCGAGAACGAGACGAACGCCGAGCTGCTGTTCGGCGCCGCGCCGGTCACGCCGTACCCGAAGGACGGCATCAACGACCACGTGGTCAGCGGCGCGCCGACCGTGAACCCGGAGCTCACCGGAACCAAGTGCGCGTTCTGGTACACGCTGACAGTGCCACCGGGAGAGACCGTCACCATCCGGCTCCGGCTCCGGCCGGCGGGGACCACGAGCAGCACGGGACCGTTCGGACAAGACTTTGATTCTGTTCTCAGCCGTAGGCAGGCCGAGGCGGACGAGTTCTACGAGAGCCTCACCCCGCCCGCCGCGAGCCCCGACGAGGCGCATGTCATGCGGCAGGCCTTCGCCGGGATGCTGTGGTCCAAGCAGTTCTACAGCTACAACGTGACGACCTGGCTCGATGGCGACCCGGCGCAGCCGAAACCGCCGCCGGACCGCGAGCTCAACCGCAACGCGCGGTGGCGCAACTTCGACGCCTTCGACATCATGTCGATGCCCGACAAATGGGAGTACCCCTGGTTCGCGGCCTGGGACCTCGCCTTCCATTGCGTGACCCTCGCCCACGTCGATCCCGGATTCGCCAAGTACCAGCTCGTGCTGCTCTGCCGGGAGTGGTTCCAGCATCCGAACGGTGCGCTGCCGGCCTACGAGTGGGACTTCAGCGACGTCAACCCGCCCGTCCAGGCCTGGGCGGCGCTCGAGGTCTTCGCGCTCGACGGCGCGCGCGATATCGACTTCCTGGCCCGGGCGTTCGACAAGCTGCTGGTCAACTTCACCTGGTGGGTGAACCGCGAGGACGCGCGGGGCAACAACCTGTTCGAGGGCGGCTTCCTCGGCCTCGACAACATCGGCCCGATCGACCGGTCGCACCTGCCGCCGGACACGGTGCTCGAGCAGTCCGACGCCACCGGCTGGATGGCGTTCTACGCGCTGTCGATGTGCCGGATCGCGCTGGTCCTCTGGCGCAACGGCCGACGGCACGGCGCCGACCTGGTGCTCAAGTTCCTCGAGCATTACGCGGGGATCGCCGACGCCCTGGAGAGCCAGGGGATGTGGGACACGACCGACGGCATGTTCTATGACCACCTGCTGCTGGGCAGCGGCGCGGTCATCCCCGTCAAGGCCAGGTCGATGGTCGGCATGATTCCGCTGCTCGCCGTCGGAGTCGTCGACGAGCGGATGATCAACAACGCCCTGAAGTTCGGCAAGGGCTTCGCGGGCTTCCTGGAGCGCAAGGGCCTCGCCGAGGTCGACATCCGCCGGAATCAGGGACTCGTGCGCGCCAACGCCAACACGGGCAGTTCCGACGAACGCCTCCTGCTGAGCGTCGTCGGCGCCGAGCGGCTCCGGCCGCTGCTCGCCTCGCTGTTCGACGAGTCGAAGTTCCTGTCGCCGTACGGGCTGCGCAGCCTGAGCGCGACGCACAAGGACAACCCGTACGTGCTGCACCTCGAGGGCACCACCGCGACGATCGACTACGAGCCTGCCGAGTCGAGCACGGGCATGTTCGGCGGCAACTCGAACTGGCGCGGTCCGATCTGGTTCCCGCTGAACTACCTGGTGATCAGCGCGCTGCTGAAGTATCACCACTTCTACGGCGACGACTACACCGTCGAGTACCCCACCGGGTCGGGGAACAAGCTCACGCTCGCAGAGATCGCCGAAGACCTCAGGGCCCGACTCACCTCGATCTTCACCAGGGGCGCGGACGGCCGCCGGCCCTGCTACGGCTGGGTGAACAAGCTTCAGGACGACCCGAAGTGGCGCGACAACATCTACTTCAACGAGTACTTCCACGGTGACAACGCCGCCGGTCTCGGCGCGAGCCACCAGACGGGCTGGACCGGACTGATCGCCGACATGATCCGCCGCCGCTACGGCGCGGTGCCCGAGACCGTCGACCAGATCCACGACCTGCTTTACCCGGGGAACGACCAATGACGAACACGACGACGTCGCTCACGCTCAAGGCGCTGCCCGGCCACCGGTCGGATCTTGGTGCGACCGTGTATGAGGACGGCACGAACTTCGCGGTCAGCTCGACCGTCGCCGACTCGGTCGAGGTGTGCCTGTTCGACGCCAGCGGCGTCGAGACCCGGGCGCAGCTCGAGAACTACGACGCCGGCGTATGGCACGGCCTGGTGCCGGGGATCGGCGTCGGGCAGGCGTACGGCTACCGCGTCACCGGCCCCTTCGAGCCGGAGCGGGGACTGCGGTGCAATCCGAACAAGCTGCTCCTCGACCCCTACGCGCGGGCCTTCACCGGCCAGGTGACGTACGGCGACGAACTGCTCGGCCACGACGTCGCCGATCCGGCCAAGCCGAGTGAGCTGGACTCGCGGGACAACGTGCCGCGCTCCCTTGTCACGGACAACGCGTACGACTGGGAAGGCGACACGCAACTCGGCCTGCGCTCGGTGAACAGCGTCGCCTACGAGGTGCACGTCAAGGGTTTCACCATGCGGCACCCCGACATTCCGCCCGAGATCCGGGGCACCTACGCCGGGCTGGCGCACGAAGCCGCTACTAGTTACCTGCGTGACCTCGGGGTCACCGCGGTGGAACTGCTCCCGGTCCACGAGCACGTGGCCGAGCAGTTCCTGATCGACCGGGGCCTGACCAACTACTGGGGCTACAACACGATCGGCTTTCTCGCGCCGCACCAGGGTTATTCGGCGGCCGTGCGGAGCGGCCGCCCCGGCGGCCAGGTATCCGAGTTCAAGGACATGGTCAAGGCGCTGCACCGGGCCGGCATCGAGGTGATCCTCGACGTGGTCTACAACCACACCGCCGAGGGCAACGAGAACGGCCCGACGCTCAGCTTCCGCGGCCTGGACAACGGGCTGTACTACCGGCTCGCCCCGGCCGACGCCAGCAAGTACTACGACACGACGGGCACGGGCAACTCGCTGAACGCCGGCAACCCGTACGCGCTACGGCTGATCATGGACAGCCTGCGGTACTGGCTGTCGGAGATGCACGTGGACGGCTTCCGCTTCGACCTGGCGGCCACCCTCGGCCGGGACGGCGACAACGTCTTCGACCGGATGTCGGCGTTCTTCGACCTGGTGCAGCAAGATCCCGTCGTCTCCCGCGCCAAGCTCATCGCCGAGCCCTGGGACGTGGGCCAGGCGGACAGCTACGACCTGGGCCGCTTCCCCGCCCAGTGGCGCGAGTGGAACGGCCGCTACCGCGACAGCATGCGGGACTTCTGGCGCAGTCGCGACGTTGGCGTCGCGGAGTTCGCCACCAGGTTCAGCGGCTCGTCCGATCTCTACGGGAGCGACCGCCGCCGCCCGACGGCCTCGGTCAACCTGATCACGGTCCACGACGGCTTCACGCTGCGCGACCTGGTCTCCTACGACGGCAAGCACAACGAGGCGAACGGCGAGAACAACGCGGACGGCGCCAACGACAACCGGTCGTGGAACTGCGGCGCCGAGGGCCCGACGAGCGATCCAGACGTCAACGCCCTGCGCGGCCGCCAGTCGCGGGCGATGCTGGCGACGCTGCTGCTCTCGTTCGGCGTGCCGCTGCTACTGGGCGGCGACGAAATCGGCCGGACCCAGGGCGGCAACAACAACGCTTACTGCCAGGACAACGAGATCTCCTGGTTCGACTGGGCGGACGCGGACACCGGGCTCCGGGATTTCACCAAGCGGCTGATCGGGCTGCGGCGCGACCACCCGGTCTTCCGTCGCCGCCGCTTCCTCACCGGCGCCGACCAGGCCGACCTGGGCTGGTACTCCTGCACGGGCCACCCGATGACGCTCCCGGAATGGGGCGACCCGAAGATGCACACCGTCGCGGTCTACCTGGACGGCACCGACTCTCCCGATGAGGCCGACGACGGCACCCGGCTACTCGACGACGACTTCCTGATCCTGGTCAACGCGTTCTGGGAGCCGGTCACAGTCACCCTCCCCGGCGTCCGCGAGACCCTCCAGACATGGTTCGTCGAACTCGACACCTACGATCCAGCCGTCTCCCCGGCCCGCGAGTTCCCGCACCACACCGGCGATCAGGTAACGGCCCGACCCCGCTCCCTCCAGGTCCTGCGCGCGCCAAGAGCGGAAGACCCGGAGCTCTGACAGAATCCGCGCGCGTCTGTCCCATAGGGCCGGGTCGTGGTAGTGGAATTCTACGATTTCCGTCGAATTCAAGGAGTAATCCCCGCACGCTCCCGCTGACAGGCCGAGTCTTGCTAGCGTGAGACCTCTCGCGATCGCGGCTGTGCGGGGTATGTGCTCTTGGGGTCGACGGGGCTGGCGGGCTGTCCGTCAGAGACTATCTGGACGAACTTGATTCCATCGATCGCCGACCGCGGTCGGCGCTTGGCTTCTGGAGGCGGGGATGAGCGAAGACTTGGTCCGCGAGCACCGGGCCGTCGAGCCCGGGCAGCTTGTGATGCCCTTCTACCTAATCTGCGACGTTTCTTACTCGATGCTCGACGACATGGGCGCGCTCAACGACAACCTGCAGCGGCTGCGCCGGGCGATTGTCGCCCAGCCAATTGTGGACGAGGTCGCGCACATATGCATAATGACGTTCTCCGACACCGCCAAGGTGGTCATGCCGCTTGGCCAGATGAGCGAGCATTCAGTGCCGCGACTCTCGGTAGAGGGCGGCACGAATTACGGGGCCGCGTTCACGGAACTCGCGAGCACCATCAAGCGGGACGCGGACGACCTCAAGCGGCAGGGCTACAAGATCTACCGGCCCTGCGCGTTCTTCCTCACCGACGGCGAGCCGCTTGACCCCGACTGGTGGGAGACGTTCAAGGACACGCTGACCTACAACCAGAGCACTGGCGTCGGCATGAAGCAGCACCCGGTCTTCGTCCCCTACGGCTTCCGGGAGGCGCCGGAGGATGTACTGCGGAAGCTCGCCTACCCCCTGGAGCGAGGGAAGTGGTTCCATGTCAAGAGCCACGACATCGAGCAGGCGCTGTCGGGCATCGTCAACATGATCATGACGAGCGTCGTGTCGAGCGGGATGAGCTCGCACACTGGCAAGCCCGCCCTCATTCACGCGCAGCCGAACGTTCCCGGAATGTCTTCGGGTGACGCTGACGAGTACATCTGACTGTGACCGAGAGTAACGCTGGTCCGGCAGTCAGGTTCCCCGCCATCGGCAATCCCGGACGGGCCGCGCTCGAGGTGCCTGACGGGCCGCCGCCCGCCCTGGTCGGCCCGTCCGACATCGAGTTGAGCGCGGCGGCACTGCCTGGAATGCTGATCAGGGCCGCATCGGTCCGCGGTGTACAGCACCGGGCGCGGCACACCGTTCGGCAGGACGCCTTCGCGCTCGGCCAGTGGAACGAGACGGTCGCGATCGCCGCGGTGTGCGACGGCGTCGGTTCGCTAGATCACTCCGACCAGGCGGCGACATTGGTCAGCAGACGTCTCGCCGGGCACGGCATGGCCGGGACACCGTGGCCGGACGCCTTCGCGATGGTAAACACCGAACTGGCCAAGACCGTGGCCGAGCTCGAGGCGACCGGAAGCGGTGCCATGGCGACCACCGCCGTGGCGCTGCACGCGTCTTGGTCTAACGGCTGGTGGTTCGGCGAGGCGGCTTGGGTGGGTGACTCGCCACTGTGGCACCTTGGCGACGACGGCATCTGGCGCTCCGTCACCGCCGACATCGGTGCTGACGGGCAGGCCTACTACTCCAGCGCTGTGCGCCCGATGCCGACACCAGACGGCTCGTGTACCTGGTGCTCCTTCCGGTGCGAGGGCGGGGCGCTTTTCGCCATGACCGATGGCGTCGGGAACCCCCTGGCCTGGGCCGACGACGTTCAGGACGCCCTGGCGAATTGGTGGGCACGCCCGCCGGATCCCCTCACGTTCGCGGCACAGGTCGGATTTGCCAGGAAAGCGCACTTCGACGACCGCACCGTGGTGGGGATCTGGGCCGACGGCGGGTGACGGGGAATGCGGGTCAGGAAACCAGATCTGGGCACGCTCGTGGAACTGGGCGAGGGCGCCTTCGGTAAGGTTTACCGCGTTCCCGATTACCACCTGCCGGGTGACCCGGACGACCTTGCCTACAAGGAGTTCACCGCCGATCAGGCTCAGCAGGCGCACGCGACCCAAGCCGCGGTGACCTTCCGTGACGGGCTGAGCAAACCCGATCGTGATGACCTTGACATTCACGCCGCGTGGCCGCGCGCGGTCGTCGAGGACGGCGGGGTGGTGGTCGGCCTGCTCATGCCGCTAATTCCGGATGATTTCTTCTGCGAACTGATCGACGGCACGACCGGCGACCGCAAGAGAACGCCGCGTGAGATGCAATGGCTTATCGCGACCCGGGCACAGTGCGACGCCGCGGAAATCGATCTGTCGGACGTCGACAAGACCCAGCGGATCACGCTCCTCGCCCAGCTTGTATACGCGGTCGGCCGGCTGCACAAGCACGGCTGGGTCTTCGGCGACCTGAGCTTCAAGAACGCGGTGTTCGCGGTGGAACCGCCGCGGATGATGCTGATCGACTGCGACGGCGCGGCCAGCGTCAACGATCTTCGCAGGAAGCAGGCGCATACGCCGTTCTGGTTCCCGCCGGAGTGCGAGAAGACCCCAGGGCAGCCGTATCTCGACCTGCAGGACACGGTCACGGATGTCTACAAGCTAGGCCTGGCGATCCTGCGTTGCCTCAGCCCCGGGAAGGGAGCCGTAACGGCGAAGAGCGCCGCACGGCTTGCCAACGAGCTCGACGGAGTCGGGCTGGACCTGGTTGCGCGCGCCGTCGGCGCTGACCGTCGCGCGCGCCCGCTGGCGAGAGAACTGTACGGGTACCTCTGCTCGCAGCAGAAGTCACGGGTACATCCGCCGGAAGTCATCACCGCGCGGCTAGCGACCCCGCTGCGCGTGCGCGGGATGGACGCGCGAGTGGAGTGGGAGATCACGAACGTCCCCGAGGTCACGATCCGGGTGGGCTCCAGTGCGCCAATGACGGTGCCCGTCCCGGCGAACGCAGGCCCGCAGCTCCACGTCTTCCCCGCCCGGGAATCCGGCCCCGTGACGATTGAGGCAGGAAACCGCTACGGTCGCATCCGCGTCGAACTGGGCGAGCTGACGCTGTACGAGATTCCGCCCTTCGACCCGAAGAGTTTCCTGGGCACACTGCCGAGGCTCGCGGTGCCGCCACTTGAGGCGTTCACCCTGGACGCGCTCGCACCCGCGCTGGCGACCGTGCCTCGCGTCGCGGTTCCCGAGCTTCCCGGACTGCCCACGGTACCGACCGCGGACCTTACGGGCGTGCTCCGGGACATGCTGTTGCCGGCCGGGAGCGTCAGTCCGCCGTCGCGGATCGGCGGCATCACAGGGTCCATCACGTTCCCGGACTTCGGCGAGCTCGTCGCCGGGCCGACGCGGGAGGTAGCACGGCAACTGGCCGACTACGCCCGTGAGTTCGCTGAGTCACAGCGGGAGTCGCATCTGCGGGCTCTTGCCGACGAGGAGGAAGACAACTGATGAACGACGTCAAGGGACCCGGCGACTTCCTCGCGTGGCTGGGCGGCGCGGACCTGAAGATCCTCGCCCAGGCACCCGGCTACGAACGCAACCGGTTCATTCAGATGGCCATCGTGCTGCTAACGACGGCCGGTATCGGCACCCTCTCGATGATGTTCGCCTTGCATGACGGCGTGCACACGGCGCTGGCGGTGGCCGTCATCGGCGGCCTCGTCTGGGGCTTCATCATCCTGAACCTGGACCGGTTCCTGGTGCTGAGCATGGGCCACATGCGGGACTGGAAGCGGCTGCTGCTGATGGCGCTGCCCCGGGTAGCGCTGGCGGCGGTCATCTCGATGGTCGTCGCGACCCCGATGACGCTGCGCATCTTCGCCACCGACATCAAAAACGAGATGGTGCAGGTGAATGCGAGCGAGTCCAAGCAGGTCGCGCAGCAGCAACTGCAGACCGGCCCCGCCACCCAAGCCGCGGCGCTCCTGGTCAAGATCAACACGGACAAGCAGGTCCTGGCGGGGCATCTGCAGGGCACTGTCAGCAACCCGGAGGTGGGTTACTGGCAGGGTCAGGTGAACACGCTGACCCCGCAGGTGCAGCAGGCCCAGACGGCGATGGACACCGCGCAGGCCGCGTACCAGTGCGAGGTGGACGGATCTGGCCCTGGTTGCGAGGGCGCGTCGGATCTTCAGGGCCAGGGACCGATAGCCGACCTGAAGGAGACTGAGCTGGACCAGGCGAAGGCCAAGTACCAGAGCCTGTCCGGCAAGCTCCAGACCGCACAGCAGCAGCTTTCGTCGGCCGAGTCGGCGGCGGAGAAGGCATCCGGGCAAACCCTGCAGCAACAGCAGTCGGCCGCGACAGCTGAGCTTCCCGGCCTTGAAAAGCAGTACAACCAGCTCGAGGCCGAGCTGAAGAAGAACGAGGCCCAAGCGCAGGCCGCGGTGGCAGGCAACGACGGAATCCTCGCCCAGCTCCAGGACTTGTCGGACGCCGGCGCGAAGGACCCGATGCTTGGCGTGGCCCAGTGGGTCGTCACCCTGCTGTTCTTCTGCATTGAGATTCTCCCGGTGATGGTGAAGGTGCTGCTTAACATCGGCCCGTTGTCCACCTACGAGATCCTGCTCAAGAACGAGGAGGACATCATCACCGACCAGGCGAAGCTCACGCGGGTCACCAGGCGCCGGGACGCCGAGCGGGAGGCGGACAAACGGATCGCCATCGACGAGCACATGCGCCAACTGGAGGAAAATCTCGGGAAGCGGGCCAATCACCACGTCGCTCAGCACATGGAAGCCATCCTCGACGCGGCGCTCGCGGACTGGAGCAGGCAAGTTCAGGCGAAGCTGGGCATCGGTCTGCCGCCGGGGCCCCCGCCAGGGGCCGCGGGCACGATTACCGGTCAGGTTCTGCCGGGTTCGCCGGGTGTTCAGGGTGCCGGCAACGTTCCCGGCCGGCACGGCGGTACCGGCGCTCCGGTCGGCCCTCCAATCCACGTCACGGGCCCACAGCCGCGGCTCAGTCTGACCGGTCCGCAACCCGCGGTCGGCGCCAACGGCACTCAGCCGCCAGTCAACGGCGGCACTCCCGGACCCGGCTACAACGGCGGTGCGAACGGGAGTGGCGTCGGCGGGAACAACGGAAGTGGTCAGGCACCGCGGATCACTTACCTGACGCCACCGGGCGGCGGGTACTCCCTCCCCGACAACACGGACGGGGATCTGCTGTGACGGCCGCCGATTGGCGCACCGGCGGCACTGGCTCATTCGCCACGTTCGTCGACGACGACACCGAGGCCTGCCTCTGCCTGGTCGTCGGCTACGCGAAGGAGGACGGGCTGATCGCCAGGGTGACCGCGGAAGCTGAAAGGCGGGTCATGATGTCGCCCGCGCTCGGTGATTTCCTCCAGCTGCGGTACCTGGATATCGGGCCGCAGCCCGGTCAGGCCGGCGACCGGTCCCGCCCCGTGCTCCGGATCGTGGCTGACCTGCTCGCGGCGCAGGAGACGGCCGGGCGCAGCCACTTCGCCCTTATCGTCATCGCCAAATCGGCCATGACCATCGAAGGCCTGCTCGGCAGTTGCGCCGCCGAGTCGTTCCTCGCGGGGCTCCGGATCCGGTTCGCCGGCATCGCAAGCTCCGACGACCGGGACCCGGACCGGGGAGACAGTTTCGCGGAGATCACGAGTTCCCCCACGGGCTCGTGGCGGAACGAAAGAGAGCTCGTCGACGCGCTGCACCAGCGGTGTGAGGAACTACCGCGCTATTTCGCGGGTCGCGGCGAGCCGGGTTTGACTCGTGCCGAGCTCGCCGCGATCCGGCAGGCCCGCGCACAGCATGAGGCAGGTTACGTTGGTCCGGCGGACGACGTCGCCGGCCCACCGGACGAGACGCCCGCCCCCGACGTCCTCGACGACGCCCCCGGACCTGCCGGAACGGCCCCGGACCGGGAGCCGGCGCCGGTTGACACCGCGGAGAGCGGGCCCGCCCAGTCTCCAGCGGGACGACTAGTCCCCGGCCGAGGGTCGCGCTGGCTGTCCGGAATCCCTCGGTGGCGCGTGAAGCACGCGGTCAAGGCGGGCAATCCGAGTGCCGCGGCCTCGGAGGCTCCGGCGGCAGCGCCGACGTCCATGGGTCTCGTCTACCTGCTCATGACCGTGGACCAGGACGCCGCCGCGGATCCGGCGCTCGGCCGTCTTCAGGATGCGCTCTTGGACGTTGACAGGCGGCTCGCCGCGCAGCCGTTCTGCGGGTATCAAGTCCGCGTCATTCACGGCAGCGACGGCGAGCTCCGGGGTGAACTCCAGGACGCGGGCAGGGTTGGCCGCCGGGACGCGAAGCGCGCCGTCAAGACCGACGACTTCA
>Ga0335073_10012590_pt1 | contig 11876 bp, 8 predicted proteins | sample Lox_Sample_22_FD_207093 | JGI IMG/M metagenome (GOLD analysis project Ga0335073, IMG submission 207093) | Soil microbial communities from Loxahatchee National Wildlife Refuge, Florida, United States - Lox_Sample_2.2 | ecosystem: Environmental > Terrestrial > Soil > Wetlands | place: USA: Florida... | reverse complement strand
CTACTTAAACGGCTGGTTACACCACCAGGGAGGATTTATTTACATGGGACTCGCGCTATTGTTTGAGATCTTTCTGCTATTAATTCTCCGCTGGAACGAAGCGTCGATGGCGACTTCCACAAGCAAATCCGAATACGCCCTGCTCCGCACCGATAGGTGAACCGAAAGTTCCAGCTCGCAAGAAAGCTTTCAGACATGAGACGGCCGAATGTATATGCAACCTGCCCGGAGTACGCTAACTGGTTCCATGAGCCCGAGCTGTACCGGAGACGGACAGAGGTCGCGCATCAGGCCAGGGCGGCAGGAGTTTTACCAAGACCCAGAGAATTGCAAACGGGAGAATCATCAGCACGATCGCGGTCAATAATCCTTCACGGGTGGCGAACCCCATTTTGTAGGTTGTGTACCCCAGGAAGCTCTTCGAGAATAGCTGACCTCCGATCACGACATTCCAGCGCATCGCAAAAATGCCAACTAGAGTGAGGCACCCGGCAAACGCGAATATCTTTTTTCGCGTGTTCTCGCTGAACTTGAGGATCTGAGTGAGACCTAGAAGAGCGATCGGCGTTACCGTACCCAAAAGAATCTGCACGATCACCTGCGACTTCCAGAGCCTGGTATGCACCATGAAATCAAGACTGCGGAAGGATTCATCGGCTTCATAGATCCGCTGAAGCAAGTCGAGCATCTCCAGGCTGAAGTCGATGACGAATGTGTAGAACAGGTATTGCGCAATCTTGTCGAGGCAGCGGATGTCGATTTCTCTTCCCCGGAGCCGGGTCGAAAGCATGTAGAGCAGCATCACCGCGGCGATGCCAGAGACCATTGCCGAGAAGATGAAAACAATAGGCATCAGCGGTGTTGACCACCATGGGTTGGCTTTTACCGATCCGAAGATGAAGCCGACATATCCGTGCAGCAGAAATGCTGAGGGGATACCGATCAGAGTAATCGCGTAGCCGACTCGATCGTCAATGCGAAGCGAGCGCTCGCTGAGATTGCTTGAGCCCAGAGTAAGGAATCGATAAAAAACGCGCGCAAGGCCGGCTGACGTCTGAGATTTCAGAACAATGTCGCGGCGGTAATCGAGCCAGATTTCCACCAGCAAGACGGCCATCAGATACCACAGGTAAACGAAGCCGAACATCGCCATGGCGGACGAGCGGTGCGGCGTCAGATACATTTCAAAAGAGCGTTCTGGATGTCCTAGATGCAGTTGCAGCGGCATCGGCGCGACCAGTAGGAATGCAAGAGCGGTCAGCAGGGCGAGGCGGTATGTGGGCTTCACGGCCTCCACACGAAAAACGCGTTCCAGCGATGCGAGGATGAAGGCACCGGCGACCAGTCCCGTTATGAAAGGATAGAGAACGATGAGGACGCTCCACTGGAGTTCCACTTCATTCGGGTACATGAAGCCTTCAACGGGAATTTGCAAGCAGCCTCCTTAAACTGGTTCTCTGCGTCTAAATCCGCAATCCCTCAATCTCTACGGCGTCGCTAAAGCCGCGATCTTTTAAATGCCGCTACCTCACCGATCCATCCATGCCGTTGTAAAAAACTTTCGCTCCTGTGGCCATGTGAGGTTTCAACACTTGCACTGTATGTGTTCGCAAGAACTCGTGAATCGGATCTTTCGGATTCTTGAGATCCGCTAGCTGACGCGCGCCTGTGGGGCAGACCTCGCAACAGGCGGTGGTCAATCCCTTGGTGATGCGGTGATAGCAGAGAGAGCACTTCTCCGCTGTATTTGTCTTGGGATTGATGAAGCGGCATCCATAGGGACATGCCTGCACGCAGTAGCGGCAGCCGAGGCAGTAACTTTTGTCTACGAGAACAACGCCATCGGGAGTGACGAAGGTCGCCCCAACGGGGCAGACCTGCGTACAAGGGGAATCTTCACAGTGATTGCAGAGCTTGGGAACGAAAAAGTTCTTGCCGCCGACTTCCTTCGCCGGCGGGAACCCTTGCTTGCCGCCATCGGGTGAAGTCACTTGCGGGCGCTCGATCTTCCAGTCCGCAACGTGGTAGCGCTCAATCCATGTGCGGAAGTAGCCGTCCGGAACATCGTTTTCCTCGGAGCACGCGCGGACACAACTGCCACAACCGATGCACTTGGGGATATCGATCAGCATCCCCCACCAATGCTCAGCGATCTTGTAATTGGGAGCAGCTTCAGGCGTTCCAGCCTGAATGTACTTCCAGGCAACGGCTGCCGCTGGCAGGAGGACCAGGAGGCGTCGGCGAGTGATATCCATTATTTCCTGCCTCCTGTCGGTTTCACGCTTGCCGTCTTGGGTTCGTCTTCAATTTTCGGGCGATGTGGCTTATGGCAGGTGTTGCAGGCGAGGCCGCCGGAGTGAGCTGCGCTGACAACCTGCGGAAATCCCTTCGGCTTGGCACTGTTGGCTTCGTGACAACGCGCACAGATCACCGCGGTATCAGGAAGTTGCGGCTTCACCGAAGCGGGATCGTCGGCGTGCTTACCCTGAGCACCGTGGCAGGCTTCGCAGGGCACGTTCGCGTGACGGCCAAGTTTTTTCTGGTCGACGACGTCGGTATGACAGCCTTCGCAGACTTGGTGACCAGCGAAGGCTGGCGGCCGAGCAGCTATCTCGGCGATGGCGTTGCCTCGGTAGTGGCCGTACTGGCCAAAGCTCTTGGGGACGACTGCGGCGCGCAAGACAACGAATAGGACCAGCGCCAGCAGCATCACGACACTCAGGCGCATGAGATGTTCGATGTCCTTGAACACGACTGCCTTTCCGAGCCCGGGTGTGGAAGCACGTCGGGCACGCTACGGCATGTGATCTTGGATACCGTGGAATGCTCCAGCGAACGATGAGTGGGATCACAGAAGACAGTGACAGAAATCACGTGAGAAATCGAGGACGGCGGCCGAACAATCGGTTGGGAATCGATCAACGCGCCCGTACGATTAGGTCTCTCATGCAGGTAGGGTCAACAGGTGCTATGTCCCATGCTCAACGAACGTCACCTCCGCGCTGCCACTCCTTTAAGCGGACCATAAAACTCACGGTCGCTCGAAAATTGTTCTGAGGATGTGCAACGGCATTCGAGTCCACAAAACTCGTGCGCAAGTAATCTCCACCGACGCGCACAGCGAACGGCCCTGAAAGGGAACGTTCCAATCCTCCGCCGACTGCCTCGGAAAAGCGTGCCACCCATCCGCCGACGTACTGGGTACCACTCGCGGGCACCGCGCTATCAACCAGGCCGGCACCAACCAGAGCATGAACAAAAAAACGCAGATTTGGGCGCTCGATCGGATAGAAGACCGGACCCGCAAGAGCAGTCAAGACGTAGCTATTGTGTCCGGTACCGAATACGTCAGAAGCACGGGCATAGCTTGAGTCTGCGGTCAGTCCCCAACAGGAGGCCAGGTCGACATGGCCGGCGACATCGACACCGTTGAGACCCACGTTCCCAGCGCTGGGAATCGGCATCGAGAGGTAAGTGTAACCGGCGCTCACAGCAAACCCTGGACCGGTTGCAGCACTGGGCGGCCCAGCCGCGAAGCCATTTTGCCCAAGGGCCGCAGCAGCCAGCGCCAACATAAGGGCAAAAATCCTGGTAGCTGTTTTCATCTCTTCGACTCCCTAGTTATATGCACAGGAAAGCAATCTATTTCTAAGGCAGTTCTTCCGTACGAAGTAGGTCTCTGCTGTGCAAGCCTCATTACGCGTTTCTTATTGACCTTCCGACCATTTGGCGTGCTGTACCTCGGGCATCTACAGCAATCTCGTCCTCTAAGCCAGTCTGGTAGCGAGCCATCCCCCGGGCGCACAGAGTCGCAGAACTCGGGGCTACGGGTCCACGAGAATGCGAAAGCTTGCTGCAAGAGCAGTCCCCCAAAAGCACTCTTCGAAAGCGGTACACGTAGTACTTCTCTCAGCCGCGCTCATGTTGCTGGCCGGTTGCCAAGGCTTGAGCGTTGGTAAATCTGACACCCAGCAATTGGGTACACTTTCGCTCTCAGCATCAACTCTGGATTTTGGAAACGTCGCGAGCGGCAGCAGCAAGACGCTCTCTGCTACCGTCACCAACTCCGGGGACGCCAGAGTTACCATCTCGAGCATCGCGATCTCAAGCCAATATTTTGCTCTTTCCGCGACCAATCTCCCGCTGACGATTAATGCGGGGCAAAGCACTTCGTTTAGCCTTTCGTTCGCGCCCAAGGCTGTTGCATCTTTCAGTGCGACGGCAACCATCACCAGCGATGCGTCAAACGCTACGACGACTTTGAATCTTGCGGGAGCTGGGACTGGAAGCGCAGTCCCCCCAGGGCAGCTCACTGTGAATCCAAGCAGTGAAGGCTTCGGGAACGTGATCCTAGGAACCCAGCAGACACAAACGATAACTCTTACGAATTCCGGCGAGTCGAGCGTCAGCATCTCGCAGGTTTCTCTTAGCGGCGGTGGATTCCAAATGAGTGGGATTACCGCTCCACTGACGCTGAATCCTTCTCAGAGTACGAACTTCACAGTTGCGTTCGCTCCCCAGGCTGCCGGGAGTGCAGCTGGCGCAGTCACCATCACATCGAATGCTTCCGATTCCACGCTGACCTTGCCATTGTCTGGCATGGGAGTTTCGGCCGGCACCCTGTCATCCAGTCCAACCAGCCTCGACTTCGGCAGCGTAATCACTGGCAAGACCATGTCACTGTCGGAGACTGTAACCAACACAGGTGGGTCGAGCGTCACTATCTCTCAGGTTGCAGCCAGCGGCGGATTCACTATTAGCGGAATCGCTGCTCCCCTCACACTCGCTTCAGGACAGGGTGCGAGCTTCACAGTCTCGTTTAGCCCGTCCGCCGCCGGAAGCGCTAGCGGCAATGTCGCGATCACGTCCAACGCCTCGAATCCAACTTTGACCATTCCTTTGGCTGGCACTGGAGTCTCACCTGGAGGCCTTGGAGCCGATCCGAGCAGCATCAGCTTTGGTTCCGTGACCGTTGGAAACACAAAGTCTCTGTCCGAGACCGTGACCAACACCGGCGGAACTACTGTCACGATTTCTCAGGTCGCGATTGGCGGATCGGGATTCAGCTTCACCGGAATCACCACTCCTGTCACGCTGACTGCCGGACAAAGCGCAACCTTCAACCTTTCGTTTGCTCCATCGTCAGCAGGCAATGTAGCCGGCAACCTCACTGTCACATCCAATGCCTCCAATCCAACCCTGACCATTCCGTTGTCCGGCAATGGAGTTACACCAGGCACCCTGGGCGCTAATCCCACGAGCCTCAGCTTTGGTACTGTGACGGTAGGAAATAAGCAAACTCTATCTGAAACCGTGACCAACACTGGTGGAACTAGCGTCACGATTTCTCAGGTCACGATCAGCGGATCGGGATTCAGTTTCACCGGAATCACTACTCCTGTTACGCTGACCGCAGGACAGAGTGCCACCTTCAGCGTTTCGTTTACTCCGTCGTCTGCGGGTAGTGCCAGCGGCAATCTCACGATCACGTCTAACGCCTCCAATCCCACTCTGACCATTCCATTGTCGGGCAGCGGAGTGACACCAGGCACGCTGGGAGCCAATCCCACGAGTCTCGGCTTTGGCAGCGTCACGGTCGGGAACAAGCAGTCTCTGTCGGAGACCATTACCAACAACGGTGGAACCAGCGTCACGATTTCGCAGGTCGCAATTAGCGGATCGGGATTCAGCTTCACCGGTATCACTACTCCTGTTACGCTGACCGCAGGACAGAGCGCCACCTTCAGCGTCTCGTTTGCGCCATCGTCGGCGGGTAGCGCCAGCGGCAATCTCACGGTCACATCTAACGCTTCGAATCCCACTCTGACCATTCCACTCTCCGGCAGCGGGACCGCGGCAGTTGGGCAACTTGCTGTCAGTCCGACGACCATGAACCTCGGCAGCGTGGAGGTTGGCAGCAGCGGAAGCTCGTCTGGAATGCTGACCGCAAGTGGCGCGAGCGTAACGGTTACGGGCGCAAGCACCAACAATTCGGTATTCACGGTTGGAGGACTAACGCTGCCGGTGACTATCCCGGCGGGCCAGAGCGTTTCGTTTACGGTTACCTTCAGCCCCACGACAACTGGAGCTGCGAGTGCCACGCTGACGTTTACCAGCAATGCCCAACCGTCCACCACAACGGAAGCACTCACAGGTACGGGCACGGCGGCACCCAATCACTCCGTCAATTTGACATGGAACCCAAGCACGTCACAGAACATCGCCGGCTATAACGTCTATCGCGCGGTCTATTCAAGTTCCTGCGGTTCGTTCTCAAAGATTAACCCGCTGCTAAATTCGAGCACCTTGTATACGGACTCCAACGTGGTGAACGGGACGTCGTACTGCTACGCCACCACTGCCGTAGATACGAGTAACGAAGAGAGCAGCTACTCGAACATCGTTTCAAACGTCCAGATTCCGTTGCAGTAGCACCAAGCAGTAGGACCAGCGGAGCGTTCAGTCAACCGATACTAATATAGCGATGGGGAGAATTACTGCTACCAACAGATCCCTTCGTATTTTGCAACGCTCCGCGGACGCAGCTCCGCGTCCAGATGGACCAGATCAATCACAACCTGATCGGGCGTCAAATAATCCGCCAGTTGCTCACGGTCTGCAGACTTGTTCCCCAAGATCACTACTTCGGCTCCGCGCATCACCGACTGCAAGTCTCCCGACAATACGGATCCGATATGCGGAATTACTTCCTCAATGTATTTCCGGTTCGATCCCGCCAGCCGTCCAAGGGAAACATCTTCATCCCACACTCGAACCTCGAAACCTTCGCCCATCAACCGCTTAATCAACATCACCAGAGGGCTCTCACGGAGGTCGTCGGTTCCAGCTTTGAAACTCAATCCCAGTTGGGCAATTTTTCGCTTTCCTGTGCTGATTACCATGTCTACGGCACGATCCAAGTGTTCGGTGTTACTCGGCATCAGTGATTCCAGCAAAGGCAGCTTGAGATCCAACTCTTTTGCCTTGTAGATAATCGCACGCAGGTCCTTCGGCAAACATGATCCGCCAAATGCAAAGCCCGGTGAAAGATACGCTGGCGAAACATTTAGTTTCGTATCGGAAGTAAAAATCTTCGTGACAGTCTCCGAATCCACACCCAGACGTTTGCACATTGATCCCATTTCATTGGCAAACCCAACTTTCAGCGCGTGATAACAGTTCGAAAAATATTTGACCATCTCCGCCGTCGCGATCGTCGTTTCATAGATCGTGCTAGAAAGATCTTGGTAAATTCTTCGCAAGGGAGCCAAGTGGTGGCACTCCCGAGCGCCGAGAATCGTGTATGGCGGATTCTGGAAATCCGCTACCGCGCTGCCTTCCCGCAAGAATTCTGGGTTGTAGCACACTGCGAAGTCCCGTCCGCATTGTTTTCCACTCTCGCTCTCCAGAATCGGGAGCACAATCCCTTCGGTTGTGCCCGGCAGCACTGTGCTACGCAACACAAAGACATGAGGCGAATTCTTCACCTTGATCGCCGTGCCAATTTCTCTCGCAACGTTTTCGATGTGGATCAAATCCAACTTGCCATTCTTCAAGCCTGGCGTGCCTACGCAGACGAACGAAAGATCAGAGTTCAGTACTGCGTAAGATGCGTCGCAGCTCGCTTGGAGACTCCCCTCGTTTTTCGCGGCCGCGACCAATTCACTTACCTGCGCCTCTATGACCGGACTCCTACCGGAGTCCATCATCTCCACCTTGTCAGGGTTTAGATCGACCCCGATAACGTTGTGCCCCTTGGACGCAAGGCACGCAGCCGACACCGTCCCCACGTACCCCAATCCAAAAATGCTTATGGATAATCTCTCCATCAAAGCCCCTGTCTTTAGTATGGCAGAGCGTGATTCTAAGCCATCGTCAGCTTTTCCTGAGATGTGTGTACAGAGTGCGAAATTGACGAGCTCCGCGAACCGTTTCGCTCACGAAACCTGAGTGAGCCACATTGAATCCTCCCGGCGCAGTGTCCTTCGGGTCTGGCGCAAATCCGAGTGCCACGATGCCGGCGGACGTTGAAGAATGCTGGTAATGAATCATTTGCGTCACGCGTAATAATGATGCTTTCACCAGCGATATCACGCAAAAAGTAGTCGCCCGGTTGTGGAATCTGATTCATACGCCCGGCGCAGATCCAGTCCTGGCAATAGAAGCGTTCTAGTTCTTCGCGAAAGAACTCGGGATCTACGTAATAGCAGGCGGGCAGAGTCGTGGCGGACATTGGCGTGTTAAAAGTCGGCACTTGGACCCGAGGAGGACGCATCAATCGGCACTGAGCGCTCGGTCAGATCCGGTCCAGCGTATGGATTCTATAGCATGAGTCACAATAGGTGGCGCACTGCAGATCAATCGAATGATCCGAAAATGAGGCATACATCCTCGTACCAAGGAAAGCAAAGGACGACGTAGTCTACGTTGCACAATTTGTCGTGGCGTCTTACTCCTGCTAGTCTCACGGCGATGAAGGTCTGGTTTTTAGCCTTGGTTCTTGCCGCTGCTGCTCTCGGCGTTCCTCAGGATCCCACAAACGGCGGTGCACTTGTTCTTGATAAGAATGTCCCTGCGGCGATGCGGGACGGAGTGGTTCTGTACGCGGATGTGCTGCGCCCGGCTGAGAACGGCAAATTCCCCGTACTTGTCTATCGCACACCCTACGGGAAAGATACAGCGCAGCGGGAGTACACGACTTTCAAGCACGCGGTCGATCGCGGCTACGCGGTCGTGGTTCAGGATGTTCGCGGCCGTTTTCAATCAGAGGGAGAGTTTCGTCCTTACGAAAACGAGGGACGAGATGGCTACGACACTATCGAATGGGCTGCAAGCCAGCCATGGTCGAATGGCGCCGTAGGAACATTTGGTCTTTCCTATCCAGGTGCAGTGCAGTGGCTCGCCGCCATTCAAAGTCCCCCTCATTTAAAGGCGATGGTCCCGGCGATGACGTTCTCCACGCCACAGAACTTCTTCTACGCGGATGGAACGTGGGACATGTCCTGGATCGATTGGATCTGGATCAACATTGCCTGGGATACCCGTGCGAAGAAAAACCTGCCTGGACCGCGAACTTACCAAGAGGCTCTCGCTGCCTGGAAGACAGACGGAGCCGCGATGTTGAACACGCTGCCCCTGCTTGATTTGAAGCCTCTTCAGCAGGTTGCACCACGCAACACGCGTTATAAGTGAAGACGAGTAAGACGGCGCCTACTGTGGGAAGTTCATCCGGTGCATGAGGTCTTGAAATCGGGGGTCGGCCCTCAACTGATCCCAATCCCATGCTACGCCAAGATGAACTAAGGGAGTTTCCCGGGCTTCACAAGCTTTCTCAAGCCAGAAAAGAGCCTGGTCCGCATCCCCGGCATGAGCATAGAGGCGGGCGATACGTACGGCAGCGACATGAGAACGTTGAGCGCGAACCCTGAGAACATCTGCCGCACATTTCATGCCTTCGCGGTAACCCCCTTGGCGATAACCGGTGGTAAGGGCGGCAACGGCTTCGTGGTCATTTAGTGCCCCGAAGAACTTCACCGATTCTTCCAGAGCTTCCTTATCCATTTTTTTCCTGAAGTACGCGCCCCAGAGGCCGAGGTGCGCGGAGGAGAGATTAGGCTGGGCGGCGACAATCTTCTGCAGTAGATCGATGGCCTCGTCGTAGCGCCCGAGATAAATCAAATGCCAGCCATAGAAACAGCGCGGGAAAAAATTCACTGGATCCAGAGCCATAGCGCGCTGGATCTCTACCTGCCATTCCTGGTTGCGCTTAAGAGAGATGAGGTAATCCGCATACATGAAATGCGCATCGGCACTGCTGGGGTTTAACTCAATGGCAAGGTGAAAATTCTGTTCGGCGGCAGCCCAGTCTCGTTCGTACCCCGTTTCAATGTTGGCCAGACTGACATAAGGCTCAGACAAACTCGGGTCCAGTTGCAAGGCCTTGAGAGCAGCGCTCTTCGCTTTTGGCAGCATCTCCGAAGGCGCTGCATAACCGGAATCAGAACGCATCAACCACACATCCGCCAGACCGGCATAGGCCAGTGCATAGTTCGGATCTTTTTCGAGAGCGAGCCGGAAATAGCGTTCGGCATCCTCGAACCCTTGCCGGGAGACCTTGTACCACTGAAAGCGGCCTTTGAGGTAAGCCTCATAGGCTTCGGGATTAATCTCCCGCGGTTTGGCCAGACGCGCCTGTTCCTGGGGAGTAATCGTCATTCTGATTTCGTTGGCAATCGCGTGCGTCACTTCGTCCTGCAAACTCAACACGTCCGGCAGGTCGCGCTCATACTCATCGCTCCAAACAGGTTTTTCCTCCGCCGCGTCCACCAGTCGAGCTGTAACCCTTATCCGGTTGCCCGACTGCAGCACCGATCCCTCGACCACCGCATCGACTCTTAGTTTCCGAGCAATCTCGGCCAGAGGAATGCTGGTGCCTTTGAATTGCATCACCGACTGGCGCGAGATCACGCGAGCCCGCGTGACCTTGCCCAATTGCGTGATCAGTTCTTCTGTCATGCCATCGGTAAAGAACTCGCGCGAGGGGTCTCCGGAGAGATTGACCAACGGCAAAACCGCGAGCGACTGAAACCGCGGGAGGTTCCCGAAGCGTCGGCTCCCCCAGTAATACCACGTGGAAAGAGCCAGCGCCAGCAGCGTGAGCGCCACTAGTGGCAGCCTCACCCTCCAGCTCCGCTGAAATGAAAACATCGACCTAGCCGGAAGGGCTGCGGCTCGCTCTTGTGTCTGGGATTCCTGTGACAGCCGACGCAGATCGACGGCCAGTTCTTTGGCCGATTGGTATCGGTTCTCCGGATCCTTCTCCAGACACTTTCCGACAATTCGCTCGAGTTCCGCGGAGAGCTTGTGATTCAGCTGTCGTAGGGGAATGGGGGAGTGACTAACAATGGCGCCGATCAAGTGGCTGCTTGGCGACTCGGCAAAAGCACGTTTGCCGGTGGCCATCTCGTAGAGCACGAGGCCCGCCGCATGAATGTCGGTGCGAGCATCAAGGTCTTCTCCTAACAACTGCTCCGGCGCCATGTAGGGCAGGGTTCCCACCACTGTCCTGGTTTCGCTTACGGTCTCCGTCACGGCACTCGCCGTCGCCGGAAGCCGTAGCTGTGCCAACCCAAAGTCCAAAATCTTCAGCCGTGCGTCGTCGGTCAGGCGTAAATTGGCGGGCTTCAGATCCCGATGGATCACTCCGTGTTCATGAGCTGCAAACAACCCCGCGGCCAGCTGAGTTCCCAGAGCGACAACTTGCTTCTCTGGCAGCGGCCCCTTCGCCAGCCTGTCGTTAAGCGTCACCCCAGGAATGTATTCCATCACCAGGAAGTCAAGGCCATCTTGTGTGTTGAAATCGTAAATGGTCGCAATGTTGGGGTGGCTCAGTTTGGAGAGCGCGAGCGCTTCTTTGTGAAAGCGCTTGCGTGAGGCTTGGTCAGCTAACGTACAAGAAGACAAGACCTTGATCGCCACTTCGCGATCCAGGTGTTTATCATGGGCGCGGTAGACATCCCCCATGCCACCGGCGCCGACCTTGTCTGTGATGCAGTAGTGGCCCAGCGTCTGGCCTACAAGCACGTCGTGACGGACTGCTTGGTCCACCATGGGGAGGTCGTTCCTTCCTCACCCTCTGTGGAGATCGTAGGCCTGGACGGAAGGCTAGTCAACGTTAACCGTAACAACTTGGCCCCATCCGATGGGAGCAAAAGCCCGTGTCTGCCTTAGAGATGAGGTCCATTCGTGAGTTGTCGGCAAAGCGGACAGCAAGCGGATCGCTCAGCCCGACGGCTCTATTCCGATTTTGTCGTTGACGGCACCTTGAATGCGCTGTTTGCAACCGAGATATCGTTCGGTTGTCTGAATGGAAATGT
>Ga0335073_10012589_pt1 | contig 11876 bp, 13 predicted proteins | sample Lox_Sample_22_FD_207093 | JGI IMG/M metagenome (GOLD analysis project Ga0335073, IMG submission 207093) | Soil microbial communities from Loxahatchee National Wildlife Refuge, Florida, United States - Lox_Sample_2.2 | ecosystem: Environmental > Terrestrial > Soil > Wetlands | place: USA... | reverse complement strand
CCAAATCCAACAAGCAATGGGTTAACGGGTCCCCAATATTCTGAGGGTAACCAACTTTCCAAGGCCACTCTGGTTTTCTCTGGTGCATTTGTATCAACCCAGTTCAATAAATTTGCAATCCGATGGACGTGGGTATCCACTCCTATCCCCATTGTTCTATTCATTCAGTAGGCTCAGCAGACAATAGATCTCACTTATTCCACGCGGCTCCCATACACAAGTGAGCCATCTTCTCGCCTACCCCAGGAAGAGAACACAGTCCTTCAACAGTATCCGGAATGTCTCCGTCATACTTTTCTTGTAGAATCTCGGCAGTTCTTTTGATGTAACCCGCCTTTCGATTATGAAAACCAACTTTTCCAATTAATCCATCAAGCTCCCGTTCATCGATGTTGAGAATGTCTTGCAGATCAAGACCATTAGGAAGAACGCGTTGTAAATTCCATATTGTTGGCGCAGTTACAGTGTCCAACGTCTGGCTAGATAACATTAAAGCTACTAAAGTTTGAAAACGTTGCGTCTTGGGTGGCGAGGCAGGATTTGCGAGGACAGCGCAGCCCATTGTATCTACTGGGGCAGGAACTGCTGCTCGCATCTGGGAGATTAGATCATATTGCTATCTGGTCAGTTAATGTCCGTCAAGCAAAATTTGGGAGTAGGGACTGTACCCGTTTCCAATGCGGCGGCGGAGAGAAAACTTTTGGTTTCTTGGCGGGACGCGGACTTGCAGCTGTGGAGGCTGCGCGTTTTGGAGGAATGTCTGTTGAAATTGATGAGGGACGAGGTCTGGACACAGCAGAAGATGCGCTTGGAATACGCGACGGACGTGCCATGACCCGTGGGGTATCGCGATGGAAACCAGAATGATTTACGGCGGAAACCGAAGTTGAAAGTTCAACAAGTTTCTGAAACGCCACCAAGAAATCTTGCATCATTGTCGCTTCAGGGGCAGTTGGACGTTGACCAACTTAAGCGTCTCTATAGCCAAAGCCCTTAACAATCCAACTCGGCAGATGGTTGAATTGGACATTATTACTTGAATTTGAAGCTATTGACAATTCTTTGGGAGAATTCGAACCGGCAAACTTATTTAATGACTGCGACGCGAGTCAACATCCGAGATGACCCCAGGCTTACTCCCACCGAATCCGGTCAAGTCAAGAACCTTGTGGAACGCAGCTATGATAAGGTAGCTCAAGAGTATCTGGCTTGGTCAGCTCCTCGACCAACAACTACTCGAGCCTCTTATATTGATCATCTAGTTAGCATCCTGCCCGCGGGAGCCTCCGTCTTAGAATTGGGATGTGGAGCTGGGGTCCCTTCCACTCAAACCCTTCTATCTCACGGCCTTCAAGTTACCGGCGTCGATATTTCTGCGTCACAAATCGCTCTTGCGAGAGAGCATATCCCTCAGGCTCAACTCATTCAGTCAGATATGATGTCTCTTTCATTCCCGGAAAGCAGTTACGATGCCATTGTGGGTTTTTACTCAATCTTTCACTTACCGAAGGAAGAGCAGGGAATCATGATTTCGAGGGCGACTGAGTGGTTGAAACCTGGTGGTTGGCTGTTGTGTAACTTTCATACGGCGGATGGGGATATTGTGAGAGAAAATTGGTTTAAGCCTGGGGTGAGCATATTTTCAAGTGGTCTAGGGGTTGAGGGAAATAGAGAGATGCTGAGGAAGGACGGGAAAGGATTGAAGATTGTGAAAGATGAGGTTGCAGTAGAGAAAGTTGGCAAGTTCGAGGAGACATTTCATTGGATTTTGGCGGTCAGAGAAAACGTAGAGACAGTGCGGGTGTCTGATCTAGTCTGAGCAGAGAGGGTTCTAGACTTTAAGATTCTCGGTCGCCATCTGTGTCCTACTAGGCGATAGCGGCTCAGTCCAAAGGAGCCAACCCCCTCGCTATCTCTTGTCTGCGAGTTAAGATCGTCTGAAGGTTGCTGTAGTTACCAAATTTTAGCTTTTAGATGGGCTGGTTCGTGATGATTATTGTCTGAGCCGCCGCGCCAATTTAACAGCGTCCAACGCCATTTTTCCTGCCTCGCTTTTCCCCTTTTTCTTTCATCCTGGATAGCCTCCCTCACAGCCTGGGGCCAAGTTTGGTTTGTGATCGAGGTTTCTTGCTATGTCCTCATTCTTCGAGAGACTCCATCACCCGTCCTCGGGCAAAGCACCGATAACAAAAACATCCAGCGATCCGACCGCGCAACGAACAAAGAGTTCGCCGTTAGGATCGAGCACCCAAGTACCTCGTTCAAAGACAGAAGGACTGCCTTCCAAATCTCAAAATGCTCCGAAGTCGAATGGTGTTCAAGATGTTCCACGGCAAGCACCGCATCTAAATGCACCTCCGTCAAAACGCTCCGAGCCCATGGCAATGCGACGGACTCAAAGTTCATCGGCAAGCACAACCCCCATACCGAAAAAGCGAAAAGGCCCGCCACCAACATTGAAGACTACTAGCGTACGTAATGGTTCATCCGGCATGTTTCTTTCCGCACAAGTGAAACGACGGCGTACTGCGTCTCCGGCGTATCGACTACATCGCTCATCGTCTGATGATGAAACTGACTTCTCTGAACATGTGCGAATATTTCGCGATGAAACACCAGATGATCCCGAACATCATCCTGTAGAGAGGAGTATGCTGAATAGTCGTGCAGGAGAAGGTGTGGACTTTCTGAATGCTAAGGAATTGGTTTGCGTTGTGGATAAGGATTCATTTTTCCCGGAGGGTCCAGATAAGCCGGCCTTGGAGCTCACTGTACAATTGCCATTTGGAGAGGAAACGTATTTCCTGCCATTAAATAAACTAACAGTAGCTTCAAACTTCTTCGACCCAAGAAATCGGATGAGTATCATCCTATTGGAGATATTGTCGATACCGTATCTCACCTGCTCAACTACTTTCTCCCTTCCACCGTATTGCCTCCAGATACTTCGAGGGAGGACTATCTATATCGTTTGAGTAAGGGGATAAAGTCCCCTACACCGGAACAGGCTCTTCCCCTATTAGACCGAATCAACAGTCAAATTATCGACTTACGACCGTTTACTCCAACTGTCGAAAAGATGTCATATATGCCTCGAGACCTTCTACAGCGAATCTGCGTGCAATGTTACACCCGACAAGTCTCTCCTCTTGTCGACGGACTCAAAAAGTACACCGCATTTTCCTCCACCGTATACGGCGAACTTCTCTTCCCTTTCTTGTCCAAGCTCTTCACAAGACTAAAACTCGTTCCTGGCAACACATTCGTCGACTTGGGATGTGGCGTAGGCAATTGCATCATTCAAGCCTCTGGAGAAACAGGCTGCAAAGCCATCGGGATCGAAATCATGGATCACGCTGCAAATCTTGGAACTGATCAGGTCCGCGAATTCGAAGCTCGAATGCGCGCCTGGGGACTTTCTCACGGTCCAATACAATTCATTCATGGAGACATGACAACTCTTGAATCCGTTCCCAACATTTTGCAACATGCGGATGTCGTTCTCTGCAACAATTATGCGTTTACGGCGGAACTAAATGATGCTCTTTTGCGATTATTCTTGGATCTGCCTGACGGTGCAAAAGTGATTAGTCTCAAAAGCTTTGTACCTGTGGCAAAAGATGGAAGAGTTCGAGGTGGGAGAGGAGGAGTCGGAGAAATGTTCAAAGTAACGAAAGAATGGTTTGGTGCGGGAAGTGTGAGTTGGATGCCTGGAGGTGGGGAATATTATATTAGCACCGTGTCACGGATTGACTCTGCTTCGGCGACCCCTGCCTCTGGAGATGTATAATGGGACATTTGTAATAGTAGTGAAGACATTTGAACTGTCATAGCGTGCTTCTCATCTGGCTAAGGGATACCTTTTTCGCAAATATAAATGTGTTCTGTGCTTCTCCTCCCGTTTTGTCACTTTGGCATCAGTTGCTTCTATCATTTCAGAGGTGTAATTTGAGTCTGACTTCGAGCCTTTGGTGAGATCAAGTTTTGTGCATCGAGTTTTAGGGTACGAGATCTGCACAAAGATTAGGGCAAATTTCTTCATAAGAAAACTCCGCCCGACCAAGACTTTCCCAAGGACCACCAGGAGCTTCGACCATGTCTACTCGTCGTCGCTCACCGTCAGATTCTCCCGACACTTCGAATAAGCGTTTTAAATCATTCCGGGATGATTCAGGGCGTCATCATGAATATCGCTATGAAGATGAAGATTCCTCACGGTCCCGATTTCGCGACGACAGGGATCACGACCGCCATCATCCAAAACTATACAGAGTTGACGATCGAGGAGATCGCAGGGACAATTCTCATAGCCGTCATCGTGATAATGATGGAGATAGACATCGTGATGGCGGCCGTTACCGTCATGATCATAGAGATCGATATCATGATGACGACCGAAGAGAACGTCGACATCACTATTCCGAAAGGGATTCGTACAGCGAGCGTGGGAGGGACAAAGACAGAGAGAGAGAAAGAAGTAGGGAAAGAGAAAGAGATCGTGATGATAGAGACGGTAGAAGAGCCGAAAAGGCTTCTCCGCGCCACTCCGCTGATAATCGCAGTCGCTCACCTCGACATTCTTCCCCTACAACTGGCAATGCTTCGCCGGCAGAGGTATTCAAGCTTAGTTCTCTTAATAACGTTGCTCAGAAATCGCAAATAACTGATGTTCAACGTGCTCGACTGGAAAAGATGGAGCAATGGAAGAAAAAGAAGGCAGAAGCAGCTGCTGCCGCTGCCGCCAAAGCTAAAGAAACACCAACCACTCCAGAGCCAGTGACTAATGGTCGTGCAAGTGCACATGCTGCAAAAGATGTCTCAAATGGTTCGCCCCTTTCTTTAACGGTGTTAAACTCTGGTGTAGGTGATTCAAAACCCATCGCCTCGTTTGGCTTCACGCGAGCATCGGCGAAGTCTTCAGATTCCCAAACTGATTTGCAACTCGATGATGAGGATGACAGCAAACGGGAAATACAGCTTGTGCCTGTAATGACTGCCGAAGACGAAGCTAGAATAAACGCAGCCCCCCCTGTCGAAGAAGACGCTGAAGACAAAGACACAAAACTAGAGGATGACGATGAGGAAGAGAGAAAGCATCTTAAACGTGAAGAGAATGAGGATATGAAGATGGATATTGAAGAGGATTACCAAAGACCTTCCACAAAAACAGAGCCATCGCAAAAAATGGATATTGAGGACGAAGACCCATTGGATGCTTTTATGCATGATGTTGTCGAAGAGGCTAGACGAATTGATGAGGCAGACCAAGATAGTTTCCGTCCAAGAACCGGTGGTCGTGTGTTGATGGGCGAAGATGACGACGATGGCCCGGATCTCAACTCTGATGGGGAGTTACCGGAACAGCATTATGCCAAGGAAGCTAAAAAGGGTAAAACAAAGGAAGTTACCGCTGTCGACCATTCTAAAATCAATTACGAACCATTCAACAAGAGTTTCTACATCCCTCCCCCTGAATACGAAAACCTCACTAAAGAGGAGATTGCAGATTTGCGCTTGGAATTGAGTGGAATCACAATTCGTGGTAAAGATGCACCCATCCCCGTCACCAAGTGGTCACATTGCGGTCTCAATGCACCTACTCTCGACGTCATATCACGACTCGGTTTCGAGAAGCCAACCCCGATCCAAGCTCAAGCAATACCAGCCATCATGTCAGGCCGAGATGTAATAGGAGTCGCTCAGACTGGTTCCGGGAAAACAATCGCATTCCTCCTTCCTATGTTTCGTCATATTCTCAATCAAAGACCCCTCGAGAAAGGTGATGGACCCATTGCATTGATACTCAGCCCTACAAGAGAACTAGCCACTCAGATCTTCAAGGATTGCAAGCCATTTTTGAAAGCCCTCGACCTTCGAGCTATCTGCGTCTACGGTGGACCACCTGTGAAAGATCACATTGCACAAGTCAAGGCAGGTGCTGAAATTATTGTTTGTACGCCTGGGCGCATGATCGAATTGCTCGCTGCCAACGGCGGTCGAGTGGTGAATCTGCAACGGGTCACGTATGTTGTCCTTGATGAAGCAGATCGACAATTTGATATGGGTTTTGAACCGCAAGTGATGAAAATTATTAATAACGTGCGACCCGATCGACAAACTGTGTTATTCAGTGCCACTTTTCCAAAACAGATGGAAGCTTTGGCGAGGAGAATATTGAAGAAACCTATTGAGATTACTGTGGGTAATAAGAGTGTAGTCGCACCAGAGATTGAACAAGTTGTAGAGGTGATCAAGGAGGAAGACAAGTTTGCAAGATTACTGGGATTATTGGGGGACTTGTATTCGCAGCCTGATTCTGAGGATTATCGTACTTTAATATTTGTGGATCGACAAGAAGGTGCTGATTTCTTACTTGACCGACTCTTGAAGCGTGGATATGTATGTCTTAGTATTCATGGTGGAAAGGATCAGGTCGATCGGGATCAAGTCATTAAAGATTTCAAGGAGGGTGTGGTACCTATTTTGACTGCTACCTCTGTTGCAGCTCGAGGATTGGATGTCAAACAGCTCAAACTTGTCGTCAATTATGATTGTCCTAATCATATGGAGGATTATGTGCATCGTGTTGGACGAACAGGACGAGCAGGTCAACACGGTAAAGCAGTCACTTTCGTTACACCGGATCAAGGCAAATATGCTCGAGATATTGTCAAGGCACTGAAATTGTCCGGCACGACACCATCGCCAGAGTTAGAAGAACTTGCTGGAGATTGGCAGAAATTGATTGAACAAGGAAGAGCAACTGCAGCCGGGAGTGGATTTGGTGGCAAGGGTCTGGATCGCTTTGACCAAGACCGTGCTGCACAGAAACGACTCCAGAGGCGTGAACATGGCGATTCAGATGATGAAGAAGAGAAACAAGAAGATGTGTTTGATGAGGATGGTGAACGGAAGATGCCTGTCTCCGAAGGTGCGACCAATGGTACCTCGAATCAAGCGGTTGCGGATGCTGTTGCTAAAGTTCACCAAGATCTCTTTAGCAAGGGACAATTACGATCTGGCGTGGCGGTCGATCCTAAACTTCCTGATTCTGGAGAATACGTGCAACGTCTTGAGATCAACGATCTACCTCAAAAAGCAAGATGGGCCGTTACGAATCGCACAAATATCGCGAAGGTTCTTGAACAAACTGGAGCTAGTATTACGACTAAAGGATCTTTCTTCCCCGCTGGACGTTTACCAGGACCTGGAGAGCAGAAGTTGCATCTTGTTGTTGAAGGAGAGACTCCAGTGCAGGTTGAATCTGCGATGAGAGAATTGAGACGACTGTTGTCGGACGCATCGGATGCTGCCATCCTTTCTGCAACCAGAGAGACACCAACGGGACGTTACAACGTTACTTGAGGGTTCTCATTAAAATGTAATTTAATGGTTTGGGGCTAGAATCAAATAGGGAATCTACATTGCTGCATATTAGAATCTTCAATTATCTTGTCGAGCTATATGGAATTGATAGCCTAATACTGACAGCTTTTGCCCGATCTCTGCCTTTCCTGGCCGCGCGGATGGGGAAGCTACGTTACAAAGTTTCATCTTCGGTTTCCATCTGTTTTTACTCTTTCCGTTTATCTCCTACGAATTTCACAGCGTCTCTTGAAAATGCATAACTTAGACCACTCCATATGGTAGTCGTAGCGACGGTGTACCTTTCAATCAGCTCAAATCATGTCACTTGCTTACTGTAGTGCTGTCAAATAAAGCGAAATGTCGAAAGCAAGTATCGGCTCAATGGTTAAAGAACCGATCAACATCAATTGTAATAATGTATTGATCTAACGTTCAGAAGGGACACATCACAGAGCGGACTTTACTGACGGTGGTAGGATGGACTTCAGCAGAGGGTAATGAGAAGTCCCAATATCGCGAGAAAGTTTTCGGTGGAGGAAGTGAAATATATCGAATAAACACTGCTGCAATCCCCAGTCCAACATCCCTTCCTAAAATGATAACAGCAAGCCAAACTATCATCAGAATCGAAGTGGTGTAAGGAAAGTACTTGGCATTGCTCCAGTGTACGCCAACGCTCCAGTCAACGTGATCATAAGGAACTTATCTGCCATAGGATCAATGACTGTGCCTACTACACTTTTGAGGTGAAATCGTCTTGCTATCCATCCGTCGATGACATCGGTAAGGCCAGCACACAGGAGGAGTCCTGTTGCGAGGTACGGCATCTGATGGAGGATGAGGTAGGCTATCATCGGAGTAGCGATGATTCGACTAACTGTGAGGATATTGGGTATCGTATATATATTCTCATGACGTTCAGGTTTCCGAGGTGTAGACGCGAAGGAGCGCACAAGACTCCGGCATGTTGCTAACGACTTCAGAGGAACAGAAGCAAGGAAGGGCTTCCGGCGGAAAACGGAGATGTGAAAGGAATTGATGAGAGAAGGAAAGGTGGAAGGTGGAGTTCTGGGCGAAAGGGACTGTATTAACCGTCCTCTCGCAATCAAAGATAACGTGCGATACGTACATTGCTGTCGTAAGAGCCCTGCCGCAGCGAAGGTCATGTTCTTGGTCGTGACAACATGGATCGACAAAGATTTACGCTCGATTTTTGGAAATCAGATATGACGCCCGTGTAAATACTCACGTCAGCCTAAGGTCCTGCGACTACATCTGATGTTATACCTCAGTCGAACAATCTTTTCGAGAGATAATGCAGTGCTCTATCACATTTTTCGTTGCAAATTTCCCAATTTTCCTTTATTTTATGTACCAACATGTCTATATGGTGAGATGGAGATGGTCCATACAAAACTAGAATGCAATCCTTATGCCTTTACTTTCAATTTCGGTCCAACTCTCACAATCCTTGCAAGAATGAGTAATGCAGATCCAAGAAACATAGCTATCCCACTGAATATAATTGCATAAGTATACCCCCCATTATCTCTCGATATCAACGCCCCGGCAATCGGAGTTCCAGTAAGCGTAGCAAAACCAATAACACTGAATACCATTCCCATTCTCACACCAATCTTACTCATCTCGCTTGGTTCTGTGAGAGAAACCACACAGGCCGGAGGCAAGCTGACTAGCGTGCCCGAGAAGAATCCGTATAACATTGCGAACACCAGGAATCCTCTCCAAGTTGACGTTCCAAACCAACCGAATAAAAGTGCTCCCGCAGCAACGATTGTCGGAATAAGAACATTGATGGGTCCCAGTCCGTCAGCCACAAAGTTTGGTAAGATTCTCCCGAATATTGATGCAGCCTACTATCAGACCTTGCTTGCAAGGGAAACTAACATTCATTAAGGAGAGGACATAGGGAATGAGACTAGGTGGTGCACCCACTGAGGTGGCATACGAAGTCGCATAGAAAAACGGGGTGTACAGTCCCCAAAACGCCAAATACAAGGCAATGGTAAAGATGGAATAGGAAGGTTGTAAAAAAGCACGAAGTTCTATTAATGGTCCAGCACCTCGTGGAGGAAGTCGTGACTTCATAAATAGATTTGGGATTGCCAATGTGCACAACTGAAGGAGAGCAATGACTCGAACAGCCCAGGGAAATCCGATTTGGGGAATGAGTTTCTCGAGAGCGATGGGATATATTACTGCGCCGACCGAAGAACCTGATGCTACTATTCCCAGAGCAAGAGCACGACGTCGTTTAAACCACGTGGATACACAGGCTACCGCTGGAATGAATAAACTATATGTCAGGTACGCAAAAATGTGTATCTTACATCCCGACGGCGATCCCCGCCCCAATCCCCTGAGCTCTGAAGATTAGAACTGGATATCTGATGAGGTAGTACAAAAATAACTGATACCATTCAGATGCCAAAGATGTCATGCATGTTGTGAAAACTAGAAGCACTGATCCTATACGGAGCGAGCTGCGAAGATAACCCGCATCAAACAACCTTCCAACAACGGCACTACCAAGCAAAAGCAAGAAAGCTATTGATTTAGTCAGAGTCCCACCAAGTGATTGAAGTACCTTGCATCGATCCTATCCAGGAAATCTGACTATCTGAACTCGACGGTATCAGAACAGTCCCGTAGTAGTCCTGAAAGACTCCAAAAGAATTTAAATATCCCCATCTATACATCAATTATATGCAATGCAGCAGGTTCCTACGAATTGAATAGAAGCATAAAGCCACCTACAACCTGTAAGGCTGATCGGAGAGTCAGTTCACGCTCTTCTGGTACGGGAGCGGGCTTCTCCGCTGATTTTATGCCATTTTCTGGTGTTACTGTCGGAGTGCCACCGGTAGAGATCGACTCTTCTTCGTCCTCGTTGAGTTTCGACATCGGGATCTAGCAAAATAACCTCACCTCAAATACTATATCTTTGAGTTTTCACTGATAACGACTCATGATAAGGTCCGGTTCGTAGGGAATGCAGATGTTTGTTAGTGGGGAGGACCGATGTTGCGGAGAAGGAGAGAAAAGTGCTGTCTGAGAAATCAACACGGATAACTCGGTCCGGGAATTCGATAGCCGTGGTCATACTTCATACCAGGGGCAAGCGAGTCATTAATAGCGACTCGTCCAACGTCCGCCAATCACTTCACGCTGCTCCGTGCTATATATCCGACGACACTCTCCCTACCGGCAACGGCATCTCACCAATTTCAATGTTCACGACAAGAAAATTAATATTACTATTATATTAGATAGCTTAGGGATATCAATACTAGAACTTGCGAATTTGGCAGGTTTTTCCTTACAACACATTCATTATTCTTACAAGAGTCCGCCAAACCTTTTCCTGATTGATCCCTTCCACTTTGATTTCTCCTTATCCGACTTACCACCGCTCTTTTCCTCGCTGACTTTGGTATTTGTAACTCCAACAGGCGGCAACTTTAACTCAGTCCTATCCTTCCACTGCTGCCAACTTTCAAACACTCTCAATTGCTCCTTTGCATTCTTACTCTTGAACCAACCGGGTCCAAAAGCCACTTTCCTCTGCACTTCATCTCTACCCACCTCTCCAGGCTCAGGCAACATCCAATTCTCCCAACTGTCCTCTGGTGCCGTTTTCCAAAACTTGAATTTGTCTCGTCCGCGTGTTGCCATATCATATATCAGAGGCAAGATAATGTCATCTGTGAACGCAGTCGGCGATTGATTTAGGAGTTCCACGCGAATGACATTGTTCCCAACGCGGGGTTGTTTGAAAAATGCCCCGAGCGATCTTTGAGTGAGAAGGCCTTGGTTTGCGTCACCTGCTGAGATGATGATTTCTTCTATTTCAGGACAGGCGTAGAGGATCGCGATAAATGTTCGATCGGTAAGTGTTTTGTACGTGTCTAAATAAATCGACTTTAGACTTCTGAAGCTGCGAACGAGGGGAATTAAGTCGTCGTCGTCGATATCCTCATCGACATTGCCGCTACATGAGTAAATACATTCGAGATCAGGCAAATAATCCGCGTATTCGACGAGGGTAGCAAGGACTTGACGCGTCACCGCAAATCGTGCATTTGGCGGAATAATACCAAATAATATGGTTTTGGTGTGAGGACCATAGCGTTCAAGGACGGGGATGGAGAAATCACTGGCGATGTAGAATGAGAGTTTGCCGTTGGAGAAATTACACGGGATCGAGCGCTCTGTGGACATTCACTGCGTCAAGATTAGAGCTTTGGAGACGCGTCACATGTATTGATGTGCAAGGTTGAAGGGGCAACTGCAAGTGGTACGTGCTCAAATTATGGTCAGAGCAGATAACGTGCCGGAGATGAGATGGACAGATATTTAATTCTGTACAAGTAAATGTCCGTTACAAGATTTGTCGCTTTTGCCTGGTCAGGTACAAATTTAGCCAAGCCATTGAAGGACTCGCAATTCATGCTCCCTTCCTTGCCACCATCGCCTTTAAGCAATCT
>Ga0335073_10012587_pt1 | contig 11877 bp, 10 predicted proteins | sample Lox_Sample_22_FD_207093 | JGI IMG/M metagenome (GOLD analysis project Ga0335073, IMG submission 207093) | Soil microbial communities from Loxahatchee National Wildlife Refuge, Florida, United States - Lox_Sample_2.2 | ecosystem: Environmental > Terrestrial > Soil > Wetlands | place: USA... | reverse complement strand
GCACCGGATACAAGCGCGCGGGTCTTGAAGTTGAGACGAAGCCGTGCCGGTTCACCGTGCCTCAGCGGCAAGGGGGAAAGCCATTCGAGCGACGAGAAGCGGACGCGGTCTTCGTGAAGCGTCGCCTGCCGCTGGAGATGATCGAGCCGCACGACGGGATCGTGGTTTCTGGCCGAGCTCGCAAGATATTGGCCCACGACGATCTCGGGCGTGCCATGCTCTCGGATGATGCCCCGGTCCAGCCACAGCGCCTTCGCGCAAAGGCTGGTTACCACTCCCATATTGTGGCTCACGACCAGCACGGTCCGGCCGTCCCGGCGAGAGACCTCGTTCATCTTGCCGAGGCACTTGCGCTGGAATTCCGCATCGCCGACGGCGAGAACCTCGTCCACGACAAGGATCTCCGGCTCGAGATGCGCGGCGACAGCGAAGGCAAGGCGGACATACATGCCCGAGGAATAGCGCTTCACCGGCGTGTCGAGGAATTTCTCGATCTCGGCGAACGCCACGATCTCGTCGAACTTGCGCGTGATCTCGGTCCGCGTCATGCCCAAAACCGCGCCGTTGAGATAGATGTTCTCGCGGCCTGAAAGCTCCGGGTGAAATCCGGTGCCGATTTCGAGCAGGCTTGCGACGCGGCCTCGAAGCGTGACGCGTCCCGCCGTCGGCTCGGTGATGCGGCTCAATACTTTGAAAAGCGTGCTCTTGCCCGCGCCGTTATGGCCGATGATGCCGACGACATCGCCCTCATCGACCTCGAACGAGACATTGCTGAGCGCCCAGAATTCCTCGACCTCGTCGCCTTGCACGACCTGCCTGCCGCGCACGATGTCGACGGCCTTGCGGGCCGTGCTGCGCATGCCGCGGACGATCGCCTCTCGCAGCACCGGTTGGGCGCCGCGCCGCGCTCGATGCCCGACCAGATAGCGCTTGGACACATTCTCGACGGAAATGACCGGTACTGGCATCTCGAGCGATCCAATCCCCCTTACAGCAGATCGGCGAAGCCTTTTTCAGTCTTTCGGAACCGGCGGATTCCGAACCACAGGAAGAACGCGACGACGGCAATGCTGATGACGAAGCTTTGCGGATCGAGCCGGCCCTGCCCCCCAAGGACGCTCCAGCGGAACCCGTCGATCACCCCCACCATCGGATTGAGCGAATAAAGCGGCCGCCACGCCGCGGGAACGATGCTGGAGCTGAATCCCACCGGGGATACGTACAGACCGAGCTGAACGATGAAAGGGACGATGATGCGGAAGTCGCGATATCGGACGTTGAGCGAGGTGACCCACAGCGCCGGGCCGATGCTCGCCAGAAAGGCAAGCGCCACGAAAAGAGGCAGGGCCAGGATTTGCCAGCCGGGCGCAAACCGGTACCAGATCATCATCCCGACCAGGATCACGAAGGTTATGAGGAAGTCGACGAACGACACCACGACCGTCGCGGTCGGCACGATAAGGCGCGGAAAATAAACCTTGCTGATCAGGTTGGCGTTGCCGATGAGACTGTTTGACGCTTCGGCGAGACCGCTCGAGAAGAAGGTCCACGGGAGCATGCCGGCGAACACCATGAGCGGATAGGGCGCGTCGCCGTCCGATGGCAATTTGGCGATGTGGCCAAACAACACCGTGAAGATCACCATCGTCAGAAACGGCCGGATGAGCGCCCAGGCCATGCCGATCACGGTTTGCTTATAGCGGACGGCAATGTCGCGCCATGCAAGCACGTAGAACAGCTCCCGATAGCGCCACAGATCGCGCCAGTAGTTGCGCTCCCGCAGGCCCGGCTCAATGACAACGATGTCGGACATGAAATCTTAGCCAATTCGACGATGATCGCGCCTGACTTTAGGTTAAAGACCTTTATAATCGATAAATCAACGGGTCCTCGGACATCTTCGGGATTCGAACGGAAGTCATTCTTTTTGTTCTCGTATCCACAAATAAGGGTGCCGATTGCCGATTGACAGAAACTTCATTCTATCGACTTATCGAAATAACAAACCGTGAGATTCATTAAATTGTCGTCTTCGGATAATGAAGACCCCCTGACGGTCGCCGACGTGGCGGGGACGGGGCCGGAAGGGGGCCGGGGCGGATCTCCCAGGGCCGGGCCTCAGGTCCGACGGTCGCTGATCCTGTCCTTTGCCGAACGCTACGCCTCCATCATCGTCAATGTTCTGGCCACCACCCTCCTTGCGCGACTCCTGACCCCGCAGGATTACGGCATCTACACGGTCGGCGTCGTGGTGGTCGGATTTGCGTCGACGCTCGGCGATTTCGGCGTGGTCAGCTTCCTCACTCAAGAGAAGAACCTGACCGAAAGCCAGGTGCGCACGGCTTTCGGCATATCGATCTTGATTGGATTGGTCATGGGGATGGCCATCGCTCTGTCGAGCGGATGGGTGGCCGATTTCTATGGCAGCGCCGGCTTGCGCACGGTCCTGCTGGTCCTCTCGATCAACTTCGTGCTTCAGCCGTTTGGCTATGCGGTGCTCGCTTTGTTGCGGCGGGAGATGAATTTCGCCGCAATGTTTTGGATCAGCCTGGGCTCGACAATCGTCAATCTCGTAGCGTCGATTGGGCTGGCGCTCTATGGACAAGGGTATATGAGCCTTGCGTGGGGAAGCCTGGCGGGTTCCGTCGTCCTCTGCGCCATGGCTTCCGCCTTGCGGCCCAAGGGAATTCGCCTGAGCCCTTCGCTCAGAAACTGGCGCCCGATCACTTCCTTTGGCCTGGTCGCGATGGCCGGTATCTTGGTGAACTCCATCGGCTCGCGGATGCCGGAGCTGGTGATCGGGCGGCTCCTTGGGGTAAGCGCCGTCGGACTCTTCGGTCGGGCCGACGGGATCACCACCATGTTCAACCGCATGGTGACGGGAGCGGTGGCTCCCGTCGTGATCTCGACATTCGCCATGCAACATCGTATGGGCGATCCGCTGAAGGAGAATTTCCTGAACGGCATCGCGTTGATGACGGGGATCGGCTGGCCGTTCTTCGCCTTTCTTGCTCTCATGACCTCGCCGATCTTTCACATCCTGTTCGGCTACGGGTGGGACCAGGCGATCCCGATCGGGCGGGTCCTTTGCATCGCCGCCTCGATCGTGATGATGGCGGACCTGAACGGCATGGCGATCCAGGCGACGGGCGCCATGAAATGGAACCTGATCGCGCATCTGATCATCCAACCGGTTGCCGTGGTCCTGGTCATCGTATCGGCGCAATTCAATCTCCTGGTCGTGGCGGCGGGACAGATCGTCACGGCGGCGGTGACTGTGGTCGTCTTCTATCGGATCATCGATCGGCTGATCGGGGTCTCCTTGGGAGATGTGATCCGGCGGTCGGCGAAGAGTGCGGGCGTCACCTTGTGTTCGATCATTGCGCCGATCATCGTCGTTTCCTTGATGCGGACCGATCCCAGTCATGTCTGGACGCCCTTGATCATCGCGGCGGCGGGGACGGCGGCGGGCTGGCTGATCGGCGTGTTGCTGTTTCGTCACGATCTCCGCAAGGAGATTTTGACCATGGCGGCAAAGGTGTCGCCGCGTTTCGCCTAGCGCGGCCAGGCAGCGATCGTTGGAGACGGCAATCCGTGGCTTGGCCCGAACGTCACGTTTCGATCCTTTCCTTCGTCACCGCGCTCTGCCTCGCTTTGTCATTCGGGCACGCGGCTGCAAGGACGATCCTGGTCGGACCCCATCGAGAATTGAAGCTGCCGAGCGAGGCGGCGAAAGTCGCCGCCGACGGCGACACGGTGGTGATCGACCCGAAAAAAGGCGGGTATGACGATTGCGCGATTTGGACGCAAAGCGGCCTCACCATCGAAGGGCGAAGCGGAGGCGTCGCGTTGGTCCACGCGATCTGTGACGGGAAGGCCATCTTCGTCATCGACGGGCGCGACACGACGATCCGCAACCTCACCTTTGCGCGCGCGCGAACCCGGAGCGGCAACGGTGCCGGCATTCGTCAGGAAGGCGCCAATCTTCGCGTCGAAGACAGCCGGTTCATCGACGACGAGGACGGAATCCTCGCGGCTTCCGACCCGACGAGCGCAATCACCATCGCGAACAGCACTTTCATCGGCGATGGCGCTTGCGTCCAGGACGAGGGGTGCGGTCACGGGATATATGTCAACGTGGTCGGGCTCCTCCACGTCGAGCACAGCGTCTTCCGGGACACGCGCCACGGGCATCACATAAAATCCCGCGCGCTCCGTACCGAGATCCTGGACAACGTTATCTCGGACGGACCCGCCGGCAATTCGAGCTATCTCATCGACATTCCCAACGGCGGGGCGGTGACGATCAGCGGCAACCGGTTGGAGAAAGGCCCAAGATCGGAGAATCACACATGCGCGATCGCGATCGGATTTGAAGGCGAGCGCAATCCCACGCCCGCGATCGTCGTCTCGGGCAACAGCTTCACCAACGACATGACGACGAGGACGATTTTCTTGAAGAACGAGACGACCACACCGGCACGGCTAATTCGGAATGTGATGAAGGGGGATGTCGACCTGTTTTACGGAGCGGGGTCTGCCAGCTAAAAGCGGTCCCGCCGCCCCCGCATCCCCAAGGAGCGTCGCCATCGTGTTGGAAGGCTTCACCCGCACCGAGATCGAGACGTCGGGCACCCGCATTGTCGCGGTCAAGGGCGGCAGCGGACCGCCGCTCCTCCTGATGCATGGCAATCCCTTCAGTCATCTCTCCTGGCGCAAGATGGCGCCCAGCCTTGCGCGCCATTACACGCTGGTCTGCACCGATCTGCGCGGCTACGGCGACAGCGGCAAACCCGCGGGCGGCGATCGCCATGTGAACTATTCGTTCCGTGCCATGGCGCAGGACCAGGTGGAGGTCATGGCGGCGCTGGGATTTGATCGCTTTTTCGCCGCGGGCCATGACCGGGGCGCGCGCGTGCTGCACCGAATGTGCCTGGACTGGCCAGAGAAGGTCGGGCGCGCGGCCCTTCTCGACATACTTCCGCAGCATTTTCTTCTCAACCACGTCAATCGCGATTTCGGCATCTTTTCGTGGCACTGGTTCTTCATGGTTCAGCCTTTCGATTTTCCCGAGCGGCTTATGCTCGCCGATCCCGAGTTCTTCCTGCGCAAGAAGCTGGCCAAGACCGCGCAAGGCCTGAACTTCTTCGATGCGGATGCGCTGGCCGAGTGGATCCGCTGTATGCGCGACCCGGCGACGGTCCATGCCATGTGCGAGGACTATCGCGCCACTTTCACGGTCGATCTTGAAATGGACACGGCTGATTTCGAAGCCGGGCGCCGGATCGAGTGCCCGACCCTCATCCTTTGGGGCGCCACTGGTGGCGTCGGCCGCAATCAGTACAGCCCGACCGAGGTGTGGCCGCTTTATGCGCGCGATATCCGGCGCATGACGACCGTCCCGTCGGGTCACTATCTCAGTGAGGAGGCGCCGACCGAGACCGCGGCGGAACTCGACGCCTTTTTCGGCGCGGCGTGAAGGCGCAGCCCCATCGGGTTGCAAGCGTAGAGCCCGTGTGTTAGAAACCGCCGCGCTTTGCGGGCAGGGCCTGGGCGGGCGCCAAGGGCGGTAAAGTGCGCGGAACCGCCAGCCAATTCCTGCATTCCGGCAATCCTGGGCGCTTCGTCGCACTTACGCGAGGGTTCATCTGACGTGGCATCGGAAGCGACAGGCTCAGGGGGGCTGGCCGAGCGCTATGCGACCGCTTTGTACGCGCTCGCGGACGAAAACAAGGCGCTCGACGCGGTCGCGGCGGATCTCCGGGGTCTGCAGACACTGCTCGATGATAGCCCGGACCTGCGGCGCCTGATCCGCAGTCCGGTCCTTGCCCGCACGCAACAAGGCAAGGCGATGGCCGCGCTCGCCGAGCGCGCCGCACTCACCCCGATGACGCGCAACTTCCTGGGGCTGCTCGCGCGCAACCGCCGTCTCTTCGCGCTCCCGCAGATGATTGGCGCGTTCCTGGCCGAGCTCGCCGCGCGCCGCGGAGAGGTGACGGCCGCGGTCGTTGCGGCTCAGGAGCTGAGCCCGGAGCAACGCGAGCGCTTGGGCGAGCAGCTCCGCAAATCCGTCGGCCGCAGAGTGGCGATCGATGTCCGCGTCGATCCCGCCCTGGTCGGCGGCCTTGTCGTCAGGCTCGGTTCGCGCATGGTCGACGCGTCACTCAGGACCAAGCTCCATCGATTGGAGCGGGCCATAAAGGGGGTTGGGTAAATGGATATCCGCGCGGCGGAAATCTCCGCCATCCTGAAACAGCAGATCGCCGAGTTCGGCAACGAGGCCGACGTCGCCGAAGTGGGCCAAGTGCTGTCCGTCGGCGACGGCATCGCCCACATTTATGGCCTCGACCAGGTCCAGGCCGGCGAAATGGTCGAATTCCCCAATGGAGTCAAGGGGATGGCCCTCAACCTCGAAAGCGACAACGTGGGCGTCGTGATCTTCGGGGACGATAGCGGGATCAGCGAGGGCGAGACGGTGAAGCGCACCGGCGCCATCGTCGATGTGCCGGTGGGACGTGGGCTTCTCGGCCGCGTGGTGGATGCGCTGGGCAATCCGATCGACGGCAAGGGCGAGCTCAAAGACGTCACCCGCACGCGCGTCGAGGTGAAGGCGCCTGGCATCGTGCCGCGCCGCTCGGTGCACGAGCCGGTGCAGACGGGGTTGAAGGCGATCGACGCGCTGGTGCCGATCGGCCGCGGCCAGCGCGAGCTCATCATCGGCGACCGCCAGACCGGCAAGACCGCCGTCGCGATCGATGCATTCCTCAACCAAAAGGCGATCAATGAATCGGGCGACGAGGGACGCAAGCTCTATTGCGTCTATGTTGCCGTCGGCCAGAAGCGTTCGACGGTGGCCCAGATCGTCAAGACGCTTCAGGATTACGGCGCGCTCGACTATTCGATCGTGGTCGCGGCGACGGCCTCGGAACCCGCGCCGCTGCAATTCCTTGCGCCCTATGCCGGCTGCGCGATGGGCGAGTATTTCCGCGACAACGGCATGCACGCCGTCATCGTCTATGACGACCTGTCGAAGCAGGCGGTCGCCTATAGACAAATGTCCCTACTCCTGCGCCGGCCGCCCGGTCGCGAAGCCTATCCAGGGGACGTGTTCTACCTCCACTCACGGCTTCTGGAACGCGCCGCCAAGATGAACAGCGATCACGGCTCGGGGTCGCTGACCGCGCTTCCGATCATCGAGACCCAGGCGGGCGACGTTTCCGCCTATATCCCGACCAACGTGATCTCGATCACCGACGGGCAGATCTTTCTCGAGACGGATCTCTTCTATCGTGGCATCAGGCCTGCCATCAATGTCGGCTTGAGCGTGAGCCGCGTCGGTTCGGCGGCACAGATCAAGGCGATGAAGCAGGTAGCCGGGCGCATCAAGCTCGAGCTCGCGCAGTACCGCGAGATGGCCGCGTTCGCGCAGTTCGCGTCCGACCTCGATGCTGCGACACAGCGTCTTCTGGCGCGCGGCGCACGCCTCACGGAGCTGTTGAAGCAACCGCAATTCTCGCCCATGGCGGTCGAAGAGCAGGTCGTTTCGATCTTTGCCGGCACGCGCGGCTATCTCGACAAGGTCGGGATCGCCGACGTGGTTCGGTACGAGGCCCAGATGCTCGGCGACCTCAAGGCGCGAGCGCCCGAGATATTGCAGTCGATCCGCGACAAGCGCGAGCTCACCTCCGATACGGAAAAGGGGCTCGTCGCCTTCCTCGACGGGTTCTCCGCCACGTTCGCCTGAGCCCATGCCCAGCCTCAAGGATTTGCGGCTCCGGATCCGCAGCGTCCGTTCGACGCAAAAGATCACGTCGGCGATGAAGATGGTCGCGGCATCACGCTTGCGACGGGCGCAAGAGCAGGCCGAAGCGGCGCGGCCTTATGCCGCCCGCATGGAGCGGATGCTCGGCTCGCTCGCCAGAAATCTTGCCGGGCGTCCCAACGCACCACCCCTTCTGGCCGGTACCGGCAACGAGCGGACCCATCTTCTCGTCGTGGCGTGCTCGGACCGCGGGCTGGCCGGCGGCTTCAATGCGACAATCCTGCGCGAGGCGCGGCGCACCATTAGGGAACTGACCGGCGCGGGCCGCGAGGTAAAGCTCCTCACCGTCGGCCGAAAGGGCCGCGATTCACTGCGCCGCGACTATGGCCGACTGATCGTGGAAAGTTTGACCGACGTGGGGCGGCCGCGCCTTACCTTTGCCGCGGCGGACGACGTGGCGAAGCGGCTTCTCCTCCGGTTCGAGGCGGGAGAGTTCGATCGCACCACAATCATCTACAACCGGTTCCAATCGGCGATGACCCAGATCGTCACAAGGCAGCAGCTCATCCCGTTTCCGCCGCCTGCGTCCGCGGGCGAGCAGGGGGATTCGGGGGGCATCTATGAGTTCGAGCCTGATGAGGAAGAGATCCTCAAAGAGCTGCTGCCGCGCGCCCTTGCAGTCCAGCTTTTCACCGCGCTGCTCGAAAACGCGGCGAGCGAACAAGGGGCGCGCATGACCGCCATGGACAATGCGACGCGCAATGCCGGCGAGATGATCGACCGGCTCAACATGACCTACAACCGCACGCGCCAAGCCTCCATCACCAAGGAATTGATCGAGATCATTTCGGGCGCCGAGGCGCTCTAGAGGACGAGAGATCATGGCTAAGAACACGATCGGCACCATCACCCAGGTCATCGGTGCCGTGGTCGACGTGAAGTTCGAGGGCGAGCTGCCTTTGATCCTCAACGCACTCCATGCCCAGAACCAAGGCAAGCGGCTCGTGCTCGAGGTTGCCCAGCACCTTGGCGAGAACACTGTGCGGACCATCGCAATGGACACGACCGATGGGCTCGTCCGCGGCGCCGAAGTGGTCGACACCGGAGATCCGATCCGGGTCCCTGTGGGACCCGAAACTCTAGGCCGCATTTTGAACGTGGTCGGCGAACCGGTCGACGAGCGGGGCCCGGTCAATGCCAAGTCCTATTTGCCGATCCATCGCGCGGCGCCTGAATTCATCGACCAGTCGACCGAAGCGGAGATTCTCGTCACCGGTATCAAGGTTGTGGACCTGCTGGCGCCCTACGCGCGCGGCGGCAAGGTAGGGCTGTTCGGCGGTGCTGGGGTCGGCAAGACCGTCATCATCATGGAGCTCATCAACAATATCGCCAAGGCGCATGGCGGCTACTCGGTCTTCGCCGGCGTGGGCGAGCGGACGCGCGAAGGCAACGATCTTTACCACGAGATGATCGAATCGAAGGTCATCATACCGGACGGGCCAGGCTCGAAGGCGGCGCTGGTCTATGGGCAGATGAACGAGCCGCCGGGCGCTCGCGCACGGGTGGGGCTCGCGGGCCTGACGCTCGCCGAGTATTTCCGCGACGAGGAGGGGCAGGACGTGCTGTTCTTCGTCGACAACATTTTCCGCTTCACGCAGGCCGGCTCCGAAGTCTCGGCGCTCCTCGGCCGCATTCCTTCGGCGGTGGGGTATCAGCCGACGCTCGCGACCGACATGGGGCAGCTACAGGAGCGGATCACGACGACGCGCAAAGGCTCGATCACGTCGGTGCAGGCGATCTATGTCCCGGCCGACGACCTGACCGATCCGGCGCCGGCGACGTCGTTCGCCCATCTCGACGCTACCACCGTGCTGTCGCGCCAAATCGCCGAGCTTGGCATCTATCCCGCGGTCGATCCGCTCGATTCGACCTCGCGCATGCTCGATCCGCGCGTTGTCGGCGAGGAGCATTATCGTGTGGCCCGCGACGTGCAGCGAGTGCTGCAGACCTATAAGTCGCTGCAGGACATCATCGCGATCCTGGGCATGGACGAGCTATCCGAAGAGGATAAGCTGACGGTCTCGCGCGCGCGCAAGATCCAGCGCTTTCTGTCCCAGCCCTTCCATGTCGCCGAGGTGTTCACGGGCACGCCAGGCGTGTTCGTGAAGCTTGAGGACACGATCAAAGGCTTCAAGGACATCGTGGCCGGCGAATATGACGAGCTTCCGGAAAGCGCGTTCTACATGGTCGGCACGATCGAAGAGGCGACCGAGAAGGCCCGCAAGATCGCGTCCGAGGCGTCGTGATGGACGGCAAGCTCCAGTTCGAGCTGGTCTCGCCCGAGCGGCTCCTTGTTGACCAGCCGGTCGGCATGGTGGTGGTGCCGGGCACGGAGGGGAATTTCGGCGTGCTGCCGGGACATGCGTTGTTCATCTCGACGGTGCGGCCGGGGATCATTGACGTCTATGCCGACGGCATGCCCACCATCACCGAGCGCATCTTCATTTCGGGCGGGTTCGCCGAAGTGACGCCGGAGCGGTGCACAGTCCTCGCGGACGAAGCCGAGCCCTTGTCGACGCTCGACCGCGCCCAGATCGAGGGCGAGGCGCGCAACCTCGAAAGCACGGTCGCCGGCCTCAAGGATCAGGCCCAGCGCGCGTCGGACAATGACCGCGAGGAAATCCAGGTCGAGCTTCTCGTGGCCGAACGCCGCCTCGCCGTGGCTCAGGCGAAGCTCGCGGCACTGGCCGCCGCGACAAGCGGGCATTGACGCGGGAACCCGGCCCTCACGACCGCGCGCGGTCGACCTCGTCCTTCAAGTGGCCCCAGATGCCATAGACGATCTCGCCATAGCGCGGATCGTGGCGTAGCTCGAGAACGTTGCGCGGGCGTTCCAAAGGCACATCGATGATCGTCTTGGCGCGACCGGGGCTCGCGCTCATCACCATGATCTTGTCACCCAAGGTCACGGCCTCGTCCACGCTGTGGGTGATGAAGACGACCGTCTTCTTGTCGGCTTCCCAGATGCGCAACAGCTCTTGATGAAGGATCGTGCGGTTCTGCTCGTCGAGGGCGGAGAACGGCTCGTCCATCAGAAGTATCTCGGGATCATTGGCAAAAGCGCGCGCGATCGAGACACGTTGCCGCATGCCGCCCGAAAGCTGATGGGGATAGAGATGGGCGTAGCGGGCGAGGCCGGTGCGGTCGAGCCATTGCTTGACGACAGCATTGATCTCGGCCTTCGCGGCCTTGCGCATCTTCAGCCCATAGGCCGCGTTCTCCCATACGGTCATCCAGGGGAAAATGGAATCGCCCTGGAACACCATCGAGAATTGCGGCCGCCCGCGCGCCGGCTCCGCCAACTCCACCGCGCCGCTTGTGATCTGTTCAAGTCCGCCCAAGATGCGCAACAAGGTGGTCTTGCCGCAGCCGGACGGGCCGACAATGACGAAGAACGTTCCTTCGGCGATATCGATCGAGACATTCTCGATCGCCTTGAGGCCACCGAAATGCTTGTGGAGCGAGCGGATCCGGATCTTCGCCGGCGGCGCGGAGACGCTCGCCGCGCTCAGGGTTCGGCCTTCCAAGGAATCAACCATCGCTCGAGCTCGTTGAGACCCAAAGTCATCACGAAGCCGATGATCGCGATGACGAACAATCCGACATACATGCGCTCGACCGAGAAGGTCTCCCACGCGCTCCAGATCATATAGCCGATGCCGCTTTTGGCGCCCACCATTTCGGCGATGGCGATCAGGATGAGGCCCAAACCGGCGCCGAGCTTCACTCCGGTCATGATGAAGGGCAGCGCGCCCGGAAGCGCGATGGTCCGGAATGTCTCCCACCGTCCGGCTTTGAAGCTTTTGCCGACGTCCAGATAGATCTTGTTGATCTGGAGCACGCCGGCGGTCGAATTGATCGCGATCGGATAGAAGACGCCGATCGCCACCATCACCACCTTGGACATCTCGCCGAGGCCGAAGATCAGCAGGATCAGCGGCAGGATCGAGCTTTTCGGGATCGGGTAGGTTGCCGCGATCAGCGGGTCGATGGAGGCCCGAATGGGACGCGAAATGCCCATGACGATACCGAGCACCAGCGCGGGCACGCCTCCC
>Ga0335073_10012586_pt1 | contig 11878 bp, 13 predicted proteins | sample Lox_Sample_22_FD_207093 | JGI IMG/M metagenome (GOLD analysis project Ga0335073, IMG submission 207093) | Soil microbial communities from Loxahatchee National Wildlife Refuge, Florida, United States - Lox_Sample_2.2 | ecosystem: Environmental > Terrestrial > Soil > Wetlands | place: USA... | reverse complement strand
GGCGTACCTGCATACCGGCGAACTGAACGGCGCGAAGCACTTTGCTCTTTGGCCGCTCGCGCACGCAGCGCAATCCTGCTTCGGAACCGACTCGTGGCCGAGCCATGTCCCAGCGCCTCAGGCCTGGATCGAATTCGATGTTGAAGACGTCGCCAAAACCACCGAAGAGCTCGAATCCCAGGGCTATCAAATGCTCATCAGGAATAAGAAAGAACCCTGGGGCCAGACCGTCAGCCGCTTCATCTCCCCTGAAGGCCTCCTGGTCGGAATCACCTTCACTCCCGCGCTGCGTTAAGCCTGGTCGTGAACCTTTCAGTGTCCCCGCTTCCGGTTCCCGGCTTCGGTGTTCTCAGCCTCCAGCTTCCCGCTCACCCCAGCGCCCGGTCCAGGTGCGTATACCCACCGTCCACCACGATGTTCTGCCCCGTCGTGTGCCCGCTCTGCGTCGGGGACAGCAGGAACACCGTCATCGCAGCGATCTCCCGAGCCTCCGTGAACCGGTGTCCCAGCGGGATCCGCCGCGCAATCGTCTCCAGCGCCGCCTGCGGATCGGGCCGCGACGCGATCCAGCGCTCGTAGAGCGGCGTCATCACCTCCGCCGGCAGCACAGAGTTGGCACGAACCCCACAGGGCGCCAGCTCGGCCGCCCACTCCCGCGTCAGCGCCAGTTGCGCGCCCTTAGCCGCCGCATAGGCCGATGTCCCGCCCTGCCCGGTAAGCGCCACCTTCGAGCTGATGTTCACAATCGAGCCCCGCGACGCCTTCAGCATCGGCAGCGCGTGGTGCGCCATCGCGTAGTAGTGCACCAGGTTCTGCTGCAGGCTCTCCAGAAATCGCTCCGGCGTTCCCGACTCCAGACCCACCCCATCGTTCGCGCCCGCGTTGTTCACCAGCCCCAGCAGCTTCCCGTAGCGCTCGCGCACGTAGTCCACCGCCCGCTTGCACTGCGCCACCTCTGCCAGATGCGCCTCGACGAAATCGCACTTGCGGCGCGTGTTCAGCATCTCCGCCAGGAAATTCTTCACGTTGTCGGAAGCGCGGCTTACCACCACTACCGTCGCGCCCTCATCCAGACACGCCCGCGTGATGGCCTGCCCGATGCCGGCCCCCCCGCCCGTTACCACAATCACACCGTCATGCAGCCCGAGATCCATGCAGGAAGAATACTGCCCGTCACCCTCCCGGTTCTCCCTCCGCGGGATTCTTCCCATCACCCCACTCCCAGGTACGCCAGGAACCTGCCCGGTTAATCTCACCGTTATATGCAAGTGCGCATTTGCATCGAACCTCGTTCTGCCGATATAGATAGGAATGGATTCTGCAGTGAGTTCAGCATCCCCCGCCAGCGAATGCGTCGGTCTGACCATCGACGCGCGATTCCCCCTGCTCCGATGGCTGGGCGGAACTGAGCACAGTAGTGTCTTCCTCACCCAGATCGAAGCGACTCCACCCCGCAGGGGCGCCCTGAAGCTGGTTTCGGGCCGTGCGACGGATACCGAACACCTCCTCGCCCAATGGGCCGCCGCGGCCAAACTCTCCCACCCCCACCTCCTGCGTATCTTCCACGTCGGACACTGCGACATCGACGGCGAAGACTACCTCTACGTCGTCACCGAGTGCGCCGACGAGATACTCTCCGATCTCCTGGCCTCGCGTGCGCTTACGCCCGAGGAAGCGACCGAAATGCTCAACCCCGTGCTCGACGCGCTCTCCTGGCTTCACGCGCGCGGCCTCGTCCACGGTCATCTCCAGCCCTCCAACATCATGGTCATCGACGAGAGCGTCAAGCTCTCCGTCGACGGATTCCGCACCGTCGGTCAGTCCAAACAGTCCGGCGGCTACGATGCTCCTGAAGTCGCCGCCGCGCAGATCTCTCCGGCCGTCGACATCTGGTCCCTCGGCGTCGTTCTCACTGAAGCTCTCACCCTGCGCCCGCCCGTCTGGAATGCAGCGCGAACCGCACAACCAGCCGTTCCCATTCCCGAGCCTTTCTCCACTCTCGTGCGCGGCTGTCTGCAGATCGACCCGGCACGCCGCCCTACCCTGAGTGAACTCCGGGCCTTCCTCCAGCCGGCAACCGGCGTCGCGTCGGAACCCCTTGCCGGCGACGCGCCCCGCAGCATCAACGCAATACGTCAGCAGCTGATCGATGCCGCGCACGACGAAGTCGAGCCTCCGGCCCGCCGCACACCCGCCTTGCCCGCCAAACGCAAGATGATCCTCACCGGAGCCGTCGTGGTTCTGGGCGGCGTGATCGGCGCCGTCGTCCTCGCTTCGCACCACACCCAGCCATCGCCTCCCGCCGCTGAGCAATCATCGGCTCCACAACCATCCGCTCAGCAGCCGCCCGCACCCCAGGTCTCGGCACCCCAAACTCCCGCACCTCAGGCCGCTGCCCCGGCACCTGCCGCCAGCCAGCCCGCTCCTCCCAAAGCCGCAGTGGTTCCACCGGCCGCGCCTCAAACTCCGAAGCCATCCGCCCCGGCAGCCTCATCCGCGCAATCCCCGGCGCCTGAGTCTCCGTCTCCCCAGCCTCCAACTCCGCAAGCAGCACCCCCAACCGGTTCCGTGGTCAGGGGCACAGTCGCTTTCCGCACCACACCGGACGTCCCTCAGCACATCCTCGATACCATTCAGGGTCACGTCCGCGTGAGAGTCCGCGTGCAGGTCGATCCAAACGGCCAGATCACCGACGCCGCCCTCGACGACCCAGGCCCGAGCCACTACTTTTCGGCCAAAGCTCTCGCCGCCGCGCGCAACTGGAAATTCACCCCCGCGCAGTCCGATGGCCACGCCGTCGCCAGCACCTGGATGCTCCACTTCTCCTTCGGTCCAACCGATACCACCGTGACCCCCCTCGAAACCGCCCCTTAGCCTGTTTCTGAAATTCTTCTACCTGTCATCCCGAAGCGAGCGCCCTGGGGCCCCATCGAAGATGGGGCAGGCGAGCGAGGGACCTGCTTTTGTTTCGATGAAATATGAAGAGATCTCTGAAATAGCACACTTGCCTTGGCGCCGCGCAAAACGGCGTGCCCCAGCGAATTCCCCATCCGTAACCAACCGCGGGATTTTCGATAGATCGGCAGTCACCGCGGCCCATTGTCGGACCGGCCACCCCCCATGCGACTTCAATGGAATTGTTCTCAATGGTTCCTGAAGGCACACTGTGACTCAGGTCACAGACCCCCAGGAGAAACCATGATCGCCACCATTCGCCCCATTCTCAACAATCTGCTGAACGATCAGTCCGGTCAGGACCTGATCGAGTATGCCTTAATCGCCGGCCTGGTTGCCGTTGGAGCCATCGCTTCCATGGCCTCTCTTGCAACTCAGATTTCCGGCGAGTTCAACACCATTGGCAATAGCCTCTGACGCCAGGGCAAAGCCCACGCTCGATCTTCCTGATCCGTTCTGATCCGATGCTGCGCGCTGGTCTTTGTCCACGAGGCGTCAGCGTCACTCTTGGGCGGGTCGGTTGCCGAGCCGATCGGCGGCCCGGCCCAGCCGGGACTCCCATCTCTTCTGCCACTCATCCGCCTTCGTCCGCTGATCCGGATTCAGTACCGTTGTATAGATCTTCGCCTGGAGCTGCTCTTTCTCCGTCAGCAAAGCCGCGATCGTAGCGGCCTCGCGATCCGCAGTCTCTTTCACTTTTCCCGGGTCCGGATTTCCCTGCGCCGCCAGCGCATCCATCTCCTTGTTTTCGTCCAGGAATTCGCGCATGTGTGCGGAAAGGCTCGGCCGTTCCGCCTCCCAGAGCGTTCGAATCTGCTTCCGCTGTGCTGAACTCAGCTTCAATTCGCGCGCCAGATACCCGGCCGGCCCGGCGTGATACCACCGATAGCCGCCCCAGCCTCTCTCGGCTCGCGCATTCGCTCGAAGTGAGACAAAGGTCATCAGCCCCAGCACCACCGCGACCGTGGACCATAATGCGATTCGTTTCATACATGCACCTCTTGACTCCATCTGACAGAGACACCTGGATTCCGCAGCGACTCCGAACCAAAATCAACGTTCCCGGCCATACTGCCTCTGTCTACCTTTGGGCTATGGACACGGTCTTCTGCGCAGAGGACTTGTTGGCCACGATCCTCTCCTGCCCTGGCTTGTGAACGAATTCGCTGAACGTATCCGTGCCCGGAAAATGGACCTGGTCCAGAACGCTGCCCTCTCCCGACTTCCGGAAGACCACATACCCCTGCTCTTCGGTTGCGGCTTGGCGGGCAGGGAACACACTGAACAGCCTTTCGCCGCCGGTTTTCACATTGACGACTGAAAGCACCATTGGATCGAATGCCTGGCTGAATCGGTAGGTTCCAGGGGCAAAGGTCTCCGTCCCTGCGGTAAACGCATTGCGAACGGTGACGGTGATAGCAAGCTCGCTCTGTGCCTGCAGGTTCGGCGCAAAGCTTCCGCCGACCAGCAGTACGGCGGCCAGCGATGGAACGGCAAGTAGACTTAGGCGCTTCATAGTTTCTCCATTCGAAGGGCAAGTTGGGATTCACGTCCGTGCCGAGTTCGCGATGAAGCAACTCGCCACGCTTCGATTGCAACAGCCGCTCCAGGAGCGTGCGATATAGGTTGGTGAAGCTAAGTAAAGTTGTGTAAAGAGAGATCCGCCGGCGGTGCGATCGTCTAGCATCGGATTCAGGAGCAGAAGGCGAAGCAGGATGGACCGGGTTCTTCTCGTCGACGACGATGTTCAGCTCTGCAAGCTTCTTGCCGAACGACTATCCACAGAAGGCTTCGTCATGGATACAGTGCACAACGGGCCGCGCGGCCTGGAGTGCGCTCTTTCCATGGAATATGCCCTGGTGGTTCTGGACCTCATGCTGCCCGGCATGACCGGTCTCGATGTCCTGCGGCGGCTCCGCAAAGTCTCCCCCATCCCGGTGCTCATCCTCACCGCGCGAGGCGACGACGCAGATCGTATTCTCGGTCTGGAGATGGGGGCAGATGACTACGTTCCCAAGCCCTTCAACCCGCGTGAGCTCATCGCCCGCGTCCGCGCTATTCTCCGGCGCACCAGCCGCGCCGCTGCCTCGGCCGCGCCAGTCGTGCTCGGCGACCTTCGCATCGATCCGGCAGTCCGCGAAGCATGGTTACAGGACGCGTCCCTCAGTTTGACCAGCGTCGAGTTCACCCTGCTCGAAGTCTTCATGCGCGATCCCGGTCGCATTCTTTCTCGCGAACAACTCACCGAATCGGTTCTGGGGAGAAAGCTGGGGCCTTTCGATCGCGTCATCGACGTTCACGTCAGCAACCTGCGCAGGAAACTGGGAGTGCCTCAGGACGGCCAGCGCATCAAAGCAGTTCGCGGCAGCGGCTATCTGTTCGCATCGCGTCCCAACGCGAAGGACGCGCAGCGTGCGTAGCCTTTTCCTGAAGATCTTCTTTTGGTTCTGGGCTACGGTCGTTGCCATCGGCGTTGCCCTCATCCTCACCTTCATCCTCGAACCGAGAAGTGTGCCGTCGCGCTGGCACGCAACCCTCGCCGACACCGCCCGCTACTCAGGCCTGATCGCGGTGCAGACCGTCGAGCGCGATGGCGTCGCCTCCGCCTCCATCTATCTTCAGAGAGTCGATCGCGACACCCATCTCAAGACATGCCTGTTCGACGCTGCGGGAACCGCCCTTGCCGGCGGCGACTGCAGCTCCTTCCAGAACATGACCTCGCATGTGCCACCGGATTCATCCAGCTTCAGCATGAAGTACGGCATCGTCCGCGTCGCCCTCAGGCTCACCGGGCCCAGCGGCCGCAGGTATATCTTCGCCACCGAACTTCCCGCCGGCCCTCGTGCCGCTTTTGGCATCGGCCGTACCGCCATCCTGCTGCAGTGGGGTGTTGCTCTCCTTGTCTCCGGACTCATCTGTTCTCTGCTCACCCGCTATCTCACCGCGCCGATTCTGCGCCTCCGCGAGATGTCGCAAAAGCTCGCCGCCGGCGATCTCAGCGTCCGCACCGGTTCCGGACTCGCGCAGCGCCGCGACGAAATCGGAGGTCTTGTTCGCGACTTCAATGCCATGGCTGCCAGAATCGAAGAACTCGTCTCCCGGCAGCGACAGCTCATCTCCGATGTCTCCCACGAGTTGCGCTCCCCGCTCGCCCGGCTCAATGTCGCGCTCGATCTCGGCCGCCAAAGGAAAGGCGACGACCCAGCCTTCGACCATATGCAGGAGGACATTCGGCTTTTGGAGGAGATGATCCAGCGATTGCTGACCATCGCAAAACTGGACATCTCCGCCCCCCAGGTTCCCATGACCGATGTCGATCTGGCCGACCTTCTGTCGCAAATCGTCCGCAAAGCTGAGTTCGAGTCTCAGGATGCGAATGGCGGCATCAGCCTTACCTCAGACGGCCCATGTACTGTGCGCGGCAGCGCAGAACTCCTGCACAGCGCCATTGAGAATGTAGTGCGCAATGCCATTCGCTACACCGAGAAGGGAACCGCTGTCGAAGTTCGCCTTGAGCACGAATCATCGGCCAGCGGCGCGACCGTCCGCCTTGCCATTCGCGACTATGGACCCGGGGTTCCCGAGTCAGAACTGGTGAACATTTTCCAGCCCTTCTACCGCGTCACAGGCGCCCGCGATCGCCAGTCCGGCGGCGCCGGTCTCGGCCTCGCCATCGCCGACCGCGTCATTCGCATCCACCAGGGCACCATCCGCGCCGTCAACGCCCACCCTCACGGCCTGAGTATCGAGATCCAGCTTCCTCAATCGCAGTCCTGAGACGGAAGGGCGGGCCGCCGGCCGCCGCATGAAATCTCGTCATCTGCAGACGAATGCATTGAAGTTCCTCAAAAGCAAAGCCGGGATCCAGTTTGATCCGGCGATCGTGAAGCTGCTCGAACAGCACTATCCCGCACTGGAGCAGATGGCTCGCAGGCACACCAGCGAGATCGAGCCGCTTCGAACAAACTTATTCATCGAGCACGGCGTTGCTCCAGCCGCGGGATTCGAAGACGAAGCGATCGCGCGCGAGTCGTCACGCCCAGCCGGCGAGCGCAGCAGGGAAAAACCACCGAGTCCCGTTCCCGCCCGGATGACAGCACCCTGAAACCGGCGGGAAAGCGCATTGTGGAGGATTCCGACGAGCGTCTTCTACCCCTACTTCACTCGTCGGACTTTCCGGGATTGGGCGAATTTATCGTCGAAGGTGATCACTTCTCTCGCACCGCCTGCGAAACCAACTTCCGCGATCAGGTGATCGGCAAACCCGCCGCCCTGGCCCTCCCGGGTGGCATGCAAAGCGTTCACGGCGAGCGTCGGCGACTCCACTGTGACACCACGCGTCAGGAGCAAGCCTTCCAGAGTGAACAGGACCCGGTCTCTTTCCCACCTTCCGCGCAGCACCCAGGCCAACTCCGCCAGGACGATCAGAGGCACGAATACGCCGCCCCTTGAGCGAGCCTCCGTCAATGCTTTGCGCGCTTTTCGTGACTGAGACGCGTCATCGTTCAGAATGGCGCGCGCCCAGACATTGGTGTCTGCAACAACCATCACCAGTTCCTCCGGGCCTTGGCTTCATTCATTTCCTCAAACGTCATGGCGCTCCTGGCCTTTCCGCCCCGATCTGCCATCTTCCAAAGATCCTCAAGCTCATAAAGCACGTGCGAAGCCTGGAATCCGCCGTTCGGGGCCAGGCTGAAACGGATGCGACTTCCGGTCTGAATGCCGAGGTGATCCCGAAGCGCTTTCGGAAGCGTTACCTGCCCCTTGGAACTGACGGTCGCCTCGACGTTGGTCGCCGGGATGTAAGAATGATTCGATTCCATCGCTTACCTCCTCCTTACATTATATCCGGATATTCCTTACAGAAAGAGGTTGTTGCGAGTGTCGACCGGAACGGTTCCGGCAGTTTCAGCCGACCCCACGAAATGAGCGTGTCCCAGCGCGGCCGCGTCATTCGCATCCATCGGGACGCCATCCGCGCCGTCAACGCCCACCCTCACGGCCTGAGAATCGAAATCGTTCTTCCCCAGTCCACGTCCTGAGAATCGCCATCCGTGCTCGCACCGGCTACCCTGCTTGAGCGGCCGTCATGGTAGCATGGGCGCCTCATGTCCAGTCCCTATACCACCGCGCACCAGACTGCGCTCCTGGCATCCCTCGCCAAAGGCCAGTTCCCGCTCCTCACCGACGGCGAGCGGCCCCAGTGGGATTGCCTGCTTTCACACCTCGAAGAAGATCCGGATGCCTTCGTCGCCCTCGTCCATGCCAAGCCCGGACGCGAGGATCGATTCGCAGGCAAGACCGCCTGGGTCAACGATATGGAGATCGAGTGCGGATTCACGCGAGGAAAGGCCCTGGTCATGGCCGCCCACGCGCGCCTTTGCAGAGATCATGATGTTGCCATCAGGCCGCCGTGGCAGGGCTATATTCAGCGGCTTCGTCGCATCGCCGACGAAAGGGACTATATTCGCCCCTCCGAGATCCATCTCGACGCTCCCAATCCCGATACCGATATGGCAGGCGGCCTGGCGCCATCTTCGGTGACCATCATTCCCGACGCCGCGCTCGGCGCCACCTTCGGTTCCGTACCCGACCAGATGGTCATGGCCGACCGCTGCCCCTGCTGGGCTGCCGTGGTGCGCCGCACCTATCTGGCCAGCCCCACCAAGCCAGGTCAAAAACCCGCCCTTGGAGCGAAGCCGCACTACGTTCTCGCCCACTTGCTCAATCACAACATGAACGGACCCGGAGACGAACCCAGGAACCTCGTTCCGCTCTGGGCCAAAGCCAATCAGACGATGGAGAGGAAGGTCGAGAAGTTTACGAAAGTGGCTTTCGGCGCCGGACTAACCGTCACCTTTTCGATCGTGCTCGGCCCTCCCATGATCGAGGACGCGGCCTACAAGGCATGGTCCGATGCCATGCTCAAGGATGAGGACCTCGGTGCAGCGGAGCGGGACATCCTCGAGTGGGAGAGGGGGCTTCCCCAATTCATCGAGTGCCACGCCACCGTCGAGGACAAAAATGGCGACGTGCACCAGATTCTGGGTGGCGTGGTCCGCATTCAGAATTTTGTGCCCGCGGAACTCCCCGTCCTATGGAAGTGACCCCCGCACCGACATCCAGCTCCGCACAAACCCTCCCCGCCACGTGCTGTCATCCTGAGAGAACGGGGCCCCGAACGCACCAGGGGCCCCAAAGAGCGCCTTTGGCTCTTTGGGGTAGGTTCGGGGGTGGTGAGCGAAGGATCCGCGGTTGCTTTTTCATTCTCGTGGCCCAAAACTATCCGCGTCACATCCCCTTGCTTGCCGCTGACGGATACCCTGCGCCGCCGAAATAGCACTCAAGCGCCTCCAGCTTTCCATCTCTAAGCCGGAGATATTCCACGTTTCGGAATGACTTACCGTTCGTCGTCTGGCAAAGATATTTCACAAACGCCTCGTTGCCGTTGGTCATCACTCGCTCCAGGTCCGACCGCTCGATCAGCTTGGCCTGCGTATCCCAGCATTGCGTCTTGAAGGTGCTCCGGCTGATGTGGTCGTCGCCGGCGGCGCTGGAAAACGTGAAATTGTCGGTCATCAACGCCTCGAATTGAGGCTCGTCCTTTTCCACCCACGCCCGATACCACTTGCGCACGATTTCTTCTGTCGCCGTGTTGGTCGTTTTTGCGCCCGCGCTTGCCGTCACCAGCAGTCCTGCCGCTCCAGCCAGAGCGCACGCTCCGGCTTCGAGCGCCTTCCGCCGTGATACTCCGATCGTTGTCATGTCCATTCTCCTTTTCCGAGACTGCTGGTTAGCGGCCACCACGGCCGATTCGAAAGTCGGTCCTGCGCGTGCACGCACCGCGCCTGTGTCCGATGGCCTACGGATCGGTTGCATGCAGGAACATCGGCCTGTCTCGCACCCTCTGCTTCACCCGTTTGCCCTTGCCCGGCGGGCGCAACGACCGCAGCCACTCCACGATGTTTTCGATCCCCTCTTTCATCACCTTTGCGTCCTGGGCATTCTTGGCCAGCGAGCCGTAACCTTCGACCATGGCAATCAACAATCCTGCTGCCTGCGACGAATTGAGGTCCCGGCGCACCGTCGCACGCTTTTGACCACGCTCGAGAGCAGCGGCAACACCGTCCTGCCAGTCCTGAAATATGGTTGCGAGCCGCTGCCGGAACCCCGCGTCAAGCGGAGACATTTCCTGCGCGAGGTTCATCAGAGGACAGCCGCCGCGCACCGCCTCCGGCTGAACGGACAATTCGCGGACCACGCCGATCAAAACATCGATCGGATCCTCGCAGTTCTCCAGAGGACGCAACCACTGGGCGCGATTGTCGGGGCCAATGATCTCTTCGACGATGGCGTATCCCAGGGCTTCTTTGCTGCCGAAGTGGTGGTACAACGCCCCCTTTGTGACCCCGGCCGCCGCCGGAATGACGTCGAGGCTGGCATTCCGGAAGCCCAGCATGTAGACCTCGCGGAATGCCGCCTGCAGCAAACGTTCGCGCGTGCGTGCCGGATTGCGCGATGCAGGCTCGCCGCGTCTCGGGCGGATGCCACCCACCAGCAGAGAGATCGTGCTCTCTAACATTCGCAGCAGTATGTAACAAACGTCTCGATTGTGTCAAGACAGAGATTGCGAGCACCGTCGAACGCAACGATGTGCATATACCGATGAAACGCGGGGATGGAAAGCAGTAACAGCCACAACCAGGCCGGCCCCCATCGCGATCAACTCTTCAGTCAGATATTTGCATACTTATAAGAATGTAAGAAGAATGACAGCGCCGACCATCCAAACCTTTCGCCCCCCAACACAAAGGTCATCCAGAGAGAACGGGGCCCCGAACGTCATTACTCCAATCCTGCCATTCATGCGTCGGGTGGATTTCCGGCGTACCGATGCAGGGCACAGCCACGGTTCATCGGCGCCAAGCCGATGCGGGAGCCGCGCCGAGGGGCCAACCGTACTGGGCTACAATCAGACCAGTCGGGGCGTAGCGCAGTCTGGTAGCGCATCTGCTTTGGGAGCAGAGGGTCGGGGGTTCGAATCCCTCCGCCCCGACCATTATCCCATATATTTCAACAACTTACGCGCACAAAGATGGCGGGCAAGGATCCCTCCACCCCGACCGTCTAACCTCTTCCCTATCAATTGGTTTTACCGAGTCGCTGGTTCAGGATACGAACTTCGATGCGAAACTCGCATGGGAGAGCCTCGACCAGGGCATTATCGACACCGCAGAGTGCTGTGATGTTACGGTCTCCGCACAACCCTCGGTAATTGTTCTCCTCAAAGAGACGAATTAAGATTTAGAGCGTGAATCGCTGCTTGAGCCAGTTGAGACAGACGCAGAGACTGGTCATCGAAGACCCGGAGATACTGCGTGGCACACCTGTCATTCGGGGAACGCGCATCCCGGTGTACGACGTTGCCAGTCTGGTCGAGGCTGGCACGCCGCTGGAGGAATTGCGGGAGATTTACCCGAAGCTCACGCCATCGCAGATCGAATTGGCTTCGATGTACGCGAAAGCGAACCCCCAACGGGGCCGCCCACGACGTCGGCACCTGCCCAAGAGCCTGTCGGTCTCAATTTCCAAGAGGCGACTTCGCAGCTCCTCATTGGGAGGCTAGAAGTTTGCCGAAAATCCTGATCGACGAAAACCTGAGCCCTTCGCTGACGGCCGACGCACAGCAGAAGGGCTTTCTGTGTTCGCACGTCAACCATCTCGGCAAAACGGGCACCAAAGACTGGGAACTCAAGCGAGTCATCCTCGAGGGAGACTGGACATTCGTTACCAATAACACCACCGACTTTCGCGGGCCTGCGAATGAACCAGGCTCTTCTGGCGAATACGCGGACGTGCGCCTGCACGCCGGGTTGGTCTGCATCGACGCACCATTTGGCTTGAACCTGGATCTGCAGCGGCA
>Ga0335073_10012585_pt1 | contig 11878 bp, 11 predicted proteins | sample Lox_Sample_22_FD_207093 | JGI IMG/M metagenome (GOLD analysis project Ga0335073, IMG submission 207093) | Soil microbial communities from Loxahatchee National Wildlife Refuge, Florida, United States - Lox_Sample_2.2 | ecosystem: Environmental > Terrestrial > Soil > Wetlands | place: USA... | reverse complement strand
AAACCGCTGATTGCGGTCAATCATCTGGAAGGCCACATTCATGCTGTGCTTCTGGAGGAACGGCAGAAGGGCAACTACGAGTTGCAGTTTCCAGTGCTGGCGCTAGTGGTTTCCGGCGGACACACCCTTCTTTATCTGGCTTCCCAAAATGCGGATTCGTGGACCTATGAGAACATCGGCCACACGCGCGACGATGCGGCCGGCGAGGCATTCGATAAGGTTGCCAAGCTGCTCGGCCTCGGGTATCCGGGAGGGCCGGTGATCGATCGTCTAGCGCCACGCGGTCATCCGAACGCGGTGAAGTTTCCTCCAGCGCAAATCAAACACCGCGATCGCCGCGGACGCCACGATGGCCGGGCGGTTGATTTGGATGACGACCGCCCGCGCTTTGATTTCTCGTACAGCGGAATAAAGACAGCGATCCTCCGTTACGTCGAAACGCACGATATGCGCAGTTCGATTGAACAGCGACGGCAGTCGCTGTCTGGAATAAGCAAGCCGAGGCTCGAGGACTATCTCGCTCATTGCGATCACAAAACCCTCGATCTGGTGGCATCATTCCAGCGCGCAATCGTCGTTGATCTGGTAGAGAAAACTTTGGCTGCGGCCCAGGAATATGACGTGGCGACTCTGTTCGTCACGGGAGGTGTAGCGGCAAATCAGGAATTGCGGAAAAACTTCGAGATTGAGGCTGCCAAACGGGGCTTACCCGTTTTCTTTCCATCTCGCCCGCTCTCAACTGACAATGCGGCCATGATCGCTGCGGCGGCGTATCCGAAATTTCTAGCCAGGGATTTCGCGCAGATGGATTTCTCAGCTGAAGCAGGATTGGCCTTGCGCTAAGGAACGGCCTGATTCCGGATGGTGACGAATGCATCCGCCCTATATATCAGAATTCTTCGCGGCCGCGGATGCGCTCTTCGGTGTTCATGTCCTTGAATTCGCTGGATTCGAAGATTTCGCCGCAGTCCTTGCATTCCACAAATTCGGCATCTTCATCACGACTGACAATTTGAACGCGGAGATGCTTGCAGGGCTGCTGCGCAACTGCGCTGGGAGGAAGAGACGGCGGCTTTGGACTCATAAATCCGGAAGTGCCCCTGAAACTGCACCCGTACGAAGGGACAGGCTCGCGGGATTTCGGTCATTTTAGACTGGCCGCGACACTTGTCAAGAGATTCCACGGTGCAAGCCGACTTTCCCCTGAGCAACTCCAGTATTGACCGGGACGTCCGTTCGCCATCCGCCCGAGTTTGCCGACTGAATCGGTCGCCATTGATAAACCGTTCAGTGGGATATGGTTACCGTCCGGCGCTGGCTTTTCCGAGTTGGCTGCAAGAGCTTGTAGAAACAAATCTATCACGCTACAATAAAAGGCGATGGAAACAGTCGGATTTATATCCGACCAGTTCGGTCGTATTGAGGAAAAACAGGGTTGCTGAAACTGACGAAGAAAGCCGATTACGCCCTCATGGCCATGAAGCACTTGGCCGAGCATTCGGCACAGACTTCGCGAAGCGCGAAGGACGTAGCGGACGCTTTTGGTATTCCGCCTGAAGCGCTTGCCAAGATCCTGCAGCGCCTGGCCAAAGCCGGCTTGTTGCAATCTCAACACGGGATCAACGGCGGCTATACGCTGGCGCGCCCAGCCAACACGATTTCGGCATTCGAAGTGATTCAAGCTATCGACGGCCCACTCTTCATTACTTCCTGTGTCACAGTTCGCGGAGAGTGCGATCAGTCCGATCGCTGCAATATTCGCGAACCGCTGCGCAAGGTAAATGAGAGCATCGAGGCCGTATTGAAGCGCATCAAGATTTCGCACATGCGGGAAGAACCGGAAGAACCCGCGGCACAGGTGGTTAAGCCAGCCGAACTGGTAACCATTACGTAGGTTTGAGATATGAAGCCCGGTAGGGCAAGGATTCATCCAAGGTAGGAGAGGCAATCAATGAGCACGGACGTGAAAACTCCCCAGGTGCAAACGCAGCCATCCCAGGTTGACGCCAAGGGCATCAAGCTTCCCATTTATATGGATAACCACGCGACCACCCCCATGGACCCGCGGGTGCTGGAAGAAATGCTGCCGTATTTCATGGAGAAATTCGGCAACGCGGCCAGCCGCAATCACTCGTTCGGCTGGACCGCGGAGGAAGGCGTGGAAACCGCGCGCGAACGCATAGCGAAGCTGGTCGGCGCGACGACGAAAGAGATCATTTTCACCTCCGGCGCCACCGAGAGCGACAACCTCGCCATCAAGGGCGTCGCGGAAATGTATCGCGAGAAGGGCAACCACATTATCACCGCGGTCACCGAGCACAAGGCCGTGCTCGACACCTGCAAGCGCCTCGAGAAATACGGTTATCGCGTGACCTACCTGCCGGTTCAAAAAGACGGCTTGATCGATCTCGACGACCTGAAGCGCGCAATGGATGACAAGACCGTCCTGGTCACGATCATGGCCGCGAACAATGAAATCGGCGTGCTGCAGCCGATCGCTGAGATTGGCAAACTTTGTCATGAGCGTGGCGTGGTCTTCCATACGGACGCAACCCAAGCGGTCGGCAAGGTTCCTATCGATGTGATCAAGCAGAACATCGATCTCGCCTCGATCTCCGGCCACAAAATGTACGGCCCGAAGGGCGTGGGCGCGTTGTATGTGCGTCGCAAGAATCCGCGGGTACAGATTTCCGCGATTATTGACGGCGGCGGCCACGAACGCGGCATGCGTTCGGGGACATTAAACGTTCCTGGAATTGTTGGTTTGGGCAAAGCCTGTGCGATCGCATCAGAAGACATGCCGCAGGAATCGTGCAAGCTGGCTGGGTTGCGGAACCGTCTGCGCGACCGCATCATGGGTAAGCTCGATGAGGTCTACATTAACGGCTCGATGGAGCATCGCCTGCCCGGCAATCTGAATATCAGCTTCGCGTATGTTGAAGGCGAATCGCTGCTGATGGGAATCAACGACATCGCAGTTTCGAGCGGCTCTGCCTGCACCTCCGCCACGCTTGAGCCATCGTATGTGTTGAAGGCTCTCGGCGCGGGCGACGACTTGGCGCATAGCTCGATTCGCTTCGGCATCGGACGCTTCAACACCGAAGCCGAAGTTGATTATGTTGCCGACCGTGTGATCGAAACGGTTGAGCGCCTGCGGGAACTTTCTCCGCTGTACGAGATGGCAAAGGAAGGCATCAATTTGAAGGACGTGAAGTGGGCAGCTGAATAAAAGACGGGAAGGGCACGGCTTCAGCCGTGCCGCAGGCAAGACACCAGAGTTCGAATTGAGGAGCACGACATGGCATATAGCGACAAAGTCATTGATCACTACAACAATCCCCGCAACGTCGGCTCGATGGACAAAAATAGCGCCGATGTTGGCACAGGGCTGGTTGGCGCGCCCGAGTGCGGCGACGTCATGAAGCTGCAGATCAAGGTTAATCCTGAAACCAACGTCATTGAAGACGCGAAGTTCAAGACCTTCGGCTGCGGCTCGGCCATTGCCTCGTCATCGCTTGCAACTGAGTGGGTGAAGGGCAAGACCATCGACGAAGCGCTCACGATCAAGAACACCGAGATCGTGAAGGAGCTGTCGCTGCCTCCGGTGAAGATTCACTGCTCTGTGCTTGCGGAAGACGCGATCCGCGCAGCCATCGGCGACTGGAAGAAGAAGCAGACCGCCGAGAAGCCGGTCGCTGCAGAAGCGAAATAGTCGAGAGTGCTGAATCGCGAGTTGCGAGACCGTAATACGCGCGCCTTTGAGCTCATCTCGAAGATCGATTTATGACGCCAGTAACCGAACAATCCGCGCCGCAGGCTGCTGCGAAGGGCATCGCGGTCACTGAAAAGGCGATCGCCAAGATTCGCAGTGCTCTGGCAAAAGAGGGCATTTCGCCTGACCAGGGCGGATTGCGTCTCGGCGTGCAAGGCGGCGGTTGCTCGGGGCTGAGCTACAACATTCGTTTCGACACGCAGCCGCGCGAGCGTGACCGGATTTTTCAGTTTGGCGATGTCCGCGTTTTCGTCGATCCCAAGTCGTTCATCTATCTACACGGAATGACTCTGGACTATCAGGAAACGCTAATGCACCAAGGCTTTGTCTTTGTAAACCCGCAAGCCACGAAGTCCTGCGGGTGCGGGACTTCGTTCTCCGCCTGAGTGGTATGGCGCGGGCGCCCACGCCCGCGTAGGACGATGGCGCCACGTTCTTTGCCCAGTGGGGCGCCCTGGGCGAGCAGCGACAAACCTGGGCGCGAAGCAACGGCCGTTGGGTGTGTGCGCGCTGCGAGGATTAGGATTTGTGACCACGAAATCGGCATTCACCGGAATCAGCGCGAAGCCTCTGACCGCGGAGACTCACTCCTGCTGGTCGTGCGGGGCGATGCGCGCGGCGCACTTCTGCGAGTCGTGCGGGAAAGTGCAGCCCCCCGCACCGGTGGATTACTTCGCATTTTTTGGCCTGCCGCGAAAGCTCATCGTCGACGTGCCCCGACTGGAAAAAGATTTCTACGCTCTGAGCCGCAAACTTCATCCAGACCTGACGGCCCGTGCCAGCGCGCGAGAGCAGGAATGGAGCCTCGAACAGAGCTCGATGCTCAACGACGCCTACCGCACCCTGCGCGATCCTATCAAGCGCACGCAATATTTACTACGCCTCGAAGGTATTGAACTCGAAGAGCAGTCGAAGAGTGCAACCGAGCAGGCGCGTGCCACGGGAGAAACCAAGAAGCAAATCGTCCCGCCAGATTTGCTGGAAGAAGTCTTCGAACTGAACATGCAACTCGAAGAACTTCGCATGCAAAAGAAAATTGGGGAAGACGATCCCGCGCTGATCGAAGAAATCGGAAGGCAAAAGCTCGAGCTGGAAGAAAAATATGAGGGGCTGCTGGAAGAGCTGAAGGCGTATTGGAAAGAATGGGACAGCCTGATCGATCGGGGACCGGAAGCTATCGCCGATGAACGCTCCGCAGTTACGAAGAAGATGGTGGATGTGTTGAACCGTCGCAACTACATCCGCAATCTGGTAAGGGATGTGAGTGCAGTTCTGGAGAGCTAGACCGAATGGCGCCTGAACGCATCGTCGGTATCGATCTTGGCACCACCAATTCTCTGGTGGCGTTCATGCAGGGGGAGAAGCCTGTCGTCATCCCCGGCGAAGACGGCTCGAATCTTGTGCCGTCAGTCGTTGCGCTCGATGAGAATCGGTCGATTATTGGAAATCCGGCGCGCCGGTATTTGATCGAAACTCCGGAACGCGTAGTCTACTCGATCAAGCGCCTCATGGGACGCGGGGTGGAAGACATTCGGGAAGAACTGACGTTGTTTCCGTTTCGGCTGGGCGAAAACCTGCAGCCCGGTGAAGTGTTACGCATCCAGCTTGGGGAAGAAACTTTTACTCCGCCGGAAATTTCGGCGCTGATCTTGCGCCAGCTAAAAAAGAACGCGGAACGCTATTTCGGTGCACCAGTCTCAAAAGCGGTCATCACCGTACCGGCGTATTTCAACGATGCGCAGCGACAAGCCACAAAAGATGCGGGCCGCATCGCCGGTTTGGATGTCCTTCGCCTGGTGAATGAGCCCACAGCGGCTTCGCTCGCCTATGGTCTCGATAAAAAGCAGAACGGAATTGTTGCGGTTTACGATCTCGGTGGCGGAACTTTCGACATTTCGGTTTTGAGACTGCACGATGGAATCTTCGAAGTCATCGCGACTAACGGCGACACGCACCTCGGCGGCGATGATATCGATAATCTGCTGATCACCGTCGCGCTCGATGACATTCAAGGCGACCTCGGCCTTAATCTGCGCCACAATGCGGAAGCCGTCCAGGCGATCCGCAAAGCTGTTATCGACGCGAAAATCGCGCTCTCTTTCCGGCCTTCCGTAGAGCTAGACATCGAACTGCTGCAAGGGAAACGTTATCAGCGGGAAATCACGCGCGAGCAATTCGAACAGCTCATTCAGCCGATCATTGATCGGACGGTCGGCCCCTGCAGGCAAGCGCTGAAAGACGCAAACTTGAAGCCTGAGCAGATTGATGAAGTTGTGCTGGTCGGCGGATCCACGCGCATCCCGAAAGTGCGGGAGCTTGTGAAAGAGATGTTCCGTCGCGAGCCGCACACCGACTTGAATCCCGATGAGGTAGTCGCGCTCGGCGCGGCTGTGCAAGCGAACATTCTGGGCGGAGGTTCGGAAGCAACGCAGAACATGCTGTTGCTCGACGTGACTCCACTTTCGCTCGGAATCGAAGTGGCTGGCGGCGTGACCGATAAAATTATTTTGCGCAACTCGACGATTCCTGCCTCCGCGACGCAGTTCTATACGACGCAGATCGATGGCCAGGCGAATGTCGCAATTCACGTGCTGCAGGGAGAACGCGAACTGGCGAAAGATTGCCGGTCGCTGGCGCGATTTGATCTCAAAGGCATTCCGCCCATGGCTGCCGGCATTCCGCGAGTCGAAGTCAAGTTCTTGATCGATGCCAACGGCATTTTGCACGTTTCCGCCCGCGAACAGCGCAGCGGCAAAGAAGCCGAGATCCAGGTCCAACCGAGCTACGGTCTCACGGACGAACAGGTCGAGGGCATGATTCTCGATTCCTTCGATAACGCGGAAGAAGATTTCCGCCGGCGGCAATTGATTGAAGCTCGCAATGAAGCGGAGACAATTTTCACCGCGCTCGAAAAAGGAAAGAAGAGTCCGGCTTGGGGACAACTCACGAGCGACGAAAAAAAGCAGATCGCGAAAATGGAGAAAGCGCTGAACGCAGTCAACGCAGAAGAAGATTATGCCGCCATTCGGCGCGCGATCGACGCCCTCAATCTGGGTACGACACGTCTGGCTGAATTGATGATGGACAGCGCCGTTTCCTCCGCGCTGAAAGGCAAGAGCATGGATGAAGCGGACTTGGGCGAAGGTCCGACAGCACCGCATCCGATGGCGAAGGCGGAATTCAAATGAGCCTCGGTGAAACTCTGTGCCCTCTGTGGTAGTAGTTCTTGACCACAGAGGGCACAGAGGAACACAGGGAAAATCTGAGGAATCGCAATGGCTGACGAAAAATCTCAAGGAGCCGGTGCTGCAACCATGGAAGCCCCGGGTGAAAATACGGTCCAAATAACTTTTTTGCCGGAAGGCAAGACAGTGCAGTTCGAGCACGGCAAGCTGCCGTATGAGGATCACGGCAAGGAAGAATCGATCCTCGACGTCGCGCTCAATTTCGGCGTCCCGCTCGACCACGCCTGCGGCGGAAATTGCGCCTGCACCACCTGCCACGTCTGGGTCAAAGAAGGCGCCGAGAATCTTTCTGAGATGGACGATGACGAGGCTGACCGTCTCGACATGGCGGCCGATCTGCAACTGAACTCGCGTCTCGGCTGCCAGGCGCAGATTGTAAAGCCCGGCAAAGTGGTTGTCGAAATTCCAGCGTGGAATCGCAATTACGTTTCGGAAGAACATCACTGAGTGCAGGTTTCAAAGTTTCACGTTTCAAGGTTTCGATGTCGCGTATTGAATGCGAGCCGTTAACTAGGGCTTGGATGGCAAGCCAGTTTGAAACCCCGAAACTTTGAAACCTGGAGATCAACATGCTCAAATCACTCACCTGGGACAACGCCGAGGACATCGGGATTCTGCTTGCAGAAACGCACCCGGAGCTTGATCCCCTGACCGTGCGTTTCACCGATCTACATCGCTATGTGACCGAGCTGCCAAATTTCGCGGGGGATCCGAAGTCTTCCAATGAAGGCAAGCTCGAAGCCATTCAGATGGCCTGGCACGAAGAATTTCAAGACCGGACTCATGGATGATGCCTGCAAGAACGCGAACGGCGAGGACGCAACAAACCAAGATCAAGCGGGACTTTACAATTGTGTGACAAATCAGATCGTGCCCACGTTTATTGTCCTCATATCGGGCCTTTGTTGCGGGCCCAACTCTCTCGCGCCAAAACGCAAAGGGCGCTGACTCGTGTCAGTGCCCTATTTTTCTGCGTAAGTCTCGATCGATTGGCGACTACAAATTTGAAAAACTAGCCCACCGGTGCGGGAACCGGCTCTTCTACACTCGCCTCTCGCAGAAACTTCGCAGCTTCTTCCGGAGGGGTTGGATTGATGTAGAATCCCGTGCCCCACTCAAATCCCGCGGTTTTGGTCAGCTTAGGCATGAACTCAATATGCCAGTGGTAGTGATCGTTGGTGGGATCCTGCACCGGAGAAGTGTGAATCACGAGATTGTAGGGAGGATTATCGAGAACGCGGTCGGCCCGTCCCAGCAAGTTCTTCAGGGCCCGCGCCAAATTCTCGAACATGTGCGACGACGAATTCTCGAACGCCGATTCATGTTGCTTGGGCAGAATCCAGGTTTCGAACGGAAACCGGGGCGCGTATGGTGCGAGGGTGACGAAGTTTTCGTTTTCCGCGACCACGCGCGTCCCACTGTCCATCTCCTGTCGGATGATGTCGCAAAACACGCAGCGCTCTTTGTAGAGGAAATACTGCTTCGCGCCCTCGAGTTCCTGCACCACATTGATAGGAAGAATGGGCAGAGCAATCAACTGCGAATGCGCGTGTTCGAGTGACGCTCCAGCCGCTTCGCCGTGGTTCTTGAAAATCAGGATGTACTTGAATCTGCGGTCTTTCTTTAAATCCAGAATACGATCGCGGAACGTCCACAAGACATCTTCAATTCGCTTCGGAGGCAAGGTCGCCAAGCTGGCCGTGTGATCGGGAGTCTCGACGATGACCTCGTGCGCGCCGATCCCATTCATGCGATCGAACATGCCCTCGGCCTGGCGGTTCAGATTTCCTTCAATCCCCAGCGCCGGGAACTTGTTCGGCACGACTCGCACAGTCCAGCCGGGAGTATCGCGGCCAGGGGCTGGCCCGCCATTCGGATTCGGACGGTACGCCTGGATCTCGGGCGGAGTCTTGCTCTCATTTCCATAGCAAAAGGGACAGAAGCCCCCTTTGATTTTCATGTTTTCGCGGACAAAATCGGTTGGGCGCTTGGCTCGGTCCGTCGAAATAATGACCCAGCGCCCTACAATCGGATCCTTTCTAAGTTCCGGCACAACTAAATCCTCTCAGTAGAGATGCGCAAACTTTATATTCTACGCCGCCAGGGAGGCATTCTGAAACAGCTCAATCTGTGAGCGGGAGCTTCTGCGGTCATAGTATACGCTTACGATGTCGAACCTCCACTGGCACGATGGTGGCAGCTTGCGCCGGTATTCCCTCGCGACTTCGGCCACTTCCCGACGCTTGTGCCAATCGACGGCCGCTTCGGCCGGCTTCACGTCGCGAGTTGTCCGGGTCTTAACTTCGATAAAGCAAAGCACATCGCGATCCCATCCGATCAGGTCGATCTCGCCCCGGCAGCGCGGCGAGCGAAAGTTCCGCGCCACCATTACATAACCATGGACACGCAAATAAAAGTACGCGTCCTCTTCGCCCTGGCGCCCAATGCGCAAATGTCGTTGTGCACTCTTATCAGACGCGGGCAAGCGCCTGGAAAGCCAATCCAAGGACCGGATCAGCGTTCGTGTAATCGCCGCGGGAAGCATGGTAGGAACTGTGGACGAGTCTACTGAGGAGATCGCAGACGAAGATGTGACCTGCCGCACAGTGCGTTAAGATTTCGGTAAACCTTCCCAAAAGCGGAAGACGGGATTCGCGTGGCGTGGTCACTCCATCGATAAGCTCGGCGTAGGCTCTGCCCGCGAGAATGGGAATCCCGCAGAGACTGGTAGAGATCACTTCACCGGCATCCAATTTCGCGCATCTTGCTAATAGCTTTGTCCTTCAAGATGGCGAACTCATGCTGCTGCTTGCGCAGATTCTCAACAACCGTCACGGGAGCCTTAGAGAGGAACTGCTCGTTGCCGAGCTGGCGATCTGCATTCGCAATCCCTCGTTCGAGCCTGTCGAGTTCCCTCTTCAGCCGCTCGCACTCCGCCGAGGCGTCGATCTTTCGCTCATAGACGGCGTGCACGTCGAACCGCGCCGTGCTGCGGGAGCCGGGCAGGTTGGCGAGCGAGTTTTGCACGAATGTGATCTTCTCAACGTTGGCCAGGCGTTCGACCGCGCCGCGCTTGTCTTCGATCAGCTTCACGATCTCTGGTTCGTGCGCAAAGATTTCAACGGGAATCCTTACTTTCGGTTCGACTTTCAACTCAGCCCGAAGATTGCGAACGCTGACGATCAAATCCTGCAGGATCGCCATCTCAATTTCTGCTTCGATATCGACTTGTGACTCGGTGAACTCTGGAAAAGGAGCCAGCGCAATCGATTTTAACTGCGGATTGCCGTTATGCATGGCCTGCCATATTTCTTCCGTGATGAACGGCATCACCGGATGTAGCAGGCGCAGAGACCCATCAAATAAGTTGACAAGGTTTGCGCACGCGATTCGAGCTGGACCTTGGTTGGCGACTTCCTCAAAGTTCAAGCGGGGTTTGATCAGTTCTAAATACCAGTCACACAGCTCGCCCCAGAAAAAATCATAAATCCGGTTCGCCGCCTCGTGGAAACGGTACGAAGCGAGAGCTTCATTGACATCCTTGGTCACGCGATTGAATAGAGAGAATATCCAGCGATCTTCTAATGTTGTTTGCCGGAAACCGCCAAGGCTAACGTGGGCCGATGGCTTCTCGGTCCTTATGTCTCCCAAGCGGTCCACATTCATGAACATGAATCGCGCCGCATTCCAGATCTTGTTGGCGAAGGCGCGATAGCCCTCGGTCCGGCTCTCATTGAAAGCAATATCCGTGCCCGGTGCGGCCATCGCCGCCAGCGTGAAGCGCGTTGCGTCCGTCCCGAAGCGATCAATTATCTCCAGCGGGTCGATCACGTTCCCCTTGGTCTTCGACATCTTCTGCCGCTCGGCATCGCGAACCAGTGCGTGAATGTAGACCTGCCGGAATGGCACACTGTCGTTTTTCTTGTCTCCCCAGCCGCTGGCTTTCTTGATCGCCGCATCTTGATGATGTCCCTGCATGAAGTGGCAGCCGAACATGATCATGCGCGCGACCCAGAAGAACAGAATTTCGTAAGCCGTAATCAGGAGCGTCGTGGGATAAAAAACTTCCTGATCGCGCGTCTTTTCGGGCCAGCCCAGAGTCGTGAACGGCAGTAAGCCCGACGAAAACCATGTATCCAGCACATCGGAAACCTGCTCGACCTTCCCCGGGCATTTCGGGCATTTCTCCGGCGCTTCGCGCGCGACGATAACCTCCTTGCACTTGGAATCTGTACACGTCCACGCGGGAATGCGATGCCCCCACCACAACTGGCGCGAGACGCACCAATCGTGGATATTGTTCATCCAGTTCAGATAAATCTGGCGATTATTGTCGGGAACGATCGTGATCTCGCCGCTCTCGACCGCTTCTATAGCGCGATCGGCCAGAGGCTGAATCTTCACGAACCATTGCTCGGAAAGCCGCGGCTCGATGATCGTCCCGCAGCGGTCGCATTTGCCGATGGCCAGCGTGTAATCCTTCTCGCCGACGAGAAATCCCTGCTCGCGCAGATCCTGCAGCACGCGCTTGCGCGCTTCGAATCGGTCCAGTCCCGCGTACGGACCGGCATTCGCGTTCATGTGCGCATGCTCATCCATGACGTTGATCTGCGGCAGGTTGTGCCGTTTCCCCGCCTCGAAGTCGTTCGGATCGTGCGCCGGCGTCACCTTCACTGCGCCGGTGCCGAACTCCGGCTGCGCCAGTTCATCGGTGATGATGGGGATCTCGCGATTCATCAGCGGCAGCAAAACTTTCTTGCCGTGCAGATGTGTGTAGCGTTCATCTTTCGCATTGACCGCGATCGCGGTGTCGCCGAGCATCGTCTCCGGACGCGTGGTCGCGACTGTGATGAACTCATTT
>Ga0335073_10012583_pt1 | contig 11882 bp, 9 predicted proteins | sample Lox_Sample_22_FD_207093 | JGI IMG/M metagenome (GOLD analysis project Ga0335073, IMG submission 207093) | Soil microbial communities from Loxahatchee National Wildlife Refuge, Florida, United States - Lox_Sample_2.2 | ecosystem: Environmental > Terrestrial > Soil > Wetlands | place: USA: Florida... | reverse complement strand
ACCGCGGCGCCTGCCGACCCCGGGTTCAACGGGGTGTCCTGCACGTCGGCCGCGGCCTGCACCGTGGTCGGCAGCGCCAAGGCTCCGGACGGGCGCACGGTGCCGCTGGCCGAGCGCTGGGACGGGCACGCCTGGGTGGTGGAGGCGACCCAGGCCCCGCCCGGCGGCGGCAGCCTGCAGTCGGTGTCCTGCGTCTCGGCCCGGGCCTGTACCGCCGTCGGCTACGCCAGGACCGGGCCTCGCGCCGATCAGATGCTGCCGCTCGCCGAGTCCTGGCACGGCGGCGAGTGGGTCCCGCAGGCGGCCGTGGTCCGCGGCGCCGCCGCCGACCTCACCGACGTGTCGTGCCCGGCCGCGACATTCTGCATGGCGCTGGGCGGCCGGCTGCACCCTGATGGTTCCAGCACCACGCTCATGGAGCGCTGGGACGGGCACCGGTGGACGCAGCTGGCCACGCCCGCGGGCCGCGACATGGCGTCGGTGTCCTGCAGCGCCGCCACCTCATGCGTGGCCGTGGGCAGCGACACCGCCGACGACTTCGGCGTGTGGTCGGAGGCCTGGGACGGCTCGACCTGGGGCATCCAGGCCAACGGGGACGTCAGCACCGGCGAACTCGCGGGCGCCGTATCGTGCCCGTCGCCCGGTGCCTGCACCGTGGTCGGGTCCAGCTACTTCTACGACCTCTCGCCCACGGCCGAGCGATGGGATGGCGCGCGCTGGCGGATCGAGGACGCGGTTGAGCCGTCCGACGCGGACACCGACGGCGACGGTCTCGTCGCGGTGTCCTGCGTGTCGGCCAGTGCCTGCGTCGCGGTCGGCAGTTACAGCGATGTCGAACTGCCCGACGACAACAGCGAGACCCTCGCCGAAAAGTGGAACGGCTCCGCATGGGCGATCCTGCCGACGCCGCGGTTCACCGGGACAGAGGGCACCTTGAGCGACATCTCGTGCACCTCGGCCCGGGCCTGCCTGGCCGTCGGCGAGACCGACGACCAGCAGGCCGCGGCCGGCCGTACCGAAAACCGGCCGCTGGTCGAGCGGTGGAACGGGCGAGCCTGGACCGTCCTGGCGATCCGCACGTGAGCCGACCCGCCCCGGGCGTCGGAGGCACCGCCTACGCTTGGGCGGGTGACCGCCATTGCCGCCGACTCCCTCCTGGACGGGCTGAACCCGCAGCAGCGCGCTGCCGTCGTACACGAGGGCAGCCCCCTGCTCATCGTGGCGGGCGCGGGCTCGGGCAAGACCCGGGTGCTGACCCACCGGATCGCCTACCTGCTGGCCGAGCGCGACGTCGCGCCGAGCCAGATCCTGGCCATCACGTTCACCAACAAGGCGGCGGGCGAGATGGCGGCCCGGGCCGCGGCGCTCACCGGCGCGCGGGCGCGGGCCATGTGGCTGATGACCTTCCACGCCGCCTGCGTCCGGATCCTGCGCCGGGAGGCCAGGCGGTTCGGCTACCCGTCCTCGTTCTCGATCTACGACCAGGCCGACTCGCAGCGGCTGATGGCGATGGTCTGCCGGGAGCTGGATCTCGACGCCAAGTACCACCCGCCGAAGGCGATGTCGCACCAGGTCTCCAACCTCAAGAACGAGCTCATCGACTACGAGACGCTCGCCGCCCGGGCCACCGGGTACCGGGAGAAGACGCTGGCCGAGGCGTACGCCGAGTACCAGCGCCGGCTGGTCGCGGCCGGCGCCATGGACTTCGACGACCTGATCATGGTGACGGTCAACCTGCTGCAGGCGTTCCCTGAGGTGGCCGCCGAGTACCGGGCCCGGTTCCGGCACGTGCTGGTCGACGAGTACCAGGACACCAACCACGCCCAGTACGTGCTGGTCACCGAGCTGGCCGGGGTACAGCTGCCGGGCGCGGACCGCGGCGGCGAGCCGGCCGAGCCGAGCCCGCCGGCCGAGCTGTGCGTGGTGGGCGACGCCGACCAGGCCATCTATGCCTTCCGGGGCGCCACGATCAGGAACATCGAGGAGTTCGAGCGGGACTTTCCCGGGGCCGAGGTCATCCTGCTCGAGCAGAACTACCGCTCGACGCAGAACATCCTGGCCGCGGCCAACGCCGTGGTCAGCCGCAACCGCGGCCGGGTGCCCAAGCGGCTGTGGTCCGAGGCCGGCGACGGGCCGCCGATCACCGGCTACGTCGCGGACAGCGAGCACGACGAGGCCGCGTTCGTGGCCGAGGAGGTGCACCGGCTGGACGACGAAGGCCAGGCGAAGCCGGGCCAGGTGGCGGTGTTCTACCGGACCAACGCGCAGTCCCGGGTGTTTGAGGAGGTCTTCATCCGGACCGGCGTGCCGTACAAGGTCGTCGGCGGGGTCCGCTTCTACGAGCGGCGCGAGGTCCGCGACCTGCTCGGGTACCTGCGGCTGATCGCCAACCCCGACGACGAGGTGTCGCTGCGCCGGGTGCTGAACGTGCCGCGGCGCGGGATCGGCGAGCGGGCCGAGGAGTGCGTGACCGCGTTCGCCGCCCGGCAGCGAATCAGTTTCGCCCGCGCCCTGGCCCGGCCGGGCGACGTGCCGGACCTGGCCGCGCGGTCGGCCCGGGCGATCGAGGCGTTCAACGAGCTGATCGGCGGCCTGCGCCAGAGCGCGGAGGCGGCCAGCCCGGTCGGCGACCTGGCCGAGGCCGTGCTCGACCGGTCCGGGTACCTGGCCGAGCTGCAGGTCTCTTCCGATCTGCAGGACGAGAGCCGGATCGAGAACCTCAAGGAGCTGGTCTCGGTCGCGCGCGAGTACGACAGCCGCTTCCCCGGCGGCACGCTGCCGGACTTCCTGGAGCAGGTGTCGCTGGTGGCCGACGCCGACCAGATCCCGGAGGGCGAGGACCACGGCGGCGTGGTGACGCTGATGACCCTGCACACCGCCAAGGGGCTCGAGTTCCCCGTCGTGTTCCTGACCGGGCTGGAGGAGAACGTCTTCCCGCACGAGCGGTCGGCCGGCGACGAGCGCGAGCTGGCCGAGGAGCGGCGACTCGCCTACGTGGGGATCACCCGCGCGGAGCAGCGGCTCTACCTGACCCGTGCGGTGGCCCGGACCTGGTGGGGGCGCCCGTCATACCACAAGCAGTCGAGGTTCCTGTCCGAGATCCCCGAGGCGCTGATCGAGTGGCGCCGCGACGAGACGGCCGCCGCGCAGCCGGCCGCGGAGCGGATGGCTCGCCGGCCCGGGGTCCAGGCACTCGGCAACCGGCCGGTGCCCTCGCTCTCGCCCGGTGACCGGGTGAACCACGACGCGTACGGCCTGGGCACCGTGCTCTCCGTCGAGGGCCGGGGCGACGACCCCGAGGCCAGGATCGATTTCGGCGGCGACTACGGGATCAAGCACCTGGTGCTGCGCTACGCGCCCATCGAAAAGCTCTGAGCGCCGGGCGGCCCGAAGGGGCCGCCCGGACTCCGGCCCGCCCGGACCCTGGCCCGCCCGGACTCCGGCCCGCCGCCTACCCGGCGTGCGCCCGGATGATGTCGGCCAGCGCATCCGGCGCGCGCAGCGGCAGCAGGTGGTCGGCGCCGGGTATCACGATCACGCGGCAGCCCGCGACGGCGGCGGCGATGCGTTCGCCGCAATCGCGAACCATCGGGTAGTCCAGGTCGCCGATCGCCAGCACCGCGGGTGCCTTGATCTCGCCGAGCCGGCCGTACACGGGCGGATCGGGGCGCATCCGGTCGCCCATCGCGAAGAACGCCGTTACCGCGCTGCGGATCTGGGCCCGCGCGGCCGGATCGGCGCCCGCGGCGGCCCAGATGCGCAGGCCCAGCGCCACCAGGCCCTCCCGGTCGCCCGCGCGCAGCAGCGCGCCGAACTCGGCCATGTACGGGTCGTCCTGCGGCCAGGGATAATCCTCGACCCCCGGGGCGACCAGGACCAGCGAGCCGACCCGCTCCGGCTGCTCGAGCGCCAGGCCGAGGGCGGGCCCGCCGTTGCCACTGTGCGCCACCAGGGCGGCCCGGTCCACGCCCAGATGGTCGAGGACCGCGCTCAGGTCGCCGAGCTGGGTGAAGGGTACGGCGGGCGCCGGTGACCGGCCGTAGCCTCGCGCGTCGTACCGGATCAGCCGGTACCGGCCGGCCAGCCGGCCGATGAGCGGATCCCAGATCGCCGAGTCCCCCCAGCCGGGATGCATCAGCACCAGCGGCGCGCCGTCCCCGCCGGTGTCCTCGGCCCAGATCTCGCCGCCCGCCACCGGAATGGTCAGTTCCACCTCGGCATTCTGGCACCGGGCGTTTCCGGCCGGCGAACGAGTTTCCGGCGGGCGGTCCGCCGGCACCGGGCCGGGCCGCCCCGCCGCGGCGGCTACCCTGCCGGTAACGGCTAACCTCGCGGTCTGGACCAGGCCCGCGAGCCGGTGGAGGACAACAATGAGCAGCATCCGCGTGGTCATCGCCAAGCCCGGCCTCGACGGCCACGACCGTGGCGCGAAGGTGGTGGCCCGGGCCCTGCGCGACGCCGGGGTGGAGGTCATCTACACCGGGCTGCACCAGACCCCCGAGCAGATCGTCGGCGCCGCGCTGCAGGAGGACGCCGACGCGATCGGGCTCTCGGTCCTGTCCGGCGCGCACATGACCCAGTTCCGCCGCGTCATCGACTTGCTCAAAGAACGCGACGCGAGCGACATCGTCGTCTTCGGCGGCGGGATCATCCCGGACGCCGACATCGCCGAGCTCGAGCAGATGGGCGTCGTGAAGATCTTCACGCCGGGCGCGCCGACCACCGACATCGTGGACTGGGTCAACGCCACGCTCGGCCAGCGGGGTTCGGCAGAGGCCGGTACGGCCTCATCCGCCCCGTAATCAGCCCGGCCCTGGCGGCCGCCCTCACGCGGCCGCGGGCAGGGCGCGCAGGTGCAGCGCTGGCCGTGCGCGGCCGGCCATGATCGCATTCCGTACCTCGGCGGCCACGCGGGCCGGCTCGTTCCTGATCATCCTGGGGGCGAAATGCAGGACCAGGATCCCGTGCGCGGTCATGGCGGCATGGCGGCGCATCGTGCGCTCCCAGTCCGCCGGCCGCAGGTGCCACTCTCGCGAGTCGACCTCCGCGGCCACTCCCGCATCAGCCCACCAGGCGTCGGCCACCGCGAGGAACGTTCCGCCGGAGAAGATCCGGGCATTGAACATCGGCGCCGGCAGCCGGGCCCGCCTCAGCAGATCGCGAAACTCCGCCTCCGTCACCGACCGGATACCGTCCCGGACCTCCACGACGGCCCGCCGCAGCAGGGCGGAATGGCGCCTCGGCCCCTCATCGAGCTCGTAGGCCAGCAGGCGGACCGGGCAGTGGCCGGACTGGACGGCATCGGCGACGACGGCCCGTACGTCGCGCAGGCTGGACAGGGCGCGGGCGGTGTCCGCCACCGCCCTCGCGGGCAACGCGACGCGGATCGCGTCATCGACGATGAAACGCGGCATCCGCGCGCTGCGCCAGATCCTGACCGCCTCGGTACTCCGGACGGCCCGGCGTGCCGGTATGAGTACCGTGATGACGCCGGTTTCCTGAGTCCGGATCCCGTGGTGGCGCAGGGCCGCCGGCCCGGTGATCACGCTCCCGGTCCCGGCATAACACAGCGCGGCCATCTCTTGCTGGATGGCGGCTGGCGTGCCGGTCGCGGCCAGGTACGTGCCGGGTAACAGCCGCTGCCAGGGACCGTGAGTTTCGATCCGGCACCGCAGCGCCCCGGGCGTCATCCCGCACGCCAGCGCTTGGCTGCGGGAGATCACTCCGTGTTGCCTGAGCAGGATGGCGCCTAACGCGGTTTCGTCCAGTTTCGTGCTCTTTGCCACGCCCAGCATCATGGCATCGCCCTCTGACAGTGGTGAGGCCGCTGATGGATGTGGATCTGGTGCACACCCGAGTGACCGAGATTCACTTTCATCGAGTGCGCTGCCCGACCCCCGGCCACAAGTCGGCGCTGGCGTCGCTAGGCTGCCTGGTTGGAACGGGTCGCAGCGAATGCGACCCAGGCAGCGCGGCGCGCGCCGTCGCACTGCACGGCAGCGGACATCGGCGGCAGCGCCGCGCACCAAGGACGGACCCGAGTGGACCTGTTTGAGCATCAGGCGAAGGAGATCTTCGCGGAGTACGGGGTGCCTGTTCCCCAGGGCAGGGTTGCCTACACCCCGGCCGAGGCCCGCGCCGCGGCGGAGGCGTTCGAAGCGGCCGGCAAGCCGCACGTCGTCGTCAAGGCCCAGGTGAAGGTCGGCGGGCGCGGCAAGGCCGGCGGCGTCAAGCTGGCCTACGGGCCGGACGAGGCCGAGGCGGTCGCGAGCCAGATCCTCGGCATGGACATCAAGGGCCACACCGTGCACAAGGTCCTGGTCGAGGAGGCCAGCGACATAGCGCAGGAGTACTACCTGTCGTTCCTGGTCGACCGCTCCGGGCGCACCTTCCTGTCGATCTGCTCGGTGCAGGGCGGCATGGAGATCGAGGAGGTCGCGCACGTCAACCCGGAGGCCGTGGCCCGGGTGCCGATCGACCCGCTGGACGGGGTCGACCTGGCCCAGGCGACGGAGATCGTGAACGCGGGCGGCCTGCCGGGCGAGGCTGTCCCGGGCGCCGCGGCGCTGGCCGAGCGCCTGTGGGCCGTGTTCACCGGCAAGGATGCCCTCCTGGTCGAGGTCAATCCCATGATCTTGACGACCGACGGGCAGGTCAGGGCGCTCGACGGCAAGGTGACCCTGGACGACAACGCGGCCTTCCGGCAGGACCTCGCCCAGTACGCGGACCCCGAGGCGGCCGACCCGATCGAGGCGCGGGCCAAGGAGAAGCACCTCAATTACGTCAAGCTCGAGGGCCAGGTCGGCATCATCGGCAACGGGGCCGGGCTGGTCATGTCCACCCTTGACGTGGTCGCCTACGCGGGCGAGGAATTCGGCGGCGTCCGGCCGGCGAACTTCCTCGACATCGGGGGCGGCGCCTCGGCCGAGGTGATGGCCAACGGCCTGGAGATCGTGCTGTCCGACCCGTCGGTCCGCAGCGTGCTGGTCAACGTGTTCGGCGGGATCACCTCGTGCGACGCCGTGGCGAACGGGATCGTGTCGGCGATCGGGATGCTCGAGGGCCGCGGCGAGAAGGTGCGGCACCCGATCGTGGTCCGCCTCGACGGCAACAACGCGGCCGAGGGACGGCGGATACTGGACGCGGCGGAGATTCCGGTGGTCGAACAGGTGGGCACCATGGACGACGCGGCGCGGCGCGCCGCCGAGCTGGCCGCCGCGGCCACGACGGGAGCATGAGATGGCGATCTTCCTGACCGGCGAGAGCCGGATCATCGTGCAGGGCATCACCGGCTCCGAGGGCCGCAAGCACGGGACGCGGATGCTCGCCGCGGGCAGCAACGTGGTCGGCGGGACCAACCCGCGCAAGGCCGGCCAGACGATCGAGCTTGGCGGGACCGAGCTGCCGGTGTTCGGCACGGTCGCCGAGGCGATGGAGGCCACCGGCGCCGACGTCTCGGTGGTCTTCGTGCCGGAGACGGGCACCAAGGCCGCGGTGATCGAGGCGGTGGACGCGAAGATCCCGCTGGTCATCGTCATCACCGAGGGCGTGCCGGTGCACGACTCGGCGGAGTTCTGGGCCTACGCAAGCGCCCAGGGCAACCAGACCCGCATCGTCGGCCCGAACTGCCCGGGCATCGCCTCGCCGGGCAAGTCGAACGCCGGGATCATCCCGGCCGACATCACCTCCGAGGGCCGGATCGGCCTGGTGTCGAAGTCCGGGACGCTGACGTACCAGATGATGTACGAGCTCGGCGACATCGGCTTCTCCACCGCCGTCGGGATCGGCGGCGACCCGATTATCGGCACGACCCACATCGACTGCCTGCAGGCGTTCCAGGACGACCCCGAGACCGACGCGATCGTCATGATCGGGGAGATCGGCGGCGACGCCGAGGAACGCGCGGCCGCCTACATCGAGCGGCACATCACCAAGCCGGTGGTGGCCTACGTGGCCGGGTTCACCGCGCCCGAGGGCAAGACGATGGGGCACGCCGGGGCGATCATCTCCGGGTCCGCGGGCACGGCCCAGGCCAAGAAGGAGGCCCTGGAGAAGGTCGGGGTCCGGGTCGGTCGCACCCCGAGCGGCGCCGCGCGCCTCGTCCGCGAGGTCATGCAGGCCAGCTGACCCGCGGGGCGCGGGTCGCGGAGGGTTCTGGCTGGGCGCGGTCTCGCGGGTTGCGTCGGCGCGCCTCCATGCGCGGGGACGCGGCAATTGCGAGGCTTGGCTGTTGTGACGACTCGGTTGGCGGCCGGACGGGGACCAGGCACAGGCGGCGCACGCGACGCGAGCCGGGGCCCGGCGGGTGTGCCCCGCGCCGACCGGCCGCTCGTGGTCACCGGGGCGATCGCCGCGTGTACCGCGGCCGGCACCGGGCTGGTCGTGCTGACCATGCTCGTGCTGGCCGGCTGGATCGCGGCCCCGCACGCCGGCCTCGGCCTGACCGGCGTGCTGCGCACCGCGGCGCTGCTCTGGCTCATCGGCCACCACGTGGGCTTCAGCCTGCCCCGGACGGGCCACATCGGCATGCTGCCGCTCGGGCTGGTCCTGCTGCCCGGAGCGCTGCTCTGGCGCGCCGGACGGTGGGTGGTGCGCACCGGGGGCGTCGGCAAGCTCGGCCACGTGGGCTACGCCGCCCTGGCCCTGGCCGTGCCGTATGCGATGGTCTCCGCCGCGCTCGCGCTGGCCAGCGGCTCGGCCATGGCCGAGCCGTCGCTGCCTGAGGCGGTGGCGTGCCCGTTCCTGCTCGCGCTGACCGCGGGCGGCCTCGGCGGGGCCCGTGCGCTGGCGCCGTGGTCCGAGCTGGCCGGGCTGCTTCCCGACCGGCTCCGCGCGGTGACCGCGGGCGCGGCGGGCGCGCTGACCGTGCTCGTCGCGGCCGGGAGCCTGCTCGCCGCGATCTCGCTCGCGCTGCACCTGGGCGAGTACCGGGCGGTCGACCAGTCCCTGGCCCCCGGCGCCGTCGGCGCGGTACTGCTGCTGCTGGCCCAGGCGGCCTACGTGCCCAACGCCGTCACGTGGGCGATCTCGTTCATGCTCGGCCCCGGGTTCGCGTTCGGGACCGGGACGGTGATCGCGCCGACCGGCTCGGTGCTCGGCTCGCTCCCGGCGTTCCCGATGCTCGCGGCGCTGCCGCCCGGGGTTCGGCCGGCCGTCCCGGCCGCGGCCTCGGTGGCGGTGCTGCTGGTGCCGTACCTGGCCGGGGCCTTCGGCGGGCTGCTGACCACGCGCGCCGCTCCGTTGCTCGCGCTGGAGATCGCGCCGCTGTGGGGTTTCGCCAGCGGGGCGCTGACCGGGGGCATACTCGGCGTCGTCGCCGCCGTCGCGGGCGGTCCGCTGGGCGACGGGCGCCTGGCGGCGGTCGGCCCGTCCGGCTGGCAGGTGGGCGTCGTGGCCGCGCTTGAGGTGGGCGTGGCGGCCGCGGTGACGGCCGGCCTCGCGAACTGGCTGCGCCTGCGCAAGGTCACCGGGGAGCGGCCCGCGCCCGGCCGTGCCGTCGCGGGCGACGACGGGCACACGATCTACGTTGACCCCTGGGCCGGCACCGCCGATGAGGGTCGCGCCCGGGCGCCCGCATCGCCGGGCCCGTCGTCGCTCCCCTAGGCCGCCCGCCGCCCGCCGCCGCCCGCCCGCCGCCCGCCGTCGGCGCTAGCTGCCGGTCCCGATCCCGCCGATCTTCACCGACTGCCGCAGCTGGTTCATGCAGGCCTGCTGGGCGCTGGGCGTGTTCGCGCTGTTCACGCACTGGGAGTAGGTGTTCAGCTGGGTCCAGAACGCCGCGAAGAACATCAGGACGAGGATGCCGAACAGCGCGCCCAGCCCGCCGAGCACCGTGCCGAACAGGCCCCAGCGCGGTCGCATCGTGCCGGACCGGCCGGCCTTCCGCAGCGCGGTAATCCCGAACCAGCACGCGGTGATCCCGACCAGGACGGCGAAGATGACCAGGTAGATGCCCCGGTGGTAGTTGGTGCCGATGCCGAGCAGGCTGAGCAGGCTGAGCACGCCCAGGATCAGCGCGGCGATCGCGCGGTGCCGCACCGGCTGCTCCGGCGGGCGCATCGGCCGCGCGGGCCCGGGCGGCCGGCCGGGTCGCGGCCCGCCGGGCTGGCGCTGGTTCTGCCGCCGAGGGAACGCTCCGGGCGGCGCGCCCTGAGGCCCGCCCGGCGGCCCGCCCTGAGGCCCGCCCGGCGGCCCGCCCTGAGGCCCGCCCGGCGGCCCGCCCGGCGGGGGAGGCGGCGGCGCAGGCTGGCCCCCGGGCGCCGGCGCCAGGCCCTTGCCGTCCGGCTGCCGGGGGAAATGCAGGCGCGGCAGCTCCGGCTGCTTCTCCTTCCCGTTCGGCTGCTCGGGAAGGTCCACCGGAGGCCGCTGACTGGAGTCTGCTGGCAGGGCCGGGGTCCTCTCTGGCGATATGGCGATATGGCGATGACGGGCGATCTGACGGGGCGGCTGGTTGTGGCCCTCCCTATTTCACCACCTCCGGCGACCGGCGCACGCCTTTAGCCGCGCCCGCCGCCACCTTGTACGCTGATGCCTCCAGAACGCATTCAGGTCCGCCGTCACGGACCGGCCCATCGAGGGAGCCTCCCGTCAATCCGTCACGATTGGTCGTGCTGGCATCGGGCGCCGGAACCAACCTGCAGGCACTCCTGGACGCCTGCGCCAGCGACTCCTACGGGGCGAGGGTCGTCGCGGTCGGCGCCGACCGGGGCGGCGTCCCCGCGCTGGGCCGGGCCGACGCGGCCGGGGTCGCGACGTTCACGCTGCGGGTGCCGGACTTCGGCTCCCGGCCGGACTGGGACCGGGCGCTCGCGCAGGCGTGCGCGGGCTTCGAGCCGGACCTCATCGTGCTGGCCGGCTTCATGAAACTGGTCGGGGCGGACTTCCTGGACCGGTTCGGCGGCCGGGTCATCAACACCCACCCGGCCTTGCTACCGTCGTTCCCCGGCATGCGCGGGGCGGGGGACGCGCTCGACTACGGGGTCAAGGTCTCCGGCTGCACCGTGTTCCTGGTCGATGCGGGCACCGACACCGGCCCGATCATCGCGCAGGCCCCGGTCCCGGTGCACGATGACGACGACGAGGCCAGCCTGCACGAGCGGATCAAGGTCGCCGAGCGGGCCCTGCTGGTGGAAACCGTGGGCCGGATGGTCCGCGACGGATGGTCCGTCCAGGGCCGGAAGGTGAGGGTCGGACCGTGACCAAGGTAGCCATCACCCGGGCGCTAGTCAGCGTCTACGACAAGACCGGGCTGGCCGGGCTGGCCGCCGGGCTGCACCGGGCCGGGGCCGAGATCGTCTCCACCGGCAACACGGCCGCCGCGATCGAGGCCGCGGGCGTGCCGGTGACCAGGGTCGAGGACGTCACCGGGTTTCCCGAGTGCCTGGACGGACGGGTCAAGACGCTGCACCCGGCCATCCATGCCGGGCTGCTCGCGGACGCCACGCGCCCGGAGCACCGCGCCGAGCTCGATGCGGCGGGTATCGGGGCGTTCCAGATATTGGTTTCGAATTTGTACCCGTTCGAGCGGGCGGTCGCGTCCGGGGCGGATCCGGCGCAGTGCGTCGAGCAGATCGACATCGGCGGTCCGGCCATGGTGCGCGCGGCGGCGAAGAACCACGCCAGCGTCGCGGTGGTCACCGACCCGTCCCAGTACCCGGCCGTGGCGCAGGCCCTGGCCGACGGCGGGTTCACGCTGGAGCAGCGGCGGCGGCTGGCGGCGCGGGCCTACGCGCACACGGCCGCCGACGACGCGGCCGTCGCCGGCTGGTTCGCCTCGGCGTACGCGCCGGACGAGACCGCGCGGGAGAGCGGGCTGCCGGACGTGCTGGGCGGGCTGTGGACCCGCGCCGAGGTGCTCAGGTACGGCGAGAACCCGCACCAGC
>Ga0335073_10012581_pt1 | contig 11883 bp, 6 predicted proteins | sample Lox_Sample_22_FD_207093 | JGI IMG/M metagenome (GOLD analysis project Ga0335073, IMG submission 207093) | Soil microbial communities from Loxahatchee National Wildlife Refuge, Florida, United States - Lox_Sample_2.2 | ecosystem: Environmental > Terrestrial > Soil > Wetlands | place: USA: Florida... | reverse complement strand
CGTCGGTCTTGCCGAAGCGGCCCATCGGTGTGCGCATCAGCAGTTCCTGGCCGCGGGGGGTGCTGTCGAGCAGTTTGGCGTTGATGTCGGTACGGAATACGCCGGGGGCGATGGCGTTGACGGTGACACCCTTCTTTGACCACTCCACAGCGAGCGAACGCGTGAGCGCGGCCACGCCTGCTTTGCTCGCCGCGTAAGCTGCTACTTCCGTCAGTGCGACGAAGCTGTTCAGCGACGCGATGTTAATGATGCGTCCATAGCCGTGGTCGAGCATCGACTTGCCGAAGATCTGGCTGGCGCGGAGCGTACCGGTGAGATTGGTATCGAGGATGCCGTCCCACTCTTCTTCGGAGATGTTGAGCGTGGGCGTGCGCTTGATGATGCCGGCGCAGTTGACCAAGATGTCGACCTTTCCGAAGGCTTTGAGAACGGCGGCGGACAGCGTTTCGAGCGAGCTGCGATTGCCGACATCGGCGGCGATGCGCAGTGATTTGCGGCCGAGTGCTTCGATTTCCGCCGCAGCTTCGTCGACCTGCTGCTGGCGGCGTCCGGTGGCGACGACGTCTGCGCCGGCTTCGGCGAGGCCGATGGCGATGGCGCGGCCGATGCCGGAAGTTCCTCCGGTGACAACTGCAACTTTCCCTTCAAGGCTGAATCGATTTGTGCTCATCTGTTCTCCGTGCGGGAGGGTGCGGGATTTGAATTCGTGCTTTCCCACCCCTGCGGCAGAAAAAAGCCGCGAGGATGGGGCACGGTAATGTCGTGCAATCGTCGACTATGTATTGCGACCAAGGAAGACTGGGGCGATGTGGCGATCGAAGAGGTTTTCCGTTACGTTTTTTGCGATCACCGGCTCGTTGCCTTCGAGCAGGCTGATGTAACGCGGGCCCATTTTCGCGGCGATTTTGAAGCCGACGTGCAGCAGCTGGCGCACACTGTCGTTGTACGCGGGATCGCCCTCGATGTGGCGCAGCGCGGAGGTGTACTGCTGCGAGGACCAGCCGCGTACTTCCTCGGCACTGGGCAGCTTCTTGGGATCGATGTCGATGACAGTGGCGTAGGGTGCGCACAATTCTTCGCGATGCGATAATGCTTCGGCGTAGATCTCTTTGGCGAGCGCGAGACCCTCACCTCCGGCTTCTGCCAGGCCAATCAGTTCTTCGAGCCATGTGGTACCGGCGGTCTTCAGGTGCACGCCGCAGCCGAAGCGCTGCATCGTGGCGTGGATCGCGGGATAGATGGAGAACTTGTCGCTGCCGGAGTGAACGCTCAGCTTGAGATCGGCGGGCAGGCCGTACTGCTTGACGGCGTACGCGATGGCGGCGACATCAAGGGCCATCTCGCGCTCGAACTGCGACACGTTGCCAACGTAGTCCACGCCCTTGTTGAAGCGGCCGCTGAATTTGGGTGCGATGGTTTGCACGGGAATGCCTTCATCGGCGATGGCGGCGAGGATGATGAGCAGCTCGACAGGGCTCTGCGCACGATCGGTCTCGTCCATGGAGACTTCGGCGATGAAGTTGCCTTCGCCTTTGGAACTGACGATCTTGCGATAGACTTCGGCGGCTTTTTTGACGGCGGCGAGAAACTTCTGTGCGGTCGCGGTGAGAATTTCGCGCGTGATCTCGAAGGGCTCATCGGCGCCGGCGAGCTCAATGCTGCCGAGCAGCTCAGGATGCCGCTTGACGAAGCTGTCGATATCGGCGGCTTGCGCGGGCTGACCGATGAAGTCGGCGACGTCGACGGTGAAGAAGTCGCAGGGCGCGAGGAAGCGATCGACGGTTTGCGTGGTGATGTGGTCGGCGTCGCAGTAGTAGGGCAGCTTCCAGCCGAGGGCTTTGACTGCGGCGTCGGCGGCCTGGCGCGCCGATACAGGCTCGGAGCCGATGATGGTGTGCTCGCGATTGGATTTATTCCAGACAGGGACCACTTCTACGCCCTTCTGGAGCGCCTGCAGGCACGCCTGGAGCTGTGCTTTGGCCTGGTGGGCAAACCGGTCTCCGGTGCCCACCGAGTATCTGCCGAGCTTCAACTTTGGACTTGTCATATTCCTTCCTATTGGCTGCGTTCTTACGCAGAGATTCCGTTTGCTGCTTCTAAAGCCGGCAGCGATGCGCCCAGAGGCCGAGCCCGGGATTCGCGATAAAGAAGATGTCTTCGCCGTCAACCCGGTTGAAGCCATGGCGCAGAGTCTGCGGATTGTAGCGCGCAAGCATGGTATTGAGGTCGCCGTAATCATAGCCGACGCCGGTGATCTCCTCGCGCGTGAGATGGCCCGGGCACCAGGTGATCTTGAAGCGGCCTTCGGAGCTGGCGTGGATGAGGTGCGCGGCGGCGCTGAGATCGGTTGCGAGCTCGGGATTTTCTTCGACCGCTTTCAACGTGTAAGGCGTGCCGCGATAGCCGTATTTGCGGATGAGCTTGTCGATCACTTTGTCTTCGCCGAATTCGTGGACGCCTGGTGCGAGAATGATGAGCTCCGCACCGTCAGCCAGCGCCATGCGCGTGCGATAGACGGCCTTGTTGCCGATCCACGTGCTGTGAAACTCGCTGGGATCGAGATAGACGACTGCTTTGGGCATCTGCTGCTCGACGATCTCGAAGTTGACCTTGAGGCTGAGCTCGGCGGCCTTGAGGAAGCACTCGACGTCGTCGCCGATGAACAGACCGCGGACGGCGAGGCCGCCGCTTGCCTTGCGGCCGACTACGGTGAGCACATAGACGATGGGCAGATGGCGCAGGAAGCGGTCGGCGGCGTGATTGAGCACGGTGCGGACCGGATTTTCCGCGCGGCCCATGATGCGTTCCATGCCATAGACCGCGCCAAGGTAGTGGCTGCGGTTGATGCCTTCGCGGCCGCCGGTGCCGATGAGAATGTTCTTGGTGTAGTTGGCCATGCCAATCACTTCGTGGGGCACGACCTGGCCGATGGAGAGAATGAGATCGAAGCCGCCGCGCGAAACGAGCTTATTCACCTGCGCGGGCCAGGTGTAGTTGAGCTTGCCCTCGGACTGCTCGCGGATGAATTCGGAAGGGAGTTCGCCGAGAGTTTCGATATCGGTGCGCCAGTTGTGGACTTTGAAGAGCTCCTGCGGAACGCCGGCAAACATGTGCTCGAGTTGATCGGGGCGCATGGGCGTGTGCGTGCCGATGGCGGGCAGCACGGCTTTGAGCTTGTCGCCGTAGTGTTCCCAGACGAAGCGGGTGAGCATGCCGGCTTGTGAGTGCTCGCGGCTCTGGTCAGGCGGCACGGCGAGCACGGTCGATCGCGAGCCCAGCCTGGCGAGGCTCTGCGTCAGCAGCTCGTTGAGCTGTTCCGGCGCGAGGTCGGTCTCCGGGCTGCCGATGGAGCAATATAAACTCATGCTGCGATCTCCGCCTTTCTTTACAAATCGATCTGCGCGGGCGCCAGCTTCGGTGTAATTCCGTGAATGATCACGAGCGCCAGCAGGTAAGCGATGCAAGCAATCACGAAGAGGGGTACGTAGCTGCCAGTAATTTTCACAATGTAGCCGGTCGCCAATTGGAGAAGAACTCCACCAATTGCGCCGGACATGCCGCCGATACCGATGACGCTGCCGACTGCCGCTTTGGGGAACATATCCGACGGGAGCGTGAATAGATTTGCCGACCAGCCCTGATGCGCGGCGGTCGCCAGGCCCACGAGCGCCACTACCAGCCAAAGGTTATGAATATAGGGTGCAGCAAAGACGGGTATCACGCACAATGCGCAGATGAGCATGGCGGTCTTGCGCGATACGTTAGGGGATTTGCCCGCCTTTAGCAGGGTCGAGGATATCCATCCACCTCCGATGCTGCCCACCGTCGAAACGCTGTAGACAATTACGAGCGGCAGCCGGTTTTCAGACAAGCTGAGCCCGAAAGTCGACTGCAGATAGCGGGGCAGCCAGAAAAGGTAGAACCACCAGATGGGGTCGGTGAGAAATTTGCCGATGGCGAAGGCCCAGGTTTCTTTGCGCGGAAATACGCGGCTCCAGGGTACGGATTCGAGCTTTTCGCCGGGGTCGCTGAGAATCAGTTCCAGTTCAGCTTTAGAAACCCCCCGATGCTCTTCCGGCCGGCGGTAATAAAAGAGCCAGGCGATCAGCCAGACAACGCCCATCGCTCCTGTGACAACAAAGGCGCCGCGCCAGGTAACCAGTGCAACGAGGGCCGGCACGATCAATGGCACGACGATGTTCCCGATATTGGCTCCGGAATTGAAGATGCCCGTGGCCAATGCGCGTTCCCGCTTAGGAAACCATTCAGCCACGGTTTTGATGCAGGCCGGAAAGTTAGCAGCTTCACCCAGTCCCAGCAAAAACATGGCGATGCCGAATGTACTCAGCGAAAACGCCGCACCAGGGAGCATTGCCGCCACGCTCCAAAGGCCGATCGCGATCGCGAATGCTTTGCGCGTGCCGAGCTTGTCTGTCAATCCGCCGGCCACCACCATGCCAATGGCGTAGGCAGCCTGAAACGCGGCGAGGATGTATCCGTACTTGACGCTGTTCAGCCCGGGGATGATGCCTTCGAGGAACTTCTCAAGGTATGCGATGACGCCCCGGTCCACGTAGGCGATCACGGTAGCCAAAAAGAGAAAACCGCAGATCACCCAGCGTCGACGCGAAATGCGGTCCGCCGGGTGAAGGCGAAAAGAAGAATCTGAGGTCGTGCCTTGTGTCGCCATACAACTCTTTCAAGCCTGGAAGGCAGTCGAGGAAATGGGCCCTTTGCGATAAATGGATGCTAGAGCCGGTACGCTTTTTTCACCAGCCCATAGGTTAATTCATGGACGACTTCGAATGCCTCGTCTTCGTCGAGACGATGCTCGGCGACCAGGCGACCCAGGAAAGCGCAGTCGATGCGGCGCGCCATATCGTGCCGGGCGGGGATGGAGAGGAAGGCCCGCGTATCGTCATTGAAGCCGACGGTGTTGTAGAAGCCGGCGGTTTCGGTGGCCTGCTCACGGAAGCGCATCATGCCCTCGGGGCTGTCGTGGAACCACCATGGCGGGCCCAGGCGCAGGCACGGATAGTGGCCGGCGAGAGGAGCGAGTTCGCGGCTGTAGCTGGTTTCGTCCAGCGTGAAGAGGATAATAGACAGATTCTTTTCGTTGCCGAAGCGCTCGAGCAGAGGCCGCAGTGCGTGCACATAGTCCGTGGCCTGCGGAATGTCGCAACCCATGTCGCGGCCATAGCGCTCGGCGATGAGCGGATTGTGATTGCGTACGCTGCCGGGGTGAATCTGCATGACGAGGCCATCTTCCACGCTCATGCGCGCCATCTCTGTGAGCATCTGGGCGCGGAAGAGTTCTTTCTGGCTCGCGTCGGCTTTGCCGGTGAGCACTTTCGCGAAGAGCGCCTCGGCTTCGCAGGCGGAAAGGTCGGCGGTCTGCGCCGTCGGATGGCCGTGATCGGTAGAGGTGCAGCCCAAAGAGCGGAAGCGCGCGCGAGCCTTGGCGAGCGCCTTCAGGTAGCTGGACCATCTGGTAGTGTCTTCGAGGTTTTGCTCGCCGAGTTTGGCGATGAATCCAGCAAAGCCGGGGAAGTCAGGATCGACAACGGAGTCGGGGCGGAAGGCGGGAATGATGCGGGCCTTCCAGCCGGAGTCGCGGATAGCCTGATGATGTGTAAGGGGATCGAGCGGAGAGTCGGTGGTGGCGAGGACCTCAATATTGAACTGCTCATACAGCGCGCGGGGGAGAAACTCCGGCGTGTTGAGCTTCGCCGAGATGGTGTCGTAGTAGAGGTCGGCGGTTTTCTCCGAGAGCCGCTCGGTGAGTCCGAAGAGTTTTTGGAAGGCGTAGTCGAGCCACATGCGCGTGGGAGTACCGCGGAAGAGATAGTAGTGGCTGGCAAAGATGCGCCACACCTTGCGCGGTTCCTTAATTTGCGGCTGACCGATTTCGAGATCGTCCATGGAAACGCCCTGGCTGTAGAGCATCCGGAAGACGTAATGGTCGGGCTGCACGAAAAGTGTTGCCGGATCGGGGAAGGGGCTGTTGGTGGCGAACCAGGCGGCCTGCGTGTGCCCGTGAGGACTTACGATAGGCAAGTCACGAACCTGAGCGTATAAGGCGCGCGCTACCTTACGCGCACTGGCATCAGCAGGAAACATACGGTCTTCATCGATCAGCATGGCACTCATTCTACCTCGTGGTTTTGAGCTGGCAGATATCCGGCCGAGATTGAGGTCAGACCACAAGTATACCTGTGCAGCCAGACGACAGGATTCTCCCGGAGTGTGGTAAGTTTTTGGAAGCAAGCGGGAAGCTTCGATGATAAGCTCATGCTGGCCCGCTGTTGAACTCTGCAAGAAGGTGGCCCAAAGTTATGCCGCGGACGAAACCGGAAGAGCCGAACACCCATCGGACGATGCATGTGGTTAACCACATCCGCTCTCTGATTGAGAACGGCACCCTGCAGCCCGGCGACAAGATTCCACCGGAACGGGAGTTTGCGCGCACGCTCAAAATCAGCCGCGCCAGTCTGCGTACCGGGATCGGCTACCTGGCAGCGATGGGCGTGATGAAGATTCGGCACGGCGTGGGAACGTTCGTGGCGGATGGCCCTCCGGAGTTTGGCAAGGCTTCTCTCAGTTTGATGGGCGCTCTGCATGGGTTCCAGACCTGGCAAATGTTCGAAGCCCGAATTATACTCGAAAGCCAGCTTGCCGCGCTTGCCGCCGAACGTGGAAAGGAAGAACATCACGCGGCGCTCGCTGAGCAGGTTGCCGAGATGTTCGCCAGCCTGGAGAATCCGGGCGAGTACCTGATCCACGATCTGCTCTTTCACCGCATTGTCTCCCAGGCGTCCGGGAATCCGATCCTGGCGGCGTTGATCGAGACGATTACCTCGGCACTCTATGACAAGCGGCGCAAAACGGTGGAACGGTCGACGGACCGGCGCGAGTCGGCCGAGATGCACCGCGAGATTTACCGGGCCATCCGGACGCACAAGGCGCTCGAAGCGCGGAAACTGATGGACCAGCACCTGCGCATGGCACAGACTGCGCAGGGGCTGGAACGCCCCGCAGAGCGGCGGCCGACTGCCGGTGCAGCGAAGAGCAGGCAGGCGAAGCTCGAGCCGGTTTCGTAATCATCAACGGAAGAGCGGGCGCGATGCCGCTCGGATTCCGCGACGTTTGCGGCTGGACGTAAGCGTGCCTATCCCATTCGTTCAGTTTTTTCAGCGCACTTTACCGTTTCGTTCGCGGCGCCCGGCCGCCGGGTTTTGGCGTCACGCGGCTGGTTTTGCCGGCGCGTGCGCTGGGCGCTTTGGTGCGAATGAGGTTAAGGTCAGACCATTGACCAGGGACTCTCGACTCCTGATTACTCATTCGCGGTAAGACGCATTACCTGGCCGCGGAATTTCCTGTGCTGTTCTCTATTGACAAAGGCAGATTGGCACCGGCAGAATGTTTGGCGTTTCTAACTGAGGTCAGACCACGCTCCTGTAAAGCAGTTGGGTCATGCAGGGAGCGGGTAATAAACAACCGCAAGCATTGCAAAGCTTCACGGAGGTCACTATGCAAGCAGGTGAGCTGGCGTTGCAGCGCGTGGTGCGCTGTGCCGGCGCGTTCTTTCTCGTTCTCTTCCTGACAGTATCCGCGACGGCCTGGGGGCAAATCGCGGGAACCGCAAACATCCAGGGCACAGTCTCTGATTCGTCGGGAGCTGTGGTTCCCAACGCGACGGTCACGTTGACCAATCAGGCGACCGGAGTGAAACACGTTACCCAGAGTGACGGCAGCGGCGTGTTTGTCTTTCCCGGCATGCTGGTTGGGACCTACGACGTGAGCGCGACGGCTCAGGGATTTAAGACGTATGAGCAGAAGGGTATTGTGCTGGAGGTGGGCAGCAGCATCACGATCAACCCAACGCTCGCCGTGGGCAGCAGAGAGCAGACGGTTGAAGTGCAGGCCGAAGGCCTGGCGCTGCAGACTGAGGACCCAACTTTTAAGCAGACCATCGACAAGAACGAAGTGAATGAAATGCCGCTGAACGGGCGTCACATGACGGACCTGATCACGCTCTCCGGGGGCTCCAGCATCGCGCCCAATGGCGATTTTACCGGCAGCAAGTATTCCTACCAGACCATCTCAGTTTCGATCGCGGGCGGGGGCGGCAACACCACCCTGTGGCGTTTCGATGGTGGTGACAACCAGGACTACATGGCCAACGGCAACCTGCCGTATCCGTTCCCAGACGCTGTGTCGCAATTCAGCGTTGAATCCACCGATCTCGGCGCACAGGACGGCGGGCATGTCGGCGGCATGGTCAACGTGGTCACTCAATCGGGAACGAATCAGTACCACGGCAGCGCCTTCGAGTTCATCCGCAACAACTACCTCGATGCCACCAACTTCTTCTCATCGACCCCCGACACGCTTCACCAGAATCAATTTGGCGGCACGTTCGGCGGTCCGATCAAGCGGAACAAAATGTTCGCATTCGCCGCATACCAGCGGCAAAGAACAGACCAGAGCCAATCGAGCACACAGGCTATCGTGCCCACGGCCGCGAACCTAGCGGGCGACTGGTCGAACACGGATCCGCCGCCGGGAGCCAGCACAAACCAATGTAATTCGAAGACCACCCAGATGCTCGATCCACTGACTGGAGCGACGCTGGTGGGGAACAAGTATCCTTCGCAGCCCAGCTACAACGCGCAAGCCAAGGCGTTGCAGGGCTACCTGCCCGTCATCAATCCCGCACTGGATCCCTACAACTGCGGAACGGTCTTCTATTCTATTCCCTACTTGCTAACGGACAACCAGTTTGTCACCAGAGTGGATTACACCGCGAGCAGCAAACAGAACATCTACGGCCGCTACTTTGTAGATGGCTACCAGTTCCCGGCGTACTTCGAGAAAAACAATATCCTCGTCACGACGCAATCCGGAAATATCGAGCGGGTGCAGACCTTCACACTTGGTGATGCGTATACCATTACGCCGAACGTGGTGAACGCCGCGCACCTCTCAATCCTTCGCAGGGTCGATAATCGCGGATACTCGCCGAACGATATCAATGCCGCAACCGGTCTGGGCGTAAATGTCTATCAAATTCAGCCCAACGGCCTGCAATTGACCGTAGCCGGTGGCAAGTTCACGATCGGCGGCGGCACAAACTCAGTGGCGCACTTCAATGACAACACCGCCTCGATCGGCGATGACTTGACCTGGGTGCGCGGCAAGCACCAGATCGGGTTAGGCGGCGAGTGGGTGCAGAACCAGCTCAACATCGGCAACGTGTACGAAGGCAACGGCATCTTCGAGTTCGGCGGCACATACAGCGGGAATGGGCCCAAGGGCGGCACCGTTGTCGGCGATCCCAACCTTGACTTCATGATGGGGACACTCGGCCCGAGCGGAACGACGCCTGCTTTCCAGCAAAGCAAGAAGCAGCAGAATGCGCTGCGTGGGCCCATTCCGAGCCTCTACATTCAGGACACCTACCATCCCTCGACAAGACTGACTCTTGTCGCCGGCTTGCGTTATGGGCCCAACATCATGCCGCATGATTACTTCAACCGCGGGGTTGTCTTCAACATGGCCGACTTCCTTTCCAACACAGTGAGTTCGGTTTACCCCAACGCTCCGGCCGGCATGCTCTATTACGGCGACAAGGGCGTGACCAAACAGTTCACAAAGAACTCGTACGGACAGTTTTCGCCCAATGTTGGAGCATCGTTCGACCCGGTCGGCAACGGCAAAACTGTGATTCGTGCAGGCGGCGCGTTGATGTTCGACAATCCCAACTTCTTTACCGCTCAACGCAATCAGCAGAATCCGCCGTTCGCTACCGCCGTTACCAACTCACAAGTCTCGACATCAGGGCCGGTTCTCTTCAGTTCGCCATGGTCGCAGGGTGCGTTTACCTCAAGCCCTTTCCCGCAACCGGCAATTCCAACGCCATCGCAGGCGCTCTACTTCGCCCAGTCGCAGTACATCGTCATGGTGCAGCAGTTTAAACCGGCCTACACCATCCAATGGACTCTCAGTGTGCAGCGTGAATTCGCGCATGGTTGGCAGGCGCAGGTCGACTACATCGGTAACACGACGCGGCGTGATCCGGTCGGCTACACGTTTGATCCAGCCGTCTTCATTCCCGGAGTCTGGGGCGCAAACGGAACGGGCTGTACTGGAATCGTCACAACCGGTCCGGCGGCGGTAAAACCCGGCGCGGCGGGAACCAATTGCTCTACTACCGGCAACCAGAATTCGCGCTTCCTGCTGACCCAGTTGAATCCTACCCAGGGCAACCAGATTCAAGGCAGCGGTGGAGGATCAGTCATTGTCGGTGATGAAGGTACCGCCAACTACAACGGCCTGATTTCATCTATCCAGCACCGCCTGTCAAGCACCTTCAGCCTGCTGGCCAACTGGACGTGGTCGAAGTGCCTCAACATCGAAGACGCCCAGGGGGATTTAGCCGGCACAACGGTTGAGAACCCGAACAACCTTGCCCTGGACTACGGTCCGTGCGGTTCCGACTATCGCCACATCGAGAACGTCTCCCTTGTCGCTAAGAGCGGCTTCAATGCCCATCTCAACCGATCCGAAAAATTCATTGTCGATAACTGGGAACTGGCACCTCTCATCCACATCCAAAGCGGCGCGCCGTTCACCGTGACATCAGGTCAGGACAATTCACTAACGGACATCGGCAACGACCGGCCCAATCGGGTGGCCGGCGTGAATCCATACGCCGAGGTCAAGTTCCACAAGTTGCCCGGCGAATCCAATCGCGAGTACCTGAATCCGGCGGCCTTTGCCCAAGTCACTGCGTCCTGCGCATCGACAACCACAGGAGGCTGTCCATATCTGGGAACTTACGGAAACATCAGCAGAAACTCCTTCCGGGGACCCAAGTTCTTCCAGATGGATGCGCAAATCTCCCGTACCTTCCCAATCCACGAGAGCCTGGCCTTGGATCTTCGGCTGGAGGCATTCAACGTGTTGAACCATCCGAATTTCGCAAATCCCGACGCGAAGGTAACCGACTCGACGTTTGGACAAGTTTCGGCACTCGCGTCAAACGGCACGAACAATACCTTCGGCGCGCGTGTCTTCCAAGGAGCCGTGAAGATCAAATTCTGAAGCTGGTGATTCGAAAAACAGTTGGATTTAGCTTGAAACGGCCATCCCATGGGATGGCCGTTTCCATTGAGGCTGGGCCGGATTTTCCTGCCGCCGCACCGGTCGCATAGGGAAATCTGGTCCTAAAGTCATCGAAGCGTCACCCAAAAGTAACGTGCGAGTACTGCATTGGGAACAGGTTAACTTCTTCATTTGGCAAGAGATTTCGAACGCTGGTTTGCGGCCTTTAGTTTTCAGCCCGGAACTGTATCTTTCGGTTGTTGACAACGGTTGATTGAGTATATGAAACTGGACCGGTTCAAAAAGTGGTCAGACCACAGCGGCGTTGGAATAGCTGGCTGGACAAAACGCGGCACCGCAAGGTGTGTCGCGGTGGTGCGTACGTAATTGATTGGAGGCAGAGATGCAAATAGACACCAAGCGGTTCCTGCAGGGAACGGTTGCGCGCCGTTCCGGATTCCTGAACTGGAAACTGGTTGCGGTTCTGATAGCGGTCGCGATGATGCCATTGTTCGCCATGGCGCAGCTGTCGGGCAAAGGCGCCATTACCGGAACCGTCACCGACAAAACGGGAGCGGTCATTCCGAACGCAGTTGTGGCTGCGACCAACGGTGCCACGGGCATCACGACCACGACGAAGACGACAGGGGCGGGAGACTATAACCTGTCGAATCTTGATCCCGGCATCTACACCATCACGATCACGTCTCAGGGATTTGAAAAGCTGACGCAGCAGAACGTGCACGTGAATGCGATGGAGTCGCAGTCGTATAGCCC
>Ga0335073_10012579_pt1 | contig 11884 bp, 9 predicted proteins | sample Lox_Sample_22_FD_207093 | JGI IMG/M metagenome (GOLD analysis project Ga0335073, IMG submission 207093) | Soil microbial communities from Loxahatchee National Wildlife Refuge, Florida, United States - Lox_Sample_2.2 | ecosystem: Environmental > Terrestrial > Soil > Wetlands | place: USA: Florida... | reverse complement strand
TGCCGCCGTTACGGCCTCCAGCACCTCCAGTGCGCGTGCCCGCAGGCGCTGCGACTTGCGGGCCTGCTCGGCGCTGGCCTGCTCGTTACGGCGCGCGCGCTCGCGCTCAGCGTAGCGGGCGGTGACCCATGCGGCTGGGAGAGCCCGTGCGCGGCACTGGAAAGGGCGTCGGCACCCCATGCGCAGGGCCATCGGATGCCCCGCACGGATATACCGATGACTCTTCCCGCGCCCTCCAGGATCTTCACCATTTTTGAGGGAACGTCGGAGATCCAGCGGATGATCATCGGCCGCGCCGTGACTGGATTGGACGTTCGGTAGCTCTCACCTGCGGATATACCTAACATGGACCCGGGAAGGCGGGCCGTTCCACGGGAAGTGGGGCGGCCCCCTTCTCGTGTGCCGTTTGTCCGGTTGATGCCGGTTGTTTCGCGTCGTTTCCGATCCGCGTGCTGAATCCGTGCTGATACCTGGATCCTTATGGTCTAGACCAATTCAGAATTGGTCTAGACCAGTAGCCCTTCATGGGGCCGGATGTCCCGGATTGTATGTTGGAGGGCTGGGCGCAGTCGGGCATGCACGACCGGAGGTGTGCGGGGCTTGCGGGTCGCAGGTGACTTGAGGCGGCGGGTACGGGAGCTTTGCGCAACAGTACGCAATGTTGCGACATGATCGCAGAAGGTCTCAGAATGTCGGTGGGTGGCCTTACCATCACAGTCACTGGCTGATGTTAAGGAGCGACTGGAGCCCGTGGCTGATGCGGAGGGCGACGGCCCGGCCGGAGAGAACTTGAGAGCCGTCACTGCGGTTCTTCCCGGAGGGCGGCCCGGTGGCCTGAGCGTCTATGAGGCGTCGTTCCCGCCGCGCGTGGCCGCGTTCCTGCGCTACAGCCCGGTCATCGAGGCCGCGCAGGCCGCACGGCGGCGCGGCTGGGCCGACGGGGTCTACGACACCGTGACGCTCGCGCTCACGGCCATCGACCTCGTGGTGTCCCGGCAGGGCTTCGAGGAGGAAGCGACCCGCGCCGATGTCGTGTCCGCGCTCAGCGGCCTCGCGGCCCTGGCCGCTCCGGAGCGGACGCCCGAAGAGCATGCGGACGTGGCGCGGTTCGTGATCGACTTCCTGCTGAACCGGCAGGCGCATCACGCGAAGTTCCAGTACCTCACCAGCGACTACTCCGGCCCGGAGCGCCAGCACCAGCGCCGGGAGGTGCCGTTTTCGCTGCTCGAGGAGCGCGACGACGCGGCACGGGACGAGAACGTGCTGCGCGCCACCGCCGACGCGATCAACGCGCTGATCGGCGGGCTGAACTTCGACGTGGAAGACGAGCAGGTCGCCACGGAGCTCGTCCTGGAACGCCAACTGCAGCGCAACGCCTTCGACTCCGCGGTCGCCTCCGCTGAGCGAGCCCGGCTGCTGTCGCTCAGCCTCTCCGATGAGCTGGACCGCCTCATCAAGCAGACCCGCCGGGACCTGCGGATGGTCGAGGGGGAGTGGGCGTCGGAGGTTCCCGGCCGGCTAGACGGCGCGCGGGACCACATCCGGGACCGGCTGCGGGCTGAGCGCGGCCTGCTCGGCAAGGTGCAAGAGGCCATCGCGAGCGGCGACCCGCGGTTGCTGGCCGCCGCGCGACGGATCGCGGACCTGCTCACCGAGTGCCAGCGTCGGCACGAAGACCTGCATCGGCGGGTCATCGACGCCCGGGGCGTGTTCCTCGAGGAGCAGGAACGGCAGTCGTTCCGGCCGCCTGCGTCGATCACTCTTCCGGACCCGCACCGGCAGGTTCTCCTGCCGGCACTGGAACTGAGCCAGGAGCACGCCATCGACCTGGCCGAGCAGTTCGTCACCGACATGTGGGGGCCGGTCGCCCCGCGGTTGCCGCGCCTCTACCGGCTAGTCAACGACCTATGGCAGCAAAGGGACAAGACCGTCCCTGAAGGCAGGGACGAGGAAGAGCCCGAGCTAAGCGACTCGCCGCTGCCACTGATTCGCGAGGAGTTCATAGCGGTCGCGATTCGGGCGGTTCGCGCGGTGGGGCTGCCCGCCCGGCTGTCTCAGCTTTTGGCCTCCTGCGAAACCGATGCTCAGATAGCAGAGTCGGCCCGCCGGTCCGGAGCCGAGGTACTCAACCTGGCGGTCCTGTGGGCGTTCTCACCTGAGGAGGCCGACGACGAGGGCGGCCTGATCGCCGGCGACCTCGTGGGCCGGATCCTCGGCCCCCGTGCGGCCGTGGACAGCGACGGCACCCCGCTTGTCCTCGCTGGCTGGGAGGGCGACGACGTGATCGTGGCGCCGGACTCCGACTCACTCGCGTCGGTGCTTCCCACTTCCGCGGCGCTGCCGGGTTACCGGACGCTGCAGGAGGTGCTCTAGTGACCCTGATGCGCGACGACCACGTCGATATCGGCGTGCTGGTGGCCTGGGCGCTGCGCCCCAACCAGCGCCCAGGCCGCAGCCCCGAGTACCAGCGGGTGCTCGACCGCTACCGTACGGTGGCGGAGTTCCGGGCGGCCACCGACGCCGTCTTGCACGGCCTCGGGGCGCAGGTCCTGTCCGACGGCGACTTCGGCCTCGTGCTCGGAGTCGTGCAGGAATCGCCGCTCGCGTTCCGCGTGACCGACATGCCGGGCCTCTACAAGAGCGACCACAAGGTCCTCGCCGGTCTCATCCTGACCGGGCTGGCGGCCTTCGCTTACCCCAGCGCGCAAGAGCTCGACGAGGACCGGCTCCGTCCCGTCGCAGTGGCGGAATTCGACGCCTGGCTCCGTGACCTGTGCGAGCGGCTCCGCTCGCACGACGCCGGCGGCGAGGTGATCCCCGAGGAGGGCCTAGACGCCGCGTGGCGAATCTACATCGCTATGCCGTCGCTGGACCGCAGCGAGGCCACTGGCCAGCCCACCAATAAATGCACCCGATACTGGATCCGGAAGATGCTTACCTGGCTCGTCGGCCAGGGCATGGCCCGGCCGGACCCCCTTGCCGACGACACGTGGACCCTGACTGAGCGCTTCCGGATCCATGCCCGGGAGATCGCTCTCGAGCGCGCGTACTCGTTCATCGCGGAGCTTGGCCGCAGGCAACCCGGCAGGGCTGGCACCGCCCGGCCTGCCCAGGGAGGCCAGCCGTGACCTACAAGCTCGCCGCGCTGCGCTTCCGCTCGGTGGGGGAGCGGTCCGCGCGGTTTCAGGACCTCACGCTAACGTTCTCCGCCCCGGCGGACGGCGGCAGCGAGCCGCAGGACTCCGTCATCTGGTTGCGCAACGGCGGCGGCAAGTCCAGCATCCTGTCGCTGCTGTACGCCCTGCTGCTGCCGCGCGTCGCCGACTTCATGGGGCGCTCGGTCAAGCGGAGCCTTACCGATTACATCGACGGCGGGGACACCGCGCACGTGGTCGCGGTCTGGGAGCCGGCGGGCGCGTCCCGCACGCTGCTCGGCGAGGCGGACGGACTGCTGGTGACCGGGGCGGTGCACGAGTGGGCCGACCTGAAAAGGCCGGCACAGCCGGAAGCGTCACGGGACCGGCTCTCGACCCTGTTTTACACATTCCACGCCGTTCCAGGAGTCCTGGACCTCACCATGCTGCCGTTCACCGACGCGACGGGGCGTATCCGGCGGCTTGCCGAGTTCGGGGCCGCGCTCAAGGAACAGGCGCGGCCGTGCGATCGGCAGGCCCGCCTGGTCGTCGTCGACAAGCAGCATCAGTGGCGGGGCGCGCTCGGTGACCGGCACCTCGACCCAGAGGTCTTCCGCTCCCAGAAGCAGATGAACCACGTCGAAGGCGGAGTGGAGGACCTGTTCCGCTTCGCCACGGCGCAGGAGTTCATCGACTTCCTGCTCGACCTCACCGTGCCGCCCGACTCCGTGACGGGCATCGCAACCCGGCTGGGCCAGGTGAGCAAGCAGCTGGCGGCCAAGCCCGCGAAGCAGGACGAGCAGAGCTTCTGCACCCGGGCGGCGACCGAACTCGACGGCGTCGCCAGCGGCCACGCGGACGTGGAGCGAGCGGTCGCGGCGGCGAACGCGGCCGAGGTGGCCGCTGCCGCACTTGCCGCGTCGTTCCAGGCGGCGATCACCGCTGCGGACGCTGAGCAGGAGCGGCTCCTAGCGGAAGAGGGGATCGCCCGGCATGCGGGTACCACCGCGACCAACGAGCGCAACCAGGCCAACGACCTGGCATACCTGTACCGGCGAGAGGCCGCGCGGCTGCGGCTCGGCGAGGCCGAAGCCGCATGGGAGGAAGCGAAGGGCGTCGCTTCGGCCGCCACGGCTTCGGCCCGAGCCTGGGAGGTAGTGCCCAGCCTGGCCGCGCTGGCCGGGCTCAAGGCAGACCTGGACCGAGCCGAGAAGGAGGCAGCAGCGGAGGAGGCGGACCTAGCGCCGCTGCGCACCGAACACGCCCGGCACGCCGCCCGGCTGCGGCACCGCCTCGAAGCACTGGCCGCGAAATCCGATGCGAAGGAGCGGGCGGCCGATACGGAGCGTCGGGCCGCAGCCCAGGCAGTAACGGACGAGAAGGAGAGAGCGGAGAAAGCCCGCGAGGAGGAACGCGAGGCCCGCGACGCGGCGACGAAGGCCCGGAGTCGCCTGGAGGAACTGGACAACCGGAGGCGTTGGGGCGTGGCACGCGGGCACCTGCCCGACCTCACGACGCCGCCAGCGGAGCACCGCGACATCATCGGCGGAATCCGAGACGGCCTCACCGACCGCCTCGCGGAGCTCGCGGAGCAGGCAGCGGAACGCAGGACACAGCGGGAATCCCTCCGGAACCAGGAGAAACAGCTCGTTACGGACTGGAACACCGCCGACCACGAGCTGAGCACTGCCACCGCCACGCGCAGGTCTCTCGGCGAGCGCTTGGACGCGCTATGCGGTTCACCGCGCATCCGCGAACTGGCCGAGGCGTCGGAGGGAGAGTCGATCATCCTTTGGGGTGAGTCCCCGGTGATCCTGCGGCGCCTGAGCGACGCGATCCTCGCGGCAGACGACGAGCGGGTCCGCCGACGGGCAGAGCGGCACGTCGATGAGCGCACGATCGCGGAGCACGATCGGAGCCAGTTCCTGCCGTCCAGCCTCGACGCGGACCAGGTCCGCGATGCGCTCACCGCCGTCACCGCGGCTCAGACGGGTTGGGAGCACCTGCGGGACACCGTCGCGCCACGTGACCTGCTCGCCCTGCTGGACACCCCGGCCATCGCTCGGCTCGGCTCTGGGATCGTGGTGCCGACCACAGCGGCCGATGACGCGGTCGTCTTCCTCGAAGGCGCAGGCATCCGGACGACCAGCCTCGTCAGCGTCTACACGGCGGCGGACGCTGACGCGATTGTCGCGGCCGCCCGGGCTGGTGTCGCCGCTGAAGACATGCCCACCTGGACAGCGCTCCGCCGCGGGCTGGTAGACCAGGATGAGGCCGCAGCCACTGTCCGTTTCCTGAAGGAGCGCGCCCAGGCGGCCCAGCGGGAGGACGCGGAGCTAGCTCGGCGACGCGAAGCTGACCAGGTCCTGCGGGAGACGGTGATCACGTTCCTTGAGGACTGCCCTGCGGGGAAACTGGAGGCGATCGACGCCGCTATCACCCACTGGGACGCCAAGCGCCGCGGGGTCGAGCAGGCGCAGGACGCCGCGCAGGAAGAATTGAAGGGCCTTGATGAGGCGGACCGCGCGGCGGACAAGGAGAGCGCCGAAATCTCGAAGACCCAGCGCAAGGTCGATTCCACCTTGGACTGGCTAGACGAGCTGATCCCCGCCCTCTGCGAGGAGGAGAGCCTAAGCCAGGCCCTGTCTGAGGAGGAAGATCGTGCGGCCAAGGCCGCAAAGCGGGCCTCCGACCACGCCGAGCGGCAAGTAACGGCCGCAGGAGAGGTGCAGAAGCAAGAGGCGGCAGCGCGGGCCGCAGCCGACGATGCCGGACGTTACCGGTCCGAGGCCGCGCTACTCGCGACCGTCGAGTCGGCCATCGTCGTCGTTCCCGATCCCGCCGTGCCGCTTGACGCTCTCCGCCAGGACGAGGCCGGCGCCCGTGGCGCGCTAGAGCAGCGCGCAGCGCAATCGGTGCTCGCCGACCGCGTGCGGAGCCTGGCCGAGCAGGTCGCCAAGGCAGGCGCGGAGATCACACGCCACCCAGCCGAACTGCAACGACACGCGTATGACCTGCTCGCCACCCCCGACGGCCAGGAGCCGGAGCTGCGCGCCCGTGCCATCGAGCAGGCCAGGAACGCCGACCGGGAAGCGGCCATCAAGGTTGGCACGGCCGAGGAAGCCGTCCGCCAGCGCCGCGAAGCCGTCACGGCCATCGAGCAGCTGCGCCGCGACCCGCCGCGCCGGACCCTTCCCGAGCGTCCCTCGACCGCTGCTACGGCCGACGAACTGGCCGCCCAGCAGGAAGCCACCGCGCAGGCCGCGGGTGAGCACCTAGGCAAGGTGGAGGAGCATCTCGACCGCATCAAGGAAATTAAGCAGGAGATCGGGGGCCGAACGGCGCAGTTCACGACTCTCCTCGGTGGCCTGCCCGAGGCGGTGCAGGCCTCGCCGGCTGTGGAGTTCACGGGCAGCGTGGACGACGGTCGTTCGGCAGCCGTAGCGGCGCGCCAGCGGATGGCCGACGCAAACTCCCGGCTGACCCAGAACCAGGAGACGTTCACGGCGGCGATCGACAAGCTCCGGCGCACCAGCGGGGACTTTCCGAAGATCTCCGGCCCGGTGAAGGACCGGGTCATGCACGACCCGCCGGACGTGCTCGGCCGGAACGCCGCAGGCCTGGCCGTCCAGCTGCGCCTGCGGGCCAGTACTCTGGGCGAGGAACTGGCAGCCATCGCCAAGGACCAGGGCATCCTCGCGGACTCGCTCGCGGGGGTCGTGCGAGACAGCATGGAGACGCTGAAGAAGGCGGAGCGCAGCTCGCAGATGGGCACCGCCCCCGGGGCGTGGGCGGACAGGAAGGTACTCCGTATCAGCTTCGAGCGGCCCGACGATCCTGTCCTGCACGCGTACGCGGAGCGCGTCATCGAAAGGGTCATTCAGAAGGGGCTCAAGCCCGAGGGCATGCCGCTGCTGAAGGAAGCGGTCCGCGAGGCGGCAGGGCCGGGCGGGTTCACCGTCAAGGTCCTGAAGCCAACCGAGGACACGACCCCGGTCACCGAGGACATCAGCCGCCTGGCCAAGTGGAGCGGCGGCGAGAAACTCACCGTCTGCGTGGCGCTGTACTGCACGATCGTCGCGCTGCGCGGCGCCCGCACCGGACGCGGCACCCGTCCCGGAGGGGTCCTGCTGCTGGACAACCCGATCGGCCGCGCCTCGTCGGCGCACCTCGTGCGGCTGCAGCGGGATGTCGCGGCCGCCCACGGGGTCCAACTGATCTACACGACCGGGGTCAAGGACCCGGCCGCCGTGATCCAGTTCCCGAACGTCATCCGACTAGACAACAGGCAGGGCGGCACTCAGGGCCGCCGCTATATCGTCGCCGACGCGGATAACGCGGACGGGGCGGATGGGAGTCTGATCAGCGGAGTCCGGGTCGCGCACGCGGACCGCCGGTGGGACGCCCAAGAAGCGGGAGAGAACGTGCCGTGAGCCAGCCGCTATCTCCGCTGGCCGCCCGCCTCGCCCTGCAGGTTGCCGCCGCCCGGAACAAGCGGATCCCTGTAGAAGAACTGATCGCCTCCGCGCAAGAGCATGACCTGAGCCTGGTCGGAGACCCGACGGGACGTGCCCGCTTCCGCCGGGTGCTGGACGAACTCACGGGAGCGTCCGTGGTGACGCTCCCGGCTGCGGCCTCGCGATCGGGCTGGGACGCTGCTGTCGAGCCGCCTCTTCCCGTCTGGGTAATGCGCGTCAGCCGTGACGCGCCGGAGTCGGTGGTCAAGCCCGCGTCGCGCGTATGGCCAAGTGCGCTGGAAGCGGCGGGCCGGATCGCCAGCCGCCCCGACGAGCACGCGCTGCTGGAGTGCGTCGCCCGCTGGCTGCGAGACAACCCGGCACCAGTCCAGGCGCCCGCCGAGGAGCGCTCGGCGGAGCTGTTCGACGATGAGAAGGCGCTCGACCGGTACCGGAAGACCAGGCTCTTCACCTCCGGGGCACTCACCCTGGACCTGCTGGCCTGTTACGACCCGCCGCTTCCGTTCGCCTCCCAGCATGTACCGGGCAGCGGTCCGGTGACCCTGCTCGTCGCGGAGAACCTGGCCACCTATACCTCATTCCTCACGGCCGCGAGAGCCTTGGACGAGGCGACCCGGCCCCATCTGCACATCGCCTGGGGCGTCGGCGGCTCCTTCGAGCAGAGCGTGCTGAGCATCCCGCTGCTGGACCCGCCCGCCCGGCACGTCCGCTACTTCGGGGACCTGGACCGAGCCGGACTGCGGATCGCGGCCAGCGCAGCCCGCCAGGCGGCCCAGGTCGGCCTCCCGCTGGTGCTCCCCGCGATCGAGTGCTACCAGTTCCTGATGGACGGCCCCCGCCACTGGCGGCGGCCCGACGGCAGCAACCGCGTCGGCCAGTCAGATTACGGGGATGCCTGCGCCTGGCTGCCGTCGGCGCTTCGTCCCCGGGCCGGGGAACTTCTGGCATCCGGCGAGAAGATAGCGCAGGAGCACCTCGGCCTCCAGGCGCTCCTGCGCGACCCGACCTTGATAGCCGGGTTGGCCTCTTGAGCGCGATCAATAAGGACATCTGTCGTTTAGCCAGGACCTCAGGTTGTCCTCGTAGGTTCACTGTGTCCTTCATCGCCCGGTGATGCCCGATCATCGTTATCCGTCGGGCGGTTCGGAGGCAGAGTGCGGGCAGTAGCTCGAAGGCGGCGCAGTGCGTGGGTGCTTTTAGAGTGCTTCGGGAAGGAGCCTGAACGCGGAGACATGCCTTGGGCGGACGATGCTGAAGTGCTTGCGGTCCACCGTCGCGACCTCCGTGAGGTTCAGGCGCTCGGCGATCGCGATCACGGCCGCATCGACGATGCCGAGGGGAAGGCTCACGTACTGCTCGACGAGTTCCGCGATGCGCGAGATGTCGCCTTCCTCGACCTCGGCAACGTGGAAGCCGTTGCCGCCGAATGACTTGAGGAAGGTGACCTCCGCGTGCGGCCCGACGCGTGACTGGAGTAGATAGCCAATCTCGCCTAGAACAGGAGACGGAACGAGGAGCGGCCCCTCGGCGGCGCGCATCAGTGCGAGGCACACGGCGTGATGGTGGTCCTTCACGTTGCCAGCGGCGAGCAGGACACCTGTATCGCACAGCAACATGTCAGCGGCCGAGTTCGGCCCGCAGGATCTCCTCTGACCTCTCCGCCAGATCCGGATCAGACTCGAAGGACGCGAAGAACGGCAGGTCCCGTACGCCGTGAGCGGCGTCAGCCCGGCCCCGGATCAGCTCAAGAACCGTCCGAACCTCCGCTTCGGGAAGCTCGTCCACTAGGTGATGCAGTTCCTCACGCATCGCGCTCATGCAGCCAGTATAGGAGCACCGGCTGGAGAAGGCCGCGCACCTTGCCGGGGGGCGAGATCTCCGTGCTGGTGGGCGGGATCTGTGGCCAGGTGGCCCGTGGCTCATCTTAGGCAGGCCGCGCCTAGAGCTGGTACGGTCCGTGGGTGCTCCAGCCATGCATGTGCGGCTGGAGTTCTTCGTGACTGCAGGAGGTGACTTCCTCTAGGCGCAGTGGCCCGTTCAGTGGGTCCGTGCGCTCGGCATGCTCGCGGATCCACTCGGCCCACCCGCGTGCCGCCTGCGCGGCCGGGGCCTCCAGGGCCGCGGCACGCGTGTCGATCTCGTCGGCGTACGTGCGCATGGCCGCCGCGGCATCGCGGCTGTCGAGCTCGGCGAGGAGTCGCTCGGCATTGCGCTCATGGGCGACGCGGACGAAGGCCTCTTTCTTGACCTCCTCCCAGCGTTCCTTGCGGATGTCCGCGCGGCGCTCTTCCTCTTTCCGTGCCCACTCGGCCTCGGTCTTGTCGATCTCGAGCATCCGGATGAGGGCGGGCAGCTGGTCCTCCAGGGTGGATTTGCCGGTATCGCGCTGGCTGAGGACCGGGTGCTGCTCCCATCCCTGTGTCAGCGTCACCTCCAGCCTGGCGGAGGCCGTGAAGCTTTTGTTCACGGTCGTGCGCTCCGTATGGGTCAGGTAATCGGTCTGGGTTATGAAGGCACGGCCCGGGCGTCCGCGCTCGTCCAGTTCGCGAATGGCGACCTGAAACTCGCGAGAGGGAAGCTTGATCGACAGGTCGGGACCTGGCTCGCCGCGGCCCGCATAGCCGACCTGGACTTTAGCCGGAGCCGACCAGCCCATCTCGGCCACGGCGTTCACCAGTCCCTGGAGGTACCGGGCGGCACGGGGGATCTGCGCTCGGGAGACGTGCTCGCGCTTCTCCTGGAACGTGGTCACAGCCGGATGAGGCCCGCGAAGCTGCTGGGGGACCTTGAAGGCCCGCAGCGGCGTCAGCGCCGCGAAGTCAGGCTCAAGGTAGGCGGTCACGCCGAGGACGGGGTCCATCCTGGTCGGCTCGTGGGCGAGCCGCTGCCCGTCGGGCAGCAGTCCCTCTCTCGCCAGGCAGTCAGCGACCTGGGTGACCTCGCGTTCGCTGTAGTCGAGCTTGAGGGCAAGGCGCCCGCCTGCCGCCGTGACGGCCTCCAGCACCTCCAGTGCGCGTGCCCGCAGGCGCTGCGACTTGCGGGCCTGCTCGGCGCTGGCCTGCTCGTTACGGCGCGCGCGCTCGCGCTCAGCCTCGACCCGGCGGCCCTGCTCCTTCAGCAGGCGCGTGCCCTCTGCGGTGATCTTCGCAGTCCAGGCCGGGCCGCGGCCCTCAACCCGGACCAGGCCGCAATTGTGCAAGCCCCGCGCGGAAACGCGATAGGAAGTCCCCTCATAGGTCCCGCCCTTGCAGCCGCCCGACACCCAGTTCAGCAAGTCGAACTGCGCCATGCTCAGGTAGTCGGCTGAACGTCCCACGCGCGCCCCCAGCCACCACGTTCCGACTGTCAGCCATCAGTATCGGTGCTTGGCGAACTCCTCGCGCAGGATCTCCTCGGAACGCTTGGCGAGATCCGGCGCGCCGCTGAACAGGCCGATGAGGGAGAAGATCCCGCACCGGCTCGTCGGCTGGGGAAGCGTCGCCAGCATGCGTAGCGGGCGGTGACCTATGCGGCTGGGAGCCCGTGCGCGGCACTGGAAAGGGCATCAGTACCCCATGCGCAGGGCCATCGGATGCCCCGCACGGATATACCGATGACTCTTCCCATGCCCTCCAGGATCTTCACCATTTTCGAGGGCACGAGCGAGATCCAGCGCATGATCATCGGAAGGGCCGTCACCGGGCTTGACGTGCGGTAATAACCGCTGGTCATGGCGCTGATGCGGGGTTGGCTTGGCGGGCTGAGCGGTGGAGCCGGGCGCCTGGTTGTTTGCCTGTTATTTCCCGTTGGTTCCGGCCGGTTCCCAACGTGGTGCTGGATCCGTGCTGACCCCTGGCGCCCGCCCGGCCGTCGGCAGCTGACCGATCGTGGTTACAGAGGGTAATCAGCGCGAGGGCGGGCCGGGATCGGGAAGGGCGGCGAAGGCATCTGGATGGTCATGACCGCGACGGTGCACGGCACCTTCGTGGGTGGCCGACCGTCATGTGCTCTACGGCCTGCATTGGGGCTTTGCGCAGGTTCGATTCCCCAGCGGGGGACCCACAACACGGGAAAGTGTGCTGACCAGTGGATATCTGATGGTCGAAGGCCGGTCACCGCTGCCCGAGCCGGCCAGGAGGCGCCCAGAGCGCCAGTGAGGGCCGGTCACGCCACTGTGCATATGTCAGCCGCCGATCGTGGCTCCGGGTGTCCCGCAATTTTGCGGGGGGCGACCGGGGAGATCCAACACGTCCATGACCTTGCTTGTGACAGCGCTCTTCCGCAGGCGCGCGA
>Ga0335073_10012578_pt1 | contig 11885 bp, 8 predicted proteins | sample Lox_Sample_22_FD_207093 | JGI IMG/M metagenome (GOLD analysis project Ga0335073, IMG submission 207093) | Soil microbial communities from Loxahatchee National Wildlife Refuge, Florida, United States - Lox_Sample_2.2 | ecosystem: Environmental > Terrestrial > Soil > Wetlands | place: USA: Florida... | reverse complement strand
GATGTCATGGACATGCAGCAACGTCACCGCCGGCGGCCCATGTAGGCGAGTTGCACGGCCGGGTCCTCGGCAATATCGGCGAACCGTCCTTCACGCAGATGGCGGCCTTCGGCCATCACGATGACCGGGTCGCACAGTGCCGCGATCGTGTCGAGATGATGCTCTATGAGCAAGACGGACATGCCTTCGTCGCGCAGGGATCGCAGATGCACACCGATCTCGCGCGCGAGCGTCGGGTTCACGCCGGCCACCGGCTCGTCGAGCAATAGCAGGGTCGGGTCGGCCATCAGGGCGCGGCCGATCTCGAGCAACTTCTTCTGTCCGCCGGACAATTCCACCGCGCGTTGCTCCAGGACGCGCGTCAGGTTGAGACGCGCCGCGATTGTCCGGGCGCGGCTGCGCAACGCCTCCTCGCGGCGGCGGGCGGCCGGTGTACGCAGCACCGCGGGCAGGATTTGCTCACCGGGCTGGTTCGTGCCGTACAGCAACAGATTCTCCAGCACCGTCAGGCGCGGAAAGCCGCGCGCGATCTGGAAGCTGCGCACGAGGCCGGCCGCCGTGACGCGATCCGGCCGCCATCCGGTGATGACCTGACCGTTGAAGCGGATGCTGCCCGCGTCCGGCGCAATGACGCCGGAAACACAATTGAACAATGTGGTCTTGCCGGCACCGTTCGGTCCGATCAGACCGGTGATGCGGCCCGCCTGCACGCCGAGGTCCACGCCCCGGAGCGCGTGCACGCCGTAGTAGCTGCGGGTCAGGCCGCTTATTTCGAGCAAGGGCATTCGGTATGGCACCTCGACGTGCTGGCGGACGTTATCGAACCCCGCGATTGCTCTATGCTACACGGGCGGGCTGGTCGCCGCGACGAGGACGTCGCGGCTGCGTTGCCGGACGCCGCAGGGCGCGCGGTTCATCGCCGGGCGAGCGCGTTACCGCCGGGCACCGCGGGGCGCGCGTCACCGCGAGGCGCCGGATCACCAGGCAACGCTGGCCGAGATTGCTTCGTCGCCTGCGGGCTGCGCAATATCGCGCTGCGCCGGATGTGCGCGGCGCCAAACCGCCCAGCGCGAGCAATTGGAGGATGGCATGAAGATCGACGACGTTTCAGTCACGATATTCACCTGGGACAACATCCCGCCGACCAATTACCACACCGGAACCGCCACGGCGGGCAACAGCAACCTGGGCCTGTTGCGAATCCACACCGATGCCGGGCTGGAGGGGCACGCGTTCCTCGGCTCCGCGACCAACCCCGCCTCGATGGATGCGCCGCAGCTTGTCCGTTCGCTGAAACCGATGCTGATGGGTCAGGATCCGCTGGAACGCGAGCGCATCCACGGCGGCATGCGGCTGATCAACCGGGCCGTGAGCTATCGCACGATCGGCGCCGTGGATACCGCGCTCTGGGATCTGGCGGGCAAGATCGCGGGCCTGCCGGTGCACGCGGTGATGGGGACCTGCCGCACGTCGATCATGGCGTATGCAAGTTCCCAGGTGCTGCCTGACATTGCCGCCTATGTCGATCAGGCGCAGACATTCAAGGCGAACGGCTGGCGTGCGTACAAGATCCATCCGCCGCGCGACCCCGATACCGACATCAAGGTGTGCGCCGCGGTGCGCAAGGCGGTCGGCGACGATTTCCGGCTGATGCTCGATTCCACCTGGAGCTACGGCTACACCGACGCGCTGCGCGTCGGCCGGGCGATCGAGGAAATGAACTATTACTGGTACGAAGATCCGCTGTCCGACGAGGACATCTACAATTACGTCAAGCTGAGGCAGAAGCTGGACATTCCGATCATGGCGACGGAGTTCCCGGCCGGCGGACTGGACACATATCCGATCTGGCTGACCGAGAAGGCCACCGATTACCTGCGAGGCGATATCCCAAACAAGGGCGGCCTGACGACCATGCTGAAGACGGCGCATCTGGCCGAGGCATTCGGGCTGAAATACGAAATCCATCACTCCGGCAATTCGCTGAACAACCTGGCGAACCTGCATCTCTGCATGGCGATCCGCAATACCACCATGTTCGAGGTGCTGCTGCCGGACGGGGCGCACAAGTATGGCATGGCGAAGGAGTTGGAGATCGATCGCGAGGGCATGCTGCATGCGCCGACCAGACCGGGGCTGGCGGCCGACATCGACTTTGCCCTGATCGAACGTAAGGCCGAGGCCGTGCTGCGTTAGCAAGCCCGGCCGTAATGTCGCGCGGGCGTGCGCACGACGGGAGAGGCGCGGGCGCATGCACGACAGGGGAAGTGTCGGGCCGCGAGCGCACGACGAGAGGCACAGGCCACCCGGTGCCGGCACCACTCCTTGGCCGGCAGGGTCGGCTGGGCGGCGATGCCGGCTCGTCGGCGCCGGTGTGGCGGGACGGCGGGTGACGCGCGACCGTCGGCAGACGCGGCCGTTGCCAGGGGTGCGGCGGGGCCGCCCCGGCAATCGCCCCAGCCGAGGCGTGCGCCCGCCGCCGCCGGCCGCCAGCCGCCAGCCGCCAGCCGCCAGCCGCGCGCGGTCCGACCGCTGTCCGCAGCGCGGTATGGACTAACCAGATAGCCTCATTCTTTGTTAACTATCCGGTGAGTACATCGCCACACGTCCCCAACCACGCCCCGACAGCCGAGGACAAACCAGGTGCCTGCCCCGCAATCACCACGCCGTTCCCGCGCTCGCGGCAACACCCGAAAGCCGGACGCGGAACGTACGCGCGGCGAGATCCTTGCGGCAGCCCGAGAGGAATTCGCGGAGAACGGCCTCAGCGGCGCGCGCGTCGATGCCATCGCCGCTCGCATGAAAACCAACAAGCGGATGATCTACTATTACTTTGGCAGCAAGGAAGGCCTGTATCTGGCAGCGCTGGAACAGGTCTACGGCGATATTCGCCGCATGGAGCAGGAACTGGATCTGGAGAAACTGACACCTCCGGACGCCGTCCGGCGGCTCATTGAATTCACCTTCGACTACCAGGAGGCGCACCCGGATTTTATTCGTATGGTCAGCATCGAGAATATCCACAAGGGGCGTCACCTGGCAAAATCCCAGCGGTTGCGCGACCTCAACACCACTGTGGTCCAGCAGTTGGATGAGATCCTGCAACGTGGACGCCAGGACGGCACGTTCCGATCCGACATCGGGCCGATCGATTTGCACATGCTGATAAGCGCGTTCTGCTTCTTCCGCGTGTCGAACCGCCACACCTTCGGCGCCTTGTTCGGCTGGGACCTCTCGGAGCCGGAACTGCGTAAGCGCCATAAGCGGATGATCGGCGATGCGATACTCGGTTTGCTCGAATCCCAAACGCCGGCGTTCGCCGCTTCCTCCGTCGGGCTGCCGGGCCCCCGAAAAATGGGCCGGCGCGATCGCGTCATCGCACTTCCGACGCGGCACCCATAAATTCGAAATGCCGGCGCATCCGTTCCGCGTCCGGCGTGACTCCGGTGAACAGGCGGAACGCTTCCACTGCCTGGAAAACGGCCATCCCGCCGCCATCCAGCGTACGGCAGCCAAGAGCGCACGCCGCGCGCAGCAACGGGGTTTCCAAAGGAAAGTACACGATCTCGGCAACCCATAGCGATGGCCGCAGCAAGTCGGCGGGCAATGGCAGGCCAGGATGGCCCGCCATGCCGACGGGCGTGGTGTTGATCAGGCCGACCGCCGAGGCCATCGCCGCTGCCAGATCAGTGACAACACCAGCCCGCCGCTCCGAATGCTCTCCGTTGGCCGCACGCACTTCTCCATTCTCGCTGTTCAATCTTGCCGCCAATGCCTGCGACTTTTCCGAATCGACGTCGAAGATGCTCAAGCGCCTCGCACCAATCTGCAGCATTGCGCGCGCCACCGCCGCACCCGCGCCACCAGCCCCAAGCTGCACCACGTGATCGCACGCGGCGTCAGCCAATCCACGGCGAAAGTTCTCGGCAAACCCCGAACAATCGGTATTGTGCCCGATCCGACGGCCATCCCGCAGCAATACGGTGTTGACGGCACCGATCGCTTCGGCGTCCGGCGATAATTCATCCAGCAGCGGCAACACCGCCTGCTTGCACGGATGGGTGATGTTCAGTCCATTGAACCCCATGCGTTCGGCCGAACATAGCAGCTCGGGCAAAGCCGCCGCGCCCAGCCCGAGCAAATCCAGATCGATCAACCGGTAGATGGCACGCAGCCCCTGCTCTTTTGCTTCCTGCTCGTGCAGGCCAGGCGTGCGCGATGCCTGGATGGAGGCACCGATCAGACCCAGCAGAAATCCGGGATTTGCGGCGATGGACATGGCGGCTGCCCTTTCTGACCGCCGCGGCGGCCGGCATGCGACGCCGGCGGCGGACCGGCGGTTATGTCTTGAACCGTTGAGTGCGTCGCGCTATTAACTAACTAGTTAATGCACGTCAACCGCCAGCCTCGTCCCGCCTCCGCCTCCGCCAGCCCGCTCCACCACCCCCCGCAAGGTGAATGGCAAAGCCCCAACCGCCCCGCACACCAATCGCCCCGCACACCAACCGCCCCACAGCCAACCGCCTCGCACAGCCACCGGACCTCGCACCACCACCAGACAGGGAAGGAGCCCTCCGTCCGCATGATCCTCCCCGCCCCCCTGCCCAAGTCGATCGCCACCGTCTCGCTCAGCGGCACCTTGCCGGAAAAACTCGAAGCCGCCGCCGCCATCGGCTTCGACGGCGTGGAAATCTTCGAAAACGACTTGCTCACCTACGACGGTTCGCCCGAGGACGTGCGCGCTATCGCCGAAGGTCTCGGACTGGCGATCTATATTTTCCAGCCGTTCCGCGACTTCGAGGCAATGCCGGAGCCGCAGCGCCACCGCAACCTGGAACGCGCCGAACGCAAGTTCGATGTGATGCACGCGCTGGGTACCGACCTCATCCTGGTCTGCAGCAACGTCCAGGCCGCCGCCATCGACGATCCGCAACGCGCCGCCGCCGACCTGCACGAAATGGCGGAGATAGCCCACCGGCGCGGACTGCGCGTCGGTTACGAAGCTCTCGCCTGGGGCAGGCACGTCAACCGATGGCGGCAGGCCTGGGACATTGTCCGCACCGCTGATCACCCCGCACTCGGTCTGATCGTCGACAGTTTCCACACCCTCGCTCTCCGCGACGACCCCGCCGCCATCGCCGCCCTCCCCACTGAAAAACTGTTCTTTGTACAGCTCGCGGATGCTCCCGAGCTCTCCATGGACGTGCTGTCCTGGAGCAGGCATTTTCGTAATTTTCCCGGCCAGGGAACGCTGCCGGTGGCGGCGTTTGTCCGCGCCGCCATTGCCGCCGGCTATCGCGGCCCGCTTTCGCTGGAAATCTTCAATGATGAATTCCGTGCCGCGCCCGCGCGGTTGATCGCGCGCGACGGTCTGCGCTCCCTGCGCCTGGTCGAAGCCGAAGCCGAGGCCACCGTCCTGCCGCTGCTCCCCGCCTTCGCCGGCGTCGAATTCCTGGAATTCGCAGTAGATGACGACACCGGCCGCCGCCTCGGCGAAACCTTGCGCGCGCTCGGCTTCCGTTGCGCCGGCCGCCACCGTTCGAAATCTGTCGAGTTGTTCCAGCAAGGCTCCATCAATCTGATATTGAACGCAGAGCAAGATAGTTCGGCTTCAGAACATTTCCAGTTGCACGGGCCCTCGGTGTGCGCCATGGCATTTCGCGTGGACAACGCCGCGCGCGCGCTGCAACGCGCCGACGCGCTGCTATGCCCCGAATGGCGTGAACGCATCGGCCCCGGCGAGCGCCGCATCCCCGCCGTGCGCGCGCCCGACGGCACGCTGATCTATCTGGTGCAGCCCGACGCCTCCGGACGTACCATCTACCACGACGATTTCCATCTGTTTCCACAAGATCCGCCGCCGGATTTGCTCGACAGCGTCGATCATGTCGCGCAGGCTCTTCCGGTCGGCCGGCTGGACAATTTCGTATTGTTCTATCGCGCGGTATTCGGCTTCATGCCGCAGCAACTCTGGGAAATTCCCGACCCCTATGGCCTGGTACGAAGCCGCGCCATGGTCAGTGCCGAAGACACCATCAGGCTGCCGTTGAACATATCGGAGAGCCGCCGCACCGCCACCGGCCGCTTCCTCACCACCTTCGCCGGAGCCGGCGTCCATCACATCGCGTTCGCGACGCACGACATCCTGCATGCGCTCGAGCAACTCAAGGCTCGGGGCGCACGCGTGCTGCCGATTCCGGCCAACTACTACGAAGACCTCGCGGCAAAGTGGGGCCTGGACGATGCTCGGCTCGCCCAGCTTGCCGACGCTAATCTGCTGTACGACCGTGACGACGAAGGCGAGTACCTACACGCCTATACCACCGCCTTCGACGATCGCTTCTTCTTTGAAATCGTGCAGCGCTCCACCGGCTACCGGCAATATGGCGCGGTCAACGCCGGCGTGCGGATGGCAGCGCAGGCGCAGCACCGCGCAGACCCGCACCTCACAGGATTGCTCGCATAACAAGGCTACGCTAAGGCCCGTGACGGATCGGCAAGGTGACGCACGGGCTCGCATCCGCTTCGACCTGCCGCCATGGAGGAAACGTATGACCGACCCGCAAACGCGCCTCGCGCTGCCGCGCCGCCAGACATTGCTTGCCGCGGCTTCGCTGGCCGCCGCACCGCTCGCCCGTCCTTTCATCGCCCGGGCAAACGCCGCCGATACCATCAAGATCGGCCTGCTTCTCGCCAAGACCGGCGACATCGCGGCGCAGACCGAATATCTCGCCAACGGCTCCTATCTCGCACTGGAAGAACGCGGCAACACGATCATGGGCCAGCCCGCGGAACTGGTGTGGCTCGACGAGCCGACACCGCAAGGTTCGCAGCAGAACATGCAGCGGCTGGCACAGGAGAACAAGGTCGTCGCGATCCTCGGCGGATCGCTCAGCTCCAACGCGCTTGCCGAGCAAGCCACCGCGGCGCAACTGAAAATTCCGTTCGTGTGCAACAACGCCGCCGCCACCGCGATCTCCGGCGCCAACTGCAATCGCTACACCTTTCGCCTCAACACGCCCGTTGCCACCCAGGCGGCGATGTTCGCTCCCTATATCATGGGTTACGGCAAGAAATGGTATTTCATCACCGCGAACTATGCATTCGGCCAGGATATCGCCAAGTCGTTCAAGGAGATCCTCAAACAGGCCGGCGGCACCATCGTCGGCGATGACAGCGTGCCGCTCAACACGCCGGACTACAGCTCGTTCATCCTGAAGATCCGCCAAGCCAAACCGGACATGATCCTTGGCGGCGTCCCCGCGGGCGATCTTTCCACCTTCCTGAAGCAGTGGAACGAGATGGGCATGAAGGGCAGCATCCCGATCTGCGAAATCGCCATCGGCGACACCGACATCTGGGCGGTCGGACGCGAAGCCGCCGCCGGCCTCTATACGTCGCTGTGGTGGTACAACAATCCGGCCAATCCACCGGATGAAAAGAAGATGGCCGCCGACTACCTGAAGAAATACGGCAAGCCCGCCGCCGACAAGGCCTGGATGGGCTGGGTCGCCGCCAAATCCCTGTTCGAATCCATCGATCAGGCAAAATCCACCGAGCCCGACGCAATCATCGCAGCACTGGAAAATTGGAAGGGCGGCACCGCGGAAAATCCCTACTACTGGCGCAAGGGCGACCACCAGATGTTGCTCAAGAACCTGGTCGTGCAGGTCAAACCGAAGATCACCGACAAGTGGGACTACTTCGACGTGAAAGGCGTCGTGCCGCAGAACGCCGCCGACCTGGACAAGGTGTTCGGAGAGCCGGCGGCCAACGGCTGCCACATGACGTAACGGCGCAATGCTGGACATCATCCTGTCGCAGGTGGCCACCGGGCTGGTGCTCGGTGGCCTCTACGTACTGATCGCCATCGGCCTTTCGATCATCTTCGGCTTGCTCGGCATTGTGAACTTCGCGCATGGCAGTTTCTTCGCCCTCGGCGCCTATTTCGCGTTGACGCTGTACCAGCAGTTCGGCTGGCCCGCCGTGCTGGCCGCACCACTGCTGGTCGGCGCGGTCGGCATGGTCGTCGAACGCACGCTGATCCATCGCCTCTACGACAAGGAACCCCTGATCAGCCTGATCGTCACCTTCGCGCTCGCGCTGATGATCGAGGCGCTCCTGCGCCTGATCTATGGCGGCATCGGCCAGCCGTTCGACCAGCCGCCGATCTTCAACGGCATCTATCTCTGGGGCCCGTTGCTGATCACAAAATACCGCCTCGCCGTGTTCGTCCTCACCATGGTCCTGCTGGCCGCCTTGTGGGCGTTCCTCCAATTCACCCCGTTCGGCCGCATCCTGCGCGCCGCATCGCGCGACCCGGAAATGGTGGGCTTGCTCGGCATCCGCCTGCCGCGCGTCCTGACCGCCGTGTTCGGCCTGGGCTGCGCTTTGGCCGGCGTCGCCGGCGTGCTGGCCGCGCCGTTATGGACGGTGATCCCCTCGATGTCGGAAAACGCCATCATGCCGGCCTTCGTCGTGGTGACGATCGGTGGCCTCGGTTCGTTCGCCGGCGCGGTGATCGCCGGCCTGCTGGTGGGCGTCGTGACCGCGCTCACCATCCAGTTCCAGCCCGATGCCGCGAATGCCGTGATGTACGTCTTCATGGCGGTCATCCTGCTGCTGCGCCCGCGCGGCTTGCTCGGCGAACGCTGGGAACGCTTCGAATGAGCGTTCTGCTGCGCCATCCCGTCCCGTGGGTGCTCTTGGTCCTGATCGGCCTCACCGTCGCATGGCACGCGATCGGCGCGCCGGTCAGCCTGATCACCCAGATCGCCATCTATACGCTGTACGGCGCCGGCGTGAACCTGCTGGTCGGCTACACCGGCCTCGTGCCGTTCGGCGCGTCGGTGTTCTTCGGCTGCGCCAGTTATGCGGTGGCGATTTCGCTCCGCGGCTTCCTCGACAACGAGATCGAGGCGCTGATCTTCGCCGTCGCCTTTTCCCTGGTGCTCGCCGCGGCGATAGCAGTGATCATCCTGCGCCGCCGCGGCCTGTATTTCTCCTTGCTCACTCTCGCATTTTCCCAGATCGCATTCGAGGTCGCCTATAAATGGACCTCCCTCACCGGCGGCGAGAACGGCCTGCAAGGCGTCCCGCGCCCGCTCCTGCGCGGCGACTGGGCGTTCCATGCCTTCACGGTCGTCACCGTCGCGGCCGGCATGGCCCTGCTGTGGCGCATCGCGCACGCCCCGTTCGGCCGCGTGCTGCAGGCGTTGCGCGACAATGAGCAACGCGTCCGCAGCCTCGGCTACGATACGTTCTATATCAAGTTCAAGGCCTTCGTGATCATGGGCGGCGTGGTCGGCTACGCCGGCGCGTTGCTCGCATGCATGCTGCGCGGCGCCTACGCCGACAACCTCGGCTGGCAGCACGCCGGCGATGCGCTGCTGATGACAGTGCTGGGCGGCGTGCACCACTTCCTCGGCCCGCTATGGGGCGCGATCGCGTTCATCCTGTTGCAGGACCGCCTGTCCGCCGTCACCGAAAGCTGGTGGCTGATGTTTGCCCCGATCGTCGTCGTGTTCGCGCTTGCCTCGCCCGAAGGCATCCAGGGCCTGGCATTCCGGCTGCTGGGCCGCGACGACTGGACCCTGACCCGGCGCGGCATCCCGCCGCGTCCCACGCACATCGCACCATTCCGCGGCACCGCGACCCAGCACGGCAACGATACACCGGTGCTGACCGTGCGCGGCCTGCACAAGCGCTTCGGATCGCTCGTGGTCGCCGCCGATATCCATCTGGACGTGTTTCCCTGTCGCCTGCACAGCCTGATCGGCCCCAACGGCGCCGGCAAGACGACCTTCTTCAACTTGCTCACCGGCCTGTTGCGCGCCGACGCCGGCAGCATCGTCTTCGAGGGCCGCAACGTGACCCGCCTGCCGGTGCACCGGCGCATCCGTCTGGGCCTCAGCCGCTCGTTCCAGATCCTCAGCGTGTTCCGCACACTGACCGCGTTCGAAAACGTCCGCGTCGCCGTTCAGGCGCAGGACCGCCGTGCGCTGCATCTGTGGCGCGACGCCCACACGATGGACGACGTCAACGCCCGCACCTGGTCCTTGCTCGACGCGGTGGGGCTGGCGGGCCGGGCCGCCGAACCCTGCGCCAACCTCTCGCACGGCGAGCAACGCTTGCTCGAGATCGCGATCTCGCTTGCCACCGACGCCCGGCTGCTATTGCTCGACGAGCCGCTGGCGGGCCTCGCGGAAGCCGATCGCGAGGTGGTGGGCAAACTGATCCGCCAGCTCGCCACAACGCATGCCGTGCTGCTGATAGAGCATGACATCGACCGCGTGCTCGCGCTGTCCGATCGTATCACCGTGCTGCACCAGGGCCGCGTGATTGCCGACGGCAAGCCGGCCGAAGTCGCCAATGATCCCGACGTGATCTCTGCCTATCTCGGCACCGATCGTATCGTCACGCCGCCGCCGCCGTCGGACGCCGAGGTACGGGAAGCGGCTGCCCACCGCCCGATCCTGCAAATCGAACGTCTGCGCGCCGGCTATGCCGGCAGCACCGTGCTGGAAGACCTCGACCTGGTGGTGCACGAAGGCGAGGCGGTGGCCTTGCTCGGCCGTAACGGCGTCGGCAAGACGACAGCGCTGCGCGCCATCACCGGCACGGTCCGCGCGACCGCCGGCCATGTGCGCCTGGATGGCAGCGACATCGCCAATGCACCGCCTTATGCGATCAACCAGCGTGGCATTTCATTGGTCCCGGAAGGGCGGCGGCTGTTTCCCAACCTGACCACGCTCGACAACCTGCGCATCGCCGCGCGTCCCGGCGGCGCCTCGCTCGAGGAAATCTACGCGCTGTTTCCCAAGCTGCGCATTCTGCAACGTTCGAAAGCGGAAAGCCTGTCCGGCGGCGAGCGTCAGATGCTTGCGATTGCCCGCGCCCTGATGGTGCCGGCACGCCTCATCTTGCTCGACGAGCCGTTCGAGGGCCTCGCACCCAGCGTGGTGAAGGAAGTGATGGACGCGCTGGTGCGCCTGCGTGGCCGGGTCAGCATGATCATCGTAGAGCACCACGCCGAAACCGTGCTGCCGATCGTCGATCGCGCCTACGTGCTGGTGAACGGCCGCGTCGCCTATCAGGGCAGCGCCAAGACATTGGAAGCCGACCCGGCCTTGCAGGCGCGATTGCTCGGCGTGGTGCAACAGGAACTCACGCCGGTGGCGTGACCGCGATCACGCCGCCACGCGGAACACCGCCTTGCCGCCAACCCGCCGTTCGCGCAGATCCTCAGCCACACGCGCGATCTCGCGCCAGCTTCGTTCCGGGCCCGTCTGCGGTGCCAGCGCCTTGTCGGCAATCAGCGACACAAGCAGCGCCAGATCCGGAGCGAAGTGCTCTTCCGGCCCGGAGGTAAAATAGAAAAAGCTTTGCAGACGTGCGTTCTGCCCACCGCGAAAATCGGCGAATCCGATCGAGCTGGGCTCGCCGGACGAATTGCCGTAGACCACCACCGCGCCATTCGCCGCCACCAGCCGCAACGCAGCCGCCAACGATGCGCCGCCGGCGGATTCCAAAATCAGCGCGAAGCGCCCCTGCGCTTGCTCGATCCCAACCACCACCTCCGTCGCGCCAAGTGCCTCCAGCCCCGCGCCTCGCTCCGGACGCCCCACCACCGCGGTAACGCGCGCGCCCGACCTTGCCGCGATCTGCACCGCCAGATGACCGACGCCGCCCGCCGCGCCGGTGATCAGCACGCGCTTGCCCAGCAATGGCGCGCCATGCCGCAACGTCCGCAACGCTGTCAGACCGGCCACCGGCAGCGTCGCCGCCGCCGCGAAACTCACGCTGTCCGGCAGCGCGGCCATGCGGTGGCCGGGCACGGCGACACGTTCCGCCCAGCCGAATTCGTCGGTCAAAGCCACAACGCG
>Ga0335073_10012577_pt1 | contig 11885 bp, 12 predicted proteins | sample Lox_Sample_22_FD_207093 | JGI IMG/M metagenome (GOLD analysis project Ga0335073, IMG submission 207093) | Soil microbial communities from Loxahatchee National Wildlife Refuge, Florida, United States - Lox_Sample_2.2 | ecosystem: Environmental > Terrestrial > Soil > Wetlands | place: USA... | reverse complement strand
TGTGCCAGGATTTCTCTCACATCGCGATTGCGCTGGTGCGCCGCATGGGGATTCCGTGCCGCTACGTAAGCGGCTATCTGTTTCATCGAAAGAATACCGCCCGTTCGCCCGAGGGCGCCACACATGCCTGGATCGAAGCCTACCTCCCCGTTCTCGGCTGGACCGGCTTTGATCCGACCAACAACATCGCCGCCGGAGACACGCACGTACGGACCGCCGTGGGACGCGACTACGCCGACGTTCCACCCACGCGCGGTGTCTTCAAGGGAGACGCGTCCAGTGAACTGACGGTCGCCGTGCGCGTGTCGCCATCGGACCGCCCGCCTCCGCCCGAAGCGGAAGCCGCGCCTGAGGACTGGTCGCAAGCGCTGGCCGCGGATTCGGAGGGCGCACAGGCAGCCCAGGAACAGCAGCAGCAGCAGTAATCAAATACGCTTGTGGCCGGTAATCGGGGCCGTCGCGCCGGTTTAGAATTGGCGCAGCGGATTTCTATTGACGGGGCCCGCGCGGGCGGCGCACCAACCAAAGAAATCAGTCTTTCCGGCACCGGTCCCGGCGAATTTCACTAAATTTCCCCCCATAACCGTCTCGAAAATCGCCCGTTAAACGCCGATGTGGTTGTTATGCTGCCTCTTGGGCTAAGGCGTTTAAGTTCTAAATTTACGAGATATTTAGCTCAACACCTACACTCAAATTCTGGTTTCTCATTGTTGATTTTCACGGCAATTGACGCCGTCAAGGGCGGCTTCCATCGTTCCGCTGGTTCATGCCAGCCCGATATCGAGACCAAAGTGTTAACTGAAGTAAAGTATCGGGGGAACTGTTCGAAGGGGAGAAACCGAGGCGCGCCGAGTATGGTGCGCCATCTCATCCGGGGTTCCCGGGTGCGGGCACGGAGCGTAGCATGAACTCGTCAGATTTCATCGACAAAAACCATCGAATACTAATTGTGGACCACGATCGGGCGATCCACGACGATCTCCGGCAGGTCCTTATGGGAGAGGCCGCCGCGGAACTGGATCCCGGGCAGGATGCTGCCGTTCGGCTTGACGAACTCCCGATTTCACCGATCGCATTCGAGATCGATTCAGCCTATCAGGGACAAGAAGGACTGGAGATGGTCCGGCAGGCATTCGCCGCCCGCCGGCCGTATGCCTTGGTATTCGTGGATGTCCACGCGCCGGAAGGATGGGACAGCGTGGAAACCGTGCATCATCTGCGGGAGGCCGATCCGCATCTGCAATCCGTCATCTGCACCGCATATTCCGACGACTCGTGGAAAGACATACATGAGCGGCTGGGCAACTCCGACAGTGTGCTGATCCTGAAGAAGCCGTTCGACAAAATCGAAGTGATCCAACTGGCGCACGCGCTTACCGGAAAATGGCAGTTGGGCCTTCAGTCGGAAGCCCGCGTAGCGGATCTGGACCGCATGGTCGCCGAGCGCACGGCCGAACTGCAATCAGCGCGGGTCGCCGCGGAATCGGCTTCCAAAGCCAAGAGCGAGTTTTTGGCCAATATGAGCCATGAAATCCGGACTCCGATCAATGGAATCCTGGGCTTCACGCAGCTCGCCTTGGGCACCGAACTCAATGGCGAGCAGCGGGAATACCTGGAAACCGTCGAAAGCTCCACCAAGTCGCTGTTGACTGTCATCAACGACATTCTGGACTTCTCCAAGATTGAAGCCGGCCGGATGGAGTTGGAACAGGTGCCGTTCTCGCTGAGCGAATGCGTGGAAGATGCCGCCAAGACCCTGTACTCGACTGCCTTGCAGCGGGGTCTGGATTTGCGCTGCGACCTGCAGTTAGGAAACCTGGATCAGGTAATCGGCGACCCCGCGCGTCTGCGCCAGGTGCTGTTGAACCTCATCGGCAACGCCCTCAAGTTCACGCACCAGGGCTCGGTCAGCGTCCGCGCGGAAGCCAAATTCGCCGCGGACGCCACGGTGGTGGTGCGGTTTCGCGTCCAGGATACGGGAATCGGTATCCCGCGCGAGCAACTGCCGTACATTTTCGAGCCCTTCCGCCAGGCGGAAGGATCGACGACGCGCAAGTATGGCGGCACCGGCCTGGGGCTGGCCATTTCCGCGCAACTCGTCGAGATGATGGGCGGGAGAGTCTGGGTGGAGAGCGAACAGGGGCGCGGCAGCACGTTTCACTTCACCGCCGCCTTCAAGGCTCACAGACTCAGAACCAACAACGCGAATAAGCACAGCGCATCGGCCGACGCCACGCCGCCTCTTTCGATTCTGGTGGCGGAAGACGACCTGGTGAGCCAAGACTTGATTCTGACCATATTGAATCAGGCGGGACACAAAGTCACCCTCGCGCGGAACGGCCTCGAGGTGCTGACCCTCCTGCGAGTGAAGGCGGTCGATCTGATTTTGATGGACATTCAGATGCCCGAAATGGATGGGTTGGAAACCACCTCGGAGATCCGCAGACGCGAGAGGGCCGGCGAACAGACGCCCATCATCGCGCTCACCGCTCACGCCATGAGAGGAGACCGGGAACGGTGTCTGGAGGCAGGAATGAACGGGTACCTCAGTAAGCCCGTCGAGGCGGACTGCCTGCTGAATATGCTGGCTGGATTCGCGCATAAGTTGCCGGCCGGCGCCGCACAGTAAGGGGTCCGCATGCTCTCCCTCGAACAACCATCGTGGACCGCGAAGCGATCCCGTTTACTGGCCGAGGTGCCGCCCTTCCACGCCGTCGCCGTGAAGTTATTGAAACTGGTCGGCAACCCCAATTGCTCCCTGGGAGAAGTAGTCGCGCTGTTGCGGACGGATGCGGTATTCACCGCCGAAGTGCTGCGATTGGCAAATTCGTCCCTGCTGGGCCACCGCTACGAAGTCAAAACCGTGCTGCACGCGCTCGGTTTCCTGGGCCTCGAGCGCATCAATACTCTGCTGCTGACGGTGGCGATGCGAGGGTTGGTGGACCGCCGCCGGAGCATCCTCACCCACTCGTGCTGGCGGCACAACCTGGCGACCGCCCTGATTTGCCAGCGAATGGCTAAGGTGGCCGGCCTGGAACCCGAAAGGGCCTACATAGCGGGGTTGATTCACGATATCGGGCTCCTCGCGCTGCTGCGCGTGTTCCCGGAATACGAGCGGGCCTCGAATCTGTGGGAGCGTTACGGGCCACCACTGCTCGAACTGGAACGCGAGATGTTTGGAATCGACCACGGCGAGGCCGGCCGATGGCTGCTTTCGCAGTGGGGCTGCCCAATCGAACTACAGAATGTCGCGGCTTCACACGAAAATCACGCCACGGTGCAAGGATGCGACGGAATTCTGATCGGCCTGGTCGGCACAAGCTCTCAATTAGCGGATCTGATGAAGATGTCGGTGTACCCGACTCGCCCGCAAATCGAATCGTCCGAAGTAGTCGCATGGTTCCCCGAAGCAGCGCGGGAACAGATTCTGGACGGACTTCCGGAATTGACCGACTGGGTGGTCACGCGCGTGAATGAGATCGAGGTCAGCCTCGGCGTGTGAATGCCGGGCTGAGACCGTTCTCGGGGAGTACCGTGAGTTCCAGCGGATTAACCAAAGAGAACGCCCAATCGTACATTTCAGGGGCTAGGATGAGGTAGGACGGCTCCGCGCCGTCGGGACAATCCATTGGAGCAACTCGCGAAGCTCACAGCCGAATTGGCTCTCCGGCTTGCCGCCCTCCCGCCGCCCGACGGGATGCGCAACGATACCCTCATGCTGGATGCCATCGAACAACTGGCAACGCTTGTGTTGAAGGAAGTGTCCGTGGTCCGAGCCAACCGGAGCAGCCGGTCGGTCGGCGAAACGTCCGGCATGTGGCGCGTCATGCCGCCGCCACCGCGGCAGTAGCCGCTCTCTTGCCGTCTCCCCTGCGGGTCGGTATCCAAGAACCGGAAATCTCTGCGCGATTGACCCTGAGCCGCGCGCGTCATCGTGCGGTCAAGTGCAGAGTCGCGGCTCACCGGTAGAGAGCCTTGGTGAAGATTTCGAAAGCGGCCCAGTAACGTGGCTTGCGATTGATGCCGCCGAGCCCGGCCAGGCCCAGTTTCGCGCTCCGCAGCGCGTCCACCGGCGGCTGTCCCGAAGACAACCCGTCGTAGAAGTTCCGCATGAGGATGGCGGTGGCGCGATCGTCCACATCCCAGAGGCCGGCGACGACATTATGCGCGCCGGCGCTGAGAAACGCCCAGGAGAATCCGGTCAGCCCTTCGCCATAGTAGGTACGGCTCCCGGCCGTCTGACACGCGGATAACGTGACCAGTTCAGCGGTGAGCGGCTGCTGTAGGATCTCCCGCGCATACAGTTTCCGGTTCTCCGGCGGGCCGGACAGGACGATCGCCGAATCGAGCGGCGATTCGCGATTGGCCACCGCGTGGGCGGCAAAATGCACGGCCGAATAGGCGTCCGGGTGCACTTCACGATAGGCCGCGGGGGTGGCCGCCGAAGCGACGAAGACCTGCTTCTCCGGGAAATGCTTCTCGACCGCCTCCAGTTCGGTTTTCACGTTCGGCAGGCGTTGGAATTCCAGTCCGTCGTAGCCGGGGTCGCCGAAAAGCAGCAGTTTGCGCGGCTGCGAATAGGGGGATCGCCGAAGAAGAGCCAGAGATGGCGCCACCGAAACGGTGGCGTCCTCAATCCAGTAGCGTCCCCCAACTTCCACCGGAAGACTCTCGAAGTTAAGCTGATGCAGGGCGCCGTCGGGTTCGATGACCACGCGGCTGCCTTTGGAAATCCGGTAATGCGCGGCCAGCAGATTCCAAAACAGCCAGCGTCCCGCATCGTTCCCGGTGGCGGCGGGATTGTCGCCGCGTTGGATGGCATCGTTGTAGCGGCGCACCTGGGCCGTGATTTCCTCCTCCGACGGCAGGAGAATACTGTGCAGGCCGGCGGAGTCGAACACCCATAGCAGCGAACGGCGCGGCGCCACCCAATATGACAGCAGAATCGTTCCTGAATCGCGTGCTTCCTGTTCGAGCGACTTCAGGTCAGCGGCGGGATCGTTCTCTCCCTCGCGGTGGAGCTTTTCCGCTAGCACGCGGGCCCGGCTCGACTCGGCCACGCGAAAGGCTCCAGCCGGGTCATTCTGATCGATCAGAAAGTCGACGTAGTCGCGGTAAAAGTCCACCAGGCTCGATCGCAGAGACAGCTTGGATTCGTCCTGTTGCAACCTGGCATGTTCCTCGTCGATTACCTCAGCGGCTGCCCGATACTCGGCGACAGCCTTGGCTAAGTTCTTCGTATTCCGGTATAGCGACGCCAGGCCGGCGTGGCACTGGAAAAGCGCTATGGGGTCGTTGAGCGTTTGTCCGGCGGCCAGCGATTCCCGGTAGATTCCCTCTGCCTCGGACGAATTCCCGGCTGCCGCTGCGACCGCCGCGGATTGGATACGGTGACTCAGAATCAGGTCCCGCATTCCCAGTTTCTTCGAGAGAGCCACGCTTTCGATATTGAGATGCGCCGCGGAAACCGGGTCGCCTCTTCTTAATGCAAGCATCGAGAGGTCGTCCAGAACGTTTGATAGCCACTCCTTATCGACCTCGGGATTGCCGATGGCGCGAGCCTTCTCGTAGCACTCCGCCGCTTTTGCCAGGTCGCCGGAGCGGTACCAGGTCTCGCCTAGCAGGACCAGCACGTCAATCTGGTAGAATCGGTCGCGTAACGCCTCGGCCAGGGTCTCGGCCTGGTTCAGGTCACGAATGGCCCGTTCATAGTCGCCCAGATTCATGAGCGTCGCGCCCAGATTCAACAGTGCCAGTTCGAGCGCGCGCTGCATGCGATTCTGCCGGGCCAGACCTTCGGCGCGGCCAAACCAGTACTGCGCTTCGTCGAACCGGGACCGCTGCAGATCGAGAAACCCGAGATCGCTCAGAGCGTAACATTCAATTAAGGACTGAGAGCCGCTGACCGCGCCCAAGGCTTGCGTCAGGCTGCGTTCCGCATCCGTCGTCTGGCCCGACTTCAACTGAGACATTCCCCGGATCAGGTCGATTTTCCCCCGGACTTCAGACGCTTCCGGCGGCGCGATGCGGTCAGCTTTTTCGATATTCTGCCAGGCAACTCCATCATTTCCGGTGCGGAACTGCGCCATTGCCAGGTCGGCTAACCGGCGCGCCTCGTCCTCCGGAGCCGCCACGGCTACATCGAGCAGCGGGAGGGCGTCCTTTGACCTGGCCAGTTCGATCAGGGATTCTGCCAGAAGCAGCCGAAATCGGATACACGCCGATGATGTGGACTTTTGACACCATTTGCGGCAGCCGCTCTCCGCTTCCGCACGAGAATGCTCGAATTCAGCATGATTGAACCATTGGACGGCTACACGGTAGGTAGCATACCAGGAACGGGGAAGGTAGTCGCTCGCTGTGAGCAGCGAGCCCGCAATGATAATGGCTATCCGGAAATGGGCGGCCATCCAGCCCCGTCGCTGTAGCCCGTTCCGCCGTCGATCTCACCGCCGAAATCGCAGCCGAGCGAGAGACGCAGCATGGTCAAATGCTGCCGGTGCTGCTCCTGCGGATGCGCCCAGGTCCATTCGGCGTAGTGGATCGTTCCGAAATCCGGCACCTGGATTTTGTCGGGGATGAAGCCGGGGACGGCCGTGGTGTCCTTGTCGCGCTCGCCACGCAAGAACGCTGCAATCGCCGGTTGCTCCTGGGTGAAGGCCGGGGGAAATCGAAGCTCTTGAACCTTTCCATCGATTTTGAGATTGCGGATGGTGCTGCCCGTCGGCAGAATCCGCGGGAAACAGCGGCCGGGATACGCTCCGCTATCGTAGACGGATTGCAGGCGGCAGGTGATCTCGTCGGCGCTCAGCCGCTTTCCGATCTGCAATCCGTAAACCTGCGACGTCAGCGTGGTGGTATACACGTTACCTTGCTGCACGGCGATGATCTCGGTTCGCGCCGATTCGTACTTGACGTCTTCGAACAGCGCAAAAGCATCCCGTCTGGCCTCGATATGGCCGCTCTGACCGGAATAAGTCGAGATCGCCAGATGCTCTCCGAGGTCCTGAAAATAGGGCTTTCGGATACTGCCGCGCAAGGCGGTCGCTCCGGCTTTGTAGAGGTACTTCTGCATCTTCAACGGTGGGACCATGAGCGTTCCTCCATTATCAGTGGGATATGCTTTGTTTTACAAGTTCTGATTGACTATTTTCAGCGCTGAACGTGTAGCGTGCAGGTGGCGAGAGTTTCGCGTCCGCCAGCAGTGTCGCCAGCCAGCGTGACGAGGTATTCGCCAGGGGCCAGGCGGGACACCGGAATTTGAAGATTCAGGGCCTCCGACCCGCCCGGCAAGTCGAGTTCACCGGACAGAACGGGGGATCCAGCCCGGTCGATGGAATAAAAGTAATGGGCGTACGATTGCGGCAGATCTGCCGACAGGACTACAGGCAGCCGTGAGGCTTTCACGATTTTAGGACCCGCTCCGCGCGTGACGCCCTGAATCGGCACAATTTCGACGGTTTGCGGTTCGGCGGTTGCGGTGACACCACCGGCAGGAGCTGTGCGGCGCTGCGCGAGATCGTAACCAACACCCGCCACCAACAATACGTTGAGAGCAGCCGAGAGCGCCAATGTCGGGAACGGGCGCAACCGCAGCCAGGCAAAACGCCGGACCGGCGTCCCGGTGGCCGCGCGCTGGCGATACACTTCCCGCGCGTTGGCGGCAAATGCACTAGCCATGCCGACATCGTCCATACAGAACGAACAATCGGCGAAATGATCCTCAAAAGAATCCCGCTCCTCGGGCGTCAACTCGCCCAGAGCGTACCGCATGGAGGCTTGCGTTTGGATTGCTTGCTCGTGATCCATCACCTATATCCCTGTCTAATAGTGTTGAAACTCACGGTTTCGTTACCAACTAAACAGCGTGCGCGGCTGTTGGGACACAACGCCGCGCTTTCGCATGTAGGCCTGCGCGAACCGTTCTTTCGCGCGATGCAGCAAAACGCGCAGGTACTCCGACCCGACGCCCAGTTTCGTGCAGACCTCCCCCCGCTCTCTCTCCTCCAGAAAAAGCAGGCGTAGAATTTCCCTGTCCTTCGATCCCATACCGTTCAAAATCTCGGCGACGATTTGCTTGCGCTGGTCCGAAAGAAGAGACGCATCCATGTCCACCCGTTCGTCGGCCGGCTCGGGAGAATTTTCCGGCAACTGGGGGTGGCGGCTCTCCTTCTGAAGGAACTCCAACATTACGTGATTGCAAACGGAGCTGACGAATCCGCCGAAACGCTCCGGTTGCGAGACGCCCGATCCCTTGCGCAGCGCCTTCAGGACTCGGAACATCGTCTCCTGCTGAATATCCTCGGCCATGGCGTCCGAGAGTCTGCGGGCACGGAGCTTCAGAACGATCAATTTCCGGAAATATACGCTGAAATGAGATTCCGTGGCAGGATCTCCGTCCGCCAGCCGTTTCACGTACGCCGCGTCGAATGTCTGGAATTCCAACCTGTGCCAGCCTCTGTCCCACTCATTATATAGAGGCCGCCGGGGACGCCGTTCCAATCGCGCCGGAAAATGGTTCGCAATGCTCGCAGTGGACACGCATCAGATAGTCGGACTTCCGCCCCGTTCGTTTCACCGGATTTGAAAATTTCGATCGCCTTCTTTTTCTGTTCTTCGGCGTGCAACGGCGGGCTGGTTCGTTTCACTACCTCGCGTATGGGCAACCAAAATACAAATATTCTTCCATTAAGCTCGTCTCGGAGGTTTGGCACCTACTACCCTGTCAAACTGCATTTCTCGTTCGTCTCGCTGAGGGAGGACCAGGTCATTCAGACCGGGGAAGGCGAGATTGCCGAAATGAGCAGCACCCACATCAAAGTGAAACGCATCGATATTCTCGATCCGCGAGCCACCAATATCGTGCTTTCCATCGCATGGCCCGCCAAGCTGCCGGACGGCGCATCGCTGCAACTGCTGGTGCACGCCACAATGCCCGCGCGAATGCCGAGCCAGCCGGAATTCGACATTCGAAAGTGGGAGTTCCGCACGGTCGCAAAGACCCTGAGCGGCTTCCATCTGCGGGCAGGTGCGGGAACCTGGGCCACGCGAAATGCGCGCGAAATCCGGCATGATCCGCAACCCCAATACACCGCGGCGGCGTCCGTGGCGTAGGTCGGATTGAGAAGGTTTTCCATCGCGAATCAGCTTCCTTCCTGTTTTTCGACGAATGACGTGGCAATTGTGTACGCCGCCGCGGAGTTTCCGTCCCAAAATACGTAATTCTTGATTAGGAGGGTGCTGCTCGGGAACGCATCTGACCTTCTGGAGAAGTTGAGGGACGCTATATGGATTTAGCGGATGTTCTGACGGAATTGCGCTGCCGGCGGGCGTGCCTGAGCAGAGCGATCGACTCCCTGGAACGCATGGGGGCCTTACAGCGCAGGGGACCGGGAAGGCCGCCGAAGCTGACGGCGGACATCCCCTATTTCTCCGCTGGGAATTCGCGGTTGCGATCGGCCAGGTCGCGAGCGATCACCGGTGCCGCCCGCGTGCAGGTTGCCGATCCTCTTCAGTGACTCCCCGCACCGCATCGTGCGGCTCCTGATCCAACACCCAGATCATGCCGCTCATCATGCAGAGGATCACAACATCGGAAATCTCCGCCGAGCGGCCGGGAATGTACACTTGAATCAGCCGGAGCGCGGATATGAGAGCGCCACACGCCGGTACTGCGAACCGCCACGGCCATCCGGCGCGGGTAGCGAGCCAAACCAGATTTCCATAGAGGAAGGACTTCTCGAGAAAGACTTGCGCGTTCACCGCCAGCGACCCGTGAAGGAACCCCTGAAACGGCACCCAATGAAACGGTCGCGGAGGCAACACGAAGCGATACGGCTCCAGCGCTTCCAGCACGACGAAAATCACCGCCAACCCGAAGATCACGCGGATTTGGATCAATCGGCGCTGTAATCGTCCAAAATTGCAGAGTACCGCGATCGCCGCGCCGGCGACCTCAGCGGGAGACAGGATCGCGTCGTGGATTGCAATCCGCGCGCCGAGAACCAGCACGACAAAAACAGGGAAAGCAAAATGCCGCCAGGCGGTATCGAACAACTCCGTCACCAGGACGGACAGGATCAGCCAGATGACCGTGTGGCGCGCGAGATCCAACGGCGGTAAAGCCGGAGATACCAGCAGCGGCCGGACGGCGTGCCAGTATTTGTGAAGGTCGATATCCGGAACATACGGGTAGAGCCGGTAAGCCAGCCAACAACCCAAAAGCAGAACCGTCGATGGGTGTTTTCGGATGGGCTGAAGGATGCCCAGGTGGGATCTTCCGAAGAGCACTGTCCCGGTGACGGCGCCCACAAAGCTCCCCGCGGTGTTCGAACAAATGTCGGAAATCGCCTGATCCCGTCCGGGGACGTAGAACTGTAACACCTCCATGCACGTAGAGAGAACCATGCCGGCTAATGTCACCACGGCTACCGCTCCGGCCGCGCGGCGGCGCAGCATCTGTATGGCAAAGAAGCCTAACGGAAAATAGAACAGAATATTGGCGAGGATGTCTCCGCGGCCGTCGGGCTGCCCGAACGTAGCGGTTAGGTCCGCCAACGGTGAACCGGGCTTGTCGCGGAACGAAAACGGGTAGAGACTCCCATAAATGATCACGACGACGACCGCCGCGGTAATCCACCCAAACCAGCGCGGCGTCCGGCTCTTCGTATCACCCAACTGGAGGTTCACAATCTGCTTCCTGCGCGGGAATTACGATTCGTTCTGCCCGGGCCGCCACGACCCACCCGCAGTTCCGTATGGACTGGCCACGACGACGACATAGCCGTCCGGATCCCGCATCCAGCACTCCCAATGATTGGGGCCGCCATTGCCGTCGGGCGGGTTCCTATGCTTGGGCAAAACGATCGGAGCACCCAACTCGGCGGCGCGCTCCATGACGGCATCGAAATCGTCGACTTCGAACCACAGCAGAAGGCCGTTTCCGTAAGGTTTATCTTCGCGATTGCCGATCGGCCCGTGATGATGGTCCACCTCGAAACTGTGCAACTGCAGAACAATTCTGCCGGCCACGAGCAACTGCTCGTATTCGCGGCCGCCATGGCCGCTGCGGCAACCCAGCAGACGCTGATACCATCGGCTGCTCACCTCCACGTCGGAGACCGCAATGAGAGGTTGCGGACGCATTCCGCTAGCCTATCAGACAAACACCTTTCCATTCGAAGTATCTCTGAAATATCTCCTTGGATAGCATTTCTTTTCCGGCGAACCAGATGCCTACTGGACAGTGAGGCACGCATGATACGATTCCTTGAACTTATGGCCGCCGCTCTATTCAGCCTGGCCATGTTGGCCCACTCCGCAGCCGGACAAGCGCTCCCTGAATCCACCGCGGGTACCGCCGGCACAGTGGGAACAGCCGGCGCGGCGAACGGCATAGGACAGAGCGTTGGCGGCATCGTGGGCAACCTGGAAAAGAGCTTGCAAGGCGATTCCACAGCCACAAAGACGCCACCCCCGGCTGCTCCGCCATCGGGCCGCACGACAGTGCCAAGGCGGCGAATTCCCGCGACTCCCACAGCCACGAACTCCAGTAAGAAACCCGCGCCGGAGCCCCCCGCCCCGAAATACGAAGACCCCAACCAGATCCGGGTCAGTATGACCTACGACGAAGTGCTGCGCCGTTTCGGTCCGCCGGCCATGGAAATTACCACGGAGTCGTCGGCGAAGAAGCTGTTGTACATGCCGGCATCGGGCTCGGTGCATGTCGAAGTGGTCGACGGCGTTGTGACCGTGGCGCCGAAACCAAAATCGTAGACCGCGAACCGCTCGCGGCCGGCCCCCGTCCGTAATACCATCGAAGGACGAAAAGGAGAACGCATATGCGGTCACTTTCTCTGTTCTTCGCCACCGCGCTTTTGTGGGCG
>Ga0335073_10012576_pt1 | contig 11885 bp, 6 predicted proteins | sample Lox_Sample_22_FD_207093 | JGI IMG/M metagenome (GOLD analysis project Ga0335073, IMG submission 207093) | Soil microbial communities from Loxahatchee National Wildlife Refuge, Florida, United States - Lox_Sample_2.2 | ecosystem: Environmental > Terrestrial > Soil > Wetlands | place: USA: Florida... | reverse complement strand
CGCGACGCACCCATGCTGGTCGGAGCAGTGCGCGTCTGATCGACTAGTGGCGGGGTGGCGGACGCGGGGCCAAGGTTGTAACCAACCAGCGGCTCGGGAAATCACCGGGAGGTGATCATGTCGCAGAGTTCCTTCTGAACTCTGTAAGTGAGGTGGCGAAGCTGTATCTCGCGAAAGGAAAACCGAAAGCTTGAAAAACCTGGAGTGTGAATATCCGCTTGCGGCAACCGTGCCGGCGCCAGAGGAGACGGCGTTGCTGAAGTGGTATGCGGTGTATACCTGCGTGCGTCATGAGAAGCGCGTCGCCGAACAATTGCAGCAACGCCAACTGCCCAGCTTTCTCCCTCTCTACCGCGCCATTCACCGCTGGAAAGACCGCAAGAAGGAAGTCGAACTGGCGCTTTTTCCCGGCTACGTGTTTGTGCAGCTAGCTCTGGAAAACCGGCTGCGGGTTCTGCAAATTCCCAGGGTGGTGCACCTGGTCAGCTTTCAGGGCAAGCCTGCTCCCCTGCCCCAGGAAGAGATCGACACTCTGCGTCAGGGAATTACGGCGCGAGTGCACATGGAACCTCACCCCTACCTGCAGGCGGGGCGCCGGGTGCGCGTGCGCAGCGGCCCGGTCGCCGGCCTCGAAGGCATTCTGCTGCGGCGCAAAGAAGGGGCGCGGCTGGTGGTCTCTATTGAAATGCTGATGCGCTCGGTGGCCGTGGAAATCGACGAGGCGGACGTGGAACCATGTTGATAACAAGCGAGCGGTTGGCGCAGCGAGAGATGGCGACGCTCTGTCATCGCAAGCGGCTCCCTGCTGTGCTGTTTCTGCTCCTGTTTTTCAGCGGGGTTGCCCGGGCCCAGACAGAGGTTCAGCGGGTGCAAGACGAGGGGGAAGGCCGGCAGCAGGCGCGGGAAAGCGAAAGGCGCGCCCAGCAGGCTGCCGATGAATTGGTTTCGCTTTCCGCAAAAAGCATCCAGCAGATCCTGTTGCGCGAGCCTGGACTACTCCTGGCAGTCAAGAAGGCGCTGGTGCGGAAGGCTTACGAACAGGGGCGGCTGCTCGATCCCGCCGATCTCACCGACGAAGCACTATTCGAGCTGCTGCGCGAGGACAACAACGTTCGCGTGCTGGCCACCCGCGAGATCGAGTCCCGTATGTACGTCCGCGCCAAGCCGAACCCAGAGGAATTGTCGCAAGCTCCGGAACGAAGAATCGTCGGCACGCGCGAGTTGCCCCAGGGAACCAGTGAAGGTCAGCAGTCGCCCCCTCAAAGTCAGGAAGCACAATACTGGTCAACCCACGAAACCGTTCCGCAGCGTACTCCCGTGCCGGGTGGATTTCCGCCAAGCGCAACTCAGCAGACAATGCCCGGCCCCGGCGAACCATCGTCCAGCGAGCCAGGGTTCACCCAACCATGGCCCAGCGAGCCTTGGACAATGGAACCCTGGCCGGTCCCGGCCGGGCCGGACAACGGCGCTCCTGAGGCTGCACCCGACAACCGCCCACCCCAAAATTTTGCTCAGGCTCCGGAGCCTGAGCTCTATTCTCCAGACGTTCTGCCTTCCGATGCGGAAACGCTGCCGCGGGTGAGCCCATCAGGGCTGCCGGGATTATTGAGCGCCAGCATGGCCGAGCCCGCGGGCACAAACTCCAATCGCAACCGGGGATACGCCAATTCCGGGGCAAGCATCTATGGGTCTGTCCCTTCACCGGACGCCGACGCTTCGCCCTGGGCGTCGTCGGGGTGGGGGCGGCAATCCTTCGGAGCGATGGAGACCGAGCCGCGTTTTCGTTGGCCATCGAGTGCAGCGTGGAGCCGCGCCAGACAGCCAGACTATGCTGAGCCGACCATCCGGCACCAGCCCAACCCTTATGCTGACGTGCCATCGCTCTACGACCTCTACCAGCAGGTTTCACAGCGTCCGCCGGTTCTCGAGAGATTCGGCATAGATGTGTTCCGCACCGGCACCGGCAACTTCAATCAGCTTCCCATGGACACCCCGGCCGGCCCCGATTACGTGGTCGGACCGGGCGACGGACTCAACATCGAAATCTGGGGCAGCGTCTCCGGCCACTTGCAGCGGGTGGTGGACCGGCAAGGGATGGTGTCGCTTCCCGAGACCGGTGGCGTAGAGGTGGCCGGGAAAACGCTGGCCGAAGTGCAGCAACTGGTGGAGAACGCGCTGCGCAGCCAGTATCGCCAGGCGGAAGCTGACGTCTCCCTGGGCCGGCTGCGCACGGTGCGGGTCTACGTGGTCGGGGATGTGGTCCGTCCCGGCGCCTACGAGGTGAGCGCGCTTTCCACGCCATTGAACGCACTCTATCTGGCCGGCGGCCCGACCGCTCGGGGATCGCTGCGCGTGCTACGACACCTGCGGGGAAACCAGTTGCTCGAAACCATCGATGTCTACGATCTCTTGTTGCACGGTGTGCGGGAGGACGGGCTGCGACTGCAGGCGGGCGACACCATCCAGGTGCCTCCACTGGGGCCGGAGGTCACGGTCGAGGGCATGGTGCGGCGTCCGGCGATTTACGAATTGAACGGCGAAACCGGGATGGCGCAGGTTCTGGAAATTGCGGGCGGGGTGTTGACCTCAGGCACGCTGCGCCATATCGAGATTGAGCGCGTGGTCGCGCATGAAAACCGCACCATGCTGCAGGTCGATCTGCCCGAAGGCAACGACCAGCAGGCGGCGAACCGCACGCTGGCGGACTTTTCAGTCGAGGATGGCGACACCATTCGGATATCGCCCATCCTGCCCTTCAGCGAGAAAACGGTGTACCTGGAAGGCCACGTGTTCCATCCCGGCAAGTACGCCTACCGCGAAGGCATGCGCTTCACCGATCTGGTGCACTCCTACCAGGAGGTCCTACCCGAACCGGCGCTGGGTCATGCCGAAATCATCCGCCTGAACCCGCCCGATTTTGCTCCCAGCGTGCTGGCTTTCAATCTGGCAGACGCCATGGCCGGGCGGACCGAAGTCACGCTGAAACCTTTCGACACAGTGCGCATCTTTGGGCGCTTCGATTTCGAGCCGCCACCGCTGGTTACGGTGAGCGGTGAGGTGCTGCATCCGGGCGACCACCTCACCAACGGCCAGACGACCCTGCGCGATGCCATTTATCTGGCCGGAGGTCCGACGCCCGATGCCCTGCTCTCGGACGCGCAGCTGTTTCACCGCACCCCGGACGGCAGGCTGCACGTAATCAGCGTCAACTTGAGACAGGCGCTGGCCGGCAACCCCGCCGACAACATCTTGCTTCGGCCCATGGACCGGGTCTTCATCCACCGGAACCTGGGAAAGGCCGACCCGCCCACGGTCAAGATCGAGGGCGAGGTGGCGCAGCCGGGCAAGTATCCGCTGGGCGAGAACATGACCGCCGCGGATCTGGTCCGTCTGGCCGGAGGTCTGAAACGGGGAGCTTACACCGAAAGCGCCGACCTGACCCGCTATGAGGTCGAGCAGGGCAGCAACCTGGTCGGCGAACACACCACGGTTCCGCTGGCAAGGGCCCTGGCCGGAGAGCCCGACAGCGATGCGCGGCTGCGGGACGGCGATGTGCTCACCATCCGCCAGCTGGCCGGATGGCGCGACATGGGTGCAACCATCGCGGTCGGCGGCGAAGTCGTCCATCCGGGAACCTACGGCATCCAGGAGGGGGAGCGGCTCAGCTCGATTCTGCAGCGCGCCGGCGGCTTCCGCGCTGACGCCTATCCCTATGGCGTGATCCTCGAGCGGGTGCAGGTGCGCGAACTGGAGCAGGCCAACCGCGACCTCCTGCTCAAGCAGGTGCAGATGGACGGCAGCAATCTGTCGCTGATCCCGGCCAGTGACGACACCGAGAAAACCGCCAAGGAGGCTGCGGTCGACCAGTGGCACGCCACCCTGGAGAAGTTGCAGAGCTCGCCGCCCAGCGGACGCCTGGCCATCCGTATCGGCAAGGACATCCGCCGCTGGCAGAACACTCCGGCCGACATCGAGGTCCGCGCGGGCGATACGCTGTACGTCCCCAAGAAACCGAACTTCGTGATGGTGGAGGGCGCGGTCTATAACCCCACCGCCGTGGCCTACAAGCCGGGCAAGAGCGCGGGCTGGTATCTGGCGCAGGCCGGCGGACCGACCAACATGGCCAACCGCAAGGCTGTTTTCGTAATTCGCGCGGACGGCTTTGTCGCTGGCGGCTCAGGCGGCCTTCTGAGTGGAGGCGTGCTGCACGACGCCCTCCAGCCGGGAGACCTGGTGATGGTTCCGGAGAGAGCCTTCAGCGGCACCACCAAGTGGAAGACCACGCTCGAGTCCGCCCAGATGGTGTATGCAGTGGGGGTGGCCATCCAGGTGGCGCGCAGCTTCTGAATGCGGCGGGCATGCGCGGTCTGGGCCATTGCGGCTGGCTGGTCATCGCGACTATCGCAGTTGGCGCAGGAGCCAAAGCACAAGCCGGAGGGCCAGCCGTCCCGGAGGCCGATTCTGCCATCTGGACACGACCTGCCGTGAGCCGTCCCGCTTCCAGCTATGATCTGCCGCCCGGAGAAGATCCGGAAAATCGCCTCATGTCTCCCTTTGCCAAACACGTCGTCTGCGACCAGAAGCAATTCTGGACCACTCCGGGACGCTGGCGCTTTGAGGATTTGCACTGGCTAGTGCCGACAGCGGGCGTCACCGCGGCTTTGGTGGCCAGCGACAGTTGGCTGGCAAAACAGGTCCCCGCGAGCCGCGCACGCAGCAGCCAGAAGATCTCCGATTACGCTCTCTATTCCTTGGGCGGGGCAGGCGCGGGGTCGCTTCTGCTGGGACATTTCCGGGGCAATGACCGGCTGTCAGAAGCCGGCTTGCTGAGCGGCGAAGCCGCAATCGACAGCATGGCCGCGGCCTACGCGATGAAGCTGGTAACCCAGAGAGAACGTCCCGGCCAGGAAACAGGGCATGGCTCTTTTTTTGCGGGCGGCAGTTCGTTTCCCTCGGAACATGCCGCCGTGGCCTGGTCGGTGGCCAGTGCGTGGGCGCACGAGTATCCGGGCTGGTTGAGCCAGACGCTGGCCTATGGGTTGGCCTCGACCGTGACTTTGACCCGGGTCACTGGCAGGCAGCACTTCCCCTCCGATGCCCTAGTCGGCAGCGTCCTTGGATGGTATCTGGCGCGGCAGGTATACCGGGCGCATCATGACCGCGATCTTGGCGGCGCCGCGTGGGGCCGATTGATGCCGGAGAGTGAAACTGCCGACAAACCCCCACGATCGCGCGAGAACATGGGCTCGCCCTACGTCCCCCCCGACAGCTGGGTCTATCCCGCGTTCGACCGCCTCATCGCGCTCGGCATTATTCGGGATGCCTATGTCGGCCTTCGTCCCTGGACCCGCATGCAATGCGCCCGCCTGGTCGAAGAGGCGGAAGAGCCCATGGACGACGATGCCGGCGCTGACGCGGGCGCAGACAGGACGCTGACCGCGCTGGCCGACGAATTCCGGGAAGAAGCCTTGCGCCTGGATGGGGCCAGCAGCGGCAGTGCAGGTGTGGATTCGATTTACACGCGCGCCACTTCAATCAGCGGAACCCCTCTGCGCGACGGTTACCACTTTGGGCAGACGATCATCAATGATTACGGGCGACCCTACGGCGAAGGCTTCAATGCCATCACCGGCGTCACGGCGCACGCCGAGGCCGGAGCGTTTTCTCTGTTCGTGCAGGGAGAATATCAGCGCGCTCCGGCCGTCGCTTCCGACGCGGCGCCGGTTCTTTCGGCGACCGCGGCCGTAGACTCGGTTTCTCCTGTAGCTTCCGATGCCACGCCCGGCACTGACCGTTTGCGGCTGCTCCAGAGCGCGGCCGCGGTCACATTCCACGGCGTGCAGGTCTCGTTGGGCCGGCAGAGCTTGTGGCTCAGCCCTGGTGCGGGCGGGCCGTTGCTGTTCAGCGATAACGCCGCGCCCATGGCCATGCTGCGCATCGACGCCGTGACTCCCTACGAGATTCCCCTGCTGTCTCGTCTGCTGGGGCCGGTGCGATCGGAATTCTTTCTTGGCCGCTTCTCCGGCCAGACCTGGGAGTTTTCTCCGCAGCTCTATGGACCGGAACTGGCTTCGCAACCGTTTCTGCACGGCAGCAAGTTCAGCTTCCATCCCACGGCAAATCTCGAGTTCGGCATGGGCTTCACCGCCCAGTTCGGCGGGCCGGGCAATCCCTTCACCTGGGGAAATTTTCTGCGCACGTTTTACTCGCACCGGGTGGGCATCGCCAACAATCCGGCCAAGCGGCTTTCGGAATTCGATTTCCGCTACCGGGTTCCGAGGTTGCGCAACTGGGCTGAGGTGTATGCCGACTCCATGGTCATCGATGAATACTCCCCCATCGGCTCAACCCGCCCGGCCATCAATCCTGGCGTCTACTTCCCGCGGCTGCCCAGGCTGACAAACCTCGATCTGCGTCTGGAAGGCGTTACTACCGATTTGAATGTTCCCGCGCACTACGGCCCGGGAGCATTTTACTGGGACGACCGCTACCGCTCCGGATACACCAATGACGGAAATTTGATCGGCAGCTGGGTAGGCCGCCGCGGCCGGGGCGAGCAAGGCTGGCTCACCTATCACTTCTCCCCGTACAGCGATGTCGGGTTCGCCTACCGCCACAATAGCGTGGATCGTGGCTTTCTCGAGGGTGGCAGCCTGCGCGATTTCAGCGTCCGCGCCGAAATTGCGCTTGGTCGCACAACCAGCCTCGCCGCCTTCGTGCAGCAGGAGCGCTGGCATTTCCCGCTTCTCGCCGCCGGAGCGCAGTCGGATCTGACCGCAGCCGTACAGCTCACATTCTGGCCGGGACGAAAGCCGAAACGGAACTAGGCCTTCGCACAAGCGGACTGCCCAGTAGTTCTCATGGCGCCGATTCAAGAGCAATCCCACGGCATCGTGGAAGAGCATGGCCTGGCCGAAGCTGCCGAACGGCGGCGCCCGGACTCGGTTCATGCACGAACCATCGCCCGGCTGCGCGTGCTGTGGTGTGAGCGGCGGTTTTTGTTTCGCGCCTCTGCCGGCGGCCTGCTCGCCTGTACCGTGCTTGCCTTGTCGCTGCCCAAACGTTACCAATCGACTGCGCGCCTGATGCCGCCCGACGACCAATCGGTTTCCGGGCTGGCCATGGCTGCCTCTCTGGCCGGCAGAATGAATGGCGCTCTGGGCAGCCTGGCGGGCGGAATGCTCGGGCTGAAAAGTTCGGGCGATCTGTTCATCGGGATTCTGGGCAGCCGCACCGTCGAGGACGGCATTATCGGCAAGTTCGATTTGCGCCGGGTGTACCACCAACGCCTTTGGCAAAACGCCCGCCAGACCCTGGCGGCAAACACGGCGATTTTTGAAGATCGCAAAAACGGAATCATCACCATCTCGGTGACCGACCGCGATCCGCAACGCGCCGCCGCCATCGCGCAAGAATATATAACGGAGCTGAACGGGGTGGTCAGCCAGCTCAGCACATCCTCGGCGCGGCGGGAGCGCATCTTCCTCGAAGGCCGGCTGGCCCAAGTGCGGAGCGACCTGGAGCAGGCGGAAAAGGATTTCGGCCGCTTCGCCAGCCAAAATGCCACGGTCGATCTCAAGGAGCAGGGGCGCGTCATGGTAGGAGCAGCCGCCACGGTCGAGGGCCAGCTGATCGCGGCGCAATCCGAACTGGAAGGGCTCAAGCAGATTTATTCCGATCAGAACGTGCGGGTGCGCGCGCTGGTCGCACGCATCAGCGAACTCGAGAGCCAGCTGGCGCAGCTGGGAGGAAAGGAACAGCAGCAGGAGGTGGCGGGCGACGCCACCCACCCGGACGGCGGTGATCTTTATCCCTCGCTTCGTAAGCTCCCGCTTCTCGGCGTACCCTATGCCGATCTTTACCGCCAGACCCGCGTCGAGGAGGCGGTGTTCGAAACCCTGACGCAGGAGTACGAGATGGCGAAAGTGGCCGAGGCCAAGGAAATCCCCAGCGTGAAGGTGCTCGACCCGCCGAACGTCCCGGAGAAGAAGTCATTTCCCCCGCGGGCCGCCATCGTCGAGCTGGGCACCTTTCTCACTTTCAGTTTCTCGGCGCTGGCCGTGTTGGCTCGTGCCCGCTGGGAGGAAGTCGAGGCCGAGGACCCGCAAAAGATTCTGGCGCGGGAGGTGCTCGGGACCATCGAGGCCCATATGCCCTGGGCGGCGCCCGACGGTTCGCGCCTTCAGGCCATGACCCACCGCTGGTGGCTGCGCTGGGAGCACGGAAATGAGAACCGGAATGGCGGAAATCATGCCAATGGACCTCCATCCTGCGACGACGCACTGAAACGCTGACGTTTCAATCCTGGGCTATCTGCAACGGAACCGAAAACCTTTTGCAGCATTTCGAACCCAGATCAAGCGACTTCCAATTTTTTCGGGGAGGAAACCGGGCAATGAAGATTCTAGTTTTGGGCGGCGACGGATACCTGGGCTGGCCCACAGCCATGTATCTGTCGCGCGCCGGACATACGCTGGCGGTGGCCGACAACTTCGCCAAGCGCCGCTGGGAGCTGGAGCTGAATGTCGAGCCTCTGATCCCGATTCATACCCTGCACGACCGGGTCGAGGCCTGGCGCGAACGCACCGGGCGGGAGATCGAGCTGTTTGTAGGCGACTTGCGCAACTACGGCGTAGTCGAGGGCATGCTGGCGAGTTTCCGGCCCGAGGCCATCGTGCACTACGGCGAGCAGCCTTCGGCGCCCTATTCCATGATCGACCACAACCGCTGTGTCTTCACCCAGGTCAACAACGTGACCGGCACACTGAACGTGCTGTGGGCCATGAAAAAACTCGATCTGGCCTGCCACCTGGTGAAACTGGGCACCATGGGAGAGTACGGCACGCCCAACATCGACATCGAGGAAGGCTTTCTTGAAGTGCGGCACAAGGGCCGCAGCGACATCCTGCCTTTTCCCTGCCAGCCCGGCTCGTTTTATCACCTTTCGAAAGTCCACGACAGCCACAACCTCCGCTTCGCCTGCCGCGCCTGGAAGATGGCGGCCACCGACCTGCATCAGGGCGTGGTTTACGGTGTCGAAACCGAGGAAACCGGCATGGGCGAGCGCCTGGCCACCAGCTTTCACTATGACGATGTGTTCGGCACAGCGCTCAACCGTTTTTGCGTGCAAGCGGTGGCCGGGCTGCCGCTGACCGTGTACGGCCAGGGCGGGCAGCGCCGGGGTTTTCTGAATCTGCGCGACACCCTGCGTTGCGTCGAACTGGCCGTCCTGCATCCGGCACAACCGGGGGAATACCGCGTGTTCAACCAGTTCACCGAAACCTTCACCGTGCTCCAACTGGCGGAACTGGTGGCAAACCAGGGACGCAAGCTCGGACTTCCCGTGGAAATCGAGCATCTGGAAAATCCCCGGGTGGAGCAGGAGCAGCACCACTACAATCCGGCGCACACCAAGCTGCTCGATCTCGGCCTGCAACCGCATCTGCTGTCGAACGAGCTGGTGGGCAGCATGATGGGCACGATCCTCAGGTACAAAGCCCGCATCAAGCGCGAGATCATCCTGCCCAAAGTCAAGTGGAGCGCCCCTGCCCGGGAAGTCGAAGACCTCAAACTGATGTGGGCCGGCGCCTGACAGCTATCTGGAATTCGGTCAGCTTCGAGCTGAAGATCACGCCTCTTCGCCATGAACGTTGAGATCTATTCGGAATGGTTGCGCCGCCAGGGCCAGACCGTGCTGCGCAGCCCGAGCAGCTACTGGCACAGCGCCGGCTTCGGAGTCTGTCAGGCCTTTCCTTATCATTGGCTGATCCAGCCGCCGGCCGAAGAGCTGCGAGAGTTGATGGCCGGGGCGCGCGTGGCCGCGCTGCGTTATTCGCTTCCAGCGGGCGGGCCGGGCGGCAATCCGAGCTATCACGTCATCTACCAGGCGGATGACTATGGCCTGGAAAGCTTGCGCTCGTGGGCGCGAAAAAATGTGCGCCGCGGCCTGCGCCAGTGTGAGGTCACTCCCATCTCGTTCGCCCGCTATGTGGAGGAAGGCTGGGAGCTGCGGCTCGACACCCTGGCCCGCCAGGGACGCCGGGTGCAGGAATCGCAGCGTGACTGGCGGCGCCGCTACCTTGCGGCCGCCGAGTTGCCTGGATTTGAAGTTTGGGGCGCGATGGTGCAGGGCCGGCTGGCCGCAACTCTGGTGGTCTTCCAGCTGGACAACTGGTTTTACCTGCTGTATCAGCAGTGCCACAGCGGCTACCTGCGTGAGCACGTGAACAATGCCCTCAGCTTCACGGTCACGCGAAACCTGGTCGGGCGGCCCGCGACCCGAGGCGTCTTCTATGGCATGCAATCGCTCGACGCCCCCTCCAGCGTCGATGAGTTCAAGCTGCGTATGGGATATGAGGCTCGGCCAGTGCGGCAGAGCGTGGCCTTTCATCCTGTGCTGGCGTTGCTGGCCAATCGTTTCAGCCAGCAAGCGCTGCGGGCGGCCAAGGGGTTGCGCCCGGGGAGCCGTTGGCTGGCCAAGACCGAGGGCCTGCTCCGGCTACACCTGGCAGAGAAGCACCACACTCCTGAGCCACTCAATCCCCGCTATGACTGCGCCACAAAGTAGCCTCCCACTCCAGGACAGCGTCCGACCCGTTACCGCTGCACGGCCAGGGTGGCTCTACGAATCGGTTGCCAGGCGGCGAAGCATCGCCGCCGGCAACGCCTCGTGCCATGAGCTCCTGCACGACTCGTTTGCTTACCTGGCAAGCAAGATCATTCCCGGATTCTTTGCGCTGGTTTCTGTTCCGGTGTTTGTCCGGGTGCTGGGCATCGAGGAATATGGCCGGCTTTCCCTGCTGCTGCCGGTCCTGATGGCCCCGGCCGCGGCCGGGGCGGGATGGTTGCAGCAAGGCATTTTGCGCTTTCATCCGCCCGCGCGCGCCCAGGATCCGGGAGCACCCGGCTTCTATCAGGCTGTCCGCGGCGGGACAGCTTGGGCAGTTCTGGGACTTGCCCTGTTGCTGGTGCCGGTCTTGCGCATTCTTCATTACCCTGCCGTCTTCTGGCTGATTGCCGAACTCTATTGTGCTCTCCAATTGATCTACTCGGTTCGTTTGAGTGGGCTGCAAGCCCGACTCCTGCCGCGCCAGGTGGCGGTCAGCGAGATGCTGCGCGCCGGGGCGGGCTTCATGCTTCCGCTGGCGCTGATCCTGCTGACGGGAAAGAAATCGCTTGCCCTCATGCTCGCGGGGCTGGCCTGCGGCTACGCGTTGCCCCTAGCGATAGGACACGATCCCCGGAGGGTCATCGCCGGGTATGGACGGCGGCGAGGCCAGGGTCTACTCCTGCTCCAAGCTGGAGCCAAGAAAATCCTCGCCCAATTATGGCGCTTTGGATGGGCGGTCGGAGCCTGGCTGATGCTCTGTCAGGCGCTGCCGCTGATTGGACGTTCGATGATCGAGCGGTACGCCGGGTACGCCCAGGCGGGAGTATACGCATCTTTGTACGAGCTGGCGGTGCGGGCCTTTTCTTTCTTCGCCTTCCCGGTAACACTGGCCGCGCATCCCCGCATCATGCGCTCCTGGAATCTGGGCGATTACGCCGGAGCACGCCGCACTCTTGCTCAGGCTATCTGGATGCAGGCGCTCTTGTTCATTCCCGTAGAAGCCGCCGGCATCGCGTTTGCTCGTCCGCTGACCACTCTGATCTCGGGAGACGCCGCTGCGTCGCGCTGGCTGCTTCCCCTGCTGATGCTGGGAGGCTTTTTGTGGCAGACGGCGCTGCTGGCGCACAAGCCGCTCGAAATTCTCGAGCACACGCGAACCATGCTGGCGGGGATGCTGGCGGTCATCGTGTGCGAGTTCCTAGGAAACTACCTTCTGGTGCCACGCTTCGGCATGATCGCTGCCGTCTATGTCTTTGTGCTGGGCGCGCTGGTTTAT
>Ga0335073_10012575_pt1 | contig 11886 bp, 9 predicted proteins | sample Lox_Sample_22_FD_207093 | JGI IMG/M metagenome (GOLD analysis project Ga0335073, IMG submission 207093) | Soil microbial communities from Loxahatchee National Wildlife Refuge, Florida, United States - Lox_Sample_2.2 | ecosystem: Environmental > Terrestrial > Soil > Wetlands | place: USA: Florida... | reverse complement strand
AACATGGTTTGGCCGCCGAACTCGCCCGTGCTTACGACCAGATTTTCGCCGCCGGAGACCTTCGCGAAGGAAGAGTTTGCGGGTACCAGCGATGGCTGCACCGCCAGGTACGCCTGCCCACTGTCGAGTCTTGCCGTGGAAATCTGCCGGATCGTGCATCCCAGCTCATGCGCGTGCTCAAAATCGATTGCTCCGACATTGCGAATCGAGCGGCAAAGCACCTGCTCGGGCCGGGCATCGATCTTCAGTCCCACGCGCGCCAGAATGGCCAGCTTCGCCGCGGCATCGTAGCCGTCAACATCGTCGGTGGGATCGGCCTCCGCGAAGCCCGCTTGCTGCGCCTCGCGCAGCGCGTCGGCGAAGGAAGCGCCCGCCTGCTCGATCCGGCTCAGGATGTAATTGCACGTCCCGTTGAGGATGCCGTGAATGCTCACCAGGCGGTCGCCCGCGAGACCTTGCTGCAGCGCGGAGAGCACCGGAACGCCGCCGGCAACACAGGCCCCGAAGCCGAGGTGCTGGTCGCGGTCGCGGGCCAGCTTGAACAACTCCGCTCCGTAGCGCGCGATCAACTGCTTGTTGGCGGTAACCACGCATTTGCGGGCCTGCAGAGCGTTGGACACCAGCTCGTACGCCGGCTCCAGACCACCCATCAGCTCGACCACAATGTCGGCGTCGGAGAACAGGACCTGCCGCATGCTCTCGGTCCAGACGGGATCGGAGGCAAGCCAGTCGACACGTTTACGGGCAACGTCGCGATTGCACACGTGGGTGATGCGCAGGGGATAGTCACGGCCATGCGCCGCCAGCAGCCGCGCCACCGCACTGCCCACGGTGCCGAAGCCCACGATGGCGACGCGAAATTCACGCGCAGGCGCCATCGGACGTTGGCTCATGATTGCCGGCTTGGGGTGAAAGCGGCCTGGAATCGCCGCCTGCTCCATAGCTTGTGGTTGCGGTACTCCATCAGCATGCATTGCGCTCATACCATCTCCCTGAAAATTGCCCAAAGACAAGAAACCCACCAGCCTTTCGGGCGGTGGGTCCGGATTCCTTTGCTCCTGAAGTTACTTAGGAACTATTGCTGATCTCCCTCCCGCCCGAGTTGGTTGCAGATGTGCTTGTACGCACACCTGTGCCCGGTGTGGTTGTGCTCATCCAACGGGAGTTGCGACCGAGAAGCGACATAAAGATGGCCTACTGTAGCCCAACCTGGCGTGCGAGTCAAAAAGAATTTTCAGAAATCGCATGCGTGCGGGACACAATCGTTCCAATTTGCAACCGGCAATGCAACGATCAGAAGCCTGCCGATCAGGTAAGATTTCGGGAGGGCAAGTCCGTTTGGAGTACGGGGGATGAAATGAAGATCGATTCGGTTCTGGTGCCCGCGCTGCTTTGCGCGACGGTTTTTCTTTCTTCGGCTGCCGCTTCAGCCGGGCGAGGTGGCGATGAGGGCGCGCAACTCTGGGGTGCCAGAGGTATTGCCCTGCGAATGACGGAACAAGGCGCAAAGATCGAATTCGACTGCGCGCACGCCAGCATCCTGCAACCCATCGAACCGAATGCCAGCGGCGAGTTCAGCGTGCCAGGCACCTACACTCCCGAGGCAGGTGGCCCGGTGCAAAAGAACAATCCCGGCCGCGATCTGCCGGCCACTTTCCACGGAGTTATCAGACGCGACAGCATCCATCTGGAGATGACTGTCTCCGGCGAAGGCCAACAGCCGCGCTCTTTCACGTTGACGCGGGGAAACCCAGGGCGCCTCGTAAAGTGCCGATAAACAGCCGGCGGAGCCCACACCTCGGTTATCTGGCCAGAGCGATTCGATGAAAAATACACAATTTTGCAGGCGGTTCTTCTCCGGCACAATCAGCTATCTTTGCTTTTGCATCCTGATTGCTGCGGTTTCATCTCCGGCCGCCGCGGCGGCGCCGATCCGAAAGCCGGCGTCCACGAACCGTTTTCTGATCGCTTCTGACCTGCATTTCAACCCCATGGCCGATGCCAGCCTCGTCCCACAACTTGATAAGGCGTCTCCCACAGAGTGGGAGACGATCCTCGATCGCTCAAAACCGACGGCGTTCAGCCAATATGGCCAGGACACTAACTGGTGGCTTTTGCGATCGGCGTTGGATGCGATGCGGGTAACCCTGCCGCACCCCAGCTTTATCATGCTGACCGGCGACTTCCTGGCCCACCAGTTTCCGCAGACATATCAGCGGACCGCGCAGGACAACAGCCGGGTAGCGTATCGCAACTTCGTCCTGAAAACAGTGGAGTTTCTGTCGCTGGAATTGCGCAAGAGATTTCCGCAGACCAGGATTTACCTGACTCCCGGCAACAACGACAATGAGTGCGGGAATTACAGCATTGAAGCCGACGGTTTGTTTCTCCGCGATACGGCCGATGTGGCGCGCCAACTGGCGCGAGCGGACGACGAATTCACCAACACCTGGCAAGCTCTCGGCAGCTATGACGTTCCCAACCCGGCGCTTCACGGCGTTCGCATCATCTCGCTGAACACCGTCTTCTTGTCCAACAAGTATCATGCCGCGCAGTTCGCCTCAGACTGCGCGCCGGTGCCCTCGACCGCGCCCGCCGACCTTTTCACATGGCTGGAGGGCCGCCTCAACCTTGCCCGTCAGGCTCACGAGAAAGTTTGGTTGATGTTTCACATCCCTCCGGGAATGGACGGCTTCACGTCGATCCAGCAGTACCTGTCGGTGGTGAAGCAGAAGAGCGACAAAACGCCGCCACAGGTCTGCGCTTCCGCGCTGGTGCCCATGTGGGTGCCGAAATGGACGAAGCAGTTCGATGACCTGCTGGCGAAATATGAGAACACGGTGGTCGCATCCTTCGCCGGCCATACCCACGCTGATGATTTCCGGGTGATCGACAATTCCGCCGGCAATTCGTCATTCGTGCTCATCAGCCCGGCAATCTCTCCCATCTACAATCAGAATCCCTCATTCCGCACAGTGACGTTCGCAGCCAACGGATCGGTTAGCGATCAATCGGTTTATTACCTCACGAACCTCTTGTTCGCCAGCAGCAGCAGTCCAGGAGAATGGAAACGAGAGTACACGTTTTCGCAAGAGTGGAAGATGGAAGGTGTGAATGCGAAAAATCTGGCAGCCCTCTATCGCGAGATCCTGGGCGAGCAGGCCGATCAGGACGAATGGTTGAAGCTGTATAACGTTTCCAGTTCGGCCGCGTATGTGCCCGCAGGCATGGCGCCGGGGCTGTATTGCGCGATTGAGGGACTCGATCCGGAGGCCTACGGAAAGTGCTTTTGTCCTGCAGTTACCCACTCAAACTAGCGTTACTTCGCATGGTCTGATAGCAACCGACGTGATGTTCTTGCTGATGGTTATGCTAGAGCGGGATTGGCCCGCAGCGCGTCATGCACGGCCTTGGCCAGATCAGCGACACTGAATGGCTTCTGGATAAAGGGAGTGCCCCGCACCAGAATCTCCCGCCGGCTGGCGGTGTCTTCGGTATATCCGGACATGAACAGCACGCGAATTTCGGGATAGCGTTTTGCAAGGTCGGTCGCCAGGGCGTGCCCACCTTGGCCTGCCATGACTAAGTCGGTGAGTACCAGATCCACTTGCCCATCTCGTTCTTCGCAGATTTGCAACGCAGCGGCGCAGTTCTCCGCCTCCAGCACCCGATATCCCAACTGTTCCAAGCATTCACACACGTTGGCGCGAATCGTGCTTTCATCTTCCACCACCAGGATCAGCTGTCCAGCGACCGTAGACGTGGGTTCTACTCGCACAGGCAAGCGCTCAAGCTTCGCGGTGGTCGCCGGGAAGTACAGCTTGAAGGTTGTGCCGTGTCCCGGTTCGCTATAGACCCAGATGTAACCGCCGCTCTGTTTCACGATCCCGTAGACGATCGATAGTCCTAGCCCGGTGCCTTTGCCAACTTCCTTCGTGGTAAAGAATGGGTCGAAGATCCGAGGCATGACGGATTGTTCGATTCCCGTGCCGGTATCGGTGACCGCAAGCATCACGTAGCGCCCAGACTGCACGGGAGGATGTTCCGTGGCATAGCTCTCGTCGAGGTCGACGTTCGCGGTCTCAAAGTGCAGTATTCCGCCCTCGGGCATGGCATCGCGTGCGTTCACCGCCAGGTTCAGGATCACTTGTGTCACCTGGTCGGGATCCAGCTTGGAGTTCTCGATATCTTCCGCGAGCTTGGTCACCAGCTGGATGTCTTCTCCAATAATACGGCGCAGCATATGCGTGGTCTCGCCCACGACCGCGTTCAGATTAATGATCCGTGGCAGCATGATCTGCTGGCGTCCGAACGCCAACATTTGGCGAGTGAGGGCCGCGGCGCGATCAGCGGCCGCCGAAATCTGTAGTAGCGGTTTACTGAAGGCGTGGTCAGGAGTGACTTGCCCGAGGATCATCTCGGTGGAGAGCTTGATGACAACGAGCACGTTGTTAAAGTCGTGCGCCATGCCGCCCGCCAACCTGCCTACGGCTTCCAGCTTTTGTACCTGGCGTACCTGCTGCTCCAGCTTGCTCTGCTGGGTCATGTCCTCAATGTAAGCCGAAAACACCTCTGGCGCGCCATTTCCGCCGGAGGTGATGGAGCCGGTGATCCGAACGGGGACCAGCGTTCCATTGCGCCGGCGAAGATTGGTTTCCCATCCTTGTACCTGGCCATTGCGTCGCAAGACTTCGAACAGCCGCTCCCGTTCTTTCGGTTCGGCGTAAATCCTTTCCGCGATGTTGAGCTGCAAGGCCTCCTCAACGCCGTAGCCGCCGAGTATCTGCAGCAGCGCGGGATTGATGGTCCGCAGGCGATCCTCGCCCATGACCGACTGCGCAATGCCAAACGGCGCCTTGTCGATCAGGGTTTTCAAGCTCGCCTCCGATTCCCGCAGCGCCTCCTCCATGCGGCATCGTTCGGTTACGTCAAGCGCCAGAACCATCTCGTGAGCACGATTGTCGGCTTTATACCGGAAGGCCATGATCTGTACGTCGATGATGCTGCCGTCTTTGCGGCGATGGCACCTTATTCCGGGTTTGATGTATCCGACATCCCCTTGACGGACGGAATCTAAGAACGCGGGCACATCCTGCTCAGGCCGAATGTCCGTTAATCGCATCGCCAGGAATTCTTCGCGCGAGTAACCGTAAGCCTTCACAGCAGCGTCGTTCACCGCCAGGAACTGCAACGACACGCGGTCAAAAGTCCACATCGGGTAAGGATTGGCGGAAAACGTCAGCTCCAACTGGCTTTGCGAGTTGCTAAGCTTTTTCTCTGCCTCTGCAAGTTGTTGGGTGAGCCCTTCGATCATTCGCTGGCGGCGGACGTGACCCTGCCAAAGGACAAGGATTGTCGAAACCGCAACGATAATGATGGCGATATTGATGAACGGCATCCGGCCAGATCCGCAAACCTATCGTATGTCAGTCATCTCGGGTATTCGCCATCGCTACGCCAAGTCCGCTCGCAAAGCTGAATACCAATTCAGGGGCCAGACCCTTCCTTCTTGCCCCATGGCACCACCGACGGCGTTGTCAGCGCTGAGCAAAAGCTTCGCGACAGCCACTGAACTATGTCGAGGCCTTAATCGCAGACTCGACTTTTTCGTATAAATAACAGGAATTGGCTACAGCCGTCTGTGACGTACCGCACACATCGGCGGAGGGGTCATGCAACATTTGTGTGATTGCTGGACGGTTGGTGTGTGATGTTATAGGTCCATGCTATGGCAGACAGCCTAGCCTTCTCCGAAACTAGCCTGACCCAATGCAGTAATACCGGCTGGTAGAGACGGCCCGCTTCGCATCATGGCAATAATTCACGCAGCGGGCATTCCTGGCAGTTTGGTTCCATCCGGTGACAGTAGTGCTTGCCAATCTGTACAAAGAATCCGTGCATCTCGTTGTACACGTGCGCAAGCTGACTACGACCAGCAACGCTCATAGGCGATGGCGTATGGATGGTGGGGCGGGGCACGGCAACGACTTGCAATCCTGCCGATATCGGTTTCTCGCCGTGTAGGGCGCGCTCGACCAAGGTGCGTATGTCCTCGTATTTGGCGGTTTCCTCGATGGCGGCATGGCGTTGAAGTACTCGCCGAGTATAAGTGTCTACAACAAAGATCTCGCGGTTCGCGGCATATAGCAGGATGGCATCGGCGGTCTCCGGTCCTATGCCGTTCAGCAAGAGCAATTGGGAGCGCAGCTGCGCGGTTGGCAGGGAAAACATTTTCCGCAATGAGCCGCCGTAGTTCTGGTCGAGTAGATCGACAAAGCCCTTCAGCCGCTTCGCTTTCTGGCGGTAATAGCCGGAAGAGCGCACGAGCTGTTCCAGTTCGGCGAGAGGAAGACGGCGGATGCCGGCGGGGCTTAGCGCGTCCCCCGAACGCAGAGAATTCATGGCGCGCTCTACGTTTTTCCACGAAGTATTCTGGGTGAGAATTGCGCCGACAATTACTTCGAACGGGGTTTCGGCCGGCCACCAGTGCTGCGGTCCCCAGCTATGCGCGAGTTTGCGATACATGGCGCGCAGCAACGCTTGGGGTGTAAGTTTCTGTGCTGACTTGGTGGTGGGGCGGCGCTTCACACTATCGCTATACTACATGCAGCTCATTATCGCGATGGAGCACTGCTGCGCTGAATCCCCATGCGTAATGTACTGCGTTTCCTATGGAACTCCGGTCGCGGACACCGTCTCGCTCCCTGGCGCAGTCCCTATTTGCGCTGGCGAATCGAAACCTATACCGGGATCAAAATGCAGAGCATTGGCTTTCCCGAATTTTGCGGATTCATGTGGCGGGAACGCAAAGAATTGCTGCGTTTTCTGAAGTGGACGGCCGAGATGGAACGCTATGCGCGAGCCAAGCCTAAGAATCCCTAATCGCCCGATCAGATCTGGCCGAAGATATCTTTGAAATCGTAGAAGCCTTGTTTGCCGGCAATCCACTCGGCCGCTAACATCGCACCCTCGGCGAACGTCCGCCGCGACTTGGCATCGTGGGTCAGCACGATGCGGTCCCCCGCCGACTCGAGTTCGAGGATGTGTATGCCGGGCACCTCACCCTCGCGCTCGGAGGTAATTTCCAGGCGCTTTCCCGCGGCTTGCTCCAGAATGCGTTGCAGTGCGATCGCCGTCCCGGAAGGCGCGTCCTTTTTGTGCACATGATGGATTTCGTTGATGAAGCCTTGATAGCCGTGCGTTAACGCCGGGGCAGCGGTCTTCACAATCTGAAAGAAGAGATTCACGCCATAAGAAAAGTTCGGGGCGAAGACGAACCCCGTGCCGGCCTTCTCGACCGTGCGCCGGACGCGCTCCATCTCGCCATACCATCCGGTGGTGCCGACCACCATCGCTTTGCCCGCACGAACGCAGCGGTCGATATTCGTGAGTACAGCCTGCGGCGTAGTGAAGTCGATGACGACATCAATGTCGCGCAGGTGTTCCGCCGTGAGCCACGCGCCGTTCTCATTCACATCGGCGTCGATGCTTTCCACCTGGTGTCCGCGCTCGAGCGCAACTTCCGCCACCAGCGAGCCCGTTTTACCGGGACCCAGCACCAGGACCTTGAATGGTCCGCTCAATCGAACACCTCGGGATCGACGTCGGTAAAGAACCTGGCGTGCAGCCGGCGCACCGCCTCGGGCACATCGGCTTCATCGACAACGAACGTCAGGTTGATCTCGGACGCGCCCTGCGAAATCATACGGACATTGATGTCGCGAATGGCGGCGAAGATCTGGGCCGCAACTCCGGGCGTGTCCCGCAGGTTCTCGCCCACCAGGCACACAATCGCCTTGCGGCCAGAGTACTTCACGAACGCCAGTTGCTCCAAATCGGCCGCGATCTGCGGAATGGCCTCGTTGGAGTCGACGGTCAACGAGATGCTGACCTCGGAAGTTGAGACCACGTCTACGGCACAGTGATGGCGGGCGAAGACCTCGAAGACCTTGGCCAGAAATCCGTGCGCCATCAGCATGCGCGCGGCAACAATATCGATGACGGTAATGCGGCTCTTGGCGGCAATTGCCTTAAACAGCGATCGCGACCGCGGCGTACGCGCCAATATGCGCGTACCTTCATTGCCTGGATTGCGCGAGTTCAGCACCAGCACCGGAATGTTCTTCTCCACCGCAGGCAGCACAGTCGCCGGATGCAGGACTTTGGCGCCGAAATAGGCCAGCTCGGCAGCCTCTTCGAAGCTGATCAGCTTGATGCGGCGCGCGTCCGGACAGATGCGGGGATCTGTGGTCTTCATGCCGTCCACATCGGTCCAAATTTCGATGCGCTCAGCGTTGAGCCCCGCGCCCACCAGCGCCGCAGAAAAATCGGAGCCGCCCCGGCCAATCGTGGTCGTCACTCCTTCACGCGTCGCGCCCACAAAGCCGCCCATGATAGGCACGCGTTGCTGCTCCAGCAGCGGCCTGACGCCGTCCTTCAGGCGGTCATTGGTCTCCTCGACCTGGGGCACGGCGCGGCTGTGTTGGGCGTCGGTCACAATGACCTTTCGGGGATCGAGGAACGTGGCCGGAAGATCGCGCGCCAGAAACGCGGCGGTCGCGATCATGCTCGACAGTCGCTCGCCAAACGAGACCACATAGTCCGATGTGCGCGGCGTGAGCTCACCCACTGCGGAAATTCCACGGAGCAATTCTTCCAGAGCATCGAACTCGCTTCCCAGTTCGGTGTGCAATTCCGTATGCAGTCCCGTGCCCAGCAGTTCGCCGGCGGTGAGATAGTGACGTTCGCGGAGTGTGCGGCAGATATCGAGAGCCTGAGTGCGGTCGCCGCGTCCCGCTGCCGCTGCCATGGCCAGCAGTTGATCGGTGACCTTGGCCATCGCGCTGACCACTACAAACGGGCGCTCGGATAATCGTGACTTCACGATTCCGGCGACGCGATCGATGGCGGCGGCATCCTCGACCGAGGTACCGCCGAACTTCATCACAATCACGGCAACATACCACCCCGATTCGCCCAAGAACGTGGCGAATCGGGGACCCCGGGCAGCAGGCCCCGGACTTTCAGAAGTTCGGCGTTCAACAGCGCTGCACCGGCGGCCCCGCGAATGGTGTTGTGGGAGAGAACGGTGAACTTGTAGTCGAGCACGCCGCAGGGACGCAGGCGGCCAACGCTGACCGTCATGCCGTTGCCGCGGTCGACGTCAAAACGCGGCTGAGGGCGGTCGGGCGCGGTATCGTAAACCACTGGCCGCTCCGGCGCCAGCGGCAGCTTCAGTTCCTGCGGCGTCGAACGAAATTCATTGAAGGCGGAAATCATTTGCTCCGGCGACGCTTTCTGCTTCAGCTTCACGGACACGGACTCGGTATGGCCGTCCTCGACCGCGACGCGGTTGCAATGCGCTGTCATGGGGAAGGACGCAGGCTCTACCCGGTTGCCCTCCAGGCGGCCCAGGAGTTTGCGCGTCTCCTCTTCCATCTTTTCTTCCTCCTTGGCGATGTAGGGAATGACATTGCCCAGGATGTCGAGGGAAGCAACGCCGGGATAACCGGCGCCGCTGACGGCTTGCATCGTGGTGACGAAGAGCGATTCGATGCCGAATTTGCGATGCACCGGCGTGAGCGCGACCACCAGTCCGATGGCCGAGCAGTTCGGGTTGGTAACGATGTAGCCTCCCGATTGCTTGCGCCAGCATTGCTCCTCGAGCAGTCCGATATGGTCGGCATTAACTTCTGGGATGACCAGCGGCACGTTCTCCTGCATCCGAAATGCGCTGGAGTTGCTGACCACGGCGCAACCCGCGGCGGCAAATTGCGGCTCCAGCTCGCGAGCGATGCCGGCATCGAGCGCGGCGAAGATCACGCGCGGCGCTCCATCAGGAGCGGCATTGGAGACCGGCATCTGCCGTACGCGATCCGGAATGGGCGTCTTCAAACGCCAACGTACCGCATCGCCATACGCCTGACCGGCAGAGCGGTCGGAGGCAGCCAGCCACGCGACCTCGAACCAGGGATGGGCTTCGAGCATTTGGATGAAGCGCTGGCCAACAACTCCGGTGGCCCCGAGAATTCCGACTGGGATTTTCTGCTGCGACATTTTTGTGCGGAAAATTCAAGTTATATCATGTTCGGCGCGAGCCAGAACCCTGTCTGACGCTATCGCTCGCGATTGGCAGCGACCGAAAGGCGAAGCACCTGCGCAATTTCCTGCGCAATTACTTCCGGCGTCTTCGCTTCGGTGTTCACCACAATCTCCGCCTGGAGGTAAAACGGCAGTCGCTCGGCATGCAGCGCGCGAAGTGCGCGCTCGTCTTTCGCAAGCGGACGCGGATTACATGCTGGCCGTTCGTCCGCGGCCCGGCACCGCTGCAAGAGTTGCTCCAACGGAAGTTCCAGAAATACAACACGCACTCCGTGCGCCCGCAGCAGTGCCGCGTTGCGGGGCTGAACATAAGTGCCGCCGCCCAGCGCGATGACCGTAGGGCCGGCTATATTTTCAAGCAGCGATCGCAGGGCCTGGGCCTCGAGTTCCCGAAACCGCGCTTCGCCGTGCTGCGCGAAAATCTCAGCGATGCTCTGGCTGGCCCGGCGCTCGACTTCGTAATCGAGATCGATAAATCCCCACTTCAACAGCTTCGTCAGGCTTCGGCCCACGGTGCTCTTGCCCGAGGCCATGAAACCGGTGAGGGCCACCACGGTTGGAAGATGCTCCGGTGCGCCGGGTTCGAACGACTTTGGCATCCCGTTGGGTGGGCAGGGGCGCTCTCAGGCCGTAATTTGGAGGCTCGTGCAGAAATCTTAGCATCCGCTCCGGGCTGCCGCCTGTAGTCCTTAGGTTGTAGAGCCGGTGCTACCGACAGGGGATGATTGCGCCGCCGGCGGTCATTAGAGTTACCCGCATGCAACTCATTCAGATTGGCGAAGTAAAGCAAAAGACGGTGCTTGACCTGGTGCAAGAGATGGCATCGCGACAGTTCGCCGAGATTGAAGAATTGAAGCGCTCGCGCATGGCTTCGCGGGGGCAAAGACCTGCTGCCAGACGCCGGAGCTGCAAGTCAGTCAAACGCGCGCGTTAGTCGGCCACCCTGCTGGCGAAGCGGGAGCCGTTGACCTCTCGGCTTTCGATACCGTTACGGACGCCGGGTTGCATTCCACCCGGACGAGTCGTCACCACAGACTCACTCGCCCGGACCGGTGCGAAGGTGGCCCTGCGCTACGTCGGGTGTCGCCTGCCCGCGCGCTGGTGCCGCGCAAACTCCCGGCGAAAAAATTGGCCGCATCGATCACCTTAGACTGCCGCTTCCACCATAGTCGTAGAACTAGGTAAGAAATCCCAGAACACTTCAGGGATTGACGGGGGACACCTTAATCTCTCCGGGGCCTATACTCAGCGCGTTCCACTCCCCAAGTTCTGTCGTGCAGGGCCCATTACACCGCATGGCGTTCAAGCCATGTGTGCCGGAGCGCTCTGATGTCGAAAACTTACTTCCTCTGCTGCGTGGCTCTTTTGCTGGGCCTCGCAATCCCTGTTGCCGCCCGAGACGTGCGACGACTTTCGCAATATCAGCAGATCGATCCTACAACCACCCTGACGGCTCAAACCAGCAACAACACTGCGGCTGCGAATTCTTTTCCCGGATGTGAAATCACTACCGTCACCAACGGGCAGTGCGTCGACAACGGGGACCTGCGCGCCAGCAACGTCAGCAAGGTGAATGTGCACACGCTGCTGTTAGCGTCGCAGCAGGGCGCGAAAATCTACACCACCTACATCCCCTATTGGGTACACGGCACCCATCCCAATATCGGCTACAGCTCGCAGGATCCCAACCAGGTGACCAAAGAGATCGCGGACCTCACCAGCCGCGGCTTTGACGGCGTGCTCATCGATTGGTACGGCCCTGGCAGTTACGAAGAGGGCGCTACC
>Ga0335073_10012574_pt1 | contig 11886 bp, 7 predicted proteins | sample Lox_Sample_22_FD_207093 | JGI IMG/M metagenome (GOLD analysis project Ga0335073, IMG submission 207093) | Soil microbial communities from Loxahatchee National Wildlife Refuge, Florida, United States - Lox_Sample_2.2 | ecosystem: Environmental > Terrestrial > Soil > Wetlands | place: USA: Florida... | reverse complement strand
TTTCCACTCGGGTTGGCCTTCAGCGCAGCCCAGCAGGGATTTGCGAGAAACCCGCGATCATCACAGGATCGAGAGCCCCGACGTGACATTGACGTTTGAAACGCTCGGCAATGCCACTATCCAGTTCTGCGTGGATGATCAGCCGATCCTCGTGACCGATCCCTGGCTCGTGGGGACATGCTATTTCGGCAGCTGGGCGCTCGACCATGCGCTCACCGAAGCGCAAATCCGCAGAGCCCAGGATTCGGACTATATCTGGATATCGCACGGGCATCCGGACCATCTGCATTCGGATTCATTGCGGCTTTTGCCCAAGGGGAAGAAAATCCTGATCCCCGATCACTACGACCGGGACATTGCCGACTTTCTCACCGCCGAGGGCTTCGCGGTCGAAATCCTGACCTATCGGACCTGGCGTCGGCTCCATCCTCAGCTCGAAGTCCTGTGCATCGACAATGAAAACCAGGACGCCATCCTGATCGCGCGGTTCGGCAACGCGCTCGTCCTCGATCTCAACGATTCGCCATTCTTTGGCGAGCAGGGCTTCATCCGCGCCCTGGTGAAGAAGCACCCGAATGACAAGGTCTTCGCGCTCCAGCTTTGCTCCATCGACGCCGACATGCGAAACTTCGTCGACGAGGGTGGCCAACGCACCATCCAGGCGCCCGAGGAGCTGAAACCCGGGGCCATCTGGTCCGTCGCGCGAACCGCCGAAGGATTGGGCGCCAAATATTTCTGCTGCTCGTCGTCCCAGCATCTCTATGTGCGCGCGGACTCGATCTGGTCCAATCCCTACCGCATCACCATCCAGGACATAGAACGGCATTGGAGCCGGCCGGACGTCGTCTTGGTGCCGCCGTTCGTCACGATGGACGTGGAAAGGGGCACCTATGTCGAAAATCACCCGAGCCACGAGTCCGACAGCTCGCAGATCACGGACAAGACCGGCGATGACGACTGGACGGAGCGCCTCTCGGCCGAGGAGTGGCAGACGGTCGAGCGGTTCATCGGCCGCTTCAAGCTTCTGCGCCGCTACATCGACTTCGTCGAGATATCGGTCGGCGGCGAGACACGGCGCTTTTCCACCGGCTCGCGGGCCGCGGCCAAGGGGAAGGGCGTCGACGGCGTCACCTTCATCGCTCCGAAGCGGTCGCTTCTCGAGGCGGTCGGCCATGGATATTTCGATGACCTGTTGATCGGAAATTTCATGATGACGCGGCTGCACGGCCGCGCCACGCTCTATCCCTTCGTGACGCCGGTCATCGCAAAGCTTGGCGGCAATGCGAAAGTATTGGACTTCAATCAGTATCTGAAGTTCTGCTGGCGCTATTTCCAGCGCAATCCCTATGGCTTCCTGAGATGGCGGCTCGAACGCTCCTTCGCGTTCGACGTGCAGCCGTCGCTACGCCGGCTGGCCATGCGGCTTGGCCTGTTCGGCCTCTTAAAGCGCTTCTATCGGGGCTGGTATCTGCAGGATCCCGTGACGGCCCCATCCGCGGCATCCGACAACGGGTTCGTGGCGATACCGCGGCCGGCACCATCCGGCGAGACGGCCAAGCTGGTGGCGCGCAGCCACACCGGCGAACCTTCCCCGCACGCGAACGGATTGCACAGCAAGCTGGCTCCGGACCGTCCGGAATTCTCGCACCTCGACCGTCCGCGCATCATCGTCTCGATCGACACGGAAGAGGATTTCGACTGGTCGGCACCATTTTCGCCCCAATCGCATGCCGTGCATTCCATGTCGCGGCAGCACCTCGCGCAAGAGGTCCTGGAGCGACATGGGGTAAAGCCCATCTATCTCTGCGATTTTCCGATCGCCGACCAGGAAGTCGCCTACGCGGAGCTGCGGCAGCTGCTCGAGGACGGACGCTGCGCGATCGGCGCGCAGCTTCATCCGTGGGTAAACCCGCCGCAAGTCGAGACGGTCAACGAACGCAACAGTTTCCTGTGCAACTTGCCGCTCGAGTTGCAGCGCGCGAAATTGCGGGCCTTGACCGATCGGCTGACGGAAACGCTGGGCCGGCGCCCGACCGTCTACAAGGCGGGCCGCCACGGCGCCGATTCCGAGCTGCCGGAATTGCTGAAGCCGCTCGGCTATCAGGTCGACATGAGCTTCAACCCGATTCGCGACTATCGCCCGCAAGGCGGACCCGACCATACCTGCTATCCCCATACGCCGTTCTGGCTCGATCAGGAGCATCAGCTCCTGTCCATACCGCTCACGGCCAACGTGATGGGCGCGTTGCGGGGCGACTGGCTGCGGTTTTCCGAGCTCGTGTGGAGCCGGACTGCGGAGCGGTTCAAGCTGGCGTCGATCTTCCGCCGCCTCAATCTCATGAATCGCGTTGCCCTGACGCCCGAAGGCATTCCTCTGATGGAAGCCAAGCAGCTCACCCAATTCCTGATCGACAGCGGTCACCGGGTCTTCTCGCTGTGCTATCACAGCACGTCGTTGACGCCGGGCAGCACGCCTTATGTTCGCAACGAGAAGGATCTGCACCGCTTCCTTGGCTGGCTCGACAGCTATCTCGAATTCTTCATGGGCGACTTGCAGGGGATTTCGGTGCTGCCGATGGATATCTTCGCCGATGCACGCTGCGCCTCGGTCACCCGCGAGCCCGCCACGTAACCGGGTGACGCCGCGACCCTATATCACGGCCTCAGCGACGGGGAGCGGCGCTCCGAACAGGTCGGCCTGACGCCGCGCGGCGGCGACCACGTTCTCAGGCACGATATCCTGCATGCATCGGCGGTCGTAATCGCAGTCGTTCCGTTGCCAACACGGCGCACACGGGCCGTTCCAGTAAAGATTGTCGTTGGCTGAATATCCGGATTTGGCAGGATCTTCGCGCCCGCCATAAACGATGACGGAACGACACTCGACGGCGCGGGCGAGGTGCATCACCCCGCTGGCGAGGCCGATAAATAGTCTGGATTGCGAGAGAATAGAGGCGGACTGCCGTACCGTCGTCTTGCCGCGAAGATCGAGAGCACCGTCCAATTTGGGATCCGATGACGCGCCGATTTGGACGAAGTCGAACTCGGCGCTCAGCGTGTTCGCTACGATCTGAAACCGCTCGTGCGGCCAATTCTTGTTGAGCATGGGATAGCGCGCGGCCAGGCTCGACGTCTGAATCGCGATTTGCGTTCGCGTCGTCACTTTGCCTTCACGCTTCTCGCTATCGGTCAGATAGATGCGCGGACAAAGAGACACGGACCCCCGCACCCCTGCCGCCGCGCACATCAAGACGATGAAGTGTCTCGGGGGCGGGGTTGGATATTCCAGATCGACGCACGGAATGCGAAGCATCCCGCACAGCCTCTGCAGGCGAAAATCGGCGGGGACGGCAACGACGTCCGGGTTGCCCCCAAATACGTCGGCAAAGGGCGTAAGCTGCCAGATCGTCTTGGTGCCACGCTTTCTCAATTCGCGCGCGACCGCGCTGCACATGACGTGGTCGCCGAGCCCGCCTTTGAAGTAAAGGGCGATGCTCGGAAGGCCGCCCGCGGCCAGCGCGACTTTCGCCGACCAAGCCAATCCCGACAGCCTCGAGAAGGTCGGTAGCCAGGCCGGGGTCTTCAGGTGCGGCCCAAGGCTCATGGGAGCCCGGAAGCAGTATAGAGACGGTGGAGCGCCCCGGAGGTGACCCGCGCACGGCAAATGATGCGTATCATCTCGTGCTTATGATACCGTCGCCCATGGTATCCGTAAACTCGCGTGTGTTGGCGAAGAGAATTAAGATACAACCGCTTTAGCTCCCGTTAATTGATGACGCTCCTTTGACCGGCTCCGACGTCTTATGACGGTGCATCAGCCTACCATGACCGGGTCCGAGGTCGCTTCGCCGAAGGTCTATGTCTGCGTTCTGAGCTGGAACAAGATCGACAATACGCTTGCGTGCCTCGACTCGGTGTTCGCGCAGGACTATCCGAACCTCAGGGTGGTCGTGGTCGATAATGGCTCGACCGATGGATCGATCGAAGCGCTTCGCGCGCTTGGCGACCGCATTGAACTGGTCCAGCATGGGGAAAATCTCGGCTTCACGGGCGGATGCAACGCGGGCATTCGACATGCTCTCGCCCATGGCGCCGACTATGTCTGGTTGCTGAACAACGACAGCTACTGCAAGCCCGAAACCCTGTCTTTGCTGGTGGACTACGCCGAAGCGCGGCCGGCAATCGGCCTGGTCGCCCCGATCATCGCGGATCGGCGGACCGGCATCGACGGCTTCGCGATCAGGCGCATCGATCTCGCGACCGGCCAGATCGAGGCGACCGCGGACCCGGGCGAAGCCGAGGCGATGCAGGAGCGATACCCGAGCCAGATCATGATCAAGGGCACCGCGCTGTTGCTGAAGCGCGGCCTGATCGACCGCGTCGGGCTTCTGGACGACCGGTTCTTCGCCTATTGCGAGGACGACGATTACTGCATGCGTAGCGCGGCGGCCGGATTCCGCGCGGCTTGCGTCACCGCGGCCCGGGTCTATCACGACGAGACCACCCCGGCTCCGGGTCAACCCTGGCGCCAGCCTTATGCCTTCTATTATGCCGTGCGGAACGGGCTTCTGTTCTGGCGCAAGCACGCGCACGGCCTTGCCGGGTGGCGATATGGCCGCTGGCATGCCTGTACCATGTTCCGGGTGCTGGCGCGTGGCGGATATGGGCCGAACGAGACCGAGGCCTTTGCCGACGGGCTGTGGAGCGGGCTTCTGGGCGCGACGGGTCGGTGGGATCCCTCACGCGCGTCGCACCGCATGCCGCGCCTCTTGCGGCGACTGTTCGTGGCGAAGCCCGCGGTCGTCTTGGGTTTGCTCGAGGCCGATCCGCGTGCCGTCATGCGCGGCTTCAAGCGCCCGCTAGGCTGACGCGCGGTGCGCCGACCCGCACGTGAAGCGGACGGCAAAATCGTCAGACGATCACGACGATAGGATAGCAGCGCGTTCCGCCGCGCTTCCCCGCAGCGGGAGGCACCGCATTTCATTTCCGGCTTGAACGAACAAATTTCGGAGGGAACGAACAAGCGCACGCGACGTTCTCATGCTGCATTGCGAAGCGGCATGGGCATCCAATGACGTGGCCGCCTGTGACAGGAAATGAAAACAAGAAAGACACAAGATGGAATTGGGGCCCGATACGTCGCGACCACGCGTTCTCTTCATCGCCTCGGAGGCTTATCCGCTGGCCAAAACAGGCGGCCTTGCCGATGTGTGCGGCGCGCTGCCGGTGATGCTGGCAAGCCTTGGGGTCGATGTACGGCTGATGCTCCCAGGCTATCCCGAGGCGCTTGAGCGGGCGCGGAACAAGCGCACCATCGCCCTGGACATGGCCGAGGGCCGGCTGGTCGCCGCGACCATGCCGGGGAGCGATCTTGGCGTCCTTCTCTATGATTGCCCGTCGCTCTTTGCCCGTCGGGGTGGGCTCTATCGCGACGATGATGGCCAGGACTGGCCCGACAATGACCGGCGTTTCGCGATGTTCTGCCGCGCGGCGGCCTCGGTCGCGCTGGGCCGGTCCGCGCTCGAGTGGCAGCCGGACCTCGTCCATGCCCATGATTGGCACGCCGGTCTCGTGCCGGCGCTGCTGCGTTATAGCGGCGGAAAACAGCCGAAATCCGTCTTCACCGTCCATAACCTCGCCTTCCAGGGGAATTTCCCGCTCGGAGCTTTTGCCGGCCTTGGCCTGCCGGGCGAGGCGCTGTCGCCCGATGGCGTCGAATTCTACAACCATGTCTCTTTCATGAAGGCCGGGCTGCGGTTTGCCGACCGGCTGACGACGGTCAGCCCGACCTATGCCCGCGAGATCCTCACCGCCGAGCATGGCTGCGGCTTCGAGGGACTGCTACGGACCCGCGCGCGCGACCTGGTCGGCATCCTCAACGGCATCGACGATGTGGTCTGGGATCCGGCGAATGACGTCGAGCTGCCGTCGCGCTACAGCGCCGCGGACCCCGCCGGCAAGGCGGCGTGCAAGCGGGCGCTGCAGCAGGAGATGGGCCTCGAGAGCCGGGACGCGCCCTTGCTTATCTTCGTGAACCGCCTGACGCACCAGAAGATGGCGGACGTCGTCCTCAACGCGGTGCCTTGTCTCATCGCCGATGGCGGCCAGGTCGTTGTGCATGGCGAAGGCGACCACGAGATCGAGCGGGGCCTGGTCTCGCTGGCCCACGCCTGTCCGGGTCAGGTGGCGGTGCGCGTCGGCTATGCCGAGCCCCTGGCGCATCGCCTCCATGCCGCCGCGGACCTGTCGCTGACGCCGTCGCGCTTCGAGCCATGCGGCCTGACGACGATGTACGCAATGCGCTATGGCGCGCTGCCGGTCACGCGCCCGGTAGGCGGGCTCAAGGACACGGTCGACGACGCCGGCTCCCATGACGACGACGCGGCCGAAGGGTCGGGCTTCATGTTCAGCGAGACGACCGCCGACGGCCTCACCCAATGCGTGCGGCGCGCAACGCGCTGGTACGGCGAACCCATGGCGTGGGAGGCGCTGCGTCGTCGCGCGATGCGCCGCAATTTCGGCTGGGAGCGCTCCGCAAGACAATATTGCGCCCTTTATGCGGACCTGCTGGGCTCGACCGAGCCTCCGATCGCGGTCGCCGCCGAGTAGCCGGCCGTTCAGGGCAGGAATTTCTCGGTATAGAGCGTCTTGTCCTTCGGGACCTCGGTCATGAGGCCGAGCGTGACGAAGGACTTGACCGTGGCGTCGATCGCCTTGGGATCGAACCGCCCGGTCGTGGACATCGCGGGCATCTCGTGGTCGAACACCTGGGACGCGATCTCGGGCGTGAGATTGGTCGCCGGCTGGATCAAGCGGATCGTGTCCGCCTTGTGCGCGTTCGCCCACTTGATCGTGTCAAACCATGCGGCCAGGAACTGCTTCACCTCGTCAGGGTGATTGGTCACCAGCGTGTCGCTGGCGCAGATGACGTGCGTGATGTACTGCGTCATGTCGTCGAAATTGACGATCGGGTGGGCCTTGCCCCGCGCCTGGAGCAGGAGCCCGCCTTCATAGGGCGCCACGATCGCGTCGACATTCTTCACCAGCAGCGCCGGTACCGCGCTGTTCATGGCGCCGATATAGGCGCGCTTCACGCCGTTCGTGCCCCAGCCCTCCCGCTCCGAGAAGGCGAGCGCCAGATACGAGGTCAGCGACGTCTCCGAGGTGACGCCGATCGTCTTGCCTTTGAGGTCCGCAGGCTTGGCGATGTCGCCGTCGTTGCGGACGACGATCGACAGATCGACCGGCGCACCGGCCATGGCCGCCACCACCATCTCCGGCACGCCCTTCACCACGAAGGCAAGCTCGGCATTGCCGGAGACCGACATGTCGATGGCGCCCGATGTCATGCCCTGATCGAGCTTGCCGCCGCCGGCGAAGTTCACCTTCTCTATATCGAGCCCGTGCTGCGCGAAGATGCCGGCTCCGATGCCGACATCGAGAAGCGCAAAGACGAAAGCGCTTCCCTCGGGCGTCCCGATCCGAAGCTTCTCCGCGGCGAACCCCTGCTGCGCGGCGAGCCACACCACCATCGCCGCGCCGGCGGCGAGTACCGTATGCGATCGTTTCACGAGAATCCTCCCTCTCATCCTTGTTGTTCGATTCGTCTCAAGGCGATATCTCCTCGAGCACGCGGCGCCTTGATTCGATGCCCCAGAGCGGCACCGCGACGGCAGCAACAAGCGCCACCAGACCAAACATCGCGAAAATGCTCTCTATCCCCAAATGCGCCGCCAGCAAGCCGCCAACGGCCGACGGCGCGATGATGCTGGCAAGCCGGCTCGCGCTGTTGCCGGCGGCGATGCCAAGGCTGCGGAGCCGCGTCGGATAGAGCTCGGCCGTATAGTTGACGATCAGGATATTGGTGAGCGAGGTGCCGATATTGATCGCGGTGCTCACGATCAGCAGCATCGGCCAGGCCGTATAATCGAGCCACGCGAACGCCAGCGCGCCCGCGAAATTCGCGGCCGCCATGGTCGTGAAGCCCGTGAGAAACAGGGGCAACCGGCCGACGCGATCGACCACAAGCGACTCGCTGTACATGGTGACGAGCCGCACCACCGAGACGAAGACCGACAGCGCCAAAGCGTCCTTGACCGGCAAGCCGCCGATCCGGACATAAAGCGACGGCAGCCACGTGCCAAGCCCATAGATCACGAAATAGGTGCAGGCCCAACCGACCCACAGTACGAGGGTCCGGCGCCGATAGGCGCGCGAGAACAGCTCGGCGAGCTCGGTCCGCTTTGGTTCGGGCACGGGAGCGAGCTCGGGCGGCGGCAACGGACCTTTCGCCTGCTGCTCGATCCCGCGCAGCACGGCGTCGGCCTCGGCATAGTTGTCGTGATCGGCAAGCCAGCGCGGCGATTCGGGCAGCGCGAAAAATCCATAGATCGCGACCAGCGCCGGTATGCCGCCGAAGATGAAAAGGGCATGCCAGCCGGCACTTTCCCCGAAGAGCTGAAAGGAGAGAAGGCCGATCGCCGGCGCCAGCAACACGCCCCATTGAAACGTCGTCTGATAGATGCCGGCGAACCGGCCGCGGCGCGTGGCGCGCACGAGCTCGCTGAACATCGCGACCGCGGGTGCCAGCACGCCGCCCAGCCCCAATCCCTGCATCGCCCGCATCACGACAAGACTGTGGAAATCCCACGCAAAGGCGCACGCGATCGACAGCGCGCCGTAAAGCAGCATGGACCCCAGGAACGCCGCCTTGCGTCCGTAGATCTCGCTGATGAACCCGAACACCCACGCGCCAACGAATTGGCCGACAAAGCCCGAGCTGAGGACGATCCCGGTGTTGAGGAAGCCGATATGGAATTCCTTGAAGATGACGGGCATGGCGACAGCGAGCGCGCCATTATCGAAGCCGTCGAAGAACAGGCCCGACGACAGGATCGCCGCGAATTTCGCGTGGGCGCGCGTGAAGGGAAGCCGCTCGAGCCGGCCGATGATCTCGCTGCGCCGATCGGCACGGCTCGCGGACACTGTGATCGCCTTCAAGGGCTCGCCGGCGGCCACGGGCGTCCGCCCCGCGCGCCGCCGGGCACCCGGATCGCGGCGGACGGCCCTATTTCGCCGCCGCCAGCTCGCGCTGCGGCGTGGATTTTGCGCTTTCGCGCGCCTGCTGCGCCTCGATGTCCGCGACCATCGGCAGCTCGATCACATAGAACAGGCCGCCGGTTTTCGAGGTGATGGCGCCCACATCGGCGCCGTGCTGGAGATACATATAGGTGCCGACATCCGCGGTCTTGCCGCCCTGCCACGTCTTGCCGTCATACTCGATCGAGCCGTCGACGAGATAGCGGATCTCGGCATCGTCCATGTGCTGCGCCGGAATCCGCGCACGGGGCGCAAGTCGCGTCAGCCGGATGCCCGAGCCGCCGAACGTGCCGAGGCGCTTGTGCTCGACCCCGTCGAGCGTGCGATCGCCGACCCAGGGATGGCCGTCGGGCTTCATCACGATCGGCTTCTCGAACCGGCCCTTCGGGAACGCGACCTTCTTGCCGGTGACGTGCTCGGTGAGCGCGAGATGCGAGTCCTTGTTGATCTTGCGGCCATTCGCCTGGAGCTTGGTATAGACGCCGTCCTTGAAGGTGGCGCCTTCCGCCAGCATCTCGAGCCGCGCTTCGCGCAGCTGCTTGTGGGTCAGATATGGAATGCCCGAGAGCCCCTGGAATTGCAGGCCAAGACCGAAGCACGGCTCTTCCTGCATCTGCGGCCCGTAATAGACGCCTTCGGGATAGAAGCCGACCTCCCCTTCTTCGAGCCAGCCATCCTTGATCATGCGGCGACCGCCGAGATTGTAGCGGTACTGATCGAAGATATGCTTGTGGCGCGGGGTGCCGTAGCCCTTGTCATAGTGGCGCCAGCTGAATTCCAGGATGACGCCGGGGACGCCCGTGTCGAGCGGAAACGCCTTGCCCGAGCTGCTTCCTTCGCGGCCGAAGCCGGGCGTGTGATGAAGCTCGATGTCGGCGGCGCTCACGATGGTGACGGTGCGCTTCATGGGCGGTTCCCTCCATTTGCGGGCCAATGATTGCTTCCAAGTAGATCAAATCGGCGGCGCCATGACAACATGCCAGCGGCCGGCACGAACGCTCACTGCACGCGCTTTGCCGCTTCCTCGACCAGGCTCAGATCGGCGTGGCTCGCCACGTCGATGTGCTGCTTGATGAAACCGAATTCCTGCAGAAGGTCCACATTCTGCTGGATCGCGGAAAGGTCCGGGTGGAGGCGCGGGTCGTGATAGAGATCGTTCTTGGTCAACACCCACCCGAGCCGTTCCGGCGGGACCTTGATGAAGTCGGAGATGATCTTGATCGCCGCGTCGTGATTCGCCGGATCGAGGTACCAGCGCGTCGCCCGCATATCGTCTTCGAAGAAATCGACGAGCGCGGCACGATGCTGCGCGATGTAGGGCGCCCGCGCGGTGATGAACAGGAAATCGGTGACGCCCACCGCGTCCCGTTGCGTGAAGAGATCGCGGCCGATCGCCTGCAACCCCGGATCCATCGTGAACGGCTTGACGCCGACGATGAGGTCGACCTTCTTGTCGGCAAGCAGCCCCTTCATGTTCGGAAATTGCGCCTCGACGATCGTGTAGTCGCCGGGATATTCGAGATGATGGCGGCGCAGCATGACGCGCATGAAGATGTCCTGGCCGCCGCCGAGGCCGTTGACCGCGGCGATCTTGCCTTTCAGGTCCTCGACCGTCTCGATGCCGCTGTCCTTGCGCACCATGTAGCGGTTGGTGTCATAGCCCTCATAGCCGTCGCGGACCTCGTCCGAAACAATCCTAAGATCGTCGAGGCCCGCATTGAGGATCGCCGGGCCCAGCACGTTGAAGGTCATGGGACAGAGATCGAGCTCGCCCGCGGCGAGCGCCTGAAGCGCCACGGACGAGCCGGCAAAACGCGTCGGCTCGAGCGTGTAGGATTGGCCCAGATGCCGCGCGAGGCCCGGATGCGCGAACAGGATGGGCGTGAGCTGCGCCGGCGCCACGGCCCACCCGATCCGGATCTTCAGCGGCTCGTCCGCGCGCGCCGCGGCCACGGCTGTAGCCGCGATCAACACGCCAAACAGCCAAGCCCGCCAAAATCTCGCCGCGGTCATTATCGCCCCCCAATCAAGTCGGTCACGCCATCAGGCAAAAGGCGGGTTCGCACCCTCGATCTGCACCCGGTCGCCCGTGCGGGTCTGCGGGAAATAATCCCACACCGCATAATGCTGGGTGCAGCGGTTGTCCCAAAATGCGATCGAATGCCTGCGCCAGGAAAAACGCACCTGCCACAGCGGGCTCTCGCAGTGATTGTAGAGGAAGGCCAGCACCGCCTTGCTTTCCTCGGACGGCAGCTCGTTGATGTGCGAGGTATAGGCGCGGTTGACGTAGATCACTTTCCGTTTCGTCTCGCGATGGCGGACGATGACGGGATGGACCGAGACATTGTACTTGCCGTCGGGATTGAAGCGGCGGAATACGAGCCCGCCGTCGTGGGTCGCGGTCAGCCCCTCGAGATAGGTCTGCATGCGCGGCGACAGGTGGTCATAGGCGGCATACATGCTGGTAAAGCACGTGTCTCCGCCCGTCGGCGGAAGGGTATGGATATGGAGGACGCTGCCCATCGGCGGGATCGGATCGCAGGAAAGGTCGGTGTGCCATTCCTCGCCCGCCACGTGCTTTGAATTGGCATCGGCGTGGAGGAGGCGCACCTCGGGATGCTCTTCCATGCCCTTCATCGCCGAATGGACGTGGAGCTTGCCGAAATGCTGCCCGAAATGCTTGAGCGTCGGCACGTCGATCGGCTGCTCGCGGAAGAAGATGACGCCGTTGTCGAGAAGCGCCTGATGGATGTCCTCGACCTGGCGGTTCGTGAGCGGCCTTTGCAG
>Ga0335073_10012573_pt1 | contig 11886 bp, 10 predicted proteins | sample Lox_Sample_22_FD_207093 | JGI IMG/M metagenome (GOLD analysis project Ga0335073, IMG submission 207093) | Soil microbial communities from Loxahatchee National Wildlife Refuge, Florida, United States - Lox_Sample_2.2 | ecosystem: Environmental > Terrestrial > Soil > Wetlands | place: USA... | reverse complement strand
AGGCGCTCCGCCAGACAGGCCCCGCGCCGAACGATGCCGATCAACGCGAGGCTTTGCGCACCGTCGTTATGCTCACCAATCTCATGCGCTATCCGCCGCACGCAGCGGCCAACCGCGTCGCTATCAAGTGCGGACGATTCCGGCGGGGTCATCGGTCAACGTCCTGGAGTGCTGAGCAGGCCCGTTGAAGACAAAAAAATACCGGCGCACCACTGCCGCCGGTCAAAATTCCTGATTCAATCATGTCGCTTTACCTTCTCGCCCTCGCAGGAGCGAATTTAAAGGCAACTCAAATCTAACGGCGCAGGTTCAGCCGGTCAACGCGCTTTCGCCCAGAGCCGCTTCGTATCCGGTGAGTTATCGACAGCGCTTCGCGACTCTCTGATCTAATTTGACGCACCGTCGCTTATCGAAGGGCCGTATATCGATTAGGCAATCAACACCACTCTCTCGTTCATTCACCCCGCGCGATCTTAGGCCCGACGTTCGAGCTTGCGCAGTCGCTGGTCTTGATCTTTGGTCTGAACGGTAATCCGATCGTCGAAGCGCTCGAACTTGCGTGCCAAACTGGTCAGCGTCTTGTTCGTTTGCTTCAACTCGGCGTCGAACTTCTTGACCATTGTGCCCGCTGACGCCGTGATTCCCGAATTAATATCCGCCGCTGCCGCCGGCAGTTCACGGCCCAAATCGCCCCGCACCGCCGCCAGTTCGCTGCGCAAATTTTCGTTGGCCGCGCCGATTTCGCGGCTCAATTCCGCGCGCAAATCAGCCATCGAGCGCGTTAGCTGCGACGCGACGAATTCGCGGCTGCGTTCCGCTTCGGCCGCCGTTTCGCGTCGCAGTTCGTCCCGTACGCTGGCGAATTCTTCTCTGAAATGAACTCGCGTGCCCCCTAGATGCTCCCCGATTCGCACCATCTCAGCCCCCAAATCAGCCCGCACCCCAGCTATCGCGTCGCGATTCTCGGCAATTCTGTCGGATAAGAACCGAATCTGCCGCCCGACTTCGGTGAACTGTCCGACCATCTCCTGGCGCAATGCTTCGAGCCGGCCACCAAAACCGGTGACGGCTTCAAGTACGAGGTCGAAGCGCGCGCCGAGTTGCTCCATGATCGCGCCGATCTTGCGAACATCCTCGGCCACTCCTCCCGCCTCCTCCTTCACACTCACCTCTTCATCCACGATTCCAGCACCCCCAACTGTCGCTTCAGGTTAGACCAAGTGCGGCGCCGAGTCTTGAGGCAGCTCCTGCATAGACTCACAGCCGTAATAATTCGGAAACGACCTCATCTCCCCAGCCTCGTTGGCAAAGACTCCCATACCTGACCACACGATCTAGCTGGCAACCTAGCGGATCGCCTTGAAGAAGCGCGACCAACGGATCGGCACAAGCGAAGGACTGTCGCTGTCCCACGACCAGTAGATAAACAGCGCATGCCCCTCGATTTGGTTGAAGTTAACGAATCCCCAAAAGCGACTGTCATAGCTGTGATCGCGGTTGTCGCCCATCATGAAGTATTCGCCCGCGGGAAGCGTCGTTGCGCTCAAAAAATCCCGCTGGTTGCCCGGCTGACGCTGGTCCTGCGGTACCTCGAAATGCGCATGAGGATCATCCGCCGGCTTGCCATTCAGATAGACGATGGCGTCTTTGACCGCGATCGTATCACCCGGAATGGCAATCACTCGCTTGATAAAATCCTTGGTCTCGTCCTGTGGATAAACGAACACCACCACGTCACCGCGATGAACCGTGCCGAGAGTGAACAGGTAATGACCCCACGGGATCTCGTCGGCGAGCGGCGTCAAGCCGAAGAATGAATCGGGCAACCTGAAACCGTAAGCCAGCTTATTGACGATTATGTGATCACCAACCAGCAGCGTTGGCTCCATCGAACCCGACGGAATCTTGTAGGCCTGGACGAAAAAGGTGCGTAGGACGATCGCTAAAGCCAGCGCGACAAGGAATGCTTCGGTGTATTCCCGGGCTGCGGACTTGCGTGGTGGCGGCTCATCCGAATGTGGCGGTGAGACGGGCTTCGGTTGCTTGAGTAATGGCTCGGGCACGCTTCCGGCTACTCCCCGACCTTGAGCAGGGCGAGAAACGCCTCCTGCGGAATTTCCACACGGCCCACCTGTTTCATCCGCCTTTTGCCTTCCTTCTGCTTCTCGAGCAGCTTCCGCTTACGCGTGATATCGCCGCCGTAGCACTTCGCGGTGACGTTCTTGCGCAGCGCTTTGACACTTTCCCGCGCGATAATCTTGGATCCGATAGCGGCTTGGATTGCGATTTCGAACATCTGGCGCGGGATTAGTTCGCGCATCTTCTCACACAGCAGCCGCCCCCGCTCGTACGCCTTATCCCGATGGACGATAACCGACAGCGCATCGACGGTTTCGCCATTGATTCTGATGTCCAATTTAACCAGATGCTGCGGACGGAAGTCCAGAAACTCGTAGTCAAGCGAGGCGTAACCGCGGCTCACCGATTTAAGCCGATCATAAAAGTCAAAGACGATTTCCCCGAGCGGAATCTCATAACTGAGGATCGCCCGCTGATGGCCCGAATAGCGCAAATCGCGCTGTATTCCTCTCCGTTCCTCGCATAGCGCCATCACCACTCCCAAGAACTCCTCGGGCACATGGATCGACGCGAGAATGAACGGCTCCTCTATTGCTTCAATCGTATTTTCATCCGGCAGATGGGCCGGATTATCGACCATCAATGTTTCGACTCCAGTCGTCTTCACCCGATACGCGACTGTGGGCGCCGTTACGACGAGATTGAGTCCAAATTCGCGTTCAAGCCGTTCCTGCGCAATCTCCATATGCAGCAGGCCGAGAAAGCCTGCGCGAAACCCGAAACCGAGCGCTTGCGAGGTCTCCGGCTCGACGATCAGACTCGCGTCATTGAGCCGCAGCTTGTCGATCGCGTCGCGCAACTCACCGTACTGGTTCGCCTCGGTCGGATAGAGGCCGGCGAACACCATTGGCTTAAGTTCCTTGAACCCCGCTAGCGGCTCACTCGCGGGACGCTCAGCGTCGGTCATCGTATCGCCGACGCGCATATCGGCCACGGTCTTGATTCCCGCGACCACAAAACCGACCTCGCCCTGCCCTAGCGTCTCGGAAGGTTGCTCATGCGGCGTGAAATAGCCCAGTCGCATTAGTTCGCCCTCCTTGCCGGTACCGATCAGCCGGACCTTCATGCCACGCCGCAGTTCGCCGTCAAAGACTCGCACCAGGCCGATCACGCCTTCGTAGGGGTCGTACCAGCTATCGAAGATGAGTGCGCGCGGCACGTTGCCGAGACTTTGCTTGGGTGCCGGTATCCGTTTGACCACCGCTTCGAGTACTTCATTGACGCCAACCCCCTCTTTCGCGCTGGTCAGGATTGCGTCACTCGCATCGAGGCCGATCACCTGCTCGATCTGTTCCCGCGTGCGCTCGACGTCGGCCCCTGGCAGATCGATTTTATTGATTACCGGGATAATTTCGAGGCCGTGGTCGAGCGCCATATAGACATTCGCGAGGGTCTGCGCCTCGACTCCCTGGCTTGCGTCAACCACCAGCAATGCGCCGTCACAGGCCGCCAGGCTGCGCGAGACTTCATAGGCGAAATCGACGTGCCCGGGCGTATCAATCAGGTTGAGGACGTAGGTTTTACCGTCACTTGCGGCGTAATTCAGCCGCACTGATCGCGCCTTGATTGTAATCCCGCGCTCGCGTTCGAGGTCCATCGAATCGAGGAATTGCTCGCGCGATTCACGCTTTGAAAGCGCACCCGTGCGCTCAAGCAGACGATCGGCCAGCGTCGACTTGCCGTGATCGATATGAGCGATTATTGAGAAATTACGAATCAGTTCGCGTGATGTCATCTAACCCCGGGCGCATACAGAGCGATTGCAACCGCTCACCATAACACATCAGCCGCGACCGCGATGGCATTTTGTTCGCAAAGTACGCGAACACTTGCGGACGCTCGCCACCCTCTGCCACTGCCTCAACTCCCAGCCCGCTTGTGCCCCTGATTGTCAATTATGCGCCTTTGGCGAAGCGATCCTGGAAAAAACGATAGGTCTGCGCCAAACCAGTCGCCAACGAGACATCCGGCCGCCAGTTCAACTCCCTGGCCGCCCTCGCCGGCGATATTACCGAACGCATCTGTTCGCCCGGACGCGCGGGACCATATTCCGCCGCGCGGCTAGTGCCCGCCGCTTTCGCGAGGGTGCGAAAAAGCTGATTGACGCTGGTTTCGACTCCAGTGCCAATATTGAATGCCCCTGAAACCGGCGAGGCTACTGCGGCCAGGTTCGCCCGCACAACATCGCCGACATAAACGTAATCGCGCGTCTGCTCACCGTCGCCATAGATCGTGACCGGCTTGTCTTCCAGCATTCGCCCGCAGAAAATCGCCACCACCCCGGCTTCGCCATGCGGATCCTGGCGCGGCCCATAAACGTTGGCGTAACGTAGCGCAACATAATCGATCTCGTACTGCGCCTTATAGAAAAACAAGTAGGCTTCGGTAGCAAATTTCGCCACCCCGTATGGGCTGATCGGCCGCCGCGGATGATCCTCATTGCAGGGAAATTGCTCCTGCTCGCCATAGATCGCGCCGCCCGTGGACGAGAAAATCACCCGCTTCAACCCATGCTGGCGCGCTGCCTCGATCAGGTTCAGAAAGCCAACCAGATTGACTTGGGCATCGAACGGCGGATCGGCCACCGACCGCCGCACATCCATCTGCGCCGCCAGATGGATAATCGCCTCCGGCCGTTCCTGCGCGATAATCTGCTGAACCTTTGCCGCGTCACGCAGGTCCGCTTCGTAAAAACGCGCCTTTGGATTCACCTGTGCACGTTTGCCCGCCGATAGATCGTCCAGCACGGCGACTTCGCTGCGTCCTTCGGCGATCAATGCGTCCACCGTATTCGAGCCGATAAAGCCCGCTCCACCGGTTACCAATAACCGCATAGTTCTCTATTTCCCGCTCCACACCAAAGCTGCTTGCGCCCGGCGCGAACGCTAGATCGGCCGCCTGCCTATCGAATAATAACGGAATTCCAGCGCCTTCATCAGTGCGGGATCATATAGGTTGCGGCCATCAAATATCACCGGCTCTTTGAGCTCAGCGCGAATCCGCTGAAAATTCGGATGACGAAATTCATTCCATTCGGTGAGGATCAGCAATGCGTCGGCGCCAGCCAAGGCCTCGTAGTTCGTCCGATGATAGCTGATACGATCGCCGAAAGTCCGCCGCGCATTTTCCAGCGCTTCAGGGTCATGCACCTGCACCCGTGCGCCTGCATTCAATAGCTCCTCGATCACCACCAGCGACGGCGCCTCGCGCATATCATCCGTGCGCGGCTTGAACGCGAGTCCCCACACGGCAAAGGTCCGGCCTTTCAGGTTGTTCCCGAAATGCTGCTTGACGCGATCAACCAAGAGACCCTTCTGCTCGCGATTAACCTCGTCCGTCGCCTTGAGCAGCGTAAAATCCAGCTTGTTATCGGCCGCACTATGCACCAGGGCTTGCACATCCTTGGGAAAGCACGACCCGCCATAGCCGACGCCGGGAAACAGGAACTGCGATCCGATTCGCCGATCGGTGCCCATCCCGCGCCGCACGTCGTTGATTTCTGCGCCGACCGCCTCGCATAGATTCGCCATCTGATTGATAAATGAGATTCGCATCGCGAGCATTGCGTTCGACGCGTACTTGGTCAGCTCCGCCGAGCGCGGATGCATCACCAGGACTGGATTATCGGTGCGTACAAACGCCGCGTGAATCTCACGCAAAATCGCGGTCGCCTGTTCGCTGGTACTCCCGATCACTACGCGATCAGGCCGCATAAAGTCCTCGATCGCTGAACCTTCCTTGAGGAATTCCGGCACTGAACAGGCGTCAATCCGATGGTCCGCGACGCGCTCGACCAGCGCACGAATCTTGTCGTTAGTACCGACCGGCACCGTACTTTTGACTGCAATTATATGATAGCCGTTGGCCGCTTTGGCGATACTCTCCGCCGCCGCCAGCACACCCGTCAGATCCGCCGCACCGGTCGCGCTCATCGGTGTACCGACGGCGATGAACGATACCATCGAACGCTGCACCGCCGGGGCTAGTTCGGTCGTAAAGCTGAGCCGTCCGTCCTTGACGTTGCGCCGCACCAGTTCTTCGAGACCCGGCTCATAAATCGGCACCTCGCCGCGGCTTAGCTGCTCAATTCGCCGGTGGTCGATATCGACGCAGATGACCTCATTGCCGCTCTCGGCGAAGCAGGTGCCGCTGACCAGCCCCACATATCCTGTACCCACCACTGCGATGTTCATCTACGAATTAAAATTCCTCCTTGATCACGTAAATCGGCTTTCTCTGCGATTCGTGATAAGTCCGGGTAATCATTTCCCCAATTAGCCCCAGGCTGACGAACTGCACCCCAACCACCACCAGCAACACCGCCAGCAGGAGCGCCGGCCGGTTGCTCAACGGCCAGCCCAAGATCACCTTTTCAAAGACCAGCACGGCAGTCCATATGCTGCCAAACCCCGAAAGGAACACGCCGATCGCCCCGAACACCTGGATCGGCCGAGTCGAATAGCCCGACAGGAATTGCACCGTCAGCAGATCGAGCACCGTTCGCACGATGCGACCGGGGCCATACTTCGACTTGCCCGTACGCCGCGGACGAAAGCTGACCTGCTGCTCCGCGATTCTTGCCCCCAATTCCGATGCAATCACTGGCACGAACCGATGCATCTCGCCATAAAGCATCAGGCGCCGCGCGATATCGCCGCGATACGCCTTGAGCGTGCAGCCATAGTCATGCAGTTCCACGCCGGTCGCGCGCGAAATCATCGTATTTGCGATAATCGACGGCAGCCGCCGCGATATCCCGGCGTTACGCCAACGCTCGGTGCGCCAGCCGCTGACCAGATCGTAGCCCTCGTCGAGCTTCGCCAGCAGGACTGGAATATCCGCCGGATTGTTCTCGCCGTCCGCGTCAATCGCGACGACGATGTCGCCCTGCGTATGCTGAAAGCCGCACGCCAATGCTGCCGTCTGGCCGGAGTTGCGCGCGAGTCGAATCACCCGGACGTGCTCATCCTCGGCCGCGATTTCACGCAGCACCGCCTCCCCGCCGTCGCCGCTGCCATCATCCACGAACAGAATCTCGTATGACCGCTTTAGCGGCTCGAGCACGTGGGTCAGTTCGCGATGCAACGGAGCCAGATTGTCCCGCTCGTTATAGAGCGGAACAACTATTGAGAGGTCCATCGTGAATGATGGGAATCCGTCAGCTCGATAAAGGCACGGTAGCGCGCGTCGATATCTTCCCACGCCAGTCTCGCCAGCCCATCGATCGAGAAGCGCTCGACCGCGAATGACGCCATCACCGAGCCGTAAACCACCGCCGTCCGTAGCGCCGACTCGCTTAGTCCACCACGGCGCGCGATGAACCCCATAAACGCGCCAGCAAACGTGTCGCCAGCACCGGTCGGATCGACCACCTCTTCCAGCGGATAGGCCGGCACGGCAAACATTCCGTCCTGGCTGAACTGCAAGACGCCGTATTCGCCGCGTTTGATTAGAACTGTACGCGGCCCCATCCTGAGCAGCGCGCGCCCGGCCTTCACCAGGTTATGCTCGCCGCTCAACATCCGTGCCTCTTCGTCGTTAAGCGTGAGAATACCAATCCGCGGCAACAGCGCGACTAGCGCTGGCCGCTCATTGTTGATCCATAGATTCATCGTGTCAGCGGCGACCACCTTGGGACTAGCGACCTGCGCTAACACGTGAGCCTGCAACTCAGGTGCGATATTCGCCAGAAACACATAGTCGGAACGGCGCTGATCCGGCAGCAGGTCAGGCGAGAAGTCAGCAAACACATTCAATGCGACGCTGACCGTGTCACGGATATTCATGTCCTCGTGATAGCGGCCATGCCATCGAAAGGTCGGACCGTCGCGCCGCGTCACACCACGGATATCGATGGCGCGCTCGGCAAAAATCCGCACGTCCTCGTCGCGAAAATCCGTGCCAATCGCCGCCACGATACTGACCGGCGAAAAAAAACGCGCCGCCAGGGCGAAATAGCTCACCGACCCGCCGATCGCCGACTCCGCCTTGCCGTGCGGCGTCTCGATCGTGTCATAGGCCATGCTGCCGACTACCAGAATACTCATTTATTAGAATTCAACCTGTCTGCGGCAATGCCGCATCTAAATCTAGTCTATTTTGATTATTTCGCGAGGCGACTTATCACTGCCGGATTACTTCAGATACTTACCGATAAGCGGCCGCAACTTCGCAACCGTTTCCGGCGGGAGCATCGATTGATCAGTGATAATCGCGTTAGCCAGCGCGTCGGCGCAGCCGCAACTTCGCACCCGCGCACCGACCGCCCGTGCCAGATTCACCACCGCACGCTGCGCTTTTTCGACATTGAGCCGCATCACCCGCAGGATTTCGCCGATATCAACCGCCGCGACGCTTTCATGCCAGCAGTCGTAATCGGTCACCAGCGTCAGCACTGCGTAACAAAGCTCGGCCTCGCGTGCGAGCCGCGCCTCCTGCATCGCCGTCATACTGATTACGTCTACATCCCAGCTGCGATACAGCCGCGATTCGGCGCGCGTCGAAAACTGCGGCCCCTCGATACATAGATAGGTTCCACCTTCGTGGACTTGCGCGCCGGTCGCGCGGCTCGCCTCCACCAGCGCACCACTCAAGCCCGCACAGACCGGATCCGCCAGCGACACGTGCCCTACAATACCGTCGCCGAAAAAGCTCGCCCTTCGTGCATAGGTATGATCGATGAACTGGTCTGTCACTACGAGGTCGCCCGGCGCGATCGTCTCTTTCATGCTGCCGGCCGTGCTCACCGAAACCAGATGATCAACGCCGAGCTGCTTCATGCCATGGATATTCGCCCGATAGTTCAGCTCGCTTGGCAATATCCGATGACCCCGGCCGTGGCGGGAAAGAAAGACTACTTCAGTATTCCCCACCGATCCTCGATAATAATTATCCGACGGCGGCCCAAACGGCGTTTCGAGCGTGATCGGCTCGACCCGTTCGAGTCCCTCGATTTGATAGAAACCGCTGCCGCCGATTACACCAAGTACTGCCATCGGATCTAAGCTATCGCTCCATTCTCATTGTCTGGCTTCTTGCATCTGCGCGGACGCCTAACGACCTACCCGCCGCATCCCTGGTTACTCAACCGTCCCTTCGACTACTGGCGTCGGTGGTTCTGCCCGTCCACCACGGTCGTGCTCTGCAAACAATTGGCCGCACGCCGCCGCGATATCGCGTCCGCGACTTTCCCGGATCGTGGCGGTCAAGCTACCCCGATGGAGCAACGCTTGAAAGGCTTCGACTCGCGCTCGCGGACTCGGCGCAAATGGCGCTTCTGGAAACGGATTGAAGAAGATCAGGTTGACCTTCGCCCGCAAAGGACCAAGCATCCGCGCCAGCCGCCGCGCCTCATTATCCGAATCATTGACGCCATCGAGCATCACATACTCGAACATGATCCGCCTACGCCGCGCGAGCGGAAGGTTCCGGCACGCGGCAATTAACTCATCGAGCGGATAACGCCGGTTGATTGGCGCGATCCGATCACGCAATTCATCGGTGGTCGCGTGCAGCGACACTGCCAGGTTCACCCGAAACTCGGATAGCAGCCGTTCCATCATCGGAATCAGGCCGACCGTCGAGACCGTAATTCGCCGCGGCGAGATTCCCATCCCCCACGGCGCCGTCATAATCGTCAATGCCCGCGCCAGCCGCTGATAATTGGCGAGCGGCTCGCCCATACCCATGAAGACATAGTTGGTCAGCGCCTCGCCTTCGGCCAGGTAACGCCGCGCCGCGAGAATCTGCCCAAGAATCTCATTGGCGGCAAGATTCCGCCGCAATCCCATTCGCGCGGTCGCGCAGAATTCGCAGGCCATCGCGCAGCCCGCCTGACTCGAGATACACAGCGTCGTGCGATCGTCCGCCGGGATGATCACACTCTCGATTGCCTCGGCGCCTGCCTGTAGCAGCAGCTTGCGCGTACCATCGGCCGAACGCGCAATTTCGATCACGTTCGCATCGACTGCATCGAGCTGCCAATTCGCCGCCAGCCAAGTACGAAGCCCCGCCGGCAGATCACTCATCGCCTCGAACGATTCGGCGCCGCGCTGCCACAACCAGCCCATAATCTGCCGCGCGCGGAACGGACGCTCGCCGATTTCCCCGAGCGTTTGCTCGGCTTCGGCGAGCGTCAGGTCGCGAATCACGCGCTTCACGCCCGCCACTGGGGCTGGAATCTCAATCGTCGCCGCCGCATTCACGCCATCTATTGTAGAGGAAAATCCTCCGCACCCAAGCTATTCCGTTCAATAGGTTGTGGCTTGGATAGCTGCCACCAGATGCTGTTGGCAGCGCGCTACGCGCGCTTCAGTTCCGCGAACCGCCATAGACCCAGCTCCGGCTGCTGCATGTCGAGACGCGAATCGTTCAACAGCCGCTCAGGTTGTGGCAGGTCAAACGGCGCGATCGTCAGATTCACCGGCCGAAAGCTTCCCGGCCAGATATCGTGATTGAAGGTGACACGCGGTGAAGTTGTGGCCAGCAGATATTTCGCGCCGGTTGCCGCGAGGTTGCTCAGCGCCGACTTGATTTGCCGGTTCGACAGATGGATCAGGCAATGACGGCAGAGTACAGCGTCGGCGGCCGGTAACCGATCGCGGGTGATATCGGCCACCATAAAGGTGCGTTCGGCCGAAGCGTAAAATTCGATATTGCGCCGGATCAACTCGTCGACCACGTCGATCCCGCAATACTGAACATCTCCCAAATCGACCGTTTTGAGCCAGTTGAAGTCGCCACAGCCGGCATCCAGCAGCGTCTGTACGTGAAGCTCAGCAAGGATCGTGGGCAGTTGCCCCCGAATCGCCGCGCTGAGTTCGAGCGTCGATCCCGCACCGGAAACCGATTCGTCTGATCTCCACAAGTTATTTCGATAGATCTCGCTGAACGTGCGCCGGTTCGATCGCATTTCCAGCCATCGGATATGCCACCGCGCGTAGGCTTCGTCGCCGAGCACCCGCCGCATGATCGCGCCGAGGTCTGGTCTTGCTCGCGGCCACCAGCCTTTTGCATCCTCCCCCATCTTCCTTACTCACCCAGATTGAATCGCCCGGTGTGCCGTTCGCCAGTCCCTCCCTCGCGCTCAGCGAAAGCCTTGGATCGTCACGACTGCGGTCGCACCCATCCGGAACGGAAACCGCTCATCGTTCGGCCCCATGATCACGCGTACGGGGAAGCGCTGCGACAGCCGAACCCAGTTGAGCGTCGGTTCGATCTGCGGTAGCCCGGCCACGGTCGCGCCATTGTCCTGATAAAGCGCCCATCCAGTGCCTTGTACGGTGCCGCGAAACGGATGGTTCGGGTAACTCCGCAAATAAACCTGCGCAGTCATCCCGGGCAGAATATGCTCCAGGAAATCCTCGCGAAAATTCGCCAGCACGTACCAGTTACGATTGTCGACCAGACTCAGTACTTCGCGGCCTTCGTTGCCGTATTGTCCCACCGCGATATTAAGGTTGGTGACATACGCGTCGAAGGGTGCTTTGACATAGCAATACTCGACATTCAAGTTCGCATCGTAGACCGCTGCCTCCGCCGCCTTGCGCCGGGCATTTATATCGCCATACTGCCCCAACTCGTTGGTTGAGCGCTGGACCTCGCTATGGGCGCTCGCGATTGCCGCCTCGTCTGCCTGCACGCGGCTGCGCGCATTGAAAACGTCGTTGGCGGTAACGAAATGGCGTGCGAGCAGCGGTTCGATCCGTTGCAGGTATTGCCGGTCGTAGCTCTCCTCGGCCATCAACT
>Ga0335073_10012571_pt1 | contig 11887 bp, 3 predicted proteins | sample Lox_Sample_22_FD_207093 | JGI IMG/M metagenome (GOLD analysis project Ga0335073, IMG submission 207093) | Soil microbial communities from Loxahatchee National Wildlife Refuge, Florida, United States - Lox_Sample_2.2 | ecosystem: Environmental > Terrestrial > Soil > Wetlands | place: USA: Florida... | reverse complement strand
AACAGGCTCGCAAAGTTAAGCGCCTCGCCACCGAAGATGACGAGGCGCAAAGCCAAATCTTTCACGAAGCCGGCTTCCTCCACCTGGATCAACTGATAGAAGGCAGCGGGCGTTTGATTGAGAACCGTGACTTTCTCCTGCGCCAAAAGACCGTAAAAATCCTGCGGCGACCGAGTGATCCAGTAGGGAACGACGATCAGGCGACCGCCGGTAAGAAGACAGCCCCAGGTCTCCCACACTGAAAAGTCGAATGCGTAGGAGTGGAAGAGGGTCCATACATCATTAGCGCCGAAATTGAACCAGTTCTCGGTGGCGCTCAGGAGGCGCCCGACGTTGGCATGAGTGACGAGGACGCCCTTCGGCTTTCCCGTCGAGCCGGACGTGTAAATGATGTAGGCCGGATCCGTGACCGCGGTCTTCTCCTTCAGGTCTTGATCGTCCTCCTGCTCGAGTCCAACGCCGTTTTTCTCAAGACAAATGGTCGGTCCGGAAAATTTCGGCAGCTTTGCAGAATGCGCTGCCTGAGTGAGAGCTGCAGCCGGCGAAGCATCTTCGAATATCATCGCTAGATGCTCCGCAGGGTAGGACGAATCGAGAGGCAGATAAGCCCCTCCGGCCTTTAGAACAGCAAGGAAGGCGACGATCATCTCGATCGAACGGTCGAGACACAGAGCGACGACGGAACCGCGTTTCACTCCGCTTTTGCGCAATACTCGCGCGAGCTGATTCGCTCGCCGGTTGAGCTCACCATAGGTGATCTGTTCGTCGCCGATCTTCACCGCGACGGCGGTCGAATTTTGAGCCGCCACGCGTTCGAATGTCCGGTGAATGCAGTCGGCGGTGAACGCTGCCGTGCCTGATGGATTTGAAGTTGCGATCAGCTCCTTGATCTCATCTGCGGTCATGAGCGCAAGATCGTCGACATTCTTCGCGGCGTCCGCGGCTGCATCCAGTAGCAACGTTTCGTAATGCTTGAACCACCGCGCGATGGTCTCGCCGTCAAACAGATCGGTGTTGTAGTCGCAATCGATGGTCAAACCGTCGTCCGACTCGACTATGTTAAAGAACATGTCGAAATTGACGGCTGCCTTGGGATTCGGCTCTACGCGAGTTTGCAGGTCGCGAAATACTGTTCCAGCTCCGATCCGTTCCAGATTGAATTGAACTTCCATAAGGGGAAGACGCGCCGGGTCTCGTTGTATCGCGAGCTTTCGGACCAAAGTGCCGTAGGTGTAACTTTGATGGTCATAGGCATCGAGGAGCGTCTGCTTCACGGAACCGAGGAATTTTTCGAATGTCACTCCTGAAAGAAACTGATTGCGGAGCGGCAGAAAATTGACGCAATGCCCCACCAGGTTGCCGTTTTCGAGCAGAGACTGACCAGCAGTGGGAATTCCGACCACAATGTCGTTTTGACCGGTCAGGCGATGCAGCAAGATCTGGTAGCCCGCAAGCAAAGTGGCAAAAAGCGTGCAGCCCCTCTTGGCGCCAAGCTGTTTGATCTTGCGATACGATTCCAGTCCGATATGCGTGCGACGGGTCGCGCCGGCGTAGCTTCGCACCTGCGGCCGCGGACGATCGGTCGGCAGTTCAAGGAGCGCGGGCACGTCCTTAAACTTCGACAGCCAATAGTCCTCGACCTTCTTGCGTTCCTCGGAGTTTCGCGCGGCATATTCCGCCCGCGAATACTCGCTGAAACTTACCGCCGGCTTGAGCTCGGCCGGCCTTCCCTGCGCATTCGCCGAGTAGAGTTCGGCCAGGTCACCCAGCAGCACGTTGGTCGACCAGCCGTCGCAGACGATATGATGCGACGTGAAAATCAGAACGTGGCTATCGGCCGCCAGACGAACAAGTTGAGTCCGAACCAAGGGGCCGTTTGTCAGATCGAAGGGAGTTCTGGCATCCTCCGCCAGAATTTGATCCAGCTGCTTCTGTTGCTCGGGTTGCGCGAGTGCCGAAAGGTCATGCTCGAGCAGCTGCAACTTCAATTCTGGCGAGAAATGCAATGTGGAGCCGTCGTCACTGACGGTTGCGCGCAGCGCTTGATGACGTGCAATGAGCGCATTTAATGCCTCGGCGAGGGCCGAGACATGAAGCGGCCCGCGCATGAACACGCTGAACGATTCGTTGAACGAGCACGAGACGTCGTCATCAACCTTCGCCGCGAGAAAAATCTCCCGCTGCGGCTCGGTCAGCATGATGTCGGTCGTGCTTTCCGACAGTTCCGTCACGATCGAAGGCGTATCGACGGATGATGACTGTCCGCGTCCTGGTGAGGTCGAAAAGAGGCCAGCCGTGAGCATTTCGAGCGCGCTGGCTCTGAACGCCTGATAGATTTCTTCGATGTCTTCGTCGCTATGGGCTGTTGTGAGGAAGCACGGGAATCCTTCCCGGACATGTATCCCCCTGTCCCGCATGAAGTAATAGAACAGGCTGCCGAAACGTTCTTCGGGAGGAAATCCGAAGTAGAAAATGCTGCCAAAGCTCTCGATCCGGATCGGAACTGCGCTAGATGCGAAAAAGTCGTTCAGTCTGCGCACGAGCGCTGTCGTGCGCGCAGTCAGCCGTTCCTGCAGCTGCGGTCCTTGTTCCTTAAAGTGCTGTAAGACGGCTTTGACTGCAGCCACCGTCAAGGGGTGCCGGACGAATGTGCCGGCAAAGAACGTGACGCCGACTTCAGGGTAGGAGTCATCGCCGTACTGCCACATGCCGCCATCGAGCGCGTCCATGAACCGGCACGAGCCAGCGAGGATGCCGATCGGCATCCCGCCGCCGAGAACTTTGCCGTATGTGGCGAGATCGGCCCGAATGCCGAAGAGAGCCTGGCATCCGCCGGGGTGAACGCGGAAACCCGTCACGACCTCGTCGAACACGAAGGCGGTTCCCGATGCGGCGGTGATCTCACGCAGCTCTTTCAGGAATTCGACGGGCTGTAAGTTAGGATGACGGCTTTGCACCGGCTCCACGATAACCGCGGCAAGCTGCTCGGCGTTCTCTTTGATCCATTTGAGCGTTTCCTGTGTGCCAAAATCCAACACGATCACGTTGGACACGTTGTCGCGCGGAATTCCCGGAGCCACAGGCACTGCCTGATAGGCTCCGGCCTTGTTCTTAATGCCCTTGACCAGAACTTCGTCGAACATGCCGTGATAGTCGCCGGCGAAAAACACGACCTTGTTTCGGCCCGTCACCGTTCGAGCAACGCGCATCGCCGCCATGACGGCTTCAGATCCGGTGTTGCAGAAAGTCATACGATCGTTGCCGGTCATCTCGCAGAACAGCTTTGCGACTTCGCCGGCAAGCGGCGTCGATGGTCCGGTCTCGATGCCTTCATGGAGCTGCTTTTCGATCGCCTTCTCGACGAAGTCCGGCCGGTGGCCGAGCATGATCGGGCCAAAGCCGTTGACGATGTCGATGTATTCGTTGCCGTCCAAATCCCAAAACCGCGCCCCCTTGGACCGGTTGACGACCAGCGGGTAGATCAGCTCTTTCCATTGCGGGCGAAAGCCCGAAACGACGCGGGGATCGGCGAGGTGTTTGCGATCATTTTGTGTCGTGGCTTTTGACTTGCCGGTGCGTTTGCAATGCCGCTCGATCAGCGCATCGACCGCAGCCCGTTGTTGGGCGCTCATTTCTCCAGACGCGGCTTTTTGCGGCGGCTTGTAGGGACCAAACGGCTTGAATTCATCCTTGCCAGAACCTGCTGCCGCGGCAGGGGTCGCGGCAGCCTGCGCAGCAGCGACGGGCGGCGCCGAAGGCGCCAGCGCCGTGACTGGAGAGACGGGTTTGGCTGAGCCGTTTGAGCCGGCGACAATCACAGTCTGATTGGGCGCAGCGCCAATCGCCTCGAGCTGCTTGGCAAAGATAAGATTTATGGTCTGCAATTGTTCGCGTACAAGGCGTTCCACGGCGGACGCGGATGGCGCCGCCTCGCCAAAGCCATTGATCGCGGGTGGCGCTGATTGTGTCGCGGGTAGCGCCGCTTGCGGCGGTATCACGGCCGGCTGGTCCGAGGTCGGCGTTGCCGGCGCCGGCGCGATCACGATCTGAGCGGGCGCATCGGCGAATTTCTCTGCCGGCAGTTTGTCGGCAAGGAATTGGGAAAGCGCGTTCAGGCTGGATTCATCTCCCAGGAGCTGTCTGAACGTGATCTTCGGACCGAGCTTCTCCTGAATGGCCTGCGTGACCTGGGTCAGAAAAAGCGAGTCGAAACCCATCTCGAGAAAAGTCGTGTCGCCGTCCGCCCCGGACAGGTCCATTCCCGAAAGCTCTTCGAAAATCTCGACGGTGGCTGCCCGAATGCGGGCGAGGCGATTACCGGTCGTTGCCTGCTCTTGAACGGTTGATGCGCTCGTAGGCTGCACGATGTTCTCCATGATGGAAGAGTTCGTCTGGATCTCTGAGGTTTCGGCCTGTTGGGCCGTAGCGGCCTGAACGGGTGTCGAAGCCACGGCCGGCGCACTTGCGATGCGGAGCCAAAATCGTTCCCGTTCGAAAGGATAGGCTGGCAAGGAAATGCGCGTGAGATTGGCACCCGCGTGAACCGCGGCCCAATTCGGATTTACGCCGGCGGACCACATCGTCCCGAGCGCGGCCAGGAGACTTGCGTAGTCGGCGTCGCCAGCGTCATCAGCAAGCGTCGACGCCACGACCTGCTCGGGTGAGGCTCCCGTGTGTTGACGCGCCAGACCAGCCAGCGCCTTGCCAGGGCCGACTTCGAGAAGGACCGTTGCGACACCCTGTCTCAACAAGGCGATGCCGGAGGAGAACTGCACCGCCTGGCGCAGGTGAAGCCCCCAATAGTTCGGATCCGTGGCTTGCTCGGCGGTAATCCATTTCCCGGTGACGCCGGAAATATACGGAATTTTTGGCGGCTTCAGATCGATGGCTGCGACCGCTGTCGTGAACGGCTGGACCACCGGATCCATCATCGCGGAATGAAAAGCGTGCGATGTTTCCAGATGGCGACAGCCGATGCCTTCCTGATCGAGCGTCTCGTTGAGCGCTCGGATCGTGTCTAGCGGACCTGCAACGACGCAAAGCGACGGCGCGTTGATCGCGGCAATATCGAGATTTTGGTCGAGCCGGGAACGAAGGTCGGCTTCGCCGAGACGCACAGCCAACATGCCGCCCCTGGGCAGTTGCTGCATGAGCTTGCCACGCGTCGCTATGAGGGCGAGCGCATCCTCAAGTGAGAGGACATCGGCGAGACACGCGGCGACAAACTCGCCGACGCTGTGGCCGATCATGGCTCGAGGACGAATGCCCCAGCTCTGAAGCAGACGAGCCAGCGCATATTCGACGACGAAAATGGCCGGTTGGGCAATCGCGGTATCCTTAAGCCGTTCCTGAACGTCGGTGTGTTCGCCTTCGGCCGGATAGATCAGCTTGCGCAGATCGGCTCCGAGATAAGGCAGCAAAATCTCCGAGCAGCGATCGACCGTCTCGCGGAAGGTCCGTTCTGTCTGATAAATCTCGCGGCCCATGTTGACGCGCTGGGCACCCTGTCCAGGAAACAGGAAGTCGACCGCAGTCTGCTGCTGAGCCGATCGCGGCCGCGGAGCACCGGACTTTTTGCGGAGCGCTCCGACCGCCTCGTTCACGTCGTGCGCCACGATGGACCGCCGATAGTCAAATGTCTTTCGCCCGACTTGCAGAGTAAAGGCCGCGTTGGCCAAGTCGCCAGCCGATTTTTCGGATAAGAAATCGGCTAGATTTTCACACGCGCGGTTGAGGGCAGCTTCCGATCGCGCTGATATCGTCAGCAAGTGCGCCGGCTTCAGCGAAACAGGCGCGGTGCGATGCGGTGCTTGCTCGATAACGACGTGGGCATTGGTGCCGCCAACGCCGAAGGCGCTTACTCCTGCCCGTCGGGCCATTCCGTTGCTGGGCCACGAACTGCGGTCGGTGCTGACGCGGAAGGGACTTTTGTCGAAATCGAAATTGGGGTTTGGTTTCTTGTAGTGCAGCGTCGGCGGGAAAATGCCGTTGCGCACCACATGCGTCGCGTGAATGAGACCGGTCACGCCTGCGGCGATGTCGAGATGACCGACATTGGTCTTTGCCGTCCCAATCGTGCAGAAATTCTTCTTCGATGTATGGGCACGGAACGCCTGCGTAAGTGCCGCCAATTCGATCGGATCTCCAAGCGGCGTACCCGTCCCATGCGCCTCGATATATCCAATCGACTCCGGGCTAACGTCGGCGGCCTGATGGGCAAGCGCAATGACCTTGGCTTGGCCTTCCACGCTGGGCGCCGCATATCCGACCTTGGCCGAGCCATCATTGTTGACCGCGAAACCGCGGATAACGGCGTAGATTTGATCGTTGTCGCGCCACGCGTCCTCGAGACGCTTCAAGACGACGGTTGCGACCCCGCCGCCGAATACGGTTCCCTGTGCCGCCGCATCGAATGTCCGGCAGTGACCATCCGGCGAGATCATGCCGCCTTCTTGGTAGACCGAGGCGCGCTTCTGAGGAAACGTGATCGAAGACCCGCCGGCGATCGCCATATCGCACTGATAGGTCAACAATGATTGGCAGGCCTGGGTGACGGCCAGCAAGGAGGTCGAACACCCCGCTTGCATCGTAAAGCTTGGGCCGCGCAAATTCAGCTTGTAGGACACACGAGTGGCGAGGAAATCCCGGCTATTCCCCATCATTTCCGCATAATTTGATACTTGGTAGCCGCCGGTAAATTTCTTGATGAACTCGGGGTCTCGGCACAGCCGGGAGAGAAAGTAGGTCTCCATACTGCAGCCGGCGTAAACGCCGATCGAGCCGTTGTAGGCAAAGGGATCGTAACCTGCGTCCTCGAGCGCCTGCCAGCAGACTTCAAGGAACAGTCGATGCTGGGGATCCATCAGTTCCGCTTCGCGCGGATAAATGCCGAAGAATCCAGCGTCGAACATATCGACGTCGTCAAGTACGGAGCGCGCCAGTACAGAATCGGGAACCTCTCCTCGCGGAGAGCCGTCGGTGTCGAGTTCGTCGGCGCGGAAGCGAGATATCGCTTCGACTCCGGCAAGCTGATTCTTCCAGAAGGTCGATACGTCAGGTGCCTTCGGAAAGCGGCCAGCCATGCCGATGATGGCGACACCTTCCAGGGCTTGGTCCGGTTCTTTATTATCGTCCACGACGCACCGCCACTCTTACATCTGACAGACAATAGCATCCGCAACCGAATGCTTCATGATTTGACTCTGCCGACGGTTAACCGAAGCCGGCGTCTTTGAGCGCCGCATGAGGGTGTTGTGGCTACCGGCTCAAATCAGCTGACTGTCGGCCACACTCTTTCGTCTACTACCAAACGCTGCACGCTGCTTCTTTCCTTGATCCCGCAGTTCGGCGAGATCCAATTGTTGCGTGTCGTTTCCCTGACCGAGACGACGCGCCAGCGTGCGAATGGTGGTAAATTCAAACAAGTCCATGACCGGTATGTCGGCCTGGAGCGCCTTCTGTAGTTCGGCGTGAATAGTAACCAGCGCGAGCGAATCGCCGCCGATGTCGAAGAAGTTCTCGTCAAGGCCGACATGATCACGCGCCAGCGTTTGACGCCACAATCCTGCTATCTTCTGCTCGATATCGGTAGCCTGCGTCAAAGTGAGATCAGCTGCCGCAGGCACGATATCTGTCATTTCGGCGACCGCATCACGGGCGCTTAATGCGTTCCGGTCCACTTTGCCGTTCGGCGACAGGGGAAGCGCCTCCACTCCGATAAAGACGGAGGGAATCATGTATTGGGGAAGTTTGCTGGCGAGGAACTCCCGCAGCGTACCAACCGGAATTGGGTCCGTTGCAACGTAATATCCGGTCAGGCGCTTGGTACCGTCTGGATTTACCTGTGCCACCACGCAGGCCTCTTTGACGGCTGGGTGGGTGGCAAGGACAACTTCTATTTCACCGGGTTCGATGCGATGACCCAAGATTTTCAATTGCGTATCGATGCGCCCTAGGAACTCGATAACGCCGTCGTGACGCCATCGCGCCAAATCGCCGGTTTTGTACATCCGAGCGCCGGGTTCTTTTACGAAGGGGTTGGCGACAAATCGTTCGGCCGTCGCTTCGGCTTTATTGAGGTATCCTCTCGCCAGCCCGGCGCCCGCAGCATAAAGCTCGCCGACTTCACCGATTGCGACGGGGTGCATCGCTTCGTTCAGGATATAAGCTTGGGTGTTCGAAATAGGCCGACCGATTGGCACGGAATCGGGCACGTTATCGCCGTGCTCCATTGAGAAGCAGCAAGTGAACGTCGTATTTTCAGTCGGACCGTAACCGTTAATGACGCGGCAGTGCGGAATTTCACGCAGCACCCGACGCACATGCGGAGCGGAAATTACATCGCCGCCCGCAAGCAACTGACGAACGCCGCGCAAATCCTCAAGCTGCTCATCCACCATTCTGCTGAACAGTCCAGCGGTCAGCCATAGGGTCGACACACCGTGGTCGCGAATTGCGCGCCCAAGCTTTGAGAATGAGAAGGTCTGCGGCGGCATGATGACAAGCTTGCCGCCATTGAGCAGTGGTCCCCAGATCTCGAGAGTAGACGCATCGAAAGAGATCGGAGCGCTTTGCAGAAAGACTTCGTCAGGACCAAATTGGCAGAAATTGGTATTACGAACCAATCGAACGATGGAGCGATTCTCGACCATGACGCCCTTGGGACGCCCCGTCGACCCCGACGTGTACATGACATAGGCAAGACTGTCCGGGCCCGAGAGGACTTCAAGGTTCGTGTCGTCGCCCTCTACCGCCGCCTCAGGCGCGTGTGCCAGCTGATCGGCCAAGAGACGCGGAACGCGGCAGTCGGCCAGAACATCCGGTGCGAGAGAACTTTCGATCAGCATGACAGCAGGCATGCTGTCCTCGAGCAGCAATGCAAGCCGCTCTTTAGGATAGCTCGGATCGAGCGGCACATAGGCCGCGCCGGCTTTTAAAACAGCCAGAAACGATACGATCATTTCGATCGAGCGATCGAAGCAGCAACCGACCATTGTTTCCGGGCCAACGCCGTTGTTTCGGAGCTGACGCGCCAGGCGGTTCGCCCATCCGTTAAGTTGAGAATAGGACAGACGCCGGTCGTCTAGAACGAGCGCCGTTGAGGCAGGATGCGCCGCGGCTGTTTCTTCAAACAACTGGGCAACCGTTTTATTCCGCGGAAAATCGGTCTCGGTCCGGTTCCAAGACGCCAGCGATTCCGTCAGATCCCTGCGGTCTATCTGCATCCCACTGGACCCAGCCGGCGCGCTAAGCCGGACGTCGGACACTGATCTACTCTGCATGCGCTGCTCGCACCACTTCTCAGGACAGAAGGATCTCTTTTTCGCCGAACAGCCGTTCGGCCGTCACGCCGGTCTCCCGACACCTTTCGATCAGACGGTTCGACTGGATTATAGGATTGGATTTCTCAGTGTATTTGATGCCCATCACGTGATTAAGCCATGGCTCTTGTCCCATGGCATACACATAGGCCTCCTTGCACTTGAACTGTTCGACGATGGCGCGTGCCCGCTCATAATTTGATCCCGCAAGCCGGCGCGAATGATCTTTGGCGCGCTCAAGCCGCTGCGTGTGCAATGGCCCATAGAGCCAAGAAACCGGAGCCCCGTCACATTCCATGCCGACAAAGAGGACATCCACATCGCCCAGTTCGCGATGAACGTGCTCATAGAGAGGAGGAGAAATGTTGCAGGAATCGGCGGCAAACATGAGGCGATGCCCATTCGATCGAATGAAATAGGCGGATTTGGTGAGCACATTCAGATCGCCGTGCTCACCGAAGAAAGGCACCGCAGTGATCGAGCCGCCGTCAAAGGGCAGTTCATCCATTTCGGCGACTTCGATGACGTTTTGAAAGCCGCACTGCTTCAGCAGAAGCTTGAGTGACGGGTCCTGCAAAGCGCCGCCGCCGCTTCGCGGAACGATGATGGTGCCAATGCGGTGGCGCAACTGAAGCAAGGTCTCAAAGAGAATATGATCCTGATGATTGTGCGTAATCAGAACGAAGTCGATTGTTTCGGGCAGATCGTCGTAGGTGTAGCGGGATATGTCAGTCTCATAGGTGTAACTGAGCACCGGATCGAGCAGCACACTCAAGCCGCGGGTCTCGAACAGGATGCAGGCGTGTCCGAAATAGCGCCAACGAGCTCCGTTACCTTGATATCTTGAATACGGCCGCGGTCTTTCGCTGGTGAAAAATGATCGGAATCGTTCGACGTGACTAGCGGGAATGTCGAGGGCGTCGCAGATTGCGCGGAATGATGCGGGCGCAGTCTTCATCCGGAAGAGTTGATCGTATTTTTCGCTGGCGAAGGGAAGGCGCAAGTGAACGTAATCCTCAGTATCCAGTCGTGGTGTACTGAGAACGAAAGGACGGTCATCGCCGGCAATTTCCGACAACAACAGACTCTGCATGGAGTCATCGTAGAATCGGCTTTTGTAAAGTAGCGGTTCGATAAGCCGGAACGATGCCTGGTTATTCAGATCGTAGACGAGTTCGACATAACCCTGGAGGCAACTGGGGATTTCCGCATAAAGCGCTTCAAGGCTGTAACCATTCGCCTTGGTGCGGATGAGCTCATCGAGCGCAGTTACAGCTTTGGACAGCTCAACCAGGTTGTGGCGTTGCTGCAGCGTCCGGTCGCGAAGTGCTTTGACATCCTCGACACAATTGCGAGGAAAATCCATAAAGGGACCACCGGCCAGAGCAGGATTCTTCACGGCCGTCTGATGCGTCTCGGGCGCCTGGATATAAGAGTCCATGATCTTGAGGTGACGCTCGGTCAGATTCCGAGCTGTGGTCACCGGAGGGATCAGATGGGCCCAGGCGTACCACCCGTCAACGAGCGGCTCGGCCAATACATTGGGTCGCAGATATACGAGATCGTCACGCATACAGATTTACTAACTCGTGTTACCCGGCGGCGCCTAGCCTTAGCGATAATTTAACGTTAAAAGCCAATCGCTTCAAAGAATTCTTTTTGTCACAGACTGCCTTGATTCAAATCAAAAGCGGAGTGGCAGCGTTGGACGGAACCTCGCAAGGATGGCGCACTCGACCCTGATCATCATCCGGCGGAAATCGACCGAAGTACCAATGACGGTGACATGAATGAACATGTCCTTGGACAGGACGGTATCGAGCAACCTCCAATTGCGTTTGCGCGACGGGGCGGTCGAGGTATGGACTGCCCGTATCGATGATGAGCGCCTTAACGCGAGATATGAGACGTTGCTCGACGAGGATGAGCGAGCGCGGGCCGGACGTTTTGCTTTCGAGCGTGACAGAATTCGCTTCATTCAGTCGCACGGCGTGACCCGACTGATCCTTGGAGAAGTTCTTCAAGTTCAAGCTTCCGAACTGAAATTCTCACGCGGTCCGTGGGGGAAGCCACGGCTGGAGATGACGTCGTCGCATGTCGTCCCCGAATTCAGTTTGTCGCACAGCGGGGATTATTGTGCCCTTGCAATAGGGCGAAGTGCAGTGGGCATTGATATCGAAAAGATCCGCGATGTTCCCCAAATGAACGAGATCGCCCAGCGGCACTTCGCGCCTGCTGAATTTCAGCAGATTGCGGCCTTGGCAGGTATTGACCGGCAGGCGGCGTTCTTCGCGTCCTGGACCCGCAAGGAGGCTGTTGCCAAAGCACTTGGATTCGGACTTGGCCTGGACGCCGAAAATCAATCGGCGATGGGGCGGACAAAGTTGGATCCCGTCGCAACGGTCCAATTGCACTCGCCATCCGGATATGCTGCTGCCATTGCGTACCTCGCGTCAAGTATCAAGGTAAACGAGCTAACTTATAGTTTCAAAGACGCCCTGGCCCCGCGCGAGTAGATGCTCGGGCGTGACCCCAAGAAGGTCGGCGCATTCGCGACTTGTGATAAA
>Ga0335073_10012570_pt1 | contig 11888 bp, 9 predicted proteins | sample Lox_Sample_22_FD_207093 | JGI IMG/M metagenome (GOLD analysis project Ga0335073, IMG submission 207093) | Soil microbial communities from Loxahatchee National Wildlife Refuge, Florida, United States - Lox_Sample_2.2 | ecosystem: Environmental > Terrestrial > Soil > Wetlands | place: USA: Florida... | reverse complement strand
GGGGACGCACGCCGCGCATCCAGCCACGCTGGCGATTGTCTGAAGGCGCGGAGACACTCATGGCAATTGTAATTCTGGCAACCCGTTTTTCAGTTGACCTACCCGAAGCAGCCCTAGCATGATTGGTTTCAAATCCTGGATATGGGCATCTTTGGGTTCAAGCCAAAAAAAGACGAAGTTTTGGATCATTGGATTTCCTTTGCCGACGGATTCAACCAGCCGCCGCAGGAATTTTACGCCACGGTCAAAAAGGAACTGGATGCGCGGAAAATTCCCAGCATGGAAATGTCGGACGTGGAATACGCCGAAGGCGGATTGCTTTCCGACAGACGGCTTTACTTTGACCTCTGCGCCTCCCCCTTCGGCAACAGCTATTTCTTCTCCTGCCGCACCGTCCATTCCCCGCCGGCACTGCGGCTTTGGCACCTTGCCGTGGCTTTTGTTTTTTTCTCCGTTGTATATTCCCTGCTGACAAATTTATTGGGGTTTATGTTTGCCGTCATCGCGATGATCGCCTTGCTCATCGCCATTGCCGAGATGTTCCGCAATGCTGTAGCCATGGGCTTGAATGATCTGGACAGTGCGCTCATGAAAATCCCCGTCCTTGGACCAATCTACGAAAACTGGTTTCGGAAGGAGACGTATTATCGGGAGGACGCACGACTGGTGTATCTGAAAATGGTGCCGGAGATCGTCAAGAAGGCAGCCGAGGAAGTCACCGGTGGGAAAGGCATCAAGCTCGTGCAGCAATATGAGCGTGCGCCGATTTTTGGCGAGCTTTACAAACCAGTACCGCCGCGCAAAGCCGAGCCGGAAAAATAAGGCGTGAGACATGCCAACGGCTCACGAACAGCTTTCGGAGCAGTTTCACAAATGGGAATTGCGCGGGCGCGGCTGGAAGGTGTTCAACCAGCCGGTTCAACTTGAGCCGCCGTTTGTTCCATTTAGCCTTCGCTATTTTCCCGAAACACCGCCCGTTGACACGGGACGCCGGCCCAGCTTTCTCGGCTCTCTGGTACGCGGCTTGGGACAGAAATTGGCGGCCCAACCGCCGCCTGTTCAGCCCGAACCGGAAGAAGAACCAGAACCAATACCATTGGCCCGTGAATCACTGATTGAACTTCAAACTTCCCTTTCCGCAGAATTGGATATTGAGAAGGAACAATTCGAACAGTTCATTTCAAACCTTTCAATGTGCCATGAGCCAATTGCCTTTGAATTGTTCGGCCTTCAAAACAAGATCGTAACGCAATTTGCCGCGGCTTCCAAAGACGCTCCGTTGGTAAGGCGTCAATTGCAGGCATATTTTCCCGAGGCAGTATTCAAACCTTCCGAGAATATTTTGGTGCAAGCCTGGGATACCTGTTCGGGAGAGGAAGAATTGGTAATCGATTGCGGGCTGGGGCGCGAATTTATGTTCCTGCTTGAGAGCGGCAAGATCGACCCGTTCATCGGCATCATTGGCGCGTTATCGGAATTGCAGGCTGACGAGCTTGGACTGTTTCAAGTCCTGTGGCAGCCGGTGCATGAGAACTGGCAAGAAAGCATTTTAAACGCGGTCACGGATATTACCGGGCGGAATCGCCAAGATTTGAGCTGGCAAGACAGCATTTTACAGGCGGTCACCGGCGAGGACGGCAAGCCGTTCTTTGTGAACATGCCGGAGTTGACAAAAGCAGCCCAACAGAAGGTTTCCAAGCCTCTCCATGCCGCAGTCGTTCGGATTGCGACAAAGGCCGGAACATTCGAGCGCGCGCTTGAAATGGCGCGTGACCTTGCCAGTTCCTTGCGCGTGTTCGCTCAGCCCGGCGGCAACGAACTCGTACCGCTCAAAAATGACGATTACCCTTTCGAGGATCATATCGATGACTTGTTGCGCCGCCAGACGAGACGCACGGGAATGTTATTGAACAGCGACGAGCTGACCGGCTTTGTGCATATCCCGTCGAGCGCCGTCCGTTCCCCGGCATTTCTAAGGCAGACGACCAGGACCAAGGCGGCACCGGCCATTGTCCGGCGGCAAGGGTTATTGGTTGGCTCGAACGACCACGCGGGCGAAACAATTGAAGTCAGGTTGTCCGCCGAACAACGCACCCGGCACACGCATATCATCGGCGCTTCCGGCACGGGCAAGTCCACGTTGCTATTCAATCTCATTCGGCAGGACATCGAGAACGGAGAAGGCATCGCCGTGCTTGACCCTCACGGCGATTTAATTGACAAGATTTTGGGCATCATCCCGTCCAATCGGATTGACGACGTGGTTTTGGTTGACCCGTCCGATGCGGAATATTCCATCGGATTCAACATCTTGTCAGCTCACAGCGAGCTTGAGAAAAATCTTTTGGCATCTGATTTGATTGCTGTGTTCCAGCGTCTTTCGACTTCATGGGGCGACCAGATGAACAGCGTCCTGCAAAACGCCATTCTTGCCTTCCTGGAAAACGACCGGCGCGGAACCATCGCCGACTTACGCCGGTTTCTGATTGAACCGGCGTTTCGGAATGAATTCCTGAAGTCAGTCAAAGACTCCGAAGTTGTCTATTACTGGCAGAAAAGCTTTCCGCACCTATCCGGCAACAAGTCCATCGGCTCGATTTTGACGCGGCTCGACACCTTCCTTGCCCAAAAGCCCATCCGTCACATGCTATCGCAGCCGGAGAACCGTTTGGACTTCGCTCACATCATGGACAGCGGCAAAATCTTTCTGGCAAAACTACCGGAAGGACTTCTGGGCCGGGAAAACTCATATCTGCTTGGCACCTTGCTGGTGTCCAAGTTCCAGCAGATTGCCATGAGCCGGCAGGCGCAGCAGATCGCCGCCCGCAGGGATTATTGGATTTACGCGGATGAATTCGCAAATTTCATCACACCGAGCATGGCCGAAATCCTGTCGGGAACGCGCAAATACCGTATCGGCCTGACGCTCGCACACCACGAATTGCATCAGTTGCAGCGCAATCCCGAAGTGGCAAGCGCCGTCATGTCGCATCCCTTTACCCGCATCGTTTTCCGTGTCGGCGACGACGATGCCAAGAAATTGGCCGAAGGCTTTTCATATTTTGAAGCAAAAGATTTACGGAACCTAGAAATCGGCCAAGCCATAGCCCGCGTCGAACGCAGTGACTTTGATTTTAACTTGTCTGTCCCGCTTCCCGCAGAGCCGGACAAAGACGCTGCCGCCACCCGGCGGCAGGAAGTCACCACAGTTTCGAGACAAAAGTATGGAACGCCACGAGCGGACATTGAGGCGGTGCTGGCAAAGTCGCGTGAGACTGTGCCAACGGTTGCACCGCCAACTTTCCTGCAAAGCACGCCGGCTGTGGAATTGCCTAAAGGTTCCGAAGTTCAGACGGCGACAGAACTGCCTGCAATTTTCGAAATCAAGTCGCCGGTGGTCGTCGAGATTCCGAAGGCAGATGCACCCGCCATGAAACACGAGTCGCCACGTGATTTGGGCCGAGGCGGAGCGCAGCACCAAGCCATTCAGAAGCGCATTAAAGAAGCAGCGGAGGAACTTGGATTCCGCAGCGTCATTGAAAAGTCCGTGCTGGACGGACAAGGAAGCGTGGATTTGTGGCTTGAACGCACAGGCCAGACCATCGCCTGTGAAATTTCAATCTCGACCACTATTGACCATGAAGTTGGCAATGTTGCGAAGTGCTTAAAGGCCGGTGTTCCCAAAGTGATGGTGATTTGTTTGGACGAGGAACGCTTGCGGAAGATCGCCAATGCTGTTTCCGGCAGTCTCGGCGCGGAATTGGCGGCGCGGGTGAAGTATTTCCAGCCTGACCAATTCGTTGTCTTTCTAAAAACAATCCCTGTGGAAAAGCCCAAAGAGCGAACCACCGTGCGCCGTGGGTATAAAATCAAACGGGTGGTTTCAAAGCTTTCAACGGACCAACAAAAAGAAAAAGAAGCCTCCGCCATTCGAGCCATCGCCAATTCGATGCGAAAGTAGCGATTACTTGTCTTCCAGTAAATACACCGGGCCTCTGACCTTGAATTTTGAATACTCTTCAATCATCCGTATCCTCAATTTGACCAGACTTTGATCAGGAGTTTCTTCCGCGTTGAAAATGGAGGTTTGCGACACTTTCATGTCCCGCGCGGCCTGGGCGCGAGTTGTGTGCGCCTGTCTGCGAAAAAACTTTGCATGCACTGCTAGATCATTCTCATTCATGGTTGCTCTTCGCGACATGATGAAATCCTAGCACGTATATGCAATATGACTACACTTTTTTCTTGCCATCCGGTTACGTTTTCGGATATGAAGTAGTGTATGAAGGAAAATAGTGCCTTGAAAAAACGGGTGGGTATCTGGATTCGGGTTTCGACTGAAGACCAAGCCCAGGGCGACAGCCCCGAACACCACGAGCAGCGGGCTCGTGAATACGCCAAATTCAACGATTGGACGGTTGCGGAGGTCTACGACTTGGCTGGCGTGTCCGGCAAGACCGTTATGGAGAATTCCGAAGCCAAGCGGATGCTGGTCGACGTGAAACGAGGTCACATCACCGGCCTGATTTTTTCCAAGCTGGCGCGCTTGGCCCGCAATACAAAGGAACTTTTAGAATTCGCTGATTTCTTCCGGCAGCACAACGCTGACATGATCTCATTGCAGGAGAAAATCGACACCTCATCACCCGCCGGACGCCTTTTCTACACCATGATTGCAGCAATGGCGCAGTGGGAGCGCGAGGAAACGGTTGATCGCGTCAAGGCTTCGATTGCCGTGCGTGCCAAACTTGGTAGTCCACTCGGCGGGCCCGCTTCATTCGGGTATGAGTGGAAGGACAAGAAATTGGTGCCCCACCCCAAGGAAGGCCCCGTCAGAAAACTCATGTATGAGCTTTTTTTGACGCACCGCCGCAAAAAGACCGTTGTGCGGCTTTTGAATGATGCTGGTTACCGCACCCGCAAAGGCGCGCGCTTTACGAGCAAAACTGTCACCCGGCTGTTGCAAGACCCAACCGCCAAGGGTATTCACCGAGGCAATTACACCACACGCAACGGACAAACCAATCAATGTTCAATCAAACCTGAAAGCGAATGGTATTTGCATGAGATTAAACCGCTCGTCAGCGAGGAGATTTGGACTGAATGCAACAAGCTCATCGACGAATCTTACAGCAAACAGAAACGCCCCGCGAAAAAGCCCGTGCATGTCTTTTCCGGCGTGCTCTATTGCGAGTGCGGCCAACGGATGTATGTGCCGTCCAACAGCCCAAAATACATCTGTCGAGGTTGCCGGAACAAGATAACCATCGCCGATCTCGACGGGATTTTTTGCGAGGAGATCAAGGGCTATTCGCTTTCACCCGATGCCATCGCCAATTATTTGAAAAATTCCGACGAAACGGCCAACGGCAAAGAACGTCTCATTCCCATACAACGAGAAGAATTGCAGCGCATTCGGAAGGAGATTCAACGTACCTATGATTTATATCAGCAGGAAAAGCTGGATGCCGATGGATTCAGTAAATTCTACGCCCCGCTTGAAGAACGCCGAAAACAGCTTGAAATGGAGATTCCCCGCTTGGAAGCGGAAGTGGATATTCTCAAAGTGAACAACCTGTCAGCCGAGGAAATCGCTGCCCAAGCCAGCAGCCTTTACGACCACTGGCAGACGATGCAGCCCGAAGAGAAGCGTGAAATCATTGAAGTAATCACTGATAAAATCATCGTTGGCAAAGGCGAAATCACCATAAACCTTTCCTACGCGCCATCTTGTAAAGATATGGCAAATAGGTGGCGGAAGGGGTGGGATTCGAACCCACGGTACGGTTGCCCGTACGCCTGATTTCGAGTCAGGTGCCTTTAACCACTCAGCCACCCTTCCATTCACATTGATTTTATTGGTTAAATTTGCATTTCGGCAATCTGCAAATTTGCGTTTTCTATACTGATGTTCTATACTATACGCATGAAAGGCAATTCATCGGATAATACGGACTCGCGTTGGCAGAAAACGCCCGTGGCAAACCTCGTTCGCCACGTTCAATCAGGTAATTATTATGCCCGAATTCGCGTGCGCAGCAAGCTGATTTGGAAATCGCTCAAGACCGACCGAATCAGCGTGGCCAAATTGCGGTTGAGCGATTTTCAAAAAGAGGAGCGGCAACGCGCTGCCGCGCAAAAAGCAGTTGCGCGTGGGAAAATGACCTTCGACGATGCGTTGCAAGCATACCGGGAACGATTGAAAGGTGATCATTCCATCAAAGAGCGCAGCAAGACGTATCGTGAGGAAAGAATCACCGCCCTGCTGAAATCCTGGCCTGAACTTTCCCAAAGAGACGTTTCCCAAATTTCCAAAGCTGATTGTTTAACCTGGTCGGCCGAATTTGGAAAAATTGCCAGCCCGTCATCTTTCAATAATACTGTGGGAACACTTCGTTTGATTTTGGACATCGCAGTTGAGGTCGGTGCCCGCTACGACAACCCCGCCATCCACATCAAACGGAAAAAAGTCCGGCAAAAAGTTTTGCAGCTTCCGAGCCAGAAGCAGTTCGCGCAACTTGTGAACACAATCAGGAATGGAGAGGGCGGTTGGGCAGAACGGTGTGCTGACCTCGTGGAATTTTTGGCCTACGGCGGTTGCCGGAAAGGCGAGGCGGAGCGGATTTATGGTCGGGACTGTGATTTTGAGAAAGGTGAAATCACTGTTTTGGGCGATCCCGCCACCGGCACGAAAAATTGGGAGATTCGTCGCATTCCCATGATCCCCGACATGCGCCAACTTCTGGAACGGCTGAAAAAAGAGCGCGGCGAAACGGAATTTTCAAGCAATAAAGTCATGTTCGTCCACGAATGTCAGGGCGCGATAGATACGGCCTGCAAAAAGTTGAGCATCCCGCGTTTCACTCACCATGACTTACGCCATTTGTTTGCCACCCGTTGTATTGAATCGGGCGTTGACATTCCAACCGTCTCGCGCTGGCTCGGTCACAAAGACGGCGGCGCGTTGGCGATGAAAGTTTATGGGCATCTGCGCGACAGCCATTCCGCAGCAATGGCGCAGAAAGTTACCTTCAGTGAGAAGAATTGAGTTCACCTATTTGCATCCGCTAAAATAAGAATGCGAGTTATTTCAGTTGTTGCGTTGAAAATGAAAGAAGCACCCTTCTTTATTTCAGGCGTCAATGCCAATGCACAAAATCAGAAAGCAGCGGCTCAAATCGTTTAGCCTTGTGGCGTATCTTTGATTTCGATTGCCCTGACCGTAGCTTCGTCACCGACCAGCGACGCATACCGCTCCGGCAGCGGTTTAACGAACTCAACACAGCGGTCTTGCAGGGCAAGAGCCAATTCACGCAGGTTTTTGCCTGCAATGCAAACGGTGCGATTCAGAAATAGCAGCGCGAGCGTGTCCTGTTCATCGCCAGCCTCGAATTTGACCAGTTCCAAATGGTGGTAGGGCAGCAGGAGGAAGCTTTTTGAATGCAGTTCGAGCCGCAAATGATCCACCGGGGCGGAACTGCCATTGACGCCGGTTCGCCGTTTGAAACAGGGATTTTCATTTCTCATACTCTCATACCTCTACTTTCTTGTTGATTTTGTTGTTGCCGCGAAATTTGAATTCGCCGCCGGAGGGATTGGGACGGTTTGACCGCCGGCTTGATCGCCTCGGCAGGTTTGATGGATTCAGTGGGCTTTTCAACCGGCTTATCGGCCTGCGCTTGTTTCACCGCCTCAGCCTGTTGGAGAGCCTTGGCTTGACGTTCCGATTCTTCCTGCCGAAACACTTCCGCTTGCCGCAGCATTTCCGCTTGTTGCTCCGCCAATTCATGTTGTGCGTGCTGAACATTCAGAACAAAGGCGACATTGCGCTTCCAAGTCGCCGCCAGTTTTTGAACCGCGCTTGGCTTCATGTCCATTGCCAGTGTCCGATTGCCTGAGCGGGTGATGTTTTGCCGAAGCTGGATTTTGTCGGCGGTGAAGATTTTGACGCCCTTGCGACCACGCGAAATCGTCACGTACCACTGCTGTTCATTCGTCGCAGCTTTGACGGCGGAATCAGAAAACAGGACATAATCCATAGTTTTACCTTGAGCGGCGTAGGACGTGACGGCATAGCCGCGCACGAACTGGCGGTAATGTTTGGGCAAGGTCCGGCCATCATCCAAAGCAATGCGCCCGTCGGCATGGATTTTCTTGACCGTCACCAGTTCGCCGTTGGCGAGCTTGCGGCCATCCTGGGATTTGTCATTGGACTTGAGTTGCAGCCGGTCGCCGGTGGACAGGGAAAGCTCCTTTGGCTGGCAAACCGTGATTTTATCCAGTTCCTTGAACGGCACGGGCCGGATACGGTGGTCGGCCTCAATCAATAAATGCTTGTCGGTAATGCTGCGCAGTTTCCCCGCGCTGCCGGATTTGAAACCGGCCGTCGGACGGTTGAATACCAAGACTGAATCCGGCTGGTAAGACCGCTTGTCGCGTTTTTGAGCGTCCGTCAAATCCTGTCGTGTTAAGGCCGTGACCGTTGTTTCATCATTGCCAATCAACTTCTGTGTTTTCAGGCCGAGCCGGACTTGGTCATTGACCTTGTGGATTTCGTTCCAACTTTGCGAGACGACCACGGTGGATTGTTGATTTTTGAAAAGTTCAAGGAAGTGTTCCGCCAGCTTTTCCTGTTGATTGGCCAGCGTACAGGAAATGATCGCGCCATGCCTGTCCAGCCGGTCAAAGGATGAGCCAAACTTGCCCCGTTGTGCTTCATCCACGGCGAGCTTGTATTGTTCCAGCCATTGACGTTCCTTTTGAGTTTTGGCTGAAGCGGGATTTTGACGGCGAATGTTCGTCAGTTCGGCAGCGTTCAAGCCTGCATACTTTTCAATCGCCCGCAGCGCGTCTGATGCCTCGACCGCCCCATGCTGGCGCGTGTCGCCTGACAGAATGACACGGCCCTGGTTCGTCTCGACGAACGAGAGAAGTTCCAGCATTTGTTGCCCGCCGATTTGACCGGCCTCATCCACAAGGACGACCGCGCCGCGCCGCATGGAACGGTGCGCGAGAAAAGCACTGACCGTTTCCGCGCCGGTGAAGCCGTCGCGTTCCAGATCGGCCACTTGTTGGCGCTGTGGCGCAAGAACATGAACGGCCTGACGAGCTTTGGTAAGTCCGGCTTTGACTTCCCGCAGGGCAAAACTTTTGCCTGTGCCCGCGCCGCCGCGAAACAGCGTGACGAAATCGCGCGAGGACAGAATATGCTTCACCGCCATTTCCTGTTCGTAATCCAATGAGTGGTCTATTGTCCGATAATTGGTGGCGAGCGGTTCGTATTGGCGAATCCGGCGTTGAGCCAATTGAATGATGTCAAACTCGCGTTGCAGAACTTCGCGGGTGGTGATTTGGCCGTTAAATTGTTCGTCACGGATATAGCTGCGCTGCCGGGTTACGGCCTGAATTTCCGCCAGTGACACATCCTGGCCGCGCAATTGTTCAAGCGCGTGACGCCAAATCTCATGCTCATGGACGACCGACCGGCGTTCAAACAGGTGTTGCTCCGCCCAGGACACGGCCTGCCCCGCTGTCATCTTCTGTGAAAACTCCGGTGAGCGATTTCTGTCCAAATGATGGATTTGCCACCATTCTTTCCACGTTAATTGTTTGTTCCATGAGGATTGCAATTTGATGATGCCGACGTCCTTGATCTTTCGCGCCCGTTCCTTGTGCGCGATGTTTGCCCGAATCGCTTTGAGGTTCTGGCCGGCCTTGTCTGGTTCACGTTCCAGTAGTTCCTTGGTTTTCTGGTCAATCTCTGCGTGGCGCTTGGAAAAGCGGTCAATCAATTCCTTGGTGACGCCCGCAACCTCAAAATCACCGCGTGGATTGCTCTCGATACCGTAGCCGAACTGTTACAGCGACCTGACCAGTTCGTGATAATAGACGTTCCGAACGAATTTCTGTGCCGTAATCATTTCACAGGCTTCCAATGCTTTCCACCGGCCTTCCACAGAATCCCGCGTGGCATTGAACAGGATGCAATGGCTGTGCAAATGCGGGTCCAATGCCCTGGACGTGTCGTGTCGGAATATCGCGCCGACCACATTACCAGTTGTCCGCTGCAAATACTGGCCTTGAGTCCGAACCCTTGTGGCCGCATAAATCTGCAACTGACGCATGGCAACTTGCACCGCCTCGTCATGCGCCTCGATGATCCGTTTATCATTCCCAACCAGTGCCACGATGGAAACTGATTTGGGCGGTGACAACGTGAAATCGTAAAACACCCGGCGATTGGCTGATTCATGCACTTTCCCATCCTTATCCACGCGGACCCGTTTTGTATTCAGGCGGGGCGTTAATTGTTCCCCCGTCTGCGGATGAAGATTATGGCAGAGGCTCACGAATTCTGGTTCATTGGTGACGCCGGATAATCCCAATTGCCTCGCCCCTTCGCCGAACCATTGACCAGCAACGCTCCGGCCTTCCATGTAGTAATCACCAACGCGCAAATGCTCTCGGAAATACGACTCCGCATTCCCCAAACTGTATTGCGCCTTCATCGTCAGCATGGCGGCAAAGTTAAACCATCAGGCCGCAAATCTTGCGCTATGGGTGACGCAAGATGAACGCGAGTTCGTGGTAATGATTATCAAAGTGAAATACTGGACGCTGTTCTCCTTGCAGTCGCAAGGAGCAGACGTAACAACGAAAATGCCAGAGAAAAATCAAACCACGGACAAATAGAAAATTATGAATGCGCCAACCGTATCCGCCGAAGCGAAGGCTCGCTTCGTTGAAGCCGTCAAAGATTACACGCCACCCGCGCCCGAAAAATACCGCGCGTTGAATGAAGTCAAAGACTCCATCATTGCGCTGCGAGAACGGAAAGCGTCTTATGAAACGATTCGCGTGATGTTGCACGAAAACGCTGGCATCGAGGTATCGCACCAGACCGTCGCCCGTTACTGCCGCGAGGTGCTGGATGCAGGCAAGGCGAAGAAGCCGCGCCGTCCAAAGACGCCGCCGACCGAACCACCGGCATCCGCCCAGCCGGAATTAGCCGCACGTCCGCCATTCAGCCAACCGCAATCACGCGGACCGCGCATCGCCAACGTCAGAATGGTCAAAGGCGGTAATGCCGGTGAAAAAAGCCCCGGCACGATGCCGTAAAAGGCTGGCAACCAGCCCGCCCAAATTGAAACGCAAGGGCCGTTCGGGTCAAAGTCCGCGACCAACGCGCGCTGCCCATCCGTGCAACGCGCGCTCGTCACGGACGACATTGGAGAAAACGCAGTCGCGTCCGCTTCCGTCTGACGTTGGCGGCGCGTTGCGCTACGGCTACGCTCCCGCCGTCACTCCGCCTCTGCTTCACTTTTCCCGCCGCCAACGCCAGACCGAAGCAGGTGCAAATATAATGAATCAATCGTCAGATTCACCGACCGAGAGGTCTGGCATGAATCTTCCGACAATCTTCCGGTTCATTACCGGAATCTTCCGATGACGAATCGTCCGATAATCGTCCGACGAAACCAGGAAATCGTCCGATTGCATTCAGCGGTAGATTGGTTGGCGCTTATTTCTATGTGCGCGGCAAATTCAATCGAAGATTGTGTTGAATCTGCTTGCACCAAGTGTTCAGCACTTGCGCCTCTTCGGCGTAGTCCGGCCATTTCGACACGGCAGCACGGACTTCCTCGACAATGACTTCGGCACGACCACGTTTCATCAAGGCGCTTTTGGCGCAGGCACGAAAGTCGGCCAGCGTAAATCCGTCACGCTTGCCATTCATCGTCATTTGATGCCGGGCAGTCCAGTCGCCGGCCGGATTGTAGCTGTATGTCACGTCGAATGCTGGCGCGAGCGACCAGCGACCAGCTTTGTCCATGAGAAAGGCGATGTTCTTGACATGGTCATCCTGATTACGGGCGATGATGTAAAAC
>Ga0335073_10012568_pt1 | contig 11888 bp, 10 predicted proteins | sample Lox_Sample_22_FD_207093 | JGI IMG/M metagenome (GOLD analysis project Ga0335073, IMG submission 207093) | Soil microbial communities from Loxahatchee National Wildlife Refuge, Florida, United States - Lox_Sample_2.2 | ecosystem: Environmental > Terrestrial > Soil > Wetlands | place: USA... | reverse complement strand
CACCTCTCGTGCTACGCGCAATACACAACCGCAAAGATAATCCTGATAAATTTCGTGAAACAGTCCTTTGGGCATCGGCCTGACGGAAACTTTTTCGCTCGCCGTAAGGGTCTTGACTTCCGCCGGGATAATCTGTCTGCCGCTCACTTTCAGCACACACTCAATCAGCGTTGCACTGTGAACCGTAAAGTTGATTGAGGAACCAAGGTCGGAAATTTCGGCGAAGGGATTAAATTCAACCAAGGCTTCCGTGTATGCCTTGTGCTCGCCAGCGAGGATTCTCCGCGCCATGTTTTTGAGTTTCTTCCATTCCGCCATTTGTTCGGAATAAACCTGCGTCGCAGCTAGAAAATCCTGCTCGTCCTGCAACCGGGCTTGTTCAAGCATGAATCGCGCGGCTTCTTTCTTTTCTGGTGCCAGCACTGCAAATCGCTGATTTGCTCTCTGCTCGTGATACAAAGTTTTTTGCGGACAAGGCGGCGGTAACGAGGTTGCAAGTGCTGGCCAATCACAAGGTTCACCCTGATCCTTGTAAACGGACTGGAGCACCTCCACTCGGTTTTCATAGGTTTCAACCTCCAGCCGCGCCTGTTCAATTTCCGAGAGCTTGGCCTGCTCCTTCGCCTGACGCTCCAATTCGCGGAAACGCTTTTGCGCGTCGCGTTGACGGCGGCGTTCGGCGGCCTGAATTGCCCGCAGTGTTCCTTTCGGTCCCATAGGAATATTACCGAGACTACTTTGAGAACCGTTGCTCGACAATTGCAGAATCGTGTATGGCACTGGCACGATTCCGATGGCGTAATACCTCCGCTCGGTTTCTGATGTGAAAATCTGTTCGTGCGCGGAACGAGTGTTGGTCGTGGCCAACCCGCACTTGCATTCCAATCAGGTTGTGCTAATTGTCAAATTGAGACATGACGAAAGTCTGGATTCTCCCTTTTTGGCTAGAGCCGGCGAAAGCCGGTTCGATGATGCCCTTAATCCCATAATGGGTCAGGCAATTGCCTGCATAGCGAAAGCGCCCCTCAATTGAGGCTTATCTGGCGAGAGTTGACCACCGGTTTGCGGTCGGCTTGATGACCCCCACTTCCCAATGGCATGGCTTTGCCATGCCTTGGGAGGTCGGTTTTGGATCCCAGCGTGTTGAAAAGTTGTAATGATTTCATCACAACCCTCGCGCCGGGGTTGGTTAAAGGACAATTATGGAAATAACCGATAGCGCGCCGGATCAAGAGGCCCGGACGATCAAACAATGCGCGTTTGCCTTGGGGCTTCACGAGTTCAGCCTGTTTTCACGCATCCAGGCCGGCGACATCACCCCTACAAGGCTGCGGTCGGGCATCATGGCGATTCCCGTCAGTGAACTGGAACGGCTCGCAAAACTGCCAATTCATTCGTTGGTCATGCCAGAGAAAAAATTGGAGACGGTTTTGCCCGATAATCGTTTGGGTATTAAAAGGGACCAATTTTTTTGCAGTTGGATGATGCGAGATGGTGAACATCAGGAATACGCCGTGCCGGGTAAAATTACGCGACATCTCACAGAAACTGAAGTCAAAGGCTACCGCGCCGCCTTCAGCGCCATCGCCGACGAATTTGAATCCCTGAGCGGATTAAAGAAACAGTTGGAAAAATCTGCCACGGTTAGCACTTCGCCTGAAAAGGAAATTGGCATTTCACAGCTTGGCGTCTGGCAGGTGCGTTCCACCCTGTTAAACCTCGGCCAGAGCGACATTTTGCTTTGCAAGCAGCAAAACGAATTCGCGGTGATTGAACGATTCCGAATTGAATCGCTTTATGCCAAAGCCAATGGCAACGCGGAAATCACGTTGGAAGGAAATGATGCCCGCCAGTTAGCGGCGGCGTTCCATGCCAATGCGAAACACACGCTCGAATTCATGGCCAGCAATCAGGTCGCCACTGCGCAGAAGGTGATTTGGGAGCAATTTCCCGATCATCGTCCGGCGATTTTGGTGGCGGCGATCTCGGAGCGTTGCCGGCTGGCGGTCACGAATGAGGAAACGATTTCGCAGACACAACGGCTGAATCAATCCCACAGTGGGGGCATGAGAATTTAGGGAGGGCGTATGAACCAAGACATGGAACGCTTTTTGAATTTGAAGACGCCTCCCGAACGGGTGACGGCGGAGCAGGCGGCGTGGTTACTCGGTTTTTCCGCCCATGAGATTCCGATTCTGATTGCCAAGAATTTGTTGAAACCGCTCGGACATCCGGCGCACAACGGCCCGAAACACTTTTTGGCAGCGATGCTGGAAGACTTGCGACGTGACGAAAAATGGCACAGCAAGGCTGCGGATGCCGTCATGGAATACTGGCGCTACAAAAATGGCCGGAAGCAAGACTCGACGGACACCCGGCAACCGTCCCGCCTGCAAACCCAAAACGCTGGCGTGGAGGATTGACCCGGACAAAAGGCGCGGGCGGAGAATCATCCGCCCGCGCCTGCAACTTTTAATTCATAGCTGCCAGAGGCACAATTTTCTGTTCGTATTCCTCCAAAGGCGGCAGGACAACTTGAGCCTTCTTCGCATAGGCCCGATGCACGGCCTTGCTGTTGTGCCCCAAGGCCATTTGAGCAAAGCGTTCGGGATAGCCGGCAATCTTTGCCCGTTCTGCCCAGGCGTAACGGTAGGAATGAAGCGACACGCCGGTGACGCCCACACGCCGGCAGGCCCGTTGAAAAAGGGCGGCGCGATGCTTTTCGTCCATTGCCGCCAGCCGTGGAAACAACAGCCCCTCGCCGGGCAAATCGCGCAACACTTCGGCCAGTCCCTTGCCAAAATGAATAATTTGCGCCGTGCCGGTTTTGGCGCGGAAAAAACTCACCACCTGGTTTTTCCAATCAATGTCCTCCGCTTTCAGATGCGCCACGTCACTTTGTGAACCGCCAATATGCCAGCAGCACCACAGGAAGGCGCGCATCTCTATGTTGTGTTCGCGGTCAAGGATCAATTCATGTTCCTCCCGTGTGATGGCCCGTTTTTCTTTGTAGCGGATGGGCGGCCATTGTCGCTTGGGCAGCACTGGCCACGGCAACCAATCCATATCCAATGCAAAATTGTGAAGCCGGCGCAGATAATTGTTGGTCGAAACCGAACCCTCTTTCAGCACATACAGGAAGTGTTCAGGCCGCGTTTCGAGAATAGGCAGTTGGCGCAAGGTGTCAAAGGACTTGTCCTGAATCGCCGTCAACCAACGCCGCTGGTTTTTGCCGTGTTTCAATTTCACCAGTTCGTCCATCGCCGTCTGCCAGTTACGTGTCGCCCCGGCGGGATCACCCGCCTTCCAATAGACGCGCGCCAATTGACGACTGAACGCCGGTCCGTCCTGGGTTTCATTTTTGGCCGCAACCAGCCGGTAGGCTTCGTCACGGTCACGGGTCTTGAGGGTTTCTTGTTTGCCGGTCACCAGGTCTTCGTAGTAGAAAACACCCCACGGCCGGCGGAATATGCGGTAACGTTGTTTCATGTCATTTCTCATGGTTATGAACATGAACCAACTCGATCCGCGTCCGTTAGCGAGTAGTGGCCGGATTCGTCCCGGATTGTAGCCGGGTTGTCCGGCTACTGAAGATTCCACTGAAACTCGCGCCTCCAAATTTCGTAACTCTCTGTTGCCCAAGCATCAAAGAGTGGTGGCTGGGGGCGGAATCGAACCGCCGACACAAGGATTTTCAGTCCTCTGCTCTACCGACTGAGCTACCCAGCCAATTGCCCGATATCAGTACGGAACGGGCCCAATATATTACCCACTGCGAAAAAGCCGGGGCAAGCACTTTCGGGTAACCGGGGCTTGTCCCCAAACTCCCAACCCCATCTCCCAACTGCTATCTTCCACTCTCCAGATTCACCATCTTGTATTCAAAAAACCCGGCCAGTTGCATCAGATGATGATGTCGCAGGTCCGTTCCGGAAGGGTGCACCGGGAGCATATCGAGCTCTGCCGGTTCGCCGAGCGCATGCCAGCTTTCCACGCGGATATCGTTGAGCAATTGCAGCAGAACCTCCCGCTCACTCTCGCTTAAGGACAACCGCCAGCCCTCCCTTTCGTGCTTGAGCCGGGCTGCGAGCAGCTTCCCGGCCAGATGCTTCAACTCTTGCCGGTGCCGGGCCAGCGATTCATTCAGCAACCGCTCCCGCTCCGCCGATTTGGCGTCGCTGCCCGTCCGCGAAATCCTGGCAGCCGTCGCCGCCGTCAGCGGGAATTCCTTGACGAGCGTGCGCAGCAGGATTCCCTCATTCCGGTTCAACTCGTATTTCCACCCTGCCCCGCTCTGTTTGATCAATCTCATTCCGCCGACTCCATGGTGGCCTGCAATTTATAGCCTTGGAGTTGGTGGACATAAAACTCGGCCCTCTCCGCGCTTTCACGGATCAGCACGCTCCGGCCTTTTTCATGCACCTCCAGCATGTGTTTCTCCGCCTTCTGCCGGTTCCAACCGAACACCTTCATAAAAACGTGCGTCACGTACACCATCAGATTGACCGGGTCATTCCAACAAATGACAAAAAATGTGGGCGCGCGGTCGTCCCGGCTGCGGGTCTTTTTGCCGGGGATCGGCTTGGGAATCGTAACGGGTTCCAGAACGTGCGGCATAAAATTCAAAAGTAATTTGGAACGCCCCGCCGTTTTTGGCCAGAAATTTCTAAGCGCTATTTTAATCACAAAGAGATTTATAGGAGCAAACGGGGGAAACAAAGGCTCACCGGGAGGGACAGCATATTACCTTCCCTGAAATCGAGTCGGCGGCAGGCCAACCCTTCATCTTTACGTTGTCTGCGCCCTTTGCAGTCAAAAAGATCGCCAACCCGTCCGCGACCCGCTCGCATTTCATTGGAGTTTATCGGAGGTCGAAATCGCCAATGCAAAATTAAAAATTTAGCCACGACTGCCGATCGTTTTACGATATCCATCCTGAAAAGAGCCGTCGCAGCGCTGCAATGCGTCATTTTAATTGGCTGGAACCCAGAACAAGTCCCGTAACCATCCTTTACATTCCGGCCAACCGGGCAAAAATGATGCATGGCTCAAGCACGCACCGAAGCCGCAAAGCCGCTGCACTGGGGAGCCGTTTCCCAGGATTATCTCCTGCATCGTCCCGGCTATCCCGCCGATTATTTTGTTCTGCTGCGACACCTGGGTATCGGTCTCGCGGGGCAGGACATTCTTGACCTGGGTTCCGGCACCGGGGCGCTGGCCGTTCCTTTGGCGAAACAGGGAGCGCGGGTCACGGCCGTGGACCCGTCGGCAGGACAGATTCGTGCCGGAAAAGAGGCCGCCCGCAGACGCGGGGTAAAAATTAAATACAAGGTTGCATCCGCCGAGAAAACCGGCTTGCCGGATCATTCTTTTGACGTCATAACCGCCAGCATGTGCTGGGGATATTTCGATATCAAACGGATGAAGTCGGAAGTTCCCCGTCTTCTTCGCCGGGGCGGATTACTTCTGGTGAGCACCTTGATTTGGGACCGGAGCAAAGGCGGGATTGCCGGACAAACCGAAAAATTGATTGCGAAACACAATGCCAAGGCCAGGCACGGAGGGCACAGCCGGGAGGCGTCAGTTGTTCCGGCATGGTCGCGGAAGTGGCTCCGGTTAAAAACATTCCATGAGATGCAGGCCAACCTGCCGTTTAGTCGTCAATCATGGCGCGGCCGCATTCGTGCCTGTCGGTGGATTGGCGCGGCGCTTTCCAGCGAACAAACCGAGGCCTTCGACCGTGAACACGAGGCCCTGTTGGAGCGAATCGCCCCGGACCGATTTGCCATTCCGCATCGGATTACGATTCGAATTTTTGAACCGGGCGCAGCCTGACGAACAAAAATGCGTATTAGACATGCCCATCTGAGGGGGAATGCGAAACGTGGAGTGCGGAAGGCGAAGGCGGAAGACCATTTAATTTACGATTTACGATTTAAAGAAATCCGTTCGCGCTTTTTGGCGTAGTTCGCGGTTCTCAGTACAAAACTCTGTTTCATCCGTTTGCTCCTGTAAAAAGTTTTAACAGAAGGCAACGGAGAGAACGGAGAATTCAAAAGGCTGAGCCATCCCGAAGCCGCGTTATGGCCACAGCATTTCTCAAATCGGTCCAGCTTTGAAGATGGCCAAAAGTGTATCCGGCCGAAGCCTTAGGCCGAGCAATTCACGCAGGTTTCGCCAAGGTCTTTTCAGAGCCGGCCGGTGTCGAATGAGGAGTCACCGCCAAAGTAACGCATAGCCCAATGATTGCGAACTTTGATCGAGTTGCTGCAGGTGCCGGCTGACCTGCTCCGGGGAAACCGAATCGGTGAGGGACTCATATTTGTACTCCATTATCAGCTGCCCGCCCGTGCACCGATAATCCTTTTGGAACGTAAAAGCAGAATCCGAAAAGGCTTTCCGGCCCTCCTCAACCGGCCATGCCTGCGGCAGAATCACTTCCGTGCGCAAGATGTGGCGCTGCGGATAACTGACTCCCAGTGGCAGCTTTCGATCCGTGTCCACGGGCTTTTTCAACAAGGCGGCGATGGTCGAGGGGTAAAATTCACAGCGATGGGTCCCATCCTTGTCCGACCGGGTCCACACATTATCAATCAAATAAGATTCAGTGGTTTGAAATCTGTCCTGCTGCTGGTCATCCTCGATGGCGATGGGCAATGACAGTTTAATTCCCGGGTACAGGTTGTCATAGAAGTGCGTGTAGTTCTTTTCGACATCGGTGCGCTTCGTGGTGGCAAATAGTTCCCGCAGATGGTCGGCATCGCGACCTTCCGCAACCGTGACCACTTTCAGGTCGGCCGGTTCCGTTACTCCCCGTATCCGAAAATACTCGGTCGTGGTCGTCTGCGGCAAACCGGTCGCCTGCGGGATCATGGTCAATCCCACGGTCAGGGGAGAAATGACCAGGCCGCAGCCGTAGTTTGGCAGATAATGCGCCGCGAGCGGCCCGCTCTGATAATTCAAGGTCGGATCAAGCCAGTAGGTCTGGCCATTGAATCGGACCACGGCGATGCAGTGGTCAAAGGCGCTGGCCGATGGTCGCCAGTCCCAGATCCCGCGCCCCAAGGCGGCGTTCACCAGCACCGGATAGGCTTCGATTCCCAACGCGCGCAGAATCGTGACAAACAACAGCGACTTGTCCTTGCAATCGCCAAAGCGCCGCGCAAACACCACCGACGGGTCGGCAGGTTGTTCCGTACTGCGCCCGATTTCAATTCCGAAATAACGCACCTCGTCCTGGACGAACCGCAGGACGGTCAAAACCTGCTGCTCCGGTTCGGGAATTTGTTTCCACTCCTCAATCTTCCGCTCCAGGCTGGGCGAAAAGGGTGAAGTAACCCGGAACAGCGCCGAGGCCCATTGATTCACCTCCACCCAGGTTTTGAAATCGGTCAGTTGCACCCACGGATCGGGGTCGTACCACGCAGGTAGAGAGTCTTCCAGGGCAGTGCCGGGCACTTGCCTTAAATCCCAGACATATTCTACGGCCTTTTTCCCCGTGATCGCCACCGGTTCAACCGAGCATCCATGCATCTTGGCGTAGAGCGGTTTCTGGCTCGGCCACAGCACCCGCGTCAGCAGGCGGTCAACGGGCTGCTCCAGTTGCACCGGAACGATGCAGGAAAAATGGCCGTCGAAAACTGAGTTTCTGCCCTTGAGCGAATAGGCGTAGTCAATAATGTCCCCGACGCGAACGTCGTCCAACACCAGAATGACGGATTTTTCGCCGTTCAAAAGGGACTCATCCAAGTCCCGTTCGGGTTGCACGATTTTAATCAGGTTCGTGTCGAGGCGTTCCCAATGTTGTGTCCCGCGCCAGATACGCGCCCAGTGCCACGTCACGGTTTGGTAGCCCGGATTGAAATCAATGGTCAGGGTGGCGTCTTTTTGAACGCCGGCCAGCGTGAGCACCTGCCGCACGGAATGAACGAACGTCTCGTTTTGCAGGGTATTGATTTGCCGTTCCAGCAGCAGCACATGCTCATCGGCACTGGAATCCAGAAGGCCGGTCGAAGATTGCTCATCGAAAAACTGGGGTTTCACCCAACTGCCGGGCGGCGCAAATGTTATATTGGACAGATCCGAAGCATTTCCCTGAATCGCCGCCGACAAAATACCAATGGAGCAAATCCGTCTCAGGCGAGGAGCGATAAGCTCTACGGGATGAACAACTGACCGCCGCATTTCCTGCCGATGCTACCCAATAACCTTTGGATTGAAAACCGCAATTCCCGGGCGCGGCTCATCGCAGTTGAATGACCGGGTTATGGTTTCTCGTATTGCCGCCGGATTTCGGGGAGGAGATCCCGGAAATACACTTTGGCCATGGCCCAGTCGCCGTGTGCCGGCGTGTAACTGATAACCACGGCGCCGGCCATCACTTTCTGCACCTCCACATTTTTGTAGATGACGCCGGCCATCGTTACCAGTTCATTGGTCGGCCTCATCTGCCTCGGCGAACTCGACGGCAACCGGGGCGTTGCGGGCGCCGCGGCGGGCGGAGTGCCGGCGGGCAACGTTACCGGCGCGGGGGTGGCAACCGGAACGACAGCAACCGAAGCGGCCACCGCAGCCGGGGAAACCCTGGGGGCCGGGGCCAGAACAGCCGGAGCAGTGGAAACCGGAGCCATCGCGGCGGGAGCCATCGCGGGCGCTACTGCTACCGGAGCTTCCGCCGTGGGTGCCTCCGTTACCGGCGTGGCCGACGCGGAAGGTTCATGGGCCGGAGCAACCATCGGAGTTACCGCCGTTGTTGTGGCGGAATTGGCAACCGGTGGCGGCGAGGCTGCCGGGGTGTTCAGTTCGTTCATCTTTTGGTTCAAAGCTGCGAGAGCGGCAGCCTGGGCCGAAGCGTCGGCGGCGGGAATCTTTTGGGCAAAATTGCCGTCGGCTGGCGCGGTCGAAGGAGGTGCGGCTTTGGCAGGAGCAACCGCTGCGGAAACCTTGGTCACCGGAACCGCCGTGGCGGAGACTGCGTTGGTCACGTTGGTGAAGGATTCCGGGGGCTGGGCCATCCCGGCCGCGGAATTTGTGTCCGGCGGCGGGGCTTCTGCGTGATCCAACTGGTAGAGTTTTTGCTCCAGCGCCGCGCGCGCGGCGGCCTGGTCGGCCGTGTCCTCGGCACGGATGGAAATGCCACTCGCCGCCAGGGCGGCGCACAGAACCATAAGGGGGCCGGCATTCATGAAATGACCTGTCTTCATCCGCGTCTGTATGCATATTTAAGGCCAATCGGTGACCGGCTTCAAGCAGCCAGTTTCAAATGGTGACCATTTCAACCATCACCGGGCGAGCGTACCCGCGAACCGCCATCGCCTCGCTTTAACGCCAGGACCTTGATGTCCAGCCTCGCCCCGCCAAATGCCGCCACTGCCTAATTTTCTTGCACTCGCCCGAGGCAATGGGTTGATTATGTGCAGGAGCCGGTCGGGCGAATCGGGAGACTGAAAAAGTCATCCGCCCGAGGAACACCAAATGCAAGTCTGCCGGATGTCGAATAGTCACGGACGCTTGCCAGCGAATCAAGGCTTATTAGGATACCGTCGTGAGCGTAAACCAGTGTTTTTTGTTTTTAATGTTGAGCGTCGCAGTGGCTCAATCAACCCATGCTTCGTCCCCGGTCCTGAGCCGCGGGACGACCGAAATCTTAAAAGACAAAACCGTCGAACTCAACTCGGACGATGCGGATGCCTACGTCCTGCGGGGCGCTGCCAGGGCGGACAAGGGTGACCTGGACGGCGCCATCGCGGATGACACCAAAGCCATCGAACTCAAGCCGGATGATGTGGTGGCTTACGTCAATCGCGGTATCGTGAAGCGGGCGAAAGGCGATTGGGAGGGGGCCATTGCCGACAGCACCAAAGCCATCGAACTCAAACCGGATAATGCGGAGGCCTACGTTCTGCGCAGCGCGGTGAGGGTGGACAAAGGCGACCTGGATGGCGCCATCGCCGACGCCTCCAAAGCCATCAAACTCAAACCGGACGATTTGAACGCATATATCAACCGGGGTATTGCGAAGAAAGCCAGGGGCGATCTGGATGGCGCCATCGCCGACAGCACCAAGGCACTCAAACTCAACCCGCTTGCGGTGAAAGCCTATATCCTGCGCGGCGCGGCGAAGGCGGTCAAAGGCGACCTGGACGGCGCCATCGCCGACAGCACCAAGGCCATCGAACTCAAGCCGGATAATGCGGAGGCCTATGTCAATCGGGGCGTGGCGAAATTGGCCAAACGCGAGCCGGATGCCGCCATCGCCGACTTTACTAAAGCCATCGAACTCAAACCGGATGATGCGGACGCTTATGTCAATCGCGGCATTGCGAAACGGGCCAAAGGCGACCTGGACGGCGCCATCGCCGACAGTACCAGGGCCATTGACCTTAAATCGCAGGTCTTGCAGGTCAGCGCCAATCAGAACACTGCGAAGGGTGCCAAAGGCAGCTCGGACGTCACCACGGCAAACGCCGTCAAAGCCGGCGAGCCCAAACCCGACCACGCAGGTGCCAATGCCAGCCAGACCGTTGCGAAAAACGGCACAAGCGATTCGGATGTCGCCCCGGCAATAACCGCCAAAGCCAGCGAACCCCAATCGCGCGATACGGAGGCCAAGGCCAGGGAAAATCCTGCAACGAGAGGCGAAAACAGTTTGGATGCCAGCATTGCCAGCGGCGCCAGGGCCGGCGACCTCAAGCCGGAAGATGCGGAGGCCTATGTCAATCGCGGCGTGGCGAAATTAGCCAGGCGCGACCTGGACGGCGCCATCGTTGACTTCACCCAGGCCATCGAAGTCAAACCAGACGATGCGGAGGCTTATGTCAATCGCGGCGTGGCGAAACTGGCCAAAGGCGATGCGGACGCAGCCATCGCGGACTTCACCAAGGCCCTCAAACTCAAACCGGATGATGCGATTGGCCACTATTTTCTGGGTTTCTGCTATGCCAATGGTGAAGGCGTGGAGAAGGATGCGGTGCAGGCGGCGCGGATGTACCACAATGCTGCCGAGCAGAATCTCGCTCAGGCTCAATGGCGGTTGGGCCTCTGTTACTATAAGGGCGAGGGCGTGACCCGGGATGCAATCGAGGCGTATGCGTGGCTTAGCCTGGCGGCCCAGAGCGATCCCAATGCAGCCCGGAACCGCGACCTGCTGGGGAAGGAGTTGACGCCCCAACAACTAAAGGCCGCGCAAAAACGCACCCGGGCGTTACAATCGCAGATCGAGGCCAGATCCAAACTATAACCGACAGGGCGGCTCACGGTCTGAACCATCGTCCGGAAACATGGCGCGACCGGGAGTTGAGATTGCCGCCCGCTGGAACGACGCCCGAACTCGACGCTTTACTTCCGGACATTTTGGATAAAACTGCCCGGCAAAACTTATGAGCAAAACGTTGCGAACTCCGGGCGTCAGCCGGATTGATCAGACCGACAAACGCACCCATGGATTTTTTGTGCGGTTGCAGCGCCGGGGCAAAACCCATTCCGCGTTCTTCACTGACCAAAGCCACGGCGGACGGAAACGGGCGCTGGCCGCGGCGCAGAAGCATTATAGGAAATTGCTGGCGAAATGGGGGCCGCCGGCGCGGAAGCGGCGCCGGTTTTGGGCTGAAATCCCAAGACGCAAAGGGTCGTCCGGCATCGTTGGCATACAGTTGAAAATGGTGCGGCGCCACGGTGAGTCCCGGAAATATTGGGTGGCGACCTGGAGTCCAAAACCGCATGTCACCCGACGCAAAGAATTTTCGTTCTGGCGATACGGGTCGAACAAGGCCAGACAACTGGCCGTGCGCGCCCGCAAGGTGGGTTTGCGGAGCATGCAATAAAGATCAATCCCGGACCAACGGGACGGCCGGGGGGCGTTGCATGCGACGCCCCGAAAGGCAGAACTT